>JAABUQ010013015.1_pt1 | contig 10195 bp, 14 predicted proteins | sample 5560001 | NCBI WGS metagenome assembly JAABUQ01 (sample SAMN10711888, study PRJNA513371) | rock metagenome | isolation source: Antarctica rocks | place: Antarctica: Victoria Land, Finger Mt nord | collected 2015-12-18 | reverse complement strand
GGGACCGGGTTGGGGGCGCGGGGGGTGGGGTTCTGGTCGGTGACGGAGGCGGTCGACACCACGACTGCGGGGGGTCGGTTGGTGTTCCATCTGTTCGGGGCGTTGGCGGAGTTCGAGCGGCAGTTGATCCGGGATCGGACCCGGGCGGGGTTGGCGGCGGCGCGGGGCCGGGTCGGGGGTCGGCCGCGGACGATGACTCCGGCGAAGCTGCGGGTCGCGGTGGCGATGCGCGCCCAGGACCCCCCGTGAGCCTGGGGCTGATCCGGTTGGTGCGGTTACGGGCGCGGGGGGTGCCGGTGGCCGCGCTGAGCGTGGTGGTCGGGGTGGGGGAGAGCCGGTTGCGGGTGGTGTGCCGGGATCACGGCCCGGATCCCGATCCGCGCGACCGGGCGGCGGGCGCCGCCGACCCGATGGTCAACGAACACCTGCCCGGCCCCACCGAGTTCGCCGCCGGCTCACCCGATGCATCGAGGACCTCGATTCTGCGGTGCGGTTACCGTGGACGACTGTCCCGGAAAACGTTGTCCACCCTGAGGGAGCGGTGCCATGAAGAAGACATCCCTGACGGCGCTGGCCAGGGCCGAGTTGCGCACTGCCCTCGATGCGACGAGCGGGCGCAGTGCGAAAACCGTCTACGGCGGGCACGAGCATTCACTGCGCCAGACGTTGATCGCTCTGCGAGCGGGCGAGACGCTCGCGGAGCATGAGAACCCAGGCGAAGCGACCGTTCACGTGCTGCACGGCCGGATCACGCTGAAGGCGGCTGAAGAGTCCTGGTCGGGATGGGCAGGCGACCTGATCACTGTTCCAGACGCTCCCCATTCACTGGAGGCACTGGAAGACTCCACCGTGCTCCTCACGGTGGTGAAGCACCGCTGACCAGCTCCCCCCGTCCAGGGCCGGACCGCGACTCCGCTCAGCCCCGGAGCAGCTGAGCTAGAACGGCCGCCTCGCTGATCTCGGGGTGTTTCGTGGCGGTGAGCAGCGAGAGGGCAGCTGTCTCAGCCAGCTCCTGCAGGTGCTGCACGGCGGCGGCCCGTTCAGGATCGTCCAGTTCCCGCCGATACCGCTGTGCGAACTCGTCGAACCGCTTCGGTACGTGGGCGTACCACTTTCGGAGAGCCGTCGAGGGGGCCGCCGACTTGCACCACTCGTCGAGGTGGGCCTTCTCCTTGCTCAAACCCCGGGGCCAGATCCGGTCGACAAGCACCCGGGTTCCGTCGGTTTCGAGTGGCTCGTCGTACACCCGTCGCACGGTCACGGTGTTTTTGCTCACGGTAGCCAATCTGTTCGTCGCGGTCCGGGCGAGGCGCTGTCGCCTCGGCGGTACTTGTCAAGACGGGGGCAGACGAGCGGATCGTTGACACTGACACCACACACCGACCTGTCATCCCGCCGGCAGGCCGCCGGGGTGACAGGTCGGTGGTAGGTACTGGCTCCACCCGGGCCTGCTCGTTACGCTCCGAGCATGACCCCTGCGGCCGAGGATCGACACCTACCCGCCCCAGATGTCGGCGCAGGGGGAACGAAGGCGAGCTTTCGAACCGAACTTGACACAAAGCGCTACACCGTCGTCGACGAGGACTGGGCGGGGGGACTGCCGGCCCAGTACGGTGGCGCCCCCCGGGTGCGGATTGGCCAGAGCAAATGGTTCAACCTGCTCTGGTTGGTCCCGATCGGGCTGCTCCTGCTGCTCGTCGGGATTGCGGTCGTCAAAGGCATCCGGGGCCTCCCGGCTGTACAGGACTTCATACAACGGTATCCTGGCATGTCGGAGTTACCGGGTGACGCCCCCGCAGGGTTTCCCGCGTGGGTCGGTTGGCAGCACTTCTTGAACATATTCTTCATGATCTTCATCATCCGTTCCGGGGTCACCATCCTCGCCGACCATCCCCGGTTCTACTGGACCAGGCACTCCACCCCGGGCGAAGACTGGTTCCGGATCCAGAAGCCGGTACCGGGCAATCCGCTCTACACGGCGAAAGAAGACTCGATCACCTTGCCGAACGGTGTCGGGCTGCCCGGGCGCCGGCACTCAATCGGCCTGGCCCGCTGGTGGCACCTCGGTATCGACACGTTGTGGTTGGTCAACGGTATCGTCTTCTACGTCCTGCTGTTCACGACGGGGCAGTGGCTACGCCTGATCCCGCTGCACTGGGATGTCATCCCGAACTCCGTCTCGGTCGCGGTCCAGTACCTGTCGCTGGACTGGCCGACCGAGAGTGGATGGACCAACTACAACGGCCTGCAACTGCTCGCCTATTTCATCACCGTCTTCATCGCCGCGCCGCTGGCCCTGATCACCGGCCTCGGAATGTCTCCGGCGTTGTCCACCCGATTCCGGCGGGTCAGTTCCGTGTTCAGCATCCAGGTTGCCCGCTCCCTCCATTTCCTGGTCCTGTGTTGGTTCGTGGTGTTCATCGTCATCCACGTGGCACTCGTCCTCACCACCGGGGCTCTGCGCAACCTCAATCACATGTATGCGTCGCAGGACACCGAGTCGTGGACGGGGTTCTGGATCTTCGCCGCATCCATGGTTGTCGTGATCGTCGCCTGGGTGGCGGCGACACCGTTCACCTACGCACACCCGCGGATCGTGCAGAAGGTGGGCTTCGCGCTCATCGGTCCGGCTCAGCGTCTGTTCGAGCACATCGACTCCAAGCCCGGCCAGTACACGGAGAAAGACATCTCCCCGTACTTCTGGCACAACGGCAAATATCCCGACACCGAGGAGTACAAGCGCCTCCACGCAGGGGGATTCGTCGACTACAAGCTGGTTGTCAACGGACTCGTCGAGAAGCCGGTGGAGCTGGACCTCGACCAGTTGCGGGCACTTACCAATCACGAACAGATCACCCAGCATTTCTGCATCCAGGGCTGGTCCGGGGTTGCGAAGTGGGGCGGCATCTCCCTGCAGACCGTCCTCGACACCGTCAGACCGAAGCCCGAGGCGAAGTGGGTGATCTTCTATTCCTTTGCGCTCGGCCCCGAGGGTGGCCTGTACTACGACGCCCAACCCATCGAACAGATGAGTTACCACCTGACGATGCTCGCGTACGACATGAACGGTGAACCGCTGTCGTTCGGTCACGGGGCACCCCTTCGGCTGCGCAACGAAACCGAGCTCGGCTTCAAGATGGTCAAGTGGATCAAGGGGATCGAGTTCGTCGAGGACTTCTCCGAGATCGGTGGTGGCCTGGGCGGTTACAATAACGACCACGAGTTCTTCGGTTACCGACAGTCGATCTGACGTGCCGAGTACGACGTGGACTCGTCCGGCACCAACCCCGGCAACCCCGAGCGTGATGATCACCGTACGGAAGGCTGCGGCCCGGCTGCCGCCGGGCTCGTTCGCTTTCATGATGGCCACCGGCATCCTCTCCACCGCCCTCGCCATCGTCGACTGCCACGTACCGTCACTCATCCTGCTCGTCATCGCTGTCGGTTCCCTGACCGTGTTGACAGTTCTGACGGTGATGCGAGTCGTGCTGTTCCGCTCCGAGGTCGCCCGGGATGCGCAGGATCCAAAACGCGCCTTCGGCTTCTTCACAATCGTGGCCGCCATCAATGTTGTCGGAGTCCGGCTGTACTCGCCGGGCGCCCAGACGGCCACGATCGGCCTGGCCGTCGTCAGTGTTCCTCTCTGGATGCCGTTCACCTACGGGATACCCAGCACCTTGATGCTCCGCCCCCATACAGAGCCGGTGGCGGGCAACATCGACGGCAGCTGGGTTCCTGTGGGTGGTGGCCACCCAGTCCCTCGCGACGGTGGCGGCAGTGACGGGGAAGGCCACGGGTAGCCCTGCCGTGGCCGCGATCGCGGTCGCGCTCTGGGGTATCGGGGTCATGCTCTACCTGATGCTCGCCACACTGGTCACCCTGCGGCTGCTGACGGTTCCCAGCAGACTCGACACTTTCGCACCGACATATTGGATCTACATGGGCGCCACCGCGATCACTGTGCTCGCCGGATCCCGAATCCTGCTCCTGGCATCCGGCCTGCCGATCATGAGAGCAACCGCGGCGGTCGTATCCGGGTTGACATTCGTCCTCTGGGCTTTCGGCGTGTGGTGGGTGCCATTACTCATCGTCTTCGGGATCTGGCGTCACGTCGTCAACCGTGAGCGGCTCCGCTACGAAACGGGGCTGTGGAGCATCGTATTCCCACTCGGCATGTTCTCAGTCGCCAGCATGTACTTCGGTGCGGTGGTACAACTGGCTTTCATGGTGACCATCGGGCGGGTGGGAACCGGGGTCGCCGGAGTCGCGTGGATCGCGGTGACCATCGGGATGGTCCACGCGGGGGCCCGCTACATCCGGACACTGCGCCACGGACCCGCGAACATCGCCGAGCGCACGTGAACGCCTCTGCGACGTCTCAGTCGGTTTCACGACCGGCGAGCCCGGCGCCGCGGTCCCCGTCGGCGGGCGAGCTGGTCCGGCATTGCACGACCAGTGCGTCGGTGAACGCCAGGCTGGTGCGGAGACCGGTCGACGCAGAGAACCCCCCAGCCGGGGCTACCGGCTCCCGGCGCGTCCCGGGGATCGACTGGAGGGTTTCGGTACGGGGGGCGGTTGGTGTTCCACCTGTTCGGTGCGTTGGCGGAGTTCGAGCGGCAGCTGATCCGGGACCGGACCCTGGCCGGGCTGGCGGTGGCGCGGGCGCGGGGCCGGGTCGGGGGTCGGCCGCGGTCGATGACCCCGGCGAAGCTGCGCCTCGCGCGGGTGATGCGCGCGCAGGCCCCGCCGGTCAGCCTTGTCCGGATCGCGGCGGAGCTGGGGCTGGCGAAGTCCACCGTCGCCCGCAACCTCGCAGTCGAATCCTCGATGCCAGCGGACGGCGGGTTGGTGGCCGGGTCATCGGTCGCGGCTGGTGGGGTGGCCCGGTGAGCACCGCAGTCGCCCCGGTCACGTTGCCCGGTCAGCTGACCCTGGACCTGCCGGGCCTGGGCCCGCTGGGCGAGCGGCCCGCGCCGCGGCGCCGGGCGCGGCCGGTGGTGGAGGAACTGCCCGCTGCGCTGAGGGTGCCGTCGGTGCCGCCGCGGGTGTGGGGGGTCTGGGACGGGGAGGACCTGGTGGGGATTTACGCGGAGGAGCAGGTGGCCCGCGCGGACGCCGCGGTGCTGCGTGGGGACGCGGTCCGGGCCGGGGTCCGCGCGTCGACGATCGACTGTCTGGCGGTGCCGGTGCTGACCGCGACCCAGCATCAGCACGGTCGGCGGGGCCGGTGAGCGGCCGGCCGCCGGAGGGGGCCGTCCCAGTGGGGTACGCGGAGCTGCTGGAGGCGCTCAAGGCCCGGGTCCGCTCGACCCAGGTCCGGGCGGCGCGGGCGGCGAACACCGAGGTGCTGGGGCTGTACTGGTCGATCGGACGGGACATCCTGGACCGCCAGGACAACGCCGGATGGGGCGCCCGGGTGGTGGACCGGCTCGCGGCGGACCTGCGCCTGGAGTTCCCGGACCAGCGGGGCTGGTCGCGGAGCAACCTGCTGTACATGCGGGCCTTCGCCGCAGCCTGGCCGGACCTGCAGGAAGTTGTCCCACAAGCTGTGGGACAACTTCCCTGGGGTCACGTCCGGGCGCTGCTGGACCGGCTCGAGGACCGGGCGGACCGGGACTGGTACGCCGCCCGGGCGGGGGCGGAGGGCTGGTCCCGGGCGGTGCTGGAGTTCCAGGTCCGCAGCGGCCTGCGCGCCCGGGTGGGGGCGGCCCCGTCGAACTTCACCGCCGTGCTGCCGCCGGTGGACTCCGACCTGGCGCAGGCGCTGGTCCGGGATCCGTACGTGTTCGACACCCTCGGGTTGGCCGCGCCGATCGCGGAACGGGACTCGAGCAGGCCCTGATGGACCGGTTGCAGGCGACGCTGTTGGAGTTCGGCCGGGGCATGGCGTTCGTGGGCCGGCAGGTCCGGTTGGACCTCGGGGACGGCTTCGAGGTGGTGGTGGACCTGTTGCTGTTCAACGTCGAGCAGCTGCGCTACGTCGTCGTCGAGCTGAAGGTCGGCCGCCTGGCCCCGGGAGATGTCGGACAGCTCGGGGTGTACGTCGCGGTGGTCGATGACCAGCTGCGCCGACCTGAGATGCACCACGCCCCGACGGTGGGGCTGCTGCTGGTCGCCGGGCGCAGCGACCCCCTCGCCCAGTACGCCCTGGCCACCAGCTCCGCACCCGTTGCCGTCGCGGACTGGGCCTCCCTTCCAGCGGAGACCAGAGCGGTGCTCCCACCAGCGGACCGGATCGCCGCCGCCCTGGACACCTCGACACTGCCGGTGGGTGGTGCTGGCGACGACGACGTCACCGCGTGGCCTTCGTGATCCGACGGTCACCGGGACAGCGGTCGGACCGCTCCTCGCTCGGCTGGCCGGGGGAGGCTGCGTGCGCTCAGATTCCAGGGAGGCGGTAGAGGTGGCATGCCTCGCCGTGGTGGTCTCGGACGCCGACGGGCTGGAAGCCAATCTTGGTCAGGATTCGTTGACTGGCCGCGTTTCCTACCGCCGCGTACGCGTGCAGAGGTACTTCGGGGGCGTGGTCGCGGTGCCACCGCACCAGTGCTTCGGCGACCTCGGTCGCCAGGCCCTGTCCCCACTGGTCACGGTGCAGGGTGTAGCCCAGCTCTCTACCGGACCCGTCCGCGCCGAAGCCCGCGCGGCCGATCAGGTGGGCGTCGTGGTCGGCGATGCGCCACTTGGTCCATCCCCGCCGCGCGTGCTCGTCGATGTAGTCGTCGATGAGTGCAGCTGTCTCGTCGCGGGTTTCGGGCCGGCCGTGGCGGACGAACCGCATGGTCACCGGGTCGGAGTGGACGTCCAGCAGGTCATCGACGTCACCGGGTAGCCACGAGGTGAGCTCGGTTCTCGGGGTTCGGATGATCATCTCACGGCCCATGACGGTCAGTGTCCCCGGGGCTGAACCGTGCCTGGTTGTTCGCGGCCTTCCGCCGCGGCTGGCGAGCTGTCCCGACCGGCCGGTGCGGACACCGTTCCTGATCAGCGCCGTAGGCGCCCGGTCGGCCGGGCGGTCAGGTCAGGTGAGTGCAGGCGAACGACTTCACCGGTCCGTCGGTGAGGGCGCCGGCAGTGATCGAGGTCCGGTCCCACCAGCGGACAGCGGCGACTTCGCGGTCGTCCGGGTGCAGCGCGGCCTCGTCGTCGGCCTCGAGCAGGTAGCAGAGGTCGAGGTGGACGTGCGCGGGCTCAGGGGTTGAGGCCGGGATGTCCTCGTGCAGCATCGCCCAGGGTCGGGGGAGCTCGAAGACCCCGAGCGTCGTCGGGGTGGCCGGTGGCCCGGCTGGCGGCACGAGCCGGGTCGTCACGCCGGTCTCTTCCAGGACTTCCCGGATGGCCGCGTCGTGGGGAAGTTCGTCGGCCTCCAGGTGCCCGCCGGGCGGCAGCCACAGGCCGAGCTTCCGGTGCCAGATCAGCAGCATCCGGGTGCGGGCTGGATTGACGACGTACCCGGTGGCGGTGAAGTGACGGACCTTCCCCCGGTCACCGGACAGGGTCGGCGGTACGGCGTTCGCGGCGGTCACGGCCGCCGTGTCGGGCGAAGAAATGCCTGCGGGGTCGGTTCTTTCCCGACCGCCGAGCGGACCAGCCGAGGTCGGCGGACCCGGGGCGGCCGGGGCCGGCAGCTCACTCTTCGTGGTCGGTCGCCGTCGGCCACGAGGGATTCTGTGTCCAGGCGGTCGCCCAGTAGAAGGGCTGTAACTCCAGGAGCGTTCGGCTGGACCATCCGTTGGGGCTCGCGGAGTCGGCGACGCCGACCTCGACCGGTGGACCCCACATGGCGAGCCGTTCCTGGCACGCCCCACACGGGGCGAGCACCGTGACCTCGCCGGACGATCGGTCCAGGCGCATACAGACAAAAGCCACGACCTTTTGGCCGTTGGAGTACGCGGTGCAGATCGGGCCGGTCTCGGCGCACAGCGTCATCGCAGCGTTGAAGTTGGACAGCGACGCCCCCGTGAACCTGTTTCCGGTGTGCGGGCCCGCCGCGGCGGGGTGCTGTAGACCGACGAGTACGGCGTGGTCTACGTGTGCGACCGGGTGCCGGGGCTGAGCTGGGTGTGGGTGTCGCTGGGCCGCGCGGCCGGCGAGTCCGGGCCGGGTCCCGGGTCCCGGGTGACCGGGCGCCCGGTGCCCGTGGTCGGTCGCGCCGGGTGCGCCTACCCCGGTAGCGACCGGTGCCGGCCGGGATGGCCGGGTTCTGTGGACGGCGGCCATCCCGGCCGCTGTATCGCCGGCCGGGGGTGTGCGGGGGCCGGGGTGTGCGGGGGCCGGGGTGTGGGCGGGTGCGGTGTCTACGGTGCGGCGGTGTCCGATTCTGACCCTGCTGCTGCAGCGGCGAACCGGGTCCGGTTCCTGACGTTGGAGCAGGTGGCGGAGGAGTTGAACGTGTTCCGGTCGCAGGTGTACGCGCTGGTGCGGGGCCGGTCGGTGGTGGCGGTGAAGATCGGCGGCCGGGGGCAGTGGCGGGTGGAGCGGGCGGAGTTGGAGCGGTACATCGCCGGGTTGTACGAGGAGGCGCAGGCCCGGCCGGGACTTGGGCCGGGTGAGGACGGCGCGCCGGGGCGCGGGCCGGGGCCGGAGGCGCGCGATGAGCCGGCGGTGGCGGCGATCCGGTTTGGAGTGTTCCTGCGGCCGGATCCGGTGACGTGTGCTGCGGTGACGGCGGTCACCGGGCAGGTCCGCGCGCAGTACGGGTTGGTGTCGGCCGGAGTGTTCCCTCCGCACGCCACGTTGGTCGGCAGCCTCTCGGTGGCCGGGTCGGTGGGGGACCTGGTGGCGGCCATAGACGGGGCGCTGCGGGGAGTGGCCGGGTTCGAGGTCCACAACCGGGGGGTGCAGCGGCTCGGGCAGGTGCTGGTCTATGACATCCATTCCTGGCAGGGCCGGCCGAACCCAGCATTGGTCGGGCTTGCGGCGGCTGTCGACGCCGCGGTCCGGCCGGTCTTGGCGGCGACTCCGGCCGGGGTGTTGCCGGCGGACGTGCACGACTCCGCGGAGTGGCACGGGCATGTGTCGTTTGCGACGCATGAGCTGTTCACCCGCCCGGAGCTGCTGGGGGAGGTCGAGGCCTACGTGCGCGGCTGGGTGTTGCGGTCCCGGCGCGGTTCATCGCGGACATGGTGGACCTGTACCGGTTCGAGCACCCGAGCTGGTCGGGGCCGTGGTGGCAGCAGATGCGGTGGGAGTTCGTCCGCAGCTGGCGGCTGCCCGTGGCACGTCGCTAGGTCGTGCCTGCGCGCAGTCGCCGGGGAAGGCGACCAGTGGGCACTCGCGGACCGGCTGCCCGCGAGCCTGGACGTTCGACGCAGCTGGGAGCGGGTCCCGCCGCCCGGCGCGGTGGCGTCTTCTCCGGTGTCAGGAGTAGCCGCCGTTGCTCTTGAGCAGTTGCCCGGTGATCCAGCTGCCTTGCTTCGAGCAGAGAAAGGCGACGAGGTCGCCGGTGTCCTGGGGGGTGCCGTTGCGGCCGAGCAGCGCTTGGCGGGCACCGGCGGCGCGGGTCTCGTCGGTCATCCAGCCGGTGTCGACCGCGCCGGGATTGATGACGTTCGCGCGGACACCCAGGTGCGCGAGTTCGTGGGCGGCGGCCAGGGTGATGCGGTCCAGGGCGGCTTTGCTGGAGCCGTAGGGCACGTGGCCGACGGTGTGGTCTCCGGTGATGGCGACGATGCGCCGGCGGGCATCGTCCCCTTCGGCGCGGAGGGCGAATTCGCGGATGAGCAGCCAGACGGCGCGGGCGTTGACGGCGAAGTGGCGGTCGAAGCTGGCGACGGTGGTGTCCAGTAGGCCGGTGGCGACGGATTCGCAGTGGGCCATGACGAGGGCCTGCGCTGGTCCGAGGGCGGTGGTGGTCTGGTCGAAGACGTGGCGGCGCTGTCGGGGTCGGCGAGGTCGGCCTCGACCGCGAGAGTGCGTGCGCCGCGCCGGTGTGGGTCGGCGGTGATCGTCTGGGTGGCGTCTGGTTCGGCGCCCCAGCTCATTCGTGCGTCGTAGGGCGTGTAGTAGGTGAAGGCGATGTCCCACCCGGCGTCGGCGAGGGCCCGGGTGATCCCGGCACCGATACCCGGCTCTACGCCACCATGCGTGGTGAGCGCGTTCTGATCTGTGGTGTGCGGTCAGTGTGCCAGGTGATGCCGCAGTGCAGGAGGAGCCGTAGCCGGTAGTTGGTGAAGTTGCGGAAGCCGAACCCGAC
>JAABUQ010013014.1_pt1 | contig 10196 bp, 12 predicted proteins | sample 5560001 | NCBI WGS metagenome assembly JAABUQ01 (sample SAMN10711888, study PRJNA513371) | rock metagenome | isolation source: Antarctica rocks | place: Antarctica: Victoria Land, Finger Mt nord | collected 2015-12-18 | reverse complement strand
TTGAAGCCTGGCAAAGAAACAGAAATAATAAAAACAGCACAATCAATTGGCAATTCACAAACAAAGAAGCAAGAGTGAAATTAAAAAAACTCTATCCGTCAATTTAGGATTAACATATCACTAGTAAGCTTTTTAAGTTACATAGAAATACCGACACAACTGACTGCTTAATTTCATTTGTAAATGGCAGATAAAAACAGATTGCGTATTTTGTATTGTTTAATTTAGACAATACAAAAAAGCGAAGTACGCATCTTGTATTGTCCGTTTCCGAAAGGCTTGCTTTTTAAACCAAGATAGCTTAGTCAAAATTCTGATTTTAAACTTGTTGTTTTTACATAGGAATTGCCGTTTGGCTTTTCGATTAATATAATAGTTTTGTAACTAACACGCCGAAAGGTGCGTCAATACAAGAGTTGGCTGTAAGTTTAATAAACACGCTCTAATTGTTCAAATATTTTAATGACACGACTAATTCTTTTGCTTGTTTTATTTTTTGGACAAAAATTATTCGGACAAGCTTTAAAGCCGACAAAAGCTCAATTGATTGAGATTTTCAAATCAAGTATTCACCAAGATAGTAAAAGAAAAATTCAAACAGACTCTAACCCTTGGTTAATATGTAATAAAGACAGCTCATTTTATAAGTTGGATACTCTTTATTTATATGATAATCATAACTACTACTATCAACCAGAAAATTGTTGTGACTTTATCGGTTGGACTTTTTATAAAACTACTGCCATAGTTCAAAGAGAAATACATATATGCAATGAACCACCAACGGCAAAAATGATAACAGACAAAGACTTTTATATAATTGCCGTAACAGAACAAAATAATCAGGCAGTTATAAAAGTGTTTCGAAAAAAACAGCTTGTTGACAAACTTAAAGACGGCAACATCATTGAGGCAAGGAAAAAAGGACAAATCATTTTCTATTCTTTGCGTAGTGAAAATCTGAAAATATTGCGACCTTTTTTCAAAATCATCAATCAACAAAATTTAGCGACACAAACTGTATGACAACGATAACAAAAAACAACAAAAGTTGGATAGCAGGAATTTTTGCCGCAATTGCGGCTTCACTTTGCTGCATAATTCCTGTGCTTGCATTTCTTGGCGGTGCAAGTGGACTTGCTTCTTCCTTTTCGTGGATTGAACCTTACAGACCTTATTTGATTAGTGCAACGGTTTTAATTTTTGCGTTTGCATGGTATCAAAAACTTAAACCACAAAAACAAGTTGATTGCGATTGTGAGACAGACAACAAAAAATCATTTTGGCAGACAAAAACATTTCTTGGTATCATAACAATCATTGCAGCATTGCTTATTGCCTTTCCTTACTATGCTAAAGTATTTTATCCAAAGCCGCAGCAGACAAAAGTTATTGTGGTTGACAAAAGCAATATTCAGACAGTTCAATTCAACATTAGCGGAATGGATTGCGAAGGCTGTACAGCACACATAAACAGTGAACTTTCAAAAGTAAATGGAGTTATTGAAGCCAACACTTCTTATAATAATGCAAATGCAATTGTTAAGTTTGACAATAGCAAAATATCGGTTGACAGTATTGCAAATGCAGTAAATGCTATTGGCTATAAAGTAACTTCAATAATCAACAACAAATAAAATGGAAAAGACAGTCATACTTAAATCAGTTATCACTTGCCCTAACTGTGGACACAGACAAGAAGAAACAATGCCAACAGATGCTTGCCAATTTTTTTATGAATGTACAAACTGCAAGATACGACTTAAACCTAAAGAGGGCGACTGTTGTGTGTTTTGTAGTTATGGTTCTGTAAAGTGTCCGCCTATACAAATGGGAACTTCCTGCTGTTCGTAGCGACGAAGGGTATGCAGCTAACATGGGGTTTGCCAAAATGGGGGCTGACGGAAGCCGTGTTTCAACTTTTTGTTTTTCAATTTGGCTTCATATCCAGCTTGACGTTATCAATTTAGCTATGTGCAAATCATCAACTTTTATTTATAAATTTAGCTTCAGTTAGCCGGGGCGGACGGAATTCTATTACCCCCACTTCGGCAAGCCCTGTCCGTTGTAGGCAATTTCACAAAACAGCGTGCAAATTTTAAAGTCGGATATTAACAAACGAGAGACACAAGTGGAAAATAAAACTTTAGTCGGAAATAACAAAATAATTGGCAAGGAACTAATAAAATATTTACTCCTCATTTATTGGTTATTATTTTGGTTATTAAATATCCTCGACAAAGTGATTGGTGGAAGCCATTTTTTATTTGTAGGTAAGGACAGATTTGCAACGTTCGAAAGATTTTTCGATTCGCTTGGGCTTGGCAATCCAGTCATTGCAAATGTTGCATTGATTATCACTGCTGGTTTAGAAATTTTTGCTTTTGTTTTTTTTTCTGGTGCTTTGTATCATTTTATAAAGAAAAATATTGATTCCACTCGTTCGTGGTTTTTTATTGGAATTGTTTTAACGCTAGTCATTTTTACCTATTTTTCGATTGGTGACCAAATTTTTGGAGACCACTCTGAACTTTTAGAACACGGTATATATTGGTTTATAACGCTTCTTTCCTGGATTATATTTATACGCGTAGACAAAATTCAAATTTTTGATAATTTTTCAATAGAAAAAAAACAATTTTTAGGAGCAACTGCTCTGACGATAATGCTAATTGCCGTTACGACTATTTCAATATTTCACCATAATCAAACTTCCTTTAAACAAAGAACCGAAGCAGTAAAAGCAATACAAATAGACGAAAACAAATACAAATTTTCATTTCCCTTTCTTGCAGGTAGCAAAGCATTTGAAAACACCATTGCAAAATTTAAAAAGGATAATCCAAATTTAAGTATAAGTTATATTTATACTGCACCCACCACTTTAAGATTAGGCGAAGCAGATGGTCTTATTGTTTACATTCAAACAGATAACAAAAAATGAAAGAGAAAACTTTAATACGATACTTTATCCTAATCTATTGGACATTTTTTGGGGCTCTAACTGTCATAGATAAAATCATTCCTGATGTATATCCATATTGGGTGGGAGCAGATTTTTATACACTATTTATAAAGTTCTTTGCTTCTTTGGAACTCTATGACCCAATATATGCAACAATAGCATTAGCAGGAGTTTCTTCTATAGAAGTTTTGGTTTTTGTTTGTTATCTTTTTTCATCATACAACCTATATAATGGGAAGGACAAAAGTTCTGAACAGTGGTTTTATAGAGGAATTTCATTTTCTGTATTATTGTTCAGTCTATTTTCAATAGGCGACCAAGTTTTTGGAGATAGAAATCAGTTGCTTGAACACGGAATATTTTGGATAATATTGATAGTTTCTTGGGTAGTTTATAAATATAATACTCTAACCGAAGAAAGAGTAATAAATTTTTCTTTTTCCAAAGACATTAAAATAGCATTATTGGTAGGCATTTTTCTAACGGTCATTACATCCTATTCCATACTAAACTTTTCAAATACTACTTTCTCAAACAAAAGCCAACCTGTGCATGGCGAAGAAGTAGTTCAAGGAGTTTATAAATTTGATTTTCCTTTTTTGGCAGACAAATTAGTATGGGAAAAAACGATTAAAGCATTTGAAGAAAAACACCCAGTACTAAAAATCAATTATGTTTATACTGCTCCTGACGAATTAAACTCTAAAAAGAAGACACATATGTTGCTCTATATATTTACTGAACAAAAGAATTGAAAAAAACTGCCTACAACATGGGTTTTGCAAAAGTGGGGCATTTGTACTAAATTTGAGCATTGGAATTCTATTGAACTTGGGTGCTAAATTGAACATTTGTACTTCGATTTCCCCACCTTCGCAAAGCCCCAAACCGTTGCCTGCCATTTGTAAACAGGATTTCATAAATAAATCTTACTAAATCTCATTCTTAACTTGTAAAACCCTGATTACACGAATTCCTTCGTTTTTTTGTACGTCCTAATTATTTCTTTAAAAGCAAATTTTAGGTAAAGGCTGATGAATGCCCAATCAAATAAGAGAATATTGCCCAATTGGGAATTTGGTAGGCTTAATCTTATTAGAAAATGTTTTTTTGATAAGCACAGTTCCTTTAAGCTTAATTGATATAAGGATTTTTAGGAATAGTGATCAGGCAGTATCCATCAGCCTTTAGTTGCTGAATGGTAAAAGCTTCGGGCATTTGCTTAAAGATGATGGTTGATAATACCTGTCCGGGGATGATCTTAAACTTGACCAATAGGTCAAGAAAACGCTTTTTAGATCGGATAGACCGAAACTTTTTATTTTTCGGATCAGCAGCTATACACTCTGCTCCATGAAAATAAAAGTTAGGATTGATTTTCTTAAAAGCAACCATTGGCAGGTTCAAGCCTGCTGCGAATTTTTCAAATTCCCTTTCTGATACCTTATAGACAAAGTTACCGACCGGCTCGAAAGAAAACCTGTTCTTCCATGCTTTATTCAATAGCTTACTTTTAGAAGCTAATAAATTCGTCAACAATAATAAAAGTGGCATTTTTGATACCGGGTCTTGCGGCTCGATAATGACAATACCTTTTTTAGCTACCCGTATCATCTCGTAAAGTGCGGCATAAGGCCTTGGGAAATGATGATAAGATTCTTTACAGAGAACATAATCGAACCCATTATCAACAAAGGAAAGATTTTCCGCATTCTCAGCTGCGTACTCTTTTACTATGCCTTCCAGTTTTGCTACTTCTAGAAAATTTACATTCAAGTCAGTAGCCAGCGCACTGCTTCCTTTAGATAAGATATACTGGGCATCAAAACCATAAGCATCTCCAACAGTTAACCAGCAATCGGCAGAACCCTGGAGCAAAGGTTCCAGGCATCTGAAAAATATTTGTTGCAGCCACTGCGAAACAGTTCCCCTATGAGATATCTTCGCGTTTTTGTAATGATTAACCTTTGCTTCCCTTGTAGGAAAGTGCTGGTTGTACCAATTGCCATGCCGTTCGTAGCTTTCCTGATGATACATATGATCGTAATAATTTATCCTTTATAAATAATTACGAATCACCCAAAGCAAACGCTGGGTAGCGTGCCCTAAAAAAGAAGAAAACAAATAATTAAAAAAAGCACAATTTTATCCCAGCGTTTTTGCATCTGGCTGCGTATCGTTGATAGGATAAAATGAATACCGGTACTCTTAACATTTTAAATGAACTTATTTGCTAAGCAGGATTCTCGGCTTGTTAAAAGATGTAAGGCTAATGAACGTTCTGCTCAGGAGGAATTATACAAACTTTTTTATGCGGAAATGCTCAGGCTTTGTTACCGTTATCTAAAGTCGGACGATCTGGCCGCAGAGGCACTTAATACAGGATTTTTAAAAGTATTTCAGAGTATAAGCACCTTTGATATTCAAAAAGGAGAGCTGGACATATGGATAAGAACCATAATGGTCAGGACTTGCATTGATTTAGGCAGGAAAGAAGCCAAATTTCAGGAGGCGGGTAACGGAGATGAAGAAACAGCAACTTTATTTATCGCACCGAAAATTCTGGAAAAACTATACGCGCAGGACTTGATGAAAGCGATCCGACAGCTGCCTGCCGCAACACAACTGGTGTTTAACCTTTCCGTTATAGAGGGTTATTCACATAAAGAAATAGGCGAGCAGTTACAAATTAGTGAAAGCACTTCCAGATGGCATTTATCAGAAGCTAAAAAACAACTCAGGGCAATACTGGAACCAGCAATTAAGAGTGTTAATGAACCAACTGAAAACCCAAAAAAGGCAAAATGAAAAATTCAGCATGGTATCAGAAACTTTGGCGTAAAAAGCTGGATGAACTTCCTGTTCAGCAGGATACCGAATCCTCGTGGCCTGACATGAAAAAGCTGCTTGACGAACACATGCCTGAAATGGATACCGACGGAGGACGTAATAGTAATTCATTCGGCAATTCACTGGTTTCCCTGCTGGGTTACCTAATACCGATTGCAGTTATAATTGGGGCGATAGGATACTTTTACTCCCCCCGGTATATCAAGCCAAAAAACGTTCAAAAACAAAAGACAAAACAGCAGGAGGTTTTGGATAGTCTAAAACATGAGCAAATCAAGATAGATCATATTGGCAATGACAACACAGGTACAAAGGCGTTACCGGTAAATGGTAATACATTTGTTCAGAATGGTAATCCTACAGTTTACCCTGTTAAAGAAAATAATATACTTAGCAAGGAGGAAACTGCCGCTTCAAATTCAGGAACCAGGATTAAAATTTTAAAGTACAATAGGAGAGGTTTTTCGGTCGGATCACCTAAAAAGACTGCGTTCGTATTCTATAAACGGTCATTGCTTTCCGCCGGTATAAAAAAGCCCGACGACTTCCATAATCGTTCAATTGTAGAAACGGGATTGAAGGATAATGGGAACCCTGTTCTTTTTGAAGGGGGAAAGCAGACGGATAGCGTAACAAAGATCAGTAGCGAAAGCCGTTATTTGGATGGAAAGAATGAAGCGGCCTATAGCAAGGGTACAACCGATCAATCTATTACTCAAGCTTCAACAAGTGGTTCTGCTAAGCCTGATCTGCTTAAACAAGTACCTGCCATTATAACAGCCGGTAAAAAAACCGGCGGCAAGCCTAATGGTCTTGAATCCAAGAATACAGCAAAAGGAAAAAAGGCAAGTATTTTTATTACGCCGCGTTATAATTATGGTTTGGAAATTGGAGTAAATACTGCTGGTAAGGTTAGCTTTTATTTTGGTGCATTTGGTTCGTATGCATTGAACAAGAGACTGCTGGTTAATGCAGGGGTTCGGATCAATAGCTATAGGCAGCTTTCCGGTGAATATTCACACCCCAGCTATTACCGGCCAGATTCCCTGCCGCCCTTTAAAGTTATTGATTCGCGTAAACTTCTAACATTTGATATACCTGTTAATTTGGAATACAGGATTTCTAAAACAATCAGCATAAAAGCAGGGCCGGTCATCAGCCTGTCTTTAAAGCAGACTGGCATAAGCAGTAAACTTGCACCTATTGCAGATCATCGTGATACTGTTTACCACAGCAAGGAAATTAATAAGGCTATCGGTAGCACTGTTATTAGCAAAGCATCGTTTGGCTTTATGGGTTGTGTAAGTTTTCACCTGAAAAAGTTTGATCTGAACAGTAACTACCAGTTATTGACACCATATAAAGTCAGTAATGATTTAGGCTCTTACCGCAAAACCTATCATACTGTTCAAATTGGTATCGGTTACCGCTTTAAATAACTAAGAATGTAGCGTTATTCTATATAAGATCGTAATGGTTTATAAACCGAATAATTTATTCAGTTTAAATTTATGAAGCACTCTATACTTTTAATGTTATTCCTGTTCCTATTAGGCAGCTGTAAGAAAGAGGGGGTAAACAATGGGCAGCCGATTGTCGGAAGCTGGGAACTTAGAACTGCAATCAGTGGAATGACGGGCGTTCAAACAAATTATGCCCCGGGAAATGGGAACACCTTGGAGTTTGGAAAAATAACTTACCACACTTTTAACGCCAGTCAGCTGGTTAAGAGTGGAACGTATAAAATCATAAAGGATACAAGCCGGATAAATCAGCAAATCTTTGATCGTATTGTTTATGACAATGAATTAAATACTGCAAATTCTTTTTTTAAAATTGAAGGCAGCAGTATGACCATTTGGATAGATGGCTATGATGCCCCTGCTATTATTTATGAAAGGAAGCAATAGCTGGATGAATATTAATTTATTTTTATTGTATCATTTAACAAACTTTAGCAAATCATGAAATTAAGCCTATTGAAAGCCTGTCTGCTATTTACTTTTTTATCTTTTGTTATACTGGCAACCAGGTGTAAAAAAGATGAAAATGCGGCCAAAGTAGTTACGATGAAAGTTGCCTCGAAATTAGTTAAAACAGGCCCAAATCCTCCAGCGTCGCCAAGTAATCCTGCTGTAATTTATGTCATGAGTATCACAAAACGGGAAACCAATGAACAATACTTGTTGAACTTAGGAGAGATAGAAGGATTTACTTATATAGAAGGATATGAGTATGTTCTCAAAGTGTCAAAAACCGCTATAAAAAATCCTCCTGCAGATGGTTCTTCTATAAGTTTTAAATTAATTCAAGTAGTGTCAAAAACTTAAATTTAATCTTCCATCAACAATTACGTTTTTACCAGTCAAATCACCTTGTGAACTCATAGAAGGTTATTGCCATATCCATCCCTAATATCGATAAAGAATAATGATGAGATTTAAATAAATCTTAAAAAAATAGCATTTTAACCAGTAAAACCCTGATTACAAGAATTCCTTCGTTTTAATGAACAGTCGCAATATTTCTTTAAAAGAAAATTGTAGGATTATTCTAAGAATCAGTATTTAGTAAGCTTTTTATGTTACCTAAAAATACCGACACAACTGACTACTTAATTTCATTTGTAAATAGCAGATAAAAACACATCTTTTTGTAGTTGAACGGTTAAATATTCTTAAAAACAGATTGCGTATTTTGTATTTTTTAGTTTAAGCAATACAAAAAAGCGAAGTACGCATCTTGTATTGTCTGTTCCGAAACGCTTGCTTTTTAAACCAAGATAGCTTAGTCAAAATTCTGGTTTTAAACTTGTTATTTCTACATAGGAATTGCCGTTTGACTTTTCGATTAATATAATAGCTTTGTAACTAACATGCCGAAAGGTGCGTCAATACAAGAGTTAGCAGTCATTGTATTGAGACCCTGTAAAATATGAAAACACGAAAAAATATTAATATGACAACAACGAAAAAAATTGAAATCGCAAAATATTTATGCTTATTTCCAGGTATATTTTTAATTGTTTCAGGATTAATGATTTTAATTTTTCCTAATTCTGCAAGTCTGTTATTTGACATCAAAGATATTGACACGCTAAAAGAACCGATGGCGTTAGCGATGGGAATAAGACAATTTTCAATTGGATTAATGATAACGATACTCGTTCTTTCTAATCAATTAAAAGCACTTGGACTTATAATGTTGATTGGAGCAATAGTTCCATTAACCGACTTTTTTGTATTCAGTTCTTCAATAGGTTGGGTTTCCTCATTGCGACACGCAGCACCTGTGCCATTAATTTTTGGATTAGGTCTATATATAACATATCTAACTCGGAAAACAGAATGATAGAAAGCAATTAAAACAACGAACCGCTAACATCGGTTTGGCAATATGGCGGGCGAAGTGCCAAATTCAAGTTCAGTTTTTCGATTGAACTTTGGTGGAAAACGGAACATTTGTGCTTCGAGTTCCGCCACATCGCCAAGGCCGAAAAACGTTGGCGGTCATTGTAAAGTGACATCAATGGATGATTACACAGGCGATAAATAACCAATTTTTGCTAGAATTTATGAATAAAAACTTAGAGAGAACAGCGAAGCAATCGAAACGCTATCCATTTATAGCAGAACATCGTGGAGGACCGCTCACAAAAGATAACCATCAAAAATTGATTAAGTGGGCAAGGGAATGCTCTGAAAATGTATTGCCCCTTATTGACAAACAAATTGACCCAAGGCTAATTGACGCTTTAAACAAAGCCAAAGAGTGGGAAAGCAGTAATATTTCAACAGGAAATGCTATGAAAGCTTCATTAAATGCCCATGCTGTAGCGAGGGAGACTAACAATTCAATAGTAAAAGCAATAGCTCGTTCTGTGGGACAGACCGTTGCGACTGCTCATATGGCAGACCATTCACTCGGTGGAGCATTCTATGCTCTCAAAGCTGTGAAGTTTGCAAATAAGGATATAAGTAAAGAAAAAGAATGGCAAGACAAAAAATTAGCTGAATTGCCAGCTGACATTATAGAGATAGTTGAAGCTACATGGAAAATGAAAGAGCTTGACAGAAGAATATAAATGGAAACAACGGACCGCCAACAAAAGTATTGCTGCAAGTGGGGCGGGACGGAACAGCAATCGGCTGCGGTTCGCTATCAGCAGCCGCTTCGGCTGACGAAGAAAGCCAAGCAAAAGTTTTATCTTCAACTTTTTAAATAAAATCAAGCAGCAGTTCCGGGCGAGACGTCATAAAATCCGCTACCTGCAGCAATACTCAATCGTTAGCAGCAACCTTTTGACGACATGAATTCAGACATCGTTTCATATTACAAAGACAGAGCGAATGAGTACGAAAAAATTTATAGCAAGCCAGAG
>JAABUQ010013012.1_pt1 | contig 10197 bp, 12 predicted proteins | sample 5560001 | NCBI WGS metagenome assembly JAABUQ01 (sample SAMN10711888, study PRJNA513371) | rock metagenome | isolation source: Antarctica rocks | place: Antarctica: Victoria Land, Finger Mt nord | collected 2015-12-18 | reverse complement strand
TTTATTAATTCGATTTCTTTATTATTATTAACTATTATAATAATAAAGCCTTTTCCTTTTATTATTAGAATAATTTTATTAATTTTATTAATAAGATAATTATATATATAATAGAAAATAAAATATTAATATTTAGAATAAATATAAATCTTAGCTCTTAAGTTTAAATAAATATTTAATTTTTTAAATATATTATATATTAATTATATTATTAATATCTTTTTAAGATTAATAATTGTTTTAAAGTTATATATCTTTAAGACTTATTTTGTTTTTTTCTTATTATCTTTTAAGAGGAATTTCTTATCTTTTAATTTCTTTTAATTAGGATAGAAATTGCTATTCAAATAATAATATTTTTTCTTTATATAAATTCCTTTATAATAGGAGTATTTCGGTTTAATATTTTTACTATTTCCCTTTTTATTATTATTATTATTATTATTATTATTTGTTTTCTTTTATTTTCTAAAATTCCTTACCTTTAAAGCTTTTAAGGAGCCTTTTTAGCTTTGTTGTTTATTATAAATAAGTATTACTTTAATAATTTCTTTAAAGATAATTTCTTTAAAGATAATATTTTTATTAATATTATTTGTTATTTAAATAATTTAAATTTTAATATAACTTTATTTTATTTATAATTTATAATTTATATTATTATTACTAAATAACTATTTTAATAATATAAATAATTAATATATTTGCTAATATTTTTGAAAATAATAGAATTTATATTAATTAAATATTAAATAATTATATATATAATATAATAATTTTTCTTTTAGAATTTTTATAATATCCTTTTTATTATTAAAAAGGTCCTTAATATATAATTTATATATTAAAATAATTATAACTTAAGCTTTCTTATTTATTAAAAGTAGATTATTATTAATATTATTTTTATTTTTGCTAATAATTAATTAAGATCCTTTTTCAATAAAAGTAATTTATATTTCGGAAGCTTAATTATAATAATTAAAAATCTTTTCTAAAATAATTATTTTCTTATATATTATTTTTATAATTTAATATAAAAGTAAATAAAATAATAATATTTATAAATTGAAAATTTAAAAAATTTTCTTTTTATATAAATATATAAATATTAACCGAGCTTATAATTTGTTAATTATAAGAAAATTTAATTGCTTTATTTATTTAGGAATATAAACTTATTTATATACTCGGCTGATCAATTTAGGCCCTATAAATAATAAACTATTTAATAGAGCTGGTATACCCTGAGTATAGCCCTTGTTATTTGGCATACAGCCTGGCTGACAGCGATCCAGGATTACGATACGCTAGACCTAATTTGGCTTAGTGCTGCTGGAGAGACTGTCCCAGCCATTCTCCAACATATCACGAGAGTCGCTTCAGAACCTGCAAAGTGGGCTAAATGTAGCAGTATGGCATGTTGCCTGCTCTCACCTGTTCTGTATTATCAGCATCGCTACGATCTGTAATGAAGACGAGAAATGCCACTGATTAGGCCAACGGAGATCCAGAGAACCTTCTGATGACCCCACGGACGTCCAAATTAAGACCTCCATGGAGCAACGGCTTCCAATGAAGTGGACCGACTCTCGAGAGAAAACTCGATTGATTTCGGGGCACAACCCATGTGTATCTCCATGAACACGATGTTAGCACTCTTTGGAACTCTTCCTTTACCTGGCAGGTGATAAGATGTATAATCCTCGCAATGTATTATGGTAGGCTGGGGGAGGTAGCAACTCGCCTACTCCGCTCACGCCGGCGTCCCCTCCTCTTCCCCTTCTCAATGCAGCACTTTTTCAGCCACATCGATGTGATAGGCTTTGTAGGGTTTTCGCTGCAATGATCGTTTGTGGGCTCCACGAACAGAGTTTCCTGCTCCACCACAACTTTAAGAATTCCGATACACTCCCGTCCACTATTTTACACACAATTTTGAGCTATACTCCTTCCTCCGTTCCAATACACATCACAAAAAGTCCTCCGAACCTCTTTCTTACGACACCAATTCCTGCCATCAATCCAGGGATATTCTTGCGCATCGCTCCAACACACCGCTGTTCTATAATTGTCTAGCTAATTTCCACGCACCACCGATTATTCACGAAACCGGCAAACCATCCCCAGTCGTCGTCTATATCCTCTTCATTTCCAATGATTTCCAACGACGCCTTTATATACCTCATAATCATCATATCTTGTGTGTCCATTGGACTCGTTGGCGGCTTGCTGGATGCTCATGGCAGATCACTCGCCTGTAATCGGCTTCAAAGCCAAGGCCGGCATGGTGATGGACGCTGCCCACTAGGTATGGAGCCGGAGTGATCCTCTTCCAAGAATTACTCAAGCTGATCAGTATAGAATCGGTTCATAAACGCGAACGTCGAAAGGCCCAGAGACAACTCGATAGGGCCCGTCGGCAACAAGAGCAGGGTCGTCGGCAGCAAGAGGAAGAGCGCGAACGGAACGAAAGGAGTGGTCAGCAAAGTCGCCGTAACGAGATCAACACGAGTGCACCAATCCCATTGACCTGGATTGTCGTCCCGGACTCGAGTAAGGACACAATCTCCTTGCCCTCACCAGCACATACTGCCTGACCGAAACGATCCACTGATCTACTGGAGATAAAAATTGTGATTGAGGGAGAGAATGCGACAGGACTGCCCCGTTACATTCTAAAAGTCCAGTGCCCTCAAATTTTGAACAGATGTGTTAGTATATCCTTGAGGTAGGATGTGGAAGTATTGGACCATATTGAAACAATTTTCACATCCCTTTCTAACAAAATGATACGCGTCTCCACTGTCTCCAGTTCTGGCGTACTGCCAACTCTTGAGACATTCAGAATTTCATCGATGTCTCGATTGAAACTCATTTGTCGCAGGAATACTCGGCGCTTGTCAAACGGCCATGTGTACCATCACTATTCAGGATGTGTCGCGCAACAGCGTCTCGCCTCTCATGCTGTTTCAACAACTATCTCCTCTTCTTTTGAGAAACAATATTGCTTTGAGATTGCATGCACTTTTCAATTGAGAAAATCGTGGATGAGCCGGCAAGAACGCCGTCGAATGGATCTTCGGCCCTTCTACCCTTTACGAGTTCGTATCCGATCACCTGCATGAAGCTGCCCACTGCCCACCAATACTAGAGGACGGTTTCCTTTCCTGCCGCTGGCTGTGCATAAAGGATTCATGCATGATGAGTAGCATCGCCACTTCGACGAATGAAAAGTTCGAATGCAATCGCGCAGCCGCCCAAGCTAGTCAAGTTGTCAACCCCTCTTGTGTCAAAGCCACCCTTCAAACCCACGGTCTCAATCCTTCCGAAACCCAAATGTTTCGACTAAAGGTTGTGTGTATAAGGTGAGTGGCCGCACCATGTCTTCCGGGGTACAAACTCTTCTTCCCTTTCGCTCTACCAAGCAATGCGATGGCGCACAGCACCATTGAACCCACTCTCGAAGTCGATTCCCGCCATGATGACCTCCATACCCCCGATACTCCTTGTCTGAATGATGAGGGATTAAAGCAGGCCCTCGACGCACAATACGACAAGGGAAATCCCAGTCCTGCATACCAAACGCCAGAATATCCAAAGAACGACCAACTACGTCGCTTGAAGAAAAGGTTCTTCCTCTTGGCCGCGGCTTTTGTGCTACTCTTCATTGTCACAACCATTTCGATTGCTTTAGCCGGCACATACGGTACCAGGCTGCATCACTCTGGAGCGTGAGTCCGCCATTGATGATGTCTTTACGCGCAATGAACCCACCTAATGTTAAGAGCATCATATCAGATGCTCGTTGGCCGCCTCAAGCACCATACCCACCAATTTGAGCGCTACTGCACCCAACGCCTCCTGCACATTTCCAATCCCAGACCCAACTGCGAGCAATACCATTTCACGTCCCACAAGCGACTGCTCTGATCTAGTCAGCCCTTACACTCCAGCAAATCTCAGTGGCAATTTCGACATCCACTGCAGCGGGGCGGTACATTCTGGAGGAACACCATGGATCCTCGGTAAGCTCTACCCCTGGCCATTCGCGGCAGTGCTTGCAGAAGAAGTCTCCGAGGGGAACCATACAAGGCCCCTTCTCAAAACTTCTTTCATCTCTATCCTAGGATGCGATCTGTGCTTACTACTCCTGCACCCCACAGCGATATTCGTCTACAAATTCGAAGATTGTCTGGGCGCGTGTGCCAGCTACAACGGCGCCGACGGCTCCGTGCATCCCAGTTCGACGTGCTTCTTTGCAAATTACTACCCAAACCCCACCCCTGGGGCACTGACGAACTGCTGGCTGGGTGCCTTCGCCAATTTTACTGTCTCGGGCAATGGGAGTGTCGATAGTGCGGTATTGCTACAATGAGTCATCGACTCTGTTCGTAATAGGTCTTGAAGATTCTTGTATCTAATAAACGAGTCATGAAGGAAATAGTGAGCCAGTCCGACGAGGAAGTGGTTCAGCTATTGGTACGTGAGCATGGAAGAAGGAGACCAAATAATTACGGGAACCTTCAAGAATTTCAATGAACTCTCGATGGCCTACAAGCAGTGTGGCATAGCTATGCCAGTGGGGAATAGAGCACAAGGTCCATGTACTGATGTTTCATGTTGGACAGAAATCAGATACCGCACCAAGCAGTTAACGATGAACTCATGAAAAGGGGTTGTCGTCATGTGATTGGCCCATGCACGTCAGCCCTATCAATCCACGTCATATCAGTAGATAATCGAATGGCAAGAGCTCCCCATCTCCAACCCAACAAGGTGCTCATGGCATTTGCTCCTTGCAGTCGCATATAACTTCACCGCCTACGCTTCTTAGCATGCAAGGGCCCGTTGCTCCTTCAACACGAGAGTCTTCTCAACCATGCTGACAGGCTTTGCCAGGCAACTGCATGCGCAAATGGCGTTGGCAGATGTAATTGGCGACAGCCAGGACGAGCTACACCTGGTCAACAGGCTAAGTGAAAGCCGGAGTCCGTACGTGAGTTCCTCATCGCACCATCTACGGGCGCAGAATTTGCATCTCAGGCCGGACTAAGACTTTGTATAGGTTCGAGGACATAAAGACAACCCAGTAGCTTGGCAAGTCTGGGATACAGAGGTCCTCGAGCTAGCCAAAAAACATAACCGGTTGATATTCTTGAGCATCGGATATGCCGCTTGTCATTGTACGTCTAAATTGCTCAAGGGACATCACCCGAAGTCACATACTGACCATGCAGAAGGGTGCCATGTTATGGAACGGGAGTCTTTTTCATCGCCCGAGGTAGCAGAGCTACTTAACACCTACTTCATCCCCATCAAGGTTGACCGTGAAGAACGGCCTGATGTTGATGCAATATACATGAATTACGTCCAAGCTACTACTGGCTCTGGAGGATGGCCCTTGAATGTATTCGTCACTCCGGACCTCGAGCCAGTCTTTGGTGGCACATATTGGCCAGGTCCGAATAGCTCGGTGAGCACAGGGACAGTCATGGCGGATACGGTTGGATTCCTAGATATATTGGAAAAAATGAAGATGGTGTGGACACAGCAGGAGAGAAGGTGCAGGGAAAGCGCCAAGGAGATTACAAGGCAATTAAGAGAGTTCGCGGAAGAGGGTGTTCACAGTCACAAACATCAAACAGGAGACAAAAACGAGGAGGAGGGCCTAGATATTGAATTGCTCGATGAGGCGTTCCAGCATTTTGAGAGGCGTTACGACAAGGTCAACGGCGGCTTTTCGATAGCACCTAAGTTCCCAACGCCAGTGAACCTGAGCTTCATGCTGCGTCTTGGACAGTGGCCTGAAACAGTCAAACATGTCGTGGGAGATGAAGAGTGTGCGGAAGCCACAAACATGGCAGTCCACACGCTTCGACAGATGGCTCGAGGAGGCATTCGGGACCATATCGGTTACGGCTTCGCTCGATACTCTGTGACAAAAGACTGGAGTCTCCCTCATTTCGAAAAGATGCTCTACGACGAAGCTCAAATTCTCGATGTCTATCTAGATGCCTTCCTAATAACCCGCGACCCAGAGATGCTAGGCGCAGTATATGACATTTCCACCTACTTGACCACCCCTCCCATGGCCGCTCCGACAGGCGGCTTTTTCTCTGCCGAAGACGCAGACTCCTACCATTCGAAAAGCGACACAGAGAAGCGCGAGGGAGCATATTACGTTTGGACCGAGAAGGAACTCCTCAGCATCCTCGGCCCTCGCAATAGCGACATCTTCTCCCGCTTTTACAACGTCACAGCCAACGGCAACGTTTCTCCCCAAAACGATCCACACGATGAGTTCATATCCCAGAATGTCCTCCGCATAACCCAGCCTCCTTCCGCCCTTGCGAAATCCCTAGGCATACCCGAACCCACCCTAATCAGCACCCTCAGAAACTCCCGCCAAACCCTCCGCTACCACCGCGAAACCCACCGCCCTGGCCCTGCCCTCGACGACAAAATAATCACCGCTTGGAATGGCCTTGCCATCTCTGCCCTCTCCCGCACAGCCGCCACTCTATCCTGCATCGATCCCCCCAAAAGTAGAGAGTGCCTCACAGCAGCTCTCGCTTCCGCGTCCTTCATTCGCTCCAATCTTTTCGATACAGAAACGCAGACTCTGTATCGTGTGTATCGGCAGGGCAGAGGCGATGCCAAAGCCCTCTGCGACGATCATGCCTTCCTAATTCAAGGGCTGCTCGATCTCTACGAAGCTACTTTCGATGATGCCCACCTCCAATTCGCAGACACGTTGCAGAAAATACAAGTCGCACTTTTCTGGGATGAAGACGGCGCAGGGTTTTTCTCCACACCCTATCCCCACCCCCCAGATTTGCTGCTGAGGCTAAAGTCAGGCATGGATGCTGCTGAGCCAAGCAGTAATAGTATATCAATCAGGAATCTGTATAGACTGAGCTCTATGCTCGATGATGCTTCGTATGCGCAGAAAGCGAAAGAGACAATGGAGGCGTTCGAGGCAGAGGTGGAGCAGTTCCCATACTGTTTTGCAGGGATGTTGGGAAGTGTTGTCCTCGCCCGCCTAGGCGTTAAAGGGGTTGTTATCACGGGGAACGGTGAGGAGGGCCAAGGCACCGAGAGTATGAAGGGCAAAGGAGGCATGGGAGATTTGTTGAAGGATTTGAGGGCCCAGGTCGGGTGTGCTAGGACAGTTGTCTGGGTTGGCGGTGGGAAAGGGGAATGGCTAAGGTCGCGGAATACCTTATTGAAAGATGTGGATGGGGAGAAGGAAGAGATTATGGTTTGTGAGAATGGGGTTTGCCGGGTGGGAAAGGAGTATTTGTAAGTCGCATATATTATTTATGGCAGAGGCTTCAGGAAGTCGGGTGGACTGGGAAGGGGTGGATGTGGCTGTTCCACAAGCGTCTTCTTTCTCACTGATTGTGCCGTTGGTGTAGGCAATGAGGCCGGTAACGATTGGCGTGTACATAGTATTTGCAAGGCGAACGGAAGATGGAGGCCGGGGTACTTGAGATTGTATCAATTGAGATCCCTAAGCTACTTATGCATGCCACGGCATTTATTGCAGCACCAAGGTAATCTCTTGAGGTGGTCTTTAGGTGTTTGTGCTGTTTCGCACTCTTCAATTGTTGATAACGAATCCTTCCGAATACGAAAAAATAACAGATCAGGCAGATTAGCCGAATGAAATTCACAAATACTCTTGTACCTCAGTAGCTGTCTTTACTTCTCTCGTCTATATATGTAGTCGTTGTCTGTTCTCCATCGTGCAAGCAATCACAAACCTTCTTGAAATGCCCCCATCAACCGAAAATAACGTCACTAGAACATCTTTCCCAAGCCATGCGTCCACCCGACACATTCCCATACCGAAATCTAGAATCCGGTAACCACCGATGCCTGCTGCAGCAATCCCGGGCTTCTACTATGACGAGGCGAAGAAGAAGTACTTCAAGATTTTGCCGAACCATGTCGCTCCCACTGGAGCAAAGTACTCCGTTGAGGCAGCCAAGAGGGAGGAGGAGGAGCAGATTGTAGGTTTGAGGTCGTTTTCTTTTATGTTTGAATTCTTCCCAGTAGCGGGGACTTGGTACTGATTAGAAGATCTTGCTCTGGTTTTGATCTTTGCTGCGTGGAGAGAACGTGGTACGACCTCTCTGTGGATGTATTACATTGTCGTGCGGACTGTGATATGTAACCTACTGCTCTCTCCGTGCCTACGTTGCATATTTGCACTCGCATCGTAGCCTGAATACACTCGTGTCCCTGCATTCATTCTTTCAATGTCTTTGTTTAAGGAGCACCGCGCCTTCAGGAGCACCGCGGTGAGCCATCGTCCCATCCGCACGATTTGCTGACACCTTCCTCCACTTCCATCCACTTCCAATTCCAAATACCCATCCTTCCAGCTGCATCTTGCTTCAGCATCTTGCTTTGCACCTTGCTGTAACCACTTGTCTTACGTATCACATAGGAAAACCAACGCAACATGGAACATGAAAAGCGTGTTCAGAAGGAGCGTATCAAGCGAGCTCTCCGGTCCCCCTTGACAGGAATGCTCTTGAAACGTGAGACAGGTGCACTCTCAGCATCAGAGCTTCGCAATGTACCATACCTTGCCTGGGCTTCCAACCTTGAGCGACAACAGACTCTCCAACTAATCAAACACCTCAAAGGTGACTGGTCCAGTCCACGCGTTGGCCACTTGGCTTACGACCATGCTTCTGAAACGTACATCTGCGCCTTGTATGAAGAATACCGCCAGTAGTTTTGAGAGAGCCCGAGCTACAGATGTGTAGACTGACCTTTGACCAGAAGCTCAGGTCCTTATTTCTCCAAGTCGACACCTTGGGTCGCTCGACTGTCATACGACGACCAACATGGCAAAATCCATAGAGGATACGACGGCGTCCAGATCCAATCTCTGAGTTTGTCTCCGCAGCGTACCGTCTTCTTTGCCATGGATATTTCCGCCACCGGCAAATCGGCCGTGCTCCTCCATCGGCTTGCGTCCCCTGAGGAGATTGCCGCCAAAAGAAATCTAGGAAGGTGGGGCTTGCGGTTGTGTAGTACAGGGACCCGACATTATGCCCAATTATACCGCAGCGATCACCACCGCGGCTTCTTTTCCTCGGTCGCAAACCCATTCTCTACCAGCAATGCTTTCGCTATCGGCACAGCCCGTGGCACATGTTTGGTCGCCGAGGCCGAAGCTCAATGGCAATGGAGCGCATCCACTACCTTCTCCAACATCGTCGGCAAAGGCACCCGATCAGACATCTTGGCCGTGTCATGGCTCGATGCCAACGTCGTGGTAAACGGGTCTCGAGATCGCAAAGTCCTCCTCTGGGACACCCGGGATCCCGCCGGGACAGCTTTGCGCTTCATGGCTCCCTCCACCATCAGCCACGTGAAAGCTCTGGATGCAAACCGTATCCTCGTCGCGGGAATCGAGGACAAGCTCCAGGTCTACGACCTCCGCCATCCGCATTCCTCCCGCCCCTGGCTTACCTTTCCCGCGTACAAGAATCGTGATTCTATCCACCTTGGGCTTGATACCCATGCGAATTTGGTCGCTGCGGGGCAGACGGATGATTGCGTTCGGGTTTTTGATAGTTGGACTGGGAAGGAGATCCCTTTGAGAGTGAGGGAGGGGGATGTGGTTGGGAGTGGTAGGAATCAGGGACCGGTGGCTTGTGTGAAGTTTGTGGATGGGGAGCAGGGGTTTGTGGGGGAGAGAGGGGGGAGGGGGTTGAGACTTGTGGTTGCGGGGGATCGGGGGGTAGAGAATTGGGGGGTCTGAGGGTTAGGAGGGTTACCGAAGTTGTGCGATTGGTGGCTATTTGCTATCATAGAACGGTGGCTGTATTAGACAGCTCCCTACTCAATCAGCTACTTTGTGGGGAAAGCCAATCGCATTCAATCTCGAATCCACGAGTTGTTTGAAATTGCCCTTATAATTGGGGTCCACCATTCAGCCATCAATCTCCCTTTTAAACATCTACCCATCGATAGCATACATTCATCACCCTCCCAACCTAATCTCCCCCCAGCCCAATCACCCCCCTTTCCCTCACCTCCCCGCCTCCCCAAAGCACACCCGTAACCATCACCTCCACACCATCCCCCCCAACCCCCCCCGGGCCCCCCCCCGGGGCGGCGCGCGGCGGCCGGGGGGGCCGGGGGGCGGGCGGCGGGGCGGGGGGGGGGGGC
>JAABUQ010013011.1_pt1 | contig 10197 bp, 13 predicted proteins | sample 5560001 | NCBI WGS metagenome assembly JAABUQ01 (sample SAMN10711888, study PRJNA513371) | rock metagenome | isolation source: Antarctica rocks | place: Antarctica: Victoria Land, Finger Mt nord | collected 2015-12-18 | reverse complement strand
CTTTTATTTAATTTAAATAATATTTCTTTTTATAATTATATTTAATATTAAATATTTTATATATTTATTTTATTTATTTATTTATTTTATAAATAATATAATAATAAATATTAATAATAAATAAAAAATTTCCTTAAATACTTTAAAGTTAATAAATTTTTAAATTTTAATAAATATTATTTTATTTTTAATATTTAAAATTATTAGAATTAATTATTTATATTAATAAATAAAAAAAATATAATATTAAAAAATATAATATTAAAAAATATTTTTAATATAATTATATATTTTTAAATTTAATAATAATATATAATATTTATATATATATAATAATAAAGCCTTAAATAAGGGCAAATGAATATTTTTAGCTTTATTTTATATTAATTGCTTCGCCTGATAAAGTAGAGAATAGGTAATATAATAATAGTATTTTGGTGGTATAATTAAGGGTCCAAATAACCCTAGAGAAAGCAAAATGGGAAAAACGGGCTGACAAGGGAAAATAGGGGCAATGACAGCTGACACAGCATCTTTCCTCCTGGCTGCAGAGTCCATCTCGACGACTACAACATCGCTCGTGTTCTGCTCGCTGTGGAAAGGAAGGTCTTGAAATTGGAAAATCTGGAGCCCAACTGGCCGGTGGATTTCGCCCAAGACACCATGATGCGGCCGATGAGATGCTCTATGGGGCGACCAGCCTTGCTGAAGATCGCGGAGGGCGATGTAGACCTTGATGGGAAGGTGGCGGTACGAGGAGACGAGGGTCTGTATTATGCGTGGGCGCGAGGATTGCAATTGCTCTACGCTGACAAGGGTCTGGAGAAAGATATCTACTTGACCCGCCCATCCCACGATTATCTTCCCCTTATCCCCCTGAGCTGAAAGATGGGCTACAAGGCCGGGGAGGCTGGGGGGGTGGTTCTCACAGACTGGAAACCGGGGAGGAATGATCAAAGCATGGATACAGTGGTTGGTGAGGAGGATATGGCATAATATAAACGAACGGCCCTGAGCAAGAATTTTTCCAAGATTATTGCGTCCTTGTATGCTAACAGCCATAGTGGTGTACCTGACCCTTTCGATCAGGGGAAGGCGTCATCTTGATCATGACAAAGACGATCCTTCTCCTGAGCTTGTGCAGGATTAAGTTCGATAATCGGGCCACATCAAGGGTCTAATAGAGGATCGCCTTATGTCTATGAGGAGATGACCACACCAATGAACAATGTGTGTTGGTTCTTTTCTAGGAAATTTGACTTACCTTTTCTCCCTGTTGTCTTCTGGAGACAATGTCTCAGTTCGAGAGCACATCGCGCGCCACTCTAGGTGGGCGTCGTCCTGCCAATCCCAAAGCTCCCTGTCGAAGATTCTGTGCTCGCCCTGCAGTACAAAACTCATACATTCATTTCTAATTTCCAACAGTTCAAATCGAATTAGTCGAATTAAAATGGTTACCAAATTAAATATTATCAAGCAATGACACACAAATACGCTTACCTGATACACGACTTCATCTTTGACTTGCTTGACATCGACTGCCGCATTACATCCGTGCCAATGCACAAACTTCGGAAACGGACAAGGAAGCCATGGAAATGGATACGTAATCGGATTCTTTCATTTGGCTAAAAAATGGTGAGAAAGGAATTCGTAATATTCGAACAAAAAAATCAATAAAGGGCCGTGTCAGTATCCCACGGCCAGCGGTATGACCACAACGAACTTATCAAAGAGATCATCCATATACTCAGTATCATCCTCCAGATACCCCGCCGGCGTACTTCGCTCTAGCCTCCTACAACTTGGATTGTTCCACAGTCTGAACTCGTAAAAGATCGGTGTAACAAGGGTCGAACAGGCAAAAGGGCGAAGGCGAGGAAGCTTGAGAAATTGAAAGCTCTTCTAGCTACCTTCAAGGCTACGTGGACAACGGCCACTGATCCACTGTAATCGACTTTAGTTTCACTAGTAAAAACTCCTGAGATATCCAGGGAAGGGGTGAACGCAGCACCGGAGATCTCGCCGACTCACCCTCAGCAATCCATCCGGTGTATTAGGGTGTAGAGCAATTCACCCCGAGATGCTGCGTGGAAGACGCACTGATACCTAGCCCTCCAGCCCTCCAAAGCCAATCCATCATCCGCTCTACCCAGCACGAACCCTTCGTCTTCCAGTCTTCTGCCCACTTATGTCCAGATCTTACTTTTGCACATGGCTGGCGACCTGCATTTCTCGCAATTTGCAGAAGATCTCAAAGACCTCAACCACATTGCTTCGCATGTATTGTGGGGATACTGAGCATCTGACAGGGCGAGGGCGCGGCATAGAAGAAACTGGCAGATTGAATTCGCGCTGAAGATATAGGGTGGATAGCAAACAAATCATACATCGCAATATCTTTTTCGGCAAAGTCCGGCGTGTTCTCCATTCGGGCATACCCTGCGAACGTCAGGTACACCCTCACGGTCAGTGTTGAACCAAGATGGACGGCTGGACGAGCGTGCGATCCAGAAAGGATACCAGATCTGGACAGGTAGAGACAGGGGATGGGCTAATCCTGTTACAGACCGCCAGAGGGAACCGACCTTCTGTATTGGCGGAAGAGGAACGACGAGTTTTGGGTTCACACGTCATAAGACGCTTCTGGGGGATAGGATGACTATTGAGGTAGAAAAATAAAATAAGATAGGGATACATGTGTAGATATAGATATACATAGAGTGCTCTTGCTCTGAGGAGATCTTGAAAATCCAAAGATCATACTCCCATGCCAGTCACCCTCGTAGACCTTCTTCGTCCGCCCTTCTGACCTTCTGGTTCAGTCTTGGCGCCGTTCGTCTTGACCTTTGCAGTCTTTTCCTTCTTGGCAGATGTGCCGTTCGTCTCATCTTTGGCAGCTGACTTCCGCTTTTTCTTTGCCGGCGTAGATGCGTCATCATCTGCTTGGGCTCCGTTCCTTGCTGGCTGCTCCTCTTGCTTGAGAGCGCGCTTCTTGCCTCTCGAAGGCTTCACCGCCGGCTCCTCTGCATCATCCTCCTCCACCTTCGCTGCTGCCTTCGACGCCTTCTTCCCCTTCTTGGGTTCAGGCTTCGTCTCCTCTTCATCTTCATGGTCTCCACGGGATTTTTTCTGCACACCACCGGCAACAGGGCCGGTCTTCTTCTGCACACTGGGAACCACACAGCTCGTCCTTCCACCAACCGTCAGGAAAACGAACTTCGAGCCATTTGGCAGAGTGGTGACGCTGTCTTTTTTGCCCTTGCTCCAGCGATGCTTGAACAGCCACTCTTCAGGGAATTTGCTTGAGTCGGCTAGATTATCGACCGAGAACTTGCAGACATAGTGGATTGATCTGTGGAGTTGGGCAATTTGGGCGGGGGTGAGGGTGTTACTGTACTGCTCGGGGTGGATACGGGCATCGTAGAGGATTTCATCACTGGTGCCGTTAGTTTCAATGCAATCGAAGTACATTGCTCACGGCATAACTTACCCTACCCAATTCCCAATGCCACTGATGTTCGCTTGATCTAACAGGAGCGCTTTGACAGGAATCTTCTTACTCCCTAGCTTCTCCGCCAACCACTTCTCAGTCACGATATCCTTATCGACTACTGGATCAGGGCCATTTTCGATTAAAGGTGAGACTTTGCGTATATCGTCTGCTGCACAGTCTTGCAGTCGTATCCTTGCGAACCTCCGGAAGTCGACGAAAGCGGCTTCGCATTTTGGGTCCTCGGCGGTTTCGAGGTTGAACTTCCAGTACTTCGGTGGCCATTCACCAGGCTGTTCGGTTTTCTTAGGTTTGTAGTATGCTGTCTCTTCGTCGCGAATTTTGAACCAACCAGCCATACCAAAATGCATAAGAGGATGTGGTGGTGAGGACATGATCATCCTGCAGAACCATGAGTACGGCTTCAGGAATGACGACCATTGTAAGAACAATAGCGCTTGATGCCGTTACGAATAATGTGACAAGCGATGGACGAGAGGCTAGTTGCTGTGGCGTCGGAAAGCGAACACCGACCCAAATATTTGGAAGGCGGTGCTTTCGATCCCGCGGGAATACATACCAAAAGTATTTGCCCTGCTGCTTAGCGCCGAGGACTTTCTTCCCCATCAAAGCTTTCTCGAAAGCCTCTGCAGAACAGCCTACCTTGCCAAACACATTCTCGTCGACTTGCGCCTTGACTTTAGAAAGTGTCTTGCCAACAAGATGTTTCTGGATGTAATGCACGACCCGGGCAACTTGTGATAGAGATGTGTCAGTTCTCGAAGTGCGGTAGAGGCTGAGATACGGCTCACCTTCACCGATCTCAGGCATGATGAACCACTATCTATGTGCTTGGATAATACGCTGGGGGTTTAATTTGAAGGGCTCAGCAACGTATCCAACGAGTATTACGTTTCCAGAGCAAGAGCGGTGAGCATATACGTTGAAACATACGGATTGAGTGACAGCGAACCAATCACAACCTCACCCTTGCGGTAATATACACCCAATGGAAAGGAAAGAAAAGACACAATGAAGTCTTCGACTCGAACAAGATCAAGATCAAATTTTGATAGCGCGTGATGTCATGCCCCTAGCTCCCGCAATTGGCGTGCTCACAAGGTTCATTAGCGTCCCCTCGGTCCGTCATTCCTTAAATCGTCACATCGTTCAAGATTGGGTTTCCTGCGTCCGTGATCAGTAAAAGGGTGCAGAACAGGTACACGTAGATGGCGCTACGGTGTGACTGCCTAGCATGTCTACGGCCCTGGAAGAAGCGCGGGTCATTGAACTCTCTAGCGGCGTCATCGAATCATTGGCAGCGTCACAACTTCAGTTGTCGCAATGGGAAGCTGGAGAACGGAGAAGACACAGAGGGAGTTGACGATACTGTAAGATGACAGTCATGAGCCGCAGGGATCATGCGCCTGGTACTTAAGCAAGCCCGAAGAAGCCGGCTTCTACATACAACATTAAAGAGATATATCACACCAGAGACAGATCGGATCAGCAGTACCGGCGATTTGTCTCCGCTATGTAGGCTCGTTGCCTTTCGCCTCGAAAACGCAACGAGAAACTATCCATTGATCTCCACAACAGGTCCCTTATAAATGCCTCTAGCCCAAAAGAGATAGTATCCGACGCTGAATATGACTACCGCCCCGGTAACAAGGACAGTGTAGTTCATATTCTCAGCTGTGACTGGCAATTCCGAGGGCCACATGCAGAAAAAGATGATTAAGATCAGGTATACACAGGCAAAAGCATTGATAGCTATGCCATACACTCCGGGTATATGCCATGGTCCCCATACTAATTTCACGTCACTGGAGTCTTTGTTGGCATAATCAAGTTGGCGCGGCAGTATGCCAACAGTGCAGCGTCGGTAAAGGAGAAGACCAGACGCGATGAGGTATGACGAGTTGAGACCGGAGACTGTGAGCCCGACCAAGTCATTGAAGGCGGTGGATGAGCCGAGAATGATTAGGGAGAGGAGGACGGAAATAGTCATAGTGAATAGGATAGACCTAATTGGAAGTGCTGTGCGCGGATCGATCTGAGTGAATCGTTCTCATATCAGCGTCAACTCGATATATTGTTTCTGTGTAGTGCCACCAGAAAGCACCTGCAATCGCAGATGATCGTTTATTGGATCACTTACATGCTGCAAGTACTGCCATCCTGGTAGACCTCGATCTCGGGTGAACGACCAACACATCCGGGAAGCTGCTGCGAGAATGCCGATAGTTGCAGAGAATGACATGACCGCTATAATGCTGGCCATGGCGGTGGCGCCAGTAACTGAGCCTGTGGAGTCAAGAAAAATCTGCATGTAGGGATATCCCGTCGGGGTCTTCAGTGTCTTCTCGATATCGTTCAGGCTGAATAGCGCCACAAGCAGCATTGCGAATCCCAAGCATCCGTTTATGTAGATACTGAACATGATGGAGCGGGGTACCACGAGAGCAGCGTTTTGAATCTCCTCGGACATCTGCCCGACATTAGATCGCCTGGCTAATAGAAGCGTCGTGGAGGACGTGGCCATACATGAATGGCACCGTCCGCACCTAATGGTATGGTCAGAACGGCGATCTTGTCCAGTCGTGGGCCAAGATGGTGCACTTACCCAGAAACGGAAAGGCAGTGCCCACGATCCCGACCAAGAACGACAAGCCATGCGTTGGCAAGCCCTTGGTGCTCAAGAAAGTGCCGAACACCTCGGAAGCTTGCTGATGGTTCCCGAAAACGGTCAAGGGGAGGAGGACTGCAAAGAAGCCTAGGATGTGCACCACGAGGATGAAACCCTCGACCTTAGGAAGCAGCCTGCCGATAACAGCATTCATAACCACCGCGAAGCCAATCGCCGCCCAAAATAGCAGGACTGCATGCCACGGTTTTGGGTCATATGAGGGGTGTGTCATTGTTATGAGCCCTTTAATGACTGTCCCAGAAAGGTAGGCAACTGATGCGACGTTGGCCTGCCAACCCCAAACTGTGAGCCAGCCTGCAAATCACCTCAGCCTGTGAAAATGGAGGGGGACGTTTTGAGAATACCCGTGACATAGCTGAAAGGTTTTCGTGAGGACTGTGGAGCAAGCATCGAGACCCAGTGATACTGCCCTCCGGCAGTAGGTGCCCTGCAAAACTTAGAAGACGCTGAACAGGGTCGTTGTAGTCATACATTGAAGCAAGCTCGCTGAGGGAGGCGAATACCGCTGCAGTACCAGCCCACACTATGATGAATCCGTAGATCAGCCCGGCTGGACCACCGCTGAATGCTTCGTCAATCATCAATCCATCAGGCAGGGGTGGTGGTAGCAGACATACTTTACGAAGCCAAGATCAAGGACACTATCATCAGAGTTAACCGCTCTGCCTCTCAGTCACCTGTGATGCCTACTTTAATATTGCCTCCCAGGTGGTAAGAACTGTGCAGCTGAAGCCCAGCATCGACATGAATCCGAATCTACGCTATGAATGGACACCATTAGTCTCTGTGAACATCTGACAGCCAATGCAGAATTACCTTCAACACTGGCCTTTTGCCCAACCGGATGAGATCAGCTCGGTCGCGATCCTCTATGATATCTTTTGCGGTACCATTGCTCTCGATGATCTCGGGATTCTTGGACACCGAATCCATTTCTAGATCCTGCATCGTGTATTCCGGCGATGAAAGATTGTGGAGAGAGCAAGGTATGAAGGAGGGAACAGCGGCCTCCTCAAAATAAGCCTCCTCAAAGTAAGTCAAAATTGCCGGACTGAATAGTGCAAATACCGAAATCTGCAATCGGTCGTTGGAGCTGGGGTAGTAACATAACTCGCCTTGTGCACGACTGGACAGTGGGTTCGAACAGGGGATCCTATGGACGAAGCACGATTAAAGTCGTGGCAACGTAGTTGGGTCACGCGAAAAGCTGCAAGGCGCAGATCAAGACGCTATTTGTGGAGGGTACTATCCTCGCCGTATGCACCTTGCCTCTTCGTTATGGGCAAGCGGTGCAGTTAGCTCTATCGAGAGAGATCTTTGACATATAGGCGACTGCCACCTTTCCAATGCAAAGGTGGGGGATATGTTCTGAGAAGAATCGAGATGGTCTCTTAGGTAGACAGCACCATACTAGGGTATCAAAATTCCAATTGCCCAAAATCTAGAAAGCATGCTTATATTGGCAGGCAGCTAGTGGATCCCTCTTGCGGACTTGGACTTGGGAATGAGAGACGTGGTGGATCATTATTGTCTAGAGCTCTCTGGTATGTTGTATGACAGTAAGCTGGTTGCATGCCGATATCAGTGCTCAGATGTAGTCCCGCTATTCTAGAGAAGGGACCTGTATACGAGCGGCGCGCTCGTTACGTCGTACAATGACAGGCGTCCTAGTAGTCGAATAGACGTTGTTCTCTACGGGGCATGATTTTCCCAGAGGTGAGAGGTAGGGGTGGGGGTCACCGAGATGGGGGAAATGTGGCACAACAGCCTTTAGAGAGTATTGGTAGGAGACTGTCGACTTTGTCGATCCGAAAAGCATGCAGATCAGGACTCTGTGTGATGCGTACTTATGCACGTGTCTGGCGCAAGTGAGGTAAGTCCCTAGCGTCGGGTACAATTGGGAGGGCCGCACCCTTATTTATATCAGGTACCTTAGTTAACTTATGCAAGTGCCAAACCTCATCCACTAATATTTCAGCCATCCATGTTTCGTGCTGATCAGGCTGTGATGGAAGTGTTCTATGGACGTTGTAGTTGTACAGGTACAGGAACACAAAAAGAAGGGCCTAGAGCTAAGTATGAGCGGGCCACTTTTGTTGATAAAAGTGCGTAGTAAATGCCAGAGGCCATGACACTCCACACCACTCGCATGAGACCCTGTTTGCAAGTTAACACCCCCTGATTGATAACCTTCAGCCTGCGATGACTGCGCTGGAGCGTACCGTGCCTCACAAGGATATGCAAACTAGCATCGACGGCCATTTGATCAGCGTACTACAATTTTGATTACCGACGTCCGTTAGAGGGTGCAGGATGGGAAACCACTTCTTCTCTTCTACCGCGGCTCAGCCTCATTCACCAACAAATTTTCTCAGGCATTATCTATAGAGGCTCATCGATATCCTCGAAATCGCACATTACTTCAGTCTCATATCCATCAGAACAAAGACCATGGACAGGAACATCACGCCCGCTGTCAAGGTCATGGACTTGTTTCTCCTTATGACCTCCATTATAGCGGTCATTGCAAGGGGAACCACGAAAGCTCTTATTGTTCGCTCACGAAGCCTTGATGATTATTTTATCGTCTTATCTTTGGTTAGCTTTATCTGTGATCTGTACTGCAAGTGCAATATGATTGTGCAGCTAATGTGGAGCGCAAATTCAGCTTTTCAGCATTGGACAGTCGACTGCTGTCTTCTTCCAGACTGAGAATGGCTATGGGACGACGTCAAAACTTTTGAGCCCATCGTCGCTGTCCTCAGAACTCAAGGTTCGTGGTTATCCATCTCCAAAGCATGTGCTCTTGACCTAATCCAGTCCAGTCTGAGTATGTGGCTACGCTGCTATACATTCCAAGTCTGCTCTTCGCGAAGCTTGCAGTGTTAGTACTGGTCAAGACTGTAACGCCTAATCAATGGCACGAAAGGGCTGCATACGTAATTGCAGCCTTCATTCTTTTGTGGGCAATCGCAGGAGAATTTGCAGCTGCGTTGATTTGTCACATCCCAAGGACTTGGGATTATTCGAGGGGACAATGCAATGATCGCGTACATCTCACTAAGCTCCTTACAGTATGTCTGCTGACCAGCAGATTAGCATGCCTTCTGCAATTACTTAGAGATTACAAATCTACTCACCGATGCTGCGCTCATTACGTTACCGCTCATCATAATCTCGAGAGTTCAAGTATCTTTGGCCAAAAAGGCGTCTGTTTTCTCATTCTTTGCCGTTCGTGTTACGTTAGTAATGGGTTCCTGGCCAGTGACCCCGTGCTGATATGAAAGTAGGGTCATCGCAACTTGTGTGTGTAAGCTTGTGTTATGGAACAACATGCCTGATCCGACGGATCCTACCCTCGACACTTTGCCGGTTACCATCTGTACCCAGATAATCCAGTGCCTGAGTATATTTTCGGCTTGTTACCTCTATCTCAAACCATTCTTAGACAGTGTTGAGTCCGGCTTCATAAGGAGTGGTGACATACGTCGACGAGGCAGCGACTATTATACTTACCAGTCTGGGGGCTCCTTCACAATCAAAAACGGACTTTCGAGGGACAGTGCAGGCCGAAGCAGAAGTGGTGGTACCAGGATGAAAAGTTTGAGCAGACACCCACATACGGCCAATGTCAAAGGGAGGAGTGCAGCAAACAAAGATGACGAAGGGAGTCAGCACAGCCAGACCCAAATCATACAAGAAACAAGAACTTTTACGGTGGAGAGCTGCAGGGATGTCCGCAATACTCCATCACACCACTCTGACGACCTATCTTGAATATACACTGCCCACACAGACGGCAATCTCGTGATCTTGTTCTCCTACGGCGCTTCAGAAAATAAATGATATCAGATGATGTTGTAATATGTGTCAGATGCACTCAGGGCTAAATCGTCTGATTGATAAATAATGGTGCACAGCACCCTAATATACATGATGATGAGGCCCTAGATAGGGGCAAATGAATGTTCCTAGCCCTGTTTCATACCAATTG
>JAABUQ010013009.1_pt1 | contig 10197 bp, 9 predicted proteins | sample 5560001 | NCBI WGS metagenome assembly JAABUQ01 (sample SAMN10711888, study PRJNA513371) | rock metagenome | isolation source: Antarctica rocks | place: Antarctica: Victoria Land, Finger Mt nord | collected 2015-12-18 | reverse complement strand
ATTGCCAGTAACTGCTTTCGCTGAGCATCGGTCAGTATCAGTTTGGCTGCGGGGGGAAGCGGCATCCATATTCAGCATGCCTCGATTTCAATGATTAGTAAAGATACTTCAGATACATAAGACTAGCAGCCGATAGCAATTCCACTCTGACGCCCCGCCGCCTGGATATGCTTCCGAAACAGGAGTTTCAGCAGGTTTTTGCAAGGTCGTTCGATAAGCCGCCCGCCATTACGCCCGCCATTACGATGGATCAGTTCGCCAAAATCGACAGGCCCGATGCTTTGTGCTCGATACCGCTATCGGAGGCCAAGGTGAGAAACCCGGAGAAGACGCCTCAGGCTCTCAGGGGAGCAACGACTAACGACCGGATTGGGTCGCGCCTCCCGTTCCGGCGTGTAAAGACTGGAACAAACCGAAATAGCCGCGTTCAGGAAGTGCGGGTGCGGGCAATCTCCGGCGCGTCTTCTACCGGGTGATGGAGCGTGCTCTCCGGCTCCAAATAATATCGCGTCAGGCCTTCCTGGAGGATCTGGAGAGCGGATTGCGGAGTGTCGGCGAAACGAAACAAGCTGAGATCGGACTCCGAGATCATGCCGTACTTCACCAGCGCGTCGAAGTTCAGAACCTCGCGCCAGTAGTCGGGGCCGTACAGCACGATCAGAATTTTGCTTTCGAGTTTCTTGGTCTGCGCAAGTGTGAGAATTTCGCACAGCTCGTCGAGCGTACCGAAGCCGCCGGGGAATACTACGAGCGCTTTGGCCAGGTAAGCGAACCAGAACTTGCGCATGAAGAAGTAGTGGAACTCGAACGAAAGTTCGGGCGTGATGTAAGGATTAGGGCGCTGCTCGAAAGGCAAGCCGATATTGAGGCCGATACTCTTGCCGCCGGCATCGCTCGCGCCCCGGTTCGCGGCTTCCATGATGCCCGGGCCTCCACCTGAACAAACCACAAAGCGACGTTGCGGGTTATCAACGCCCGTCGGGAAAGAAACCGAGGCGGCCCACTCGGTGGTCAAGCGGGCAAGTTCTCGCGCGTCGTGATAGTAGCGGCTCATTAGCCCGGTATCTTCGATGCGCGCTGAACCAAAGAACACGATCGTATCGTGAATCTTCTCTTCCTGGAAGTGAGCGAGAGGCCACAGGTACTCAGAGAGTATGCGCAGGGGCCGCGAGTCGGGGCTTTGGAGAAAAGCTTCCTCGCGGTAAGCGACAGGACGACGCTGTCCAAGCTCCTCGGGGGAAATGATCGAGCTACCGTTTTCCACGTTTTACCAACCTCGATTGTCGCATCGCAGACACGCGCAGCCTGGTTTCGCGAACTTCTGCCTGCTGCTAAAATTCGGGCAGTGTCAGGCCGCACCGTATTCACCGTTCTCGCCGAAACCGCGAAGCAGTATGGAGACGCTATTGCGCTCTATCAGCCCACCGGAAGCAAGACCGGAAGCGGCTATCGCACGTATTCCTGGAGCGAATGGCTGCGCTGCTCGCGTGAGATTGCCCTTGGGCTGCGATCGCTGGGTCTTAAAAAGGGTGAAATTGTGGCGGTCCTCTCGGAAACGAGGGCTGAGTTTTACCTGGTGGACGTGGGGATCATGGCCGCTGGCGGAGTCTCAGCCGCGCTCTACACGGCTTACCCGATGCCGGACTTGGCGAAAAACGTCCAGTCCGCGGAGCCGCGCTTTCTGTTTATCGAAAATGCCAAGACCCTGAATGACTTGAAGACTGCAGCCGAAGCCCAGGGCGTGAAATGGCCAGAACAGGTCATTCTCATGACGGGCGAAGCTCCCGGCGCGCTTACGCTCGAAGGCCTTCAATTGCGAGGACGGGAGGCACTCGAACGGGATGCGGACGCGTTCGGTCGCGCTGCTGACGAAGTTTCGCCGGAGGATAGCGCGATTCTCTACCTGACTTCGGGCGCGACAGGTGAGCCGAAGATGGGCCTTACGAGTCATGCCGCTATTGTGGCGAATATCGACATGGGTCCGGTGGCGCTTCCCATTGGGCCGAAGGATTCCATGCTGGTCTTTTTGCCCTCCGCGCACATTGCGCAGCGGATCGTGCTCGAGCTCGTCCCGATGCGGATGGGAACGCCGGTTTACTTCTCTGAAAGCCTGGCTCGTTTGCCTGGGGAGCTGCGAGCCATTCGGCCTACCATCTTTCTCGCGCCGCCAAGAGTGTGGGAGCGGACGTATGCCACCATTTTGACCGAGATCAAGAAGCGGCCGGCCTTCGCCCGTAAAATGTTCCACGGTGCGCTTGGGCTCGGGCTAGAAGCGGCGAGATACAGGCAGGAGCGCAAGCCGATTCCATTGTGGTTGTCACGTGCTCTCAAGATTGCGGACCGGCTTGTCTTTACCAAGATCCGCGCACGGCTGGGTGGGCGGATCCGGATAGCTGCTTCCGGAGCTGCGCCGCTTGGGAAGGATCTGGCAGAATTTTTTGAATCAATAGGAATGCCGCTGATCGAGGGTTATGGATTGACGGAGGCAGGTATCGTCAGCTTTAACCCGATTGAAGGGCCGAAAGCCGGCAGCATAGGCAGACTTTTGCCCGGGGTAGAAGGACGGCTGGCGGAAGACGGCGAATTGCAGATTCGAACTCCCTGCCTGTTTCGGGGATATTACAAGGATGAGGAAGCTACGCGATCCGTCATAGGCGGCGATGGATGGTTCTCAACGGGCGATATTGCGGAAGTGGATGACGAAGGATTCTGGTCGATCACGGGGCGCAAGAAGGAGCTGATCGTCTCTTCAAATGGCAAGAAGATCTATCCGGCGCGCCTTGAAAATCTGTTCAAGGTGGAACCGCTTATCAACCAGATCCTGATCGTGGGGGATAAGCGGCCCTACATGACAGCGCTTTTGACGCTCAACCCGGGACAGGTGAAAGATCTCGCCGCAAACGGCACCAGTTCCGGGGGCGCGCCGGTCGAGACCGAGCGCGTGACAAAGGCGGTTCAAGCCGCCGTCTCCAGGGTCAATCAGCAGTTAGCCGATTTCGAGCGCATTCGCCGCTTTAAAGTCTTGGAGCGAGATTTCTCGATTGAGCAGGGTGAACTAACACCAACGATGAAGATTCGTCGTGGGAAGGTTCTGGAGAACCATCGGGAGCTCGTAAACCAACTTTACTTAGGGCGAGAAGACTCTTAGTAAAGGCGGCTTCGGTGGTTCGGCCGCTCAGAGGTTCGAAGAATTGGAGGCCGGCGATCTGCTTGACGTCCGCGCTCGATGACTCAGCAGCGGGAAAGACCTCACTGAAGAGCGCGTTGACTTTGACGTGGCATTCACGAATGCGAAACACGACCGCCGTAGAGACTGCCGCGATGATGGCGGCTGCAATTGCTGTGACCATGACTTCTTTTTCCCAAAGTTTACCGCTTCGGGATACATCCTTTCGTTGCTAAAGTGTGGAGAAAACGTACAGCCTTTCTCAACAAATCCTTATGCCTTCCGTTTCGGAACGTCCAATTCGACTGCTACCGATTTTTCGCGAGCGTGTCTGGGGCCGCGTGAGTCTAGCGCCATACTTTCCAGATCTGCCCTCAAAAGAACATATCGGCGAAGTTTGGTTTACCTTTAAAGAAAATGCTACATCATTGGGAATTTCGCTCGGCGACCTGATTGAAAAAGAGCCCGCTGCTCTGGGTACAGCGGCAGATCCGCAGCACCCTGACCTTTGCCCGCTGCTCGTAAAGCTTCTGTTTACAACCGAACGGTTGTCGGTGCAGGTTCACCCGGATGACGTCTATGCGCAGCAGCATCATCAGAGTCTGGGCAAGACTGAGGCCTGGTATGTGGTAGCGGCAGAGCCACCAGCGGAAGTCGCCGTCGGATTTCGCGAGACCATTACGCCGGAGAAGTTGCGGGAGGCGGCCGAGAGCGGCGAGATCGAGCAGTTGCTGGACTGGCGACGCGTACAGGCGGGCGATGTTATTTATGTTCCGGCAGGCACGGTACATGCAATCGGGGCAGGCCTGACGATCTGCGAGATTCAGGAAAACTCCGATACCACCTACCGCTTATACGACTACGGAAGACCCCGAGAGCTGCACCTCGAACACGGCGCGAAAGTCTCGCATCTCAGACCACACGAGTACCGGCCCGAATTGAAACGCCTTGCATCCTGGCGCGAGGAACTGGCTGCAGGCCCCTATTTCCGGATTGAGCGGCTGAGGCCTGTCGATCCAATTCAGATTGGCGCGGAGTCGCCATTCTATCTCTTGTTTATATGCCTGAAGGGTTCGGGCGAAATCGCGGGCGAACCGTTTGAGGCCGGACAGTGCTGGATGGTGCCGGCCGGCAACGCGCCCATCGAGCTTAACGGCGCTGGTTCGGAATGGATACTCACGTATACGGCGGACCGGCCAGCAAGCAATCTGAAAGGTGAAACAATTTGAGTAAAAGCGGCGCGCGGACTGTCGCTTTGCGTGGTTCGCAATTTTCGCCAAATGCTTGCCGGCATTGAGTTTTCCTATTCTTTAGCGAAATTTTCGACCCCGGTTTCAGGTACTCCAAAACTCCTTATTCCGTAGATTCGACGTGCGTTTGCCTGTTGCAATGGTCTCGCAAAGGATCATTATGCGACTTACTAACAAGTGCCTCACCACGTTGTTCGCACTTACTTCGATTGGGTGTTCCGGGCTGAACGCATCGGGCTTGGTCGACGGATTCAACGTGGTTACGTTGGGCAAATTCTCGTCACAAAACGGTGATCTCCAGGGAACACTTGCTGTCGGAGGAAACCTCGTTCTCCAGAACTACTCTCTGAATCAATCGGCGCCCGTACCGAATACGAGCGGCGGCGGTTATGACACGGTGGCAGCAGGCAACTTCTCGCTCGCTGGTGGGACCTTGTACGGCACGGCTCACTCCGCGTCGGCCTCCTTCACAAACGCGACCGTATGCAATGGCTGCTCGGCGACAGGTTCCAGCTCACCGGTCGACTTCACGTCGGTAGCTCAGTCGGCGAGAGCCACAAACAGTTTTCTGTATCATCTGACTCCGACCGGCACTGCAACGACTCCCTACAGCGCGCTGGTGCTGAATGCGGCGGGCGGCGCTTCACTGCAGGTCTTCTCGATCACGTCCGCGGAACTCAGCAACAATGCTGGAATCGATATCACCAACCTGGACCCGAGTGCGACGGTGGTTATCAATGTGACCGATTCCGGCTCACACTCAGCTACCACCTCCGCGGCTGGATTAGCAATTAACCACAACCTGGTCCAAAGGGCTGGAAACGTGCTTTTCAACTTCGGCAGCGGCATCACCGATATTTCGCTTGCTAACAGTTTCTACGCAAGCCTGCTATCCCCCAGCGCGCATATTACCGGCGGCTATGGCGCGTTCAATGGTGATTTACTCGCTGGCAGCTATAGTGGGAGCAATCAATTCAACCTGGACGGATTCAGCGGTACGCTTCCAACGCCTTCGTGCCCAACTCCCGAGCCTTCGTCGATCGGCATGATCGTTGGCGCAATGTTCCTCGGACTTGGCATCAAGAAATTTGGCCGCCTTCGTTAGTAGGTTGCCGCGGGGAGACAGTTTATTTAGGGAGAAAGGCCCAGAGGAGGAGGGCAATCTTCATAGGCTTCGCAACGCTGATTCGCCGGCTGAGAACCGCGTATTGACTCGCTTCTATCTTAGAGAGCAGGCGCAGGTAGATCGCACGCAGAGCCCATAGGGAGCGGCGGCTATCCGGTTCGATCAGATCCATCAGCGACGCCGATTCTTCGTAGAACGAACGCGCGCGGCGAGCTTCGAAACTCATCAGAGCCCGGAACGGCTCATTTTCTGAACCCGTTCGGAGGGCTTCAGGCGTGACGCCGAAGCGGTCGAGGTCTTCCTTTGGAAGGTAAAAGCGTTCCATGGCGGCATCTTCCCGCACGTCGCGCAGGACATTAGTGAGCTGAAAAGCAACGCCGCACTTTTCAGCAAGCAGCAAGGCGCGTAACGAGCGAAAGCCGAAGATGTGAATGATCGTCAATCCGACAACGGAGGCGACCTGATAGCAATAGCGATAGAGCTCGTCGAAGGTCTCGATCGGGCGCGGTTCCAGATCGGAGAGAATGCCATCCATCATTTCGTGAAAGTATCGATGCGGGATTTTGTAGCGCCGCACGGAATCGTAGAAGGCCGGCCAGAGCGGATTGCCTTCGACATCGCCGCTCAAAGCGCGATCGAGTTCGAGACGCCATTCGATCACCGCTAACTTGAGCTGTGTTTTGTCAGTCGTAGAAGGATCGTCGCTCAGATCGTCACATTGACGCATGAACGCATAGATCGCACACATGGCATCGCGCTGCTTAGGCTTGAGCAGGAGAAAGGAATAATAGAAGTTTTTGGCGCGCTTTTTCGCCACGTTGCGACAGAATCGATACGATTGATCGAGTGCTGCGGGCGGCAATGGAACGACGGGCGGCGATTCCCGCGTCCCGGCACGAAATAAATTTTCAGGCAATGTCGACCGCCTTCCTATCTTAGAAGGGACAGCAGGCGTCATTAGAAAGGCAGCTGACGCCGCAGGCATTGCAGTAGAATTCCGGCGCGCTCCGCTTTCGAGATATGGGGCCGCTGCTTCAGCACATCATATTCTTCGAGCCTGATTTTCTGGAGGATTTTCAGCCCGCCATGGCTGAATAGATCGAGGTCGAGCGAGAGACGCCGGTCGACTGACTTGATCAGTGGCATGCCTTTGCGAAAGAAGTCCTCTGCTACGTCCACCACTTCCGCTAGGACGCTTCGAAACGCGCCGTTATATTTGCGTGCGAAGAGCTCCTCGACTGTATAGCCATGTTTTCTCAACAGACTGAGCGGAAGATAGACGCGGTCTTTCTGAAGATCCACCGTAATGTCCTGCCAGAAGTTGGCAAGTTGGAGCGCTGTGCAGGTGAAATCGGAGAGGCGCTGCCGCTCGGCGTCGCGATAGCCACACAAGTAGAGAACCAGATGTCCCACTGGATTGGCTGAATTGATGCAGTAATTGAAGACGCCCTCGAAGGTTTCGTAGCGCGCGACCGTTTGGTCCTGCTCGAAAGCGCGAATTAAGCGTTCGAATGGCTCGACTGGAATATCGTGCTTCGCGACCGTTACGCGCAGTGCGACAAAGACGGGATGGGAAGCCTTGCCGCAGTACATGGCGAGCAGTTCGCGGCGCCACCAGCTAAGCAGGCGGAGGCTTTCCGCCGAATCGCCGATCTCGTCGCCCAGGTCGTCGGCCCAGCGGCAAAATGCGTAGACGTTGTAGAAATCCTGGTGCAGATCTTTGGGAAGCAGGAAACTGACCACCTGGAAATTTTCGTAGTGGTGAGTCGCGAGCCAGCGCGTGTACTCGCACGCCTCAGCCTCCGAGTAAGTGAGGTCCTGGAGGGTGGGATCGCGGACGTACTCTTTCGGTTGTAAGTGAGCGACTGGCAAGCGTCTCTCAGGGAATGATCGCTGTCTTCATCTGGCCATTGCGGTGGTGAGCCAGGTCATGCAGCACCTTCGGCAACTCGCTCAACGGCTCTTCATGATTTACCAGATGAGTGGCGTTGATGTTTCCCTGTGCCACCAGTTCGAGCGAGCGGCGGATGTGGGCGGGCGTGTGATGAAAGCTGGCCTTGCAGGTGATTTCGCCGTAATGCAGCAGGGCCGTATCGAGGCCGACTTTTGTGCCGGTGGAACAGCCGCCGAAGAAGTTGATGAGCCCGCCCTTGCGCACAAGCTGCGTTGCAAGCTCCCAGGCGTCGGGCTGCCCGATTGCTTCAATGACGACGTCGGCGCCCCGGCCGCCGGTACGAGCCTTGACTTCGGACACGAGCGCCCGGTCCTGATTCAGATCGACATTCTTGTTGATCAGAACACCGTCGTCGGCCCCAAGCAGCATGGCGCGATCGACCTGCTCGATACGCCGCGCAACTGCAATCACGCGAGCTCCGTAGACCTGCTTGGCAAGCCGGACGAACATGAGGCCGATCGGTCCCAGACCCATGACGACCAGGGAATCACCGGGCCGGACGTTGCTCTCATCAAGCCCGCGAAGCGCACAGGCTAACGGCTCGATAAGCGCCGCATCCTTGTAGGTAAGATTGGCTGGAATCGCGTACGTGTTCTTGCGGACAATCCGCTCCGGGAGGCGGATGTATTCGGCATACGCGCCGTTATTGAAGAGCAGATCCTCGCACAAATTGGGCTGGTCGCGGCGGCAATAAAAACAGACGTCGCAAGGCGCAGAGTTCGCAGCGACGACCCGATCGTCCACCCGGAACCCTTTTACGTCTTCACCGAGCGCCACCACGTCGCCCGCCAGCTCGTGGCCGAACAATGCGGGAGGCTGAATCATTCGGGCGTGGTAACCACGGCGGTAGACCTTTACATCAGTTCCGCACGTAAGAGCTGTTCGAACGCGGACCAGCAACTCACCCCGGTCGAGGGAAGGGACCGGAACGGCTTCCAGCCGAACGTCCTCTTTTCCATAAAGAACGGCAGCCCGCATGCTCTTATCCGACCCTTTCTTTGCAGCAGTGCAACAATTCGATGCGTCAAGAATGAGCGGCATTTAGTTCCGCTCCTGCGGGTGAATCACAACTTTCAGCGACCGGTCACCCGGATGTTGCGCAATCGCGATGCCGCGGTTGATCTCCTCGAGCGGCAGGCGATCGGAAATCAGCTCTTCGAGCGGCAACTCGCCGCTGAATACCAGTCTGGCTGATTCCGCTTGTAAATCCACATCGGCGCTGTAAGATCCCAACAACATACGTTCACCCACACAGACGTCCGCGCCCGAGCATTCGATACGTTCGGTAGCCGAGGTTTGTGCAAAGAGCAAGATCTTAGCACCAGGACGCGAAATCCGGAACGCTTGTTCCACTAATCCGGGAGCGCTCGTGGCAAGAATCACTCCATCGACGCCGCGACCTTCGGTGGCTGCGCGCACAGCCTTCTCAAAATCGGCCTGGCGCGGATCGTATGCGTTTGCACGGTAGCGCTCGGCCAGAGTGCGGCGGAACTCGATCGTATCGGTGGCCAATACCTGTGCGCCCGTACGCCCGACGAGCATTGTAAAAATCAAGCCGATCGGACCTTGGCCGAGGATCGCGATCACGTCAGACGAACGAGGCTTGAGTAATTCAGTTGCTTTGAGGCAAGTGTTCACGGGCTCGACCCAGCAAGCCTGATCAAACGATACGCCATCCGGGATGCGCTCGACACCACGCTCGACGATCCAGTCCATCACGCGAACGTATTGAGAGAACCCACCGCCTGCTGCTTCAAACCCCGCCGTCACTCCCACTTTCTTGTAGACAGGACATTGGGCATACAACCGGCGCTCGCAAAAGAAACAGTCGCCGCACGGGATATGGTGGAACACGATCACCCTGTCACCGCAGCGAAACTTGCTCACGCTTTCGCCCGTGGCCACGATAACGCCGGCCGTTTCATGCCCGTAAATACGCGGGGGCGGGAGCAAATCATGCTCGATCTTTTTGAGATCTGTGTGGCAGATTCCGCAGCTCTCTACACGTATCAGAATCCCGCCGGCGGAAATCGCAGGAGCCGGTACTGACTGGATCTCGACCCGGTGATCCCCAGTGTAAACAGCGGCACGCATTTGTCCTGGGATAGCTTTATCCCTGTGACAAACCGGCGTCTGCGCTGTTTGACTCTGCAATAATTCTGCTGCCAACAAGAAACTCCCCTAAAACCTTAGAGGCATCCTCGGTGCGTCGTCTCAACCGGAGCAAAGCTGGGAGCAACCTCGGATGCGTAAGGGCGTGTACTATGATTTTCCCACGGGCGATCCGGCCCTCGGGAGACCGCATGCCATTGAAGTCGATTTCAAAAGACTCATCTGCGCGATCAGAGACTACTTTGATGCAGAAAAACGGCAATCCGGCTCGTTTTGTTCTCGCCGCCACGCCGGCTGACTCCATATCGACGGCAATGCTCCCATCCGAGAACAGCCGCGTTTTCTCGGCCGCATCGCTCGCGATCCTGTCTTGCGAGACGAGGGGCCCGGTTGCAAATGCGCCGTCTGAAATTACCTTGCCGCATACGAAACGCTCTCCGGTACCCCGGCAGACCACCTCCGTTGCGACCACGATCTCCGACTCGCGCAAGGCCGGGTCAAGCCCACCGCAGTATCCGGTACTCACCACGGCTTCCAATTTCGAGGAAGAAAGTTCGGCAGCCATCGCGGCCCGCAGAGCAATTTCAAC
>JAABUQ010013008.1_pt1 | contig 10197 bp, 9 predicted proteins | sample 5560001 | NCBI WGS metagenome assembly JAABUQ01 (sample SAMN10711888, study PRJNA513371) | rock metagenome | isolation source: Antarctica rocks | place: Antarctica: Victoria Land, Finger Mt nord | collected 2015-12-18 | reverse complement strand
TGGCTCTGCCGTACGTGATTGGGTTTGCGTATACGCGGCATGTGAGCGTGCTGATCTATCCGGCGGTGCTGCTGTGCTGTCGAGCGCTGGTGGGGCGGGGGCCGGAGGCGGTGGGTACCGAGGGACTACACTAGAGTTAAGCCTCACGATCAGGGATCAACTTCCACACATGTCATCGAATGGATTTCAGACGCGGTATTCGCGCATCCACAATATGCGATCGCTGTTCAGCCTGTTTTCGAGCGATCTGGCGATCGATCTCGGGACGGCGAACACGCTGGTCTTCGCGCACAACAAGGGCATTATCGTCAACGAGCCGTCGATCATCGCGGTGAACAAGATCACCAACGAGGTGGAGGCTGTCGGCAAGGAGGCCAAGGAGATGCTGGGCCGGACGCCGGGCAATATTGTGGCGATCAAGCCGATGAAGGATGGGGTGATCGCGGACTTCCGGCATACGGAGAAGATGCTGAACTACTTCATCCACAAGGCGCACAACCGCAAGATGATGGTGCATCCGCGGATTGTGATCGGGGTTCCGAGCGAGATTACGCAGGTGGAGAAGCGGGCGGTGATGGACTCTGCCTACCGGGCGAAGGCGAGCGAGGTGCACCTGGTGGAGCAGGCGATGGTGGCGGCGATCGGGGCGGGGCTGCCGATTACGGAGCCGGGCGGGAACATGGTGGTGGATATCGGCGGAGGGACGACGGATATCGCGGTAATTTCGCTGGCGGGCATTGTGTATTCGCGGTCGGTGCGGATTGCCGGAAACCAGATGGACGAGGCGGTGGCGACGTACCTGAAGCGGAAGTACAACCTGCTGATCGGGGAGCGGACGGCGGAGCAGATCAAGATTGAGCTGGGGAGCGCGTACCCGCTGGACCGGCCGCTGACAATGGAGGTCAAGGGCAGGAACCTGATCGAGGGCGTGCCGAAGACGATCACGATCGAGGACTCGGAGATACGGGAGGCGCTGGGCGAGTCGATTGCGACGATCATCAATGCGATTCGGGTGGCGCTGGAGCGGACGCCGCCGGAGCTGTCGGCGGACATCTCGGATCGTGGAATTGTGCTGACGGGCGGGGGGGCGCTGATCAAGAACCTGGATAAGCGGATTCGCGAGGAGACGGGGCTGCCGGTGTCGATTGCGGACGATCCGCTGGCGAGCGTGGTGCTGGGGACGGGGAAGATGTTGAGCGACTTTAAGTTGCTGCGGAAGATCTCGATCGATTAGGGGCAGTTTGGGTGGAAGTCGTAGCGGTCTCCTTCGCTGTTGTGTGAGTCGTATGTTGCCTCTGGGGATCTCTGCGAGGTCGGGTGGGCCTGGGTCGGTAGAGATGCGGTACCACCGTGTAACCTTTCGGGCGTTTGAGGCTCGAACCTATTACGCAAACGAGATGGCTACGCGAGGTGCTCGCACCGATCGCGCCGGCTGCTCTCTGTCCCTGCGTAATTCGATCCAGGAGTTGCAGATGAGCGGAAGATTACGTGGTCTGTCGTTGATTGGGGTAGCCGTGAGCGCGGTTTGGCCGGCCCTGAGCGTTGCACAGTTAGGTAACAATGCCGGGACGGATGTGCTGCAGACGCCGGCGGCGGCGCAGACAGGATCGCAGGTTGCGCCCGGGGCTGCAGTGACAGGGACGCCAAGTGCGGTTACCCCGCGCAGCGAAGCGTCCCTGGCTGCGATGAAGAGCCAATCGGCTGCTGTGAGGCCGAGGCAGGGGCAGGGCGTTGCAACGGCAGCGGCACCCAGCAATGGACCGCAGGCCGGCGTGTTCGGACCTGGACCTGGATGCGATCTTTTTCCGGCGCCTTCGTCCACCGGGACGAATGAGCCGCTTTCCTACTTCGGACCGCCGCCGTCGTCGAGCAATCCGTCGCTGGTGGGGCCGGTGCAGCTGTTGAAGAGCGGCGTTGTGGATGTGCAGAAGGGGACGGTGACGCTGCCTCTGTACAAGGGCTATCTCCGAAACAGCAAGACGCCGATCTGGTACATCCTGACCGACACGAGCGATCCCGATGTCGCGACGGAGCTGGGGCTGAATGTTTCGGCGAAGCTGAAGTTTGTGGGGCCGGGCGTGCGGACGGCGAACTTCAACAGCAAGGGCGAGCTGATTTTCAATGGGGGAACGGTGGACTTTAGACCCAACCGCGTTCTGGTTCCCGGACCCGCGGATAACCCATTTCCGCCGCTTGTCTCGAAGGCCGGATCGGTGGGCGACAGGAACTACAGCCCGCTGGTTCGGGTGGTGAACGGCGGCGGGATTATCTATAACGCGTCGATTGTGGCGACGGGACCGGATGAGGCTTCGATCGACTTTCCCGACGGCAACGTCGACTACAGCAAGGTGCATGACGAGGTGCTGGCGATCGACCCTTACAAACAGGTGGTGACCCTGCAGCTTGTGAACGGCTTCTCCTTCGGCCGGCCGCTCTGGTACCTCTCGCTGGACGCGAGCACGGAGCTGGTCGCGGGCATTGAGAGCAACACCTATGCGCCGCTGATGGCCAAGGTCCACACGGGCAATGACGATACGTTTGGGAGCGGCGTGGAGCGGATCTTCATCTCGACGAATGGTGTTCGGGGCTGCGACAATCCTCGGCGGCAGGGGCTGGCGGCGGCGTTTGCCGACGGACATCGGCCGAATAACACCTTTGGCGGTATTCCGACGCTTGCTACGGACTACAGTCCGCTGTGGAACGGGCAGCTGTATGAGTGGACTCCGGATTCGGTGAGCAAAGGCTATGTCCAGCAGCTTCGGGAAGAGTTCCAGCTGCTGACGTATGTTCAGGATGGCCTGATTACGGGCCCGCGGGCGTCAAGTTCGGCGATAGCGTTTTCAGCATCAACTGCCCCCCGGTACAACGTCTCGAGTAGTGTTGTGTGGAATGCAGGACTAAAGAGGGTGGCTCGCAGGAGCCACCCTTCTTTTTGCCTTCTCGTGAGTGATGATTCCGTGGTGATCTTCGAGGGGCGCGCACACACGCCGGTGGTGCTGGAGACGGGGTTCCGTGGCTTCTTCGAGCAAGGCATACCTCAGGGGCTGAAGCCCCCCAGGGGCAAGGCGTGATGCCGAGGCTGAAGCCTCGGCCTACCTGGAAGCAGTGCAGGGGCTGAGGTCTCGGCCTCCCTGGAAGCAGTGCAGAGGTGCGGGACTCAGGCGGGTCGCGTGGGAGGATCAGGCGGTTGCGTGGGGGGCTCAGGTGAGTTCGCGGGTTGGCTCAGGCTGAGGTGGGTGGGGTGGAGAGGCTGACGCGGATGCGGTCGATGCGGCGGTCGGTGGAGGCGAGGATTTCCATGCGGAGGCCGTCTTCTTCGACGACCTCGCCGGGAAGGGGGATGTGGCCGGCGATCTCGGAGACGAGACCGCCGAGGGTGGTGGCCTCGTAGTGGTGGGGCTGGGGCAGGGTGGGCTCTTCGCGTGCGGGTGGGGGATCGTAGTCGGCGGTGGGATCGAAGTCGGCGACCTCGGTGGCGGGGCTGGAGGGCCGGTGCGGGAGGGGCTGGAGCTCGGGAGCATCGCTGAGGATGCGGGCGGGGTTGAGGGGGCGGAGCGGGTCCGGATCGGGCGAGGGGTCGCGGGGGGCTTCGGAGTCACGGAAGAGGTCGCGGAGGCGGGAGAGTTCAAAGGCGCCGGGCACGAGGAAGGAGCCGTCGGGCTCGCGGACGGGGGCGTCTTCGCCTTCGGGCGCGTCGTGCTCGTCGGCGATCTCACCGACGATGGCTTCGAGGAGGTCTTCGATGGTGACGAGGCCGGCGAGGGCGCCGTATTCGTCGATGACGATGCGCATGTGCTGTTTTTCGCGCTGCATTTCGCGGAGGAGTTCGGCGGTGTTTTTGGTTTCGGGGACGAAGGCCGCGGGCCGCTGCATGTGGACGACGAAGCGGTTGGGGGCTTCGGTGTCGGGGATCTGGAGGAGGTCATGGGCGAAGGCGATGCCGGTGATGTTATCGAGCGAGCCTGCGTAGACGGGCACGCGGGAGAAGGCGTGTTCCTCGATGGCGGCGGTGAACTGCTGGAGGGTAAGGGTGCCGGGGACGGCGAAGACCTCGGGGCGTGGGGTCATGATCTCGCGGACGAGTTTGTCGCCGAACTCGACGGCGGAGCGGACGAGCTCGCGGTCGGACTCTTCGAGGATGCCCTCTTCTTCGCCGGCTTCGAGCAGGGCGTCCATGGCTTCGGACTGGTCTTCGGGTTGGCCGGTGTCCTCGGGTTCGGCGAGAGCGGCGATGGAGAGCAGAAGGCCGAGAAGGAGGGTGATGGGGAGGATGAGGTAGAAGAGGGCCTGGAGTAGAAGGCGGATGCGCTGGATCCAGAGGCCGCGGGTGCGGGCGAAGAGGATCTGGGGGACGAGGCGATCGACGAGGAGGATGAGGAGGATGAGTTCGGCGGCAGCGCGGGCGATCTCCGGCAGGCTGGGAACGTGGGCGAGCTGCGGGAGGAGGGTGGAGTGAGTGTAGAGGCGAAGGCCGAAGAGCAAGGCGATGGCGGCCAGGGTGAGCTGGCGGAGGACGGAGGCGGAGAGGGCGATGGACTCGCGGCCGAGGCGGAGGCGGGGCTCGACGAGCTCTTCCCAGGAGTCGACGTTGTCCTGGTACTCGCGGGCGAGGAACTTGCCCATCTCGGAGTAGACGCGGTCGACGTAGGCGGCGAGGGCGAGGATGGCGAGGAGGAGGGTGAGGGTGAGGAGGTAGGGGAGGCTCATGGTTTGCCTCTGCGCGGCGTTGACGGTTGTCGGTTGAGGTTTGTCCGTTGCCGGCTCGACGGGGTGACTGGACGGGTGTCTTGGCCGACGGTGCGGGCCGGGGATGGACGGGTGGGGAGAGGTCGGGAGGATGCGGGTTTGAGGGAGCGGGCGATGAGGGAGGTAGGGAGGCGGAGCGCAGTGCGGAGTTCGGACTCGCGGGCGGCCATCTGGCCGGAGTCGGTCTCGTGATCGAGGCCGGCGAGGTGGAGGAGACCGTGGAGGAGGAGGATGCGGAGCTCGGTGGCGAGCGGGTGGCCGAAGTGCGCGGCCTGGCGGGCGGCGGTTTCGAGGGAGATGGCAAGGTCGCCGGCGTGCCGGTGCGCGGCGGGGAGACCGGGGATGGGGTCCGCGGGAAAGCTAAGGACGTCGGTGGGCTTGTTTTTGCCGCGAAAGGTGCGATTGAGCCGTTTGAGCTCGGCGTCGTCGGTGAGGAGGACGGAGACCGTGCCCGTGAGCGCGAGGAGGTTGCGGGCGCGGTGGAGGAAGCGCGTGAGGTTGGGCTTCGAGGGAAGGACCGGGAGCCCGGTGAGGGGCGGGAGGCTGCCGGTTGCGATGGTGATCATGGGTGCTGGTTTGATTCGCCGGGGAGCGGGGCGGACTCGGACGGGGCGCCGGGTTTGGACGGGGCGGGGATGGTGGGTGCGGCGGGAAGGGTGGGGGCGTTGCGGGTATAGACGCGGACGAAGTCGACCAGCATCTGCTGCGGGAAGGTGGTGGTGCTGTCGGGGTTTCCGGGCCAGTCGCCGCCGACGGCGAGGTTGAGGATGAGGAAGAAGGGGTGATCGTAGGCCCAGTGGGCGTCGGCGGGGAGGTCTGCGGGCGTGCGATGGGCGATGAGTTGGTCGTCGAAGAAGAATTTGATGTCGTCGGGGGCCCACTCGACGGCGTAGAGGTGGAAGGCGGTGTTGATGGATTCGCCCGCGGGGAGCGGGAATTTGGCGGAGATGGCGTGCCCGCCGCTGTATCCGGGGCCGTGGAGGGTGCTGTAGACGGTGGAGGGGTCGCCGATGGCTTCGAGGATGTCGATCTCGCCGGTGCTGGGCCAGCCGGCGGTGGAGATGGTGTCGCCGAGCATCCAGAAGGCGGGCCAGATGCCTTTTCCCGCGGGGAGCCGCAGACTGGCCTCGATGCGGCCGTAGGTCTGAGTGAAGTGCCCCTGCGTCTTGATGCGGGCGGAGGTGTAGTGGCGGGGGATGCCGTCGGGGCCGGTGGCGTCCTCGTTGCGGGCGGTGATGACGAGGTTGCCGTCCTTCTGCTGGATGTTGGCGGGGTGGTCGGTGTAGGTTTCGAGCTCGTGGTTGCCGTAGCCTTTGCCGCCGAGGTCGAAGGTCCATCTGGCGGGGTCGGGCGGGGCGCCGGGGGGGGGCGTTGAACTCGTCGGACCAGACCAGGCGCCATGGGAAGGCGGGGGCGGACGATGGGGGCGCCTGAGGCCGGGCGGGGAGGCTGAGGAGGAGCAGGGCGGGGAGGAGGGCGCGGAGACTGGATCGCCGGAGAGTGGATCGCCGGAGCGGCGCGGGGGTGAGGGGTCTACTTGGGGGTTCGATGGAGGTCATGGTGTGAGTTTTGATGGCGGCCAGTGGAGAGCGGGCTGAGGTTTCAGCTCTTTTGCGAGCCGAAGTAGAAGCCAAGCACGGTTCCAAGGACGGAGGTGCCAGCCGGGAAGATGGCCTGCATCGCGTCTTTGACGTGCCCCCATTGCGTATCGCCTGACTTGGCGGCCGAGACAAGGTAGATCAGGACAACCATCAAAAACACAACGCACGCAAGTAAGGTGATCCTCCCCCGGACCTTCTCCCTTGTCTCATCCGGATTGTAGGTGCGGGTCCTGAATGGGACTGACGAGGCGGGGTTCGCCATCAAGCGATTCCTTCAAGCTCCGTATATTTCCCATTGCGTTCCACAAGCAGTTTGCTCTCACGATCGTTGACGGTATCCGCGACGAAGTTTGCGATGTTGAGGCTTTTTTCGAGAGCCGCACCGATGTCGTCGGCGCCGAGCTTGCCTTTCAGAACTTCGAGTTTGGAGATTATGTCTTCTGGGAGTTGTGCCGTGTTCATAGGAAGACCTCAGTGATGGGAGAGTAGCACGGGCGGCCTTGCCGGGGAGACGAGGCCGCGAGCGGCGGCAAGGGTGGCCTATTGGGGTTTGGCGGCGAGTTTGGGGGAGGAAGCTGGCGTCAGGGCGGGTCCGGTTAGAGGGGCTCCGGTCAGGGGGGCTCCGTCGATGGCCAGGGGGAGCTGCTGCTGGGCTCGGGTGTGGGTGTCGTAGGCACGTACGATGCGCTGGACGAGGTGGTGGCGAACGACGTCGACGTCGTCGAAGTGGCAGAAGCGGATGCCTTCGACGCCATCGAGGACGTGGAGGGCTTCGAGGAGGCCGGACTTTTTGGGATTGGGTAGATCGATCTGGGTGAGGTCTCCGGTGATGACGGCCTTGGAGTTGTTGCCGAGGCGGGTGACGAACATCTTCATCTGCTCGTTGGTGGTGTTCTGGGCCTCGTCCATGATGATGAAGGCGTCCGACAGGGTGCGGCCGCGCATAAAGGCGAGCGGTGCGACCTCGATGACGTTTCTTTCGAGGAGCTTGTCGACTTTTTCCTGATCGAGGAGGTCGTAGAGGGCGTCGTAGAGGGGGCGGAGGTAGGGATCGACCTTTTCCTGGAGGGAGCCGGGGAGAAAGCCGAGGCGTTCGCCGGCCTCGACGGCGGGGCGAACGAGGATGATGCGGGAGACCTTTTTGGCGAGGAGGGCGGAGACGGCCATGGCGACGGCGAGGTAGGTTTTGCCGGTGCCGGCGGGGCCGAGGCCGAAGGTCATGTCGGAGGATTCGATGGCTTCGACGTATTTGCGCTGATTGGGGCTGCGGGGCTGGACCATGCGTTTGACGCCGGCGGAGCGCTGTTTGCCTGAGTCGATGAGGGTCTTGAGGGTGCAGCTGGGATCGGCGACGAGGAGCTTGAGTAGGCCGTGAAGCTCGCCGTTGTGGAGATGGACGCCGGATTTGCGGAGAGCTTCGAAGTCGGCGAAGAGCTGCTGGACACGGCCGACGGAGGTGAGGTCTCCGGAGACGTGGACGCCGTCCGAGCGGAGATCGATGGCGACGTGGAGGCCGTCTTCGAGCAGGCGCAGATTTTCGTCATGGGTGCCGTAGAGGGGCTCGATGCCGGTGGTGATGGCGATCACCTTGGCGGTCTTGCCGGACTGGATGGGCTGGTTGGGCTGATTGATCAATGGTTGGTCTGACCTCCGTCAGGGGAAGCATGGGTTCGCCTACGTGTAGGTAGGAACACGAGGAGAAGGGAAAGGTCGTTTCGGGGTGGGGACAGGGGCAGCCTCGGTGTGGCTGCGGCGCGCTTTCCGGGATGGCGATGAGGGCCAACGATGGGTGAAGGGTAGAACGGCGGGATGGGGTCGTCAAGGGCCATTTGAACAATGTTTTGGGGTCGGTGGAAGCAGCTGTGGATGCGAAGCTCCGGTTGACCTGAGCCGTGGAACTCCGTAGACTGATGAGATTGCAGCGGCGAGATTGGCGTGCGTGTGTGGCTGGAATCTGCGGCCTTTGGAGCTAAGCTTCCCTGAGACGCGTTTGCGCGAGCTGCCTGCAAAACCTTTCCCGCGAGTGAGTCGGGACCTGAAGAAGAGAGTTCACGCATGGCAAATCATGTTTCGTCGTTGAAGCGCGCACGTCAGACCGAGACCAAGACCGCGGTAAACCGGTCCAACCGTAGCAAGCTGCGTGGAACGCTGCGATCGTTGCGTGAGGCGATTGGCAAGGGCGATGCGAAGGCGGCGATGGAGAGCTACCGCCTGACGGCGTCGGTGCTGGACAAGAGTGTGCAGAAGGGTGTTCTGCACAAGAACACGGCGAGCCGGTATAAGAGTCGCCTGAATGCGCGGGTGAAGGCGCTTTCGGTGAAGGCTGCCTAGGCCTGGTGCTTTTGTAGGCTGCTTGGTCTAGACAAACAAGAGACAGGGCTCGGTTCGGCGAAGGTTCGCTGGGCTGAGCCTTTGCTGTTGTCCGAGGGAGCGCGGCGCGTGGGTTGGTAGGCAAACCCGAGGCTAAGGTGACCGTCTTGCTGCCTTGGGTAGGTTAGTGCGGCTTCCGGGGATCCTGGTTGGATGTGGGGGTTTCGCCGGGGTTATAGAGGGTTGGAGGTTTGCGGGGACCATCCTCGTGCGGCTGCGGGTCGCCGTTTTCGATAGGCCGCGGCGGTGGAGCGGTGGCCTGACTTGGTGTGGTAGCCGGGGCCCCGGGGGCGGATGTTGCCGAGGCGTTGGCGGGGTCGCTGGCGCCCTCGGGCTCGGCTGAGCCGGCGACGACGGTGTCGCTATCGACGATGGCGGAGGGGCGGTGGGAGGCGGGATCGGTAGGGGGTGTGGGTACGGGGGTGCCGGCGGCGGTGGCGGCGCGGGCGTTGGTGTTTGCCTGAGCGTTGCTGAGCGGGGCGGAGAGGAGGATGGGGCCGTCGCTGGGTTCGGGAGCGAGGGCGGCGGCTTTGGCGATGCTGGCTCGGTCCTTGGGGGAGAGTGGCGGCAGGTGGTGGATTTCGATGGCGGAGTCGCGGATAATGGCGAGGTCCGCGCCGTCGGGGGAGAGGTCGAAGTTCTGGCCGGCGGGGAGGATGGGGGTGCACTCGAGGCGGGCGACCGGTTTGCCGCTGTCGGTCTGGAAGACGGTGACGAGCTGCGAGCTGTACTGGCTGGCGGTGATGAAGCTGGGGTCGCCGACGACGGCGGTGGTGGTGACGCGGCCGAAGGCGAAGCGGCCGGCCTGGGGCGCGAAGGCGAAGGCGGGGTTGAGGTAGGTTTCGGGGATGCCCTGCTCCCACATCTCTTCGCCGCGGAGGTTGAAGCCGCCCATCATCTGGCGCTGGGTTCCGCTGCGGCAGCCGAAGGCGACGAACTCACTGCGGCTGACGAGGATGGGGACGGGGTGGCAGGTGGAGTCGAAGGGGGAGAGCTCCTCGACCTTGCCGCGGTAGAGGTTGTAGTTGAAGGCCCAGTGCTGGTGGCCCTCATCGAGGATGCTGATGAAGCCGGCGCCGTCGGCGGGGACGGAGACGAGGGTGCGGGCGTGGAGGGCGCCGGAGGCCTGGGCGTAGAGCTCGCCGTCGGCTTCGCGGGTGCGGAGGCGGAAGAAGCGGATCTCGACGGGTGTGCGGCTCTTGGAGGGATGGTCGGCGGCAGGTGGCTGCGCGGGAGCGGAGGTCTGGCCGGCCGACGGTGTTCCCGTTTGGGTGGCGGCGGCCTGGTTAGCAGCGGCCGCTTGGGTGGCGGCGGCGGCGGCCTGGGCGGCGGCGTAGGCACGGGTGCCGGGGCTGGGGGAGCGCTCGGGCTCGACGGGGGGGAGGTGGTCGAGGGACTCGAGGATGAGGAGGGAGGCGTCGGGGGAGAGGAGGATGGCTCCGATGGGGCGGGGGCTGGCGAGGAGGGGGTGCTCCTTGAA
>JAABUQ010013007.1_pt1 | contig 10198 bp, 8 predicted proteins | sample 5560001 | NCBI WGS metagenome assembly JAABUQ01 (sample SAMN10711888, study PRJNA513371) | rock metagenome | isolation source: Antarctica rocks | place: Antarctica: Victoria Land, Finger Mt nord | collected 2015-12-18 | reverse complement strand
TGATAATCGCATGCAGTTCTTCTACTTCAGATTTTGTCAGTTTGATAATATAGAGTATCATTTGTACATGGTTTTTCAAATGTACAAAAATTAATACGTCTTATTATATTTAACTTAACACTAGATACTGATCTTTAGAATAGTCCTACAATTTTCTTTTGAAGAAATATTTTGAGTGTTCATTTAAACGAAGGTTTCCGTGTAATTGGCTCTCTCCTGTTAAACGCCATTTTTTTTCTCTTTTAGCTGGTACATTAAACTATGACACGAATTAAATTACACCTAATCCTTGTCTTTGCAGGTTTAATTGTAACGGTTTACTAAATTTGGAGACAAAACCGCAAAAAGAAACAAAACAAGAAATTTATACAGGATGACTTTCGGCTATATACGGGTATCAAAAACGATTCAGAATTATGACTTGCAGGAAGACGCGATGAAAAAGCAGCATTGTGATAAACTGTTTTTTGAAAAGGAAAGTGGTGTAAAGTACAGGGAGGAATGGAACACGCTTTACGAACAGCTTCGGGACGGGGATACTGTTATTGTCTGGAGAATCGACCGTTTAGGCCGTACTGCCTGGGAACTGATCAAACTAATGGCTGAACTTAGTGAAAGAAAAATACGTTTTGTATCTGTGACGGAAGGGATTGATACCTCGACAGCCATGGGTAAACTTTGGTTTAGCATGAATGCAATCATGGCAGAGAATGAAAGGACGGTTCAAATGGAAAGATCCGGGGCAGGACTTGTTGCAGCAAGAGCCAGAGGCCGGATAGGGGGAAGGCCAAAAGGGCTAACAGAAGAAAGCGAGCGAAAGATGAAAGCGGTCAAAAAGCTGTATGCTTCGCAGGTGAGCATTTCGGAGATCAGAAAGACCTTGGACATTGCCAGCAATGCAACCGTTTATAAATACATTCATTATAAACCCAGTGCTACCAGCGAAAAAGGAGCTGACAAAAGCAAAGCCAGCAAAATGGATCAATCAAAACCATTATAGTATTCCGAACAGGCTAGAGGCATATATGTATTTATGCCGAACATATAACATGTATATTAAATTTTGATTTTGTCCCCGCTAACTATACACGAATTCCTTCGTTTTTTTGTACGCCTTTATTCTTTCTTTAAAAGTAAATTTAGGCTCATATCTGTAGCTGATGAAACGAAGCTTCAATTTCGTCCGACTTGAAAATTAGATATGTTTGCCACCTTAAAAAAGGTTTAGCTTTTGATAATTTATCAGTAGTAAATGAAGCCATTTGACAAAAGCTTAAAACCGACTTTCGATTTTTTATGTTGAACTAGTCTCACATTAGTCTAAAATTTTCGGGTAGAGTTTTTAAAGTTTACTTCTTGCCTTGTAGTTGTCAAATTGCCAATTGATAGTAGCGTTTTTGTTATTACGATCTTGCTGCCCGGCCGCGACTTGTTTTTTCATCGTTTTTATACTGTCGATTCTGCGTGTCCGACATTGTCCTGCCAGCACGTTCAACTCTATTTCTGCCATGTTCAGCCAACTGCCATGTTTTATTGTATAGATAAACTCGAACCTACAGCTCCGTTTAGCTTCCTGTGGTTCAATTGCTTCATACAAAGCAGCTGCTTTATGGGTGCCAAAATTATCCATCACCAGTCTTATTCTTGAGGCTGTTGGATAATAGTCATCCGCTATTTCTTTTATGAATAGAGCCCTGTCCGTTTCCTTTTTTGTTTCAGTAACTTTTACATAGCGCTTACCCGCTAGTTTTTCTCTTACCGTTTCAATTTGAAAAAATAACCCCCTTTTTCGTCTATTGTAAACACTTCTTTCTATAATCAAATGAAAGTCAGGGGGCAATATCTTAAATTATTGATGCTCAAATCGATACTCATATACTCAGCAGTAAGCGTTAAGGCTATTAAGCTTAAATCTGATAACTTAGGTTTTCGTATTTGATGTAAAAAACTCTCCTTTTCAAAACCCAAACCCTTTAATACCTCTAAAATTTTATCGTAATTTACTTTGAAGTTGTGCATCTAAAATTGCCACTGAGGTAACTCCAATTTACTGCTTTTTTTGCAGTTTGCACAACTTCTCTTAAATGCTCTACGGGTTACTCTATTAAGCTATGCACCATTATACGCCTTACCCAACCCTAAAAGGCCCCTTTTCCCCTGTAATCATCCAGCTTTTTAAACAACTTGATAAATCCGTTCTTCAACATATCCTCAGTTTCCTTTTTATTAGTCGCGTAACGCATGCCAACGCCCAGCATTTTTGCGGCAAGCTGTTTATACAACAGTTCCTGCGCCTTGCGTTCCCCCGCTTTACAGCGGTTTATCAACTAATTAACTGCGTAGGCCTGTTTAAGTAGCATTATTTTTTAGTAAGATGATAGCTAAAGGCAAATGGTTGCATGGAGGCGTGAAATATTTTTTTATTAATAGCACTTATACTGGATTTTTTTGATGAAAATAGACATTAATTTAATTGTGAATGATAACCTTACAAGTGTGGTTATCGGTGCGGAGGGAAAATGGAGGGGCTTGGTAATCTCATCTGGACAAGGGAAATGACAATTATTAACTACTTCTTCATCCTATAATACTTATAAACTTTAATTGCCGACATCAGAATAACGGCAAAGAGTACAATGCCTATCACACCATAAGCCCAGTTTACGGCATTTTTTAGTACGGCCAAAAATACTATAGCGAATAAAAATAGGGTAGCCAGCTCGTTCCACAAACGTAGTTGAGTGGAGGTCCATTTATAAATGCCTTTACGCATCTGGTTCATTTTATGCTGGCAGATAAAATGATAAATTATTAAACCCACAACAAAAGTCAATTTAATATGCAACCAGGGTTGGTGCAGCCAAACAGGCACGATACATAGCATAGTGAAACCTGCTGCCAAAACCAGGTACATAGATGGTGTAGCTATGACCCACCATAGCTTGCGCTCCATAATTTCAAACTGGTCTGAAAGTATTTTGCGGTCGGGGTGAGGTTTTTCCTGGGTCTCGGTATGGTAAATAAAAAGCCGTACAATATAAAACAGTCCAGCCATCCAGCAGACTACAAATATGATATGTATGGCTAATATATAGTAATAATAATCCATGCCCTTTATTGATGGGAATCATACTGAAGCTGTCGAAGCATGCGGCAGAGGCCTTACGCTCACCCTTCGATGTGGCTCAGGGGTGACACCCTTTCCTTTAATCTATTTTATTATTAAGTCATCCGTAATTATTCCCCCCTTCAGGGGGTTAGGGACTGTATTCCTTTATCACCTCTTCCGCGTACTTCACATTATCAAACGGCATATTAGGAATTATATCGCGGGCTAAGTTAAATATAAAACTGTTCTCATCTCTCATACGATTGAACAAACGATAATTTCTTTCTTTGATCACTTTTTTATTTGGATATAAAATATGCGGATCCAAATTACCCTGCACGGGTATACTATGTGGCAAGCGTTTTTTTATATCCCACAAGTCAACATTCCAATCGACAAATGTTACACATCGGGCTTAGCCTCTACCATTAACGGAGCGAAAACCAAACTGCCTTTACAGAAAGAAATCACTGGGATAGCTTTCCGGTTTAGTTCTCTGATGATCTCCGCAATATACCAGTGCGAAAATTCTTTATAATCGTCCCATGCCAAGTGATGAGTAGTGACTGTATTAATTTTGATAATAGCTGATGTAACAAAGCGTCCTCAACTTTTGGTTACTGATTCTGTGACCACCATAGCTGTACAATATCCGTAGACATGTAGGCCAGCAGTCTTTTTTGTCTTGTTGTTTATAAAGTTGGTTGTGTTCTCAAATGTATGATGGGGTTTCTTCTAATTAAGAAAATAGATAAATCAGAACAGGTTATTTTAACGTGATTTCGGTTTAAGCGGCTAATAGTAATTGCTTGTTATTGTTGTCGAAAACGATATTTCAAGAAGATTTTTTAGGGAAGAAGTGATAGGCACAAATTACGCCCATCGTATTGATCAGAAAGTTATTAACGGAGCATGCCTGGTGTGCTGAAGCTTGCAAATGTTTTTGAGTTCGTCGTTTACACACTCAATAATAGCTCTCTTTCTGAGCATGATTCTGTCTGCCTGTGAGATATTGAACTCTTTCATATTCTTTCTTGGTTTGGTGGTTATCTGGATGCCATTTCCCCATAACAGATCTGCTAATGCTTTTGAGATGTAACCCTTATCGCCGAATAGTTTTCTGAATATTTGTTCGGTCATTGCGGTCATCCGTTTGATGTTCCGGTCGTCAACATTGCCTTTTGTAAGGTAAAAAGAGAGTATTTCACCTTTGTCATTAATAATTAGGTGCATTTTAAAACCATAAAACCAACCGAGCGAACATTGCCCTCTTTCAGCTACTGCGGCAAATACTTTATAGCTGTAAATGCGTCGGTTATGGCATACTTTGATATGCGTGGAATCTATAAAGTTGATACCGATAGATTGTCCCAGGCATCGTGTTTTCAAGAATAGCATCATAGGCACAGCCACCTTTTGTTGCAATTCTATAAACCGGTTATAAGATACCAAGCCGGGAAAGCAGTCTTTGTAGAACAAGCAAATATGCGCTAAATAAAAATGCTTGAGATTGGTAAAATGGCCACTATGAAAGGCAATCAGAATGGTGATGATCTCACTGTCTGCAAGAGATGCTTTTCTGTTTCTGATCTTGTAATTGCCTCCATCAAGTTGGTGTTTAACTATTTCGGTTTCAAATTCTTCGCAGAAGTCATCTACTTTAACGAAAATTTCGATAATTTTATCACAGGTAAGCATAGATTGTTGTTCTTTAAATTCGACACTTAAATATAAAAGATATGTTTACTTAATAATATTCAGTTTGTTATAAAAATAACAATACGCAGATAATAACCATATCCTTATCTCGAACTCACGTTATTTTAATATTTATAACCTGTAATATTTAAGAAAAAGTGAGTCAACTATAGAAAATATTCTTATATATAAGAGTGTGACAGTCAAACATTATATATCCATATGACCAGATTCCATAAAATTACTGATATTTTTTGTCTTGTAGATGAGTCCTGCAAAGATTTTGATAACAATACCAAAGGCTTTATGCTTGGAAAGCCTTCAAAACGTTCTGCAATAATGTCATAAAGCGAGGTAATTTCTATCTGTGTGTTATTTCATTTAAGCGGTTTCCGGTGCTTCAAGCACTTTTATATATTCTATGTCCAGCGGTACATGCAAAATAAATTCCCTAAAACCGCTTCCTATAACCGTTTGGTTGAACTTAGCCAAGAAGTGCTTATGTCGATGGCCGTTTTTCTGAAAACCTGTTGTTTAGGCTCTTGTACCGGCATTTCGTTTGTCGATTCTACTCCATTCAGGGTATGCAACAACAAGCGTATCAAGAGGAACAAGGTATTTAAGGGCATGGCCGAAGTGGGCAAATCTACTATGGGCTGGTTTTATGGTTTTAGACTCCATAATGTGATCAACGACAAAGGCGAGGTATTGAACTTTGCCATCATGTAGGCCAATGTGGGCGATAGGGAACCGCTCAGAAACGAGCGGTTTTTGAAAGCGGTGTTCGGCAAGTTGTTTGCCGATAAAGGTACATTCCCGAAAAAGCTGGCCAAAATACTATTTGTAGGCGATGTACACCTTATCACAAGCATCCGCAACAACATGAAAAACAGCTTGAAGACCATGAACGACAAAATGATGCTCCATAAAAAATCAGCCATCGAAACAGTTAACGGCGAACTGAAGAACATCTGCCAGGTTGAACATTCCAGGCACAGGTCATTCACCAATTTCACCTCAAACCTCGTTGCCGGATTGATCGCCTATTCTTTCCTTCCCAAAAAACCTTCCATCTCTTATCAAAATATCTATTCTAATCAAATTATGGCTTTTTGATTAAGCGAACTCAGGTTGATAGCGAAAAAGAGTTACAACTCTTAAGAAATATTATTGACTTTTATAGCTATAATACATTTGAGAACAGTACCAGTGTACTATCTACCCTTTAGCCTTTATATATTTGGATGAATAGCTAATACAGAAATATTAGCATATCCACCTAATGTCCATTGCTGATAAAGGCCCTAAAATCTCCCCTGTTGTTGAAAGTTTTAAAACCTTCTCGACAAGGGAGAGTAATTAGCTATAAACAGTAATAAAAGATTGGATAGAAATATTGTCTTTATCAAGCGTTATTCCTGTGAGTTAGGCTTTCTATGCATGTCTTCTTTGAAACGGAAAAATATTAATGGAATCTCATGCTTCTCACCATTATCGGCCTGAATTTAATTACAATAGCTAGAACCTCCATTTGATCCAACCGTATATGGACCAAGCGTTGTTTGACACTCGCAGATCGTACCCCACGTGCCTTGAGAATAATATCCACAGTATCCAGAGTATGTGGCACCACTAGTAGTATATACAGAACAGGAATATCCAGCCTTGGAACAAGAAACATTATACTCACCATCATAACCACCGTTAATTTTTTTCATTTGTTCGGTGGTTAACAATTCTGCAATTCCATCGAGCTTTAGTTTTAGCTTTTTCATAATTATTGAATTTTTTAGTTTTTAATATTACCTAATAAATAATTGCCTTATTTCCAGGTTCGGCTTCCCGGCATGCTTTCCTTGAAAGCTGGAAAAAATATTAAACAATGTTTGATGTTTATAAGTGTCCCGGCCTAAGTTTGATATATTGTTTTTTGACTGCTGTATATTTACTTATCCGCAGATTGTATTCGGGTTGCGGTTTACCTTATCCTGTTTTTCCAAAGACAGGCAACTTATTGTTAAACAACCATTTCTTTACATTATACTTTATATAATATATTTAAGGTCTTCAGGTTGATAGTTTATGGGAAGTCTACGCCCATTTATAAATAGGGTTGGGGTACGGTTAACCTCGGCCATTTCGCACCATTCGCGCTGTTTTCTCAATTGTTCTACAGCAAATGAGTTTTTTTCGGTGGGGTAATCATTAACCCAGTCCTCAAAGTTTTTTTGTTTTTGTTCATACCAATCATGCATCGCCTTTTTTGCAAGAGTATCGTTCATATTGATTTTTATCGATAGCAGGTGGGATACTACAGCAGTTTGTCTATCTTGTTCATCACCCGAGGCTGAAAAAATCACTTGCAGTTTAACATCCTTACAGCTTTCAATCCATTGCAGGTCTTTATGCGCTTTGGCGCAGGGTTGGCAATATGGATTGGCTACCATCGTAATTATTTTTTCTGCTTCAGGATTCCCTATAATTAATGATTGTTCATCGGCGGGCAAGGCATACTGGTTTTCGTCGTTTAACATTTTTTTGAAAAGTTCGGTGTTATATTTAAATCTGTACAATTGCCGTTTAAGCGGCGCTAGTTGTTTAGCGTGTAACAGAAAAGGCTTGATTAACATCCAGGTTAAAACAGGAGCTGCCATGCAAATCATAAAGCTGTTCCATTCTGCCAGGTTAGGCACTTGAAAACTATGCAGAATAGTAAGACAGGAAAAAAATTCCAACCATAGCAAAGCTTGTACAGTACAACAGAAGATGCACCATTGTTTAGCGATCTTCCACTGATAATAAATGGAATAAAACGTGTAAGGCAGCGCTAACAGATTTAGCAATGATAGCATTTGTAATAGTGCAATATGTCCATTGTTAAACAACAATAACAGCCATGTTCCTGCAAAATAAAAAAAACCTACTTCGCTCCAGTTCAACTCCACACTGGCACCTATCGGGACTTTAGCTGCCTTTGAGGAAAGTATACTATTGCAGTTTTGATTCTTATCTCCACATAGCCTTTGTATTAGCGGATTGTTAGCATCAATACTTTGAACTAACAATAATATAGTAGTTGTTAGTCCTGCAGTTTTAAACAGAGTTAATAGTGCTATAGACAAATTTAACCCGTTAACAAAGAATGTGTTAGAAAATAAAGACCCAAGCAACAACAAAGCCATACCGATAAGCAATATGGGTAAGCGAATGTTGCTTATTTGTTCATTGCGCCGTTTGTTATCGTAATCTGTTTCGCCGGAATTTTCATCCTTTTCAGCCACTAGTATGTGGCTTCCATATAGTTTTTTGAATTCATCGATGGTAAATGATTTATCATTCCATTTTTCTGTAGATAGAATTGCTTGTTTATCATCTAGGCTTGTAACAACCGCAAATTCTTTTTTTGATAAATACACAATAAAAGGGACAGGTACTTCAACTAATTGTTCATAATCGAGTTTATAGCCAGCGTTAGATACATTCCAACTGTTTAATACTTCACTAAATGCTAACAAGCTATTATAGTTAGGTTGCTTTTCCATCTCATCAATAATACTTTGACGAGTAACAGGGATGTTAAGTTCCTTTATGAAACGCGTTAATACATAGACGAGGTTGTCTTTTTGCATTTTTGTATTATTAAATTAAAAATAAATAAGAGTGCTCGATTATATAATTTAAAAGATGTTACTATTTCTTTGCTAGGGTATACAATCCCCAGCAATCGGTCGGATTATCCATATACCTTTGGTCTGAATTGGTTAAACCTTTCTGTGACTTTATCCGTTACTGACTCCAATTCATAAATGGGAGATACCGGAGGGCGGTCAGTTAAACAGATATTGCAACTAAACTTTTCGCCACTGTTAACGTCGAGTTTAAGATATCTCAATAGTATAGCTAATTCGTGAACATATGATAATAATATATTAAACTTTGCCGCTGTTTTAAATTCCATCGTATGATAATATGCTATACAAAATGTCTTTTATGCAAATAATTCTAATCTCCTTTGCAACATCCATCAGCCGCTTGTTAGCTATAAACATGATCGACTCATTTTGCTTACGGTGCTTGCTGTATCATCTTTAAAATAATTGATTGCCTTATTAGGCTATAAAATATCTGCTATGACTTGGTCTCGCTGCTTAATAGGAAGATTGTGTTCTGAGGTTTCTTCTGGTTAAGAAAATAGGTAAATTAGAACAGATTATCTCAATATTCATAGCTAAAAAGAGTTGCTACTCTTAAAACATTTTGCTGACATTTATAACCATTATACATTTAAAAACGGTACCGAATAGGAAAACCACAATAAGCTAAGGTAAAAACTAAATTTAATTATACAATGAAAAAACTAAATTTATTTTTAACAAATAGTTAATTTAATATTAACCATTTTTGATGTTAAACCCTGTTTAAATTTTGGTTGTGTTCTCAAAATGTATGATGGGGTTTCTTCTGGTTAAGAAAATAGATAAATCAGAACAGGTTATCTCGATATTCATAGCTAAAAAGAGTTGCTACTTTAAAAAAATTTTTTTGACTTTTATAGCCATCATATATTAGAAAACAGCACTAAAACTTTAAAGTTATAATCAATGAGTTTTGCTATTTACAAACAACACGACCAAATGGATTGCGGCCCTACCTGTTTGCGTATGGTTGCCAAGCACTACGGCCGTAGTTATACTTTGCAAAAATTGCGCGACCTGTGTCAGATTAGCCGTGAAGGCGTATCGTTGCTGGGCATTAGTGAAGCAGCGGAGAACATAGGTTTTCGTTCGCTTGGGGTTAAGCTTACAGTAGATCAGCTTAAAGAAGCACAGCTTCCATGCGTTTTGCATTGGCGGCAAAACCATTTTGTGGTGTTGTACAAAGTAAAAAGGGGCAATTGTTATATTGCCGATCCCGCCAAAGGGCTACTAGTCTATTCTACTGCGGAGTTTATACAAAACTGGCTGGCAAGCCGGGAAATGAACGATGGCATATCCTTATTGATAAGCCCTACACCTGCTTTTTATGAACAAGAAGGTGAAAAGACCAATACGGTTAGTTGGTCGTTCCTGTTGCACTATCTTACGGCCTACCGCCAGCTCATTTTGCAGCTAATTTTTGGCTTGGGCATCGGCTCCATGCTGCAATTGATCACCCCTTTTTTAACGCAATCTGTAGTTGACATCGGGATCAATACCCGCAACCTTAATTTTATATATGTGATCCTGATTGCGCAGGTCATGCTTTTTTTGGGGAGCACGAGCGTGGATTTCATCCGTTCCTGGATATTACTGCACATCAGCACGCGGATCAACGTATCTATCCTGACCGATTTCCTGATCAAACTGATGCGTTTGCCCATGAGCTTTTTCGATGCGAAAATGACGGGCGATA
>JAABUQ010013005.1_pt1 | contig 10198 bp, 10 predicted proteins | sample 5560001 | NCBI WGS metagenome assembly JAABUQ01 (sample SAMN10711888, study PRJNA513371) | rock metagenome | isolation source: Antarctica rocks | place: Antarctica: Victoria Land, Finger Mt nord | collected 2015-12-18 | reverse complement strand
GTCGACCGCACAGGGGCCGAGCCCCCGGTCGACGGGCGCGCTCAGCCGCCCGGCGCCGCCCGCCGCCTGAAGCGTGAGCTGCTGCCTGCGCTCACGAGCGGAGCGCCCGCCCAGAGCGCCTGTGGTGACGCAAGTTGCAATCATAGCTCGATGCGCATCAGCCCACAGCCGGGCTGCCGGCACAGGCGCCTGCGGTCTGCACGGCGCGTCCCTGCGGTGGGAAACAGCAGGGCAACTCAACCGCCGCGCGCCCAAGGTGCGGGGGGCCGGCGCACCAGCACGTCACCCGGCTGCGCATACACGTCCGCATACTCGACGCCCGGCGACCAGCCGCGCTCGCCGCCGACCACAATGTCGGCTGCCCTGCAGCCTGTGCACGCCAGCAGCAAAGGCAGGAGGAGCGGCCGCCACCCGCGCGCCGGTCGTCGACCGTTCCGCATGCTGCGCCGGCCGCATCATAACCACCGGTCAGTTGCTGGCGGCGGTGCGCACGGCAAGGCCGCTGGGCGGCGCCGAGCGGCCCACAACGCTCGCCCGCCTGATGCTGGCCAGAGCATATTGGCTTATATGTGGCTGGCCAGTGGGCCACTCAATCAGGCGGGCGGCGCACCCCTGCGGCCGGCGGACTGTGCCCCTCCCCCAGCCCCGGTCAGGGAGCTCGGCAGTGGGCAGGGCTGTCGGTACCCCCTCGGCTTGCGCTAGGACACGTATCTAAGCGAAACAGCTCAACTGGGCGAAGCTGCTGTTCCGTCACATACTCAGTCGCTTCCAACCACCACAAGCGCCGATGGGCACGACGCGCGTACGTTGTGATCGGAGTGCACGCTGCTGGGGCGACCAAAGCCATTCGGCAGCCTTGGGGTCTCTGGCCCTATCTTTGCTACTTTAAAGTACAGAGTGGATGGTGCTCAGTGCTTGCTTCTGAGCAAATCCGATGTGCTGCGCCAATGCCTGGGCTGCCTGCCGCGCGGGAGGCAGCGCCCAGGAGCACAGGCATGGCCCCGAGCGGCAGTGTGCTAAGAGCGCTGTTCGGGGCCAAGGTCTTACAAGGCTTTGCTGCTCGACGGAGCGGGCAGCTTTATAGGCCGCCGGCATGCCTGGCAGGCAGCGTGCGGCAGCACTGGGTGTGCTTCAAGCTAATTGAGCCTTGGCATCGCTTTGCTTCGTTGTGCCTCGTGATGCTTGTTTGCTACTGCAAGTTGTAGTGTATGAGCCAACAGGCACTTACATTATCAGGAAGCAGCAGTGCCGGAAGGACTGGGTGCGTGACAGGCGCGGCGCGTCACCTACCGCCCCACAGAGCCGCCCCGCCAGAAGCTGTGGGAGCTGCTCTTCGAGAGCCCGGAGGACTGGTGCGGCCAGCCCGGCAGTGCATGATAGCCCGAAGCGGTGCAGGCATGGGCTCCGCAGGCACGAGCTCCGCAGAGCGGAGCAGGGAGCGAGGAAGACAGCGCCTGACAGCCAGCTGCGGCTGCGCGCGGGCGGGTCACCGCCGGGCGCCCGCCGGCAGGTGGGACTTCCGCCGCGGCCTCAAGCGCAGCCCCAAGTCGCCGGACTTCAAGCACCGGCACAAGTTCTACTCGCTGTGGTGCAACGACCGCGGCGGCCTCGCGCCGTGGGTCAGCGAGCGCCTGGCGGCGCTGGACGCGGCGCCCGCGGGCTCGCCAAAGGTGCGCAGACGTCCGGCGCTCGCACCGGGCACGTGCAGTGCCCTCCCGGGCCGCCGCCGGCCCTCGCGTGCGCCAGCCCGCCATGCAAAGAGCTGTCCAGGGGATGTGGTCGCCTGTTTGCCGGCCCGGCGAGCGAAGCTCTACCCCACGCCGGTAAAGCTGGTGGGGCCCTCTGCCTGCGCTATAAGTGGTTGAGCAGCCCCTGTTCCCAGTGTGGTCAGATCAGGGTGCTTGGGGCCGTGCAGCAGTGTGCACGTCGGCGCAGCAGCTGTTGTGGAGCTGCCTGTTCGCGCGCCCCGTAACTGTAGCCAGCGGGTTGTGCATGGTGCGTGACGCGCGGGTGCGCGCTGTCGCGGCAGCCCCTGCCGTACCCGAGCCAGGACGAGCTCTGGGCCGACCTGCTGGCGCGCCCGTGGCTGTTCGAGCAGCCCAAGAGCGCGAACAGCGACGCCCCGGACTTCCGCAGCATCACGAGCAACGCCGGGCTCTGGCGTCGCTCGGCGCCCGACTGGGTGCAGGAGCGCTGGGCGGACGTGGATGCGCTGAAGCTGGGCGTGCGGGTGCGGCGCCAGGCCAAGGCCCGATTTAGATCGTGTATGGCGCGTCAGCCCGATTGCAATGAAGTTGTGGTTGGACTTGGGCTGCACAGTGCACAGTGCATGCGCAAATGCGTGGCCGCACTCCACCTGGCGATGTCCATGTCCATGCGCCCGCATGGGCGCCCTGACGACGGGGGAAGGTGGCCAGGGGCGGCAACGCGCCGGGGCTTGACACCGTGCTTTGGCTGCGCGCGCGCAGCCAAAGGTCATCACAGGCGGCGCCGCCCTCGCGGAGCGCGAGCAGCCCGGGGACGGCGGCGAGGCGCCGAAGGCCGTCGCCGACGGGCTGGAGTGGACCGCCGAGCATGCGGCGCAGGCTGCCGACGCGCTCGAGGGCGCCTACTCGCATGACTTCAGTGCGGAGGCGCTCCCGCCTGAGGCGCGCACGCCGCTGCCTTGGCGTGTACTTATTTTCTTCCTTTCTTCTTGCTTGTAGGTGGAAATGTGGCGGTTGGCTGAAAATCTGTGGGTTAATAAAGCCAAAAAAAAACCACCGTGTTTTTCGTTTCGTTTGTGGTCGTCTTGTGCTCCTGCCGCTGGCGCCGCCATGCCGGCGCCGCAGGAGCGCTGCCCGCTCTCCTGCAGCCAGCTTGGGCATCTCCACGCCGTGCCGCGCCGCCGCGAGGCGCGGCGCACGCCTGTGCGTGCTGTCCGTCATTGGCAGAGCGCGGCGCAGGGCTCCATGCCAGGCGAGCTGTTCCGGCACCAGCGGCGCGCGCTGGCGTTTATGCTGCAGCGCGAGCGCGGCGCCGGCGGCGGGCCGGCGGGCGGCATCCTCGCCGACGACCAGGTGCCAGCCGCGATCGCGCAGCTGCAGAGAGCGTGTTAGGTCGAATTTAGGTTATGATAGGGTTAGAGTCAATGAGATGTGAGCATTGAGCTGTTCTGGGCAGCTGGTCACAGCTGCGCAGTTGTTGGCATGATTGTCCTGCCAAGGGCGATGCTGCGCCGCAGTTGCGACAGCAGAACACTGCGCTGCTGTCGGCGCGCGCGGCAGCGAGCAGGCGCCGCGCGAGGCGCGCCCTCGCCAACCGCGTGGAGGGGGGCGCGCGCCGCAAGCGGGCCGGCCGGCGGGCGCAGGGCCTGGGCAAGACGGTGAGCATGATCGCGCTCATCCTGAGCGACCTGGACGCCCGGCGACGCGGCCGAGCTGCTGCACAGCCGGCGGCGGGCGCCTGCGCGGACGCGCCGCCGTCTGATGCGCCCCCGGCGGGCGCCAACGAGGCGCCCGAGCGGGCGGCGGCGGGCGGCGCTGCGGGGTCTGGCTCTGGACGGACGGGCGGCGGCGTGGGGGAGAGCTGTGCAGAGGCGGGCGCGCCCGGCGGCGCGGCGGGCGAGCCGGCGCCCATGCCGCAGGGCGGCACGCTTGTGGTGCTGCCCAAGACGATCCTGGCGCAATGGGCGCAGGAGCTGCAGGACCGGGCGCGCGCCCGCTGCCCATAGCCGGCCGTCTGGTGCTGCTCACCAAATGCCCGCTGCCTGCCGCCCGTTGTGCATGCCCGTCTCTCGCCCCTGCGTGTGCACTCCTGCACCCGTGCAGCGGCCATGTGATGCTGCCTGGAATCCAGCGTCTGCTAATGGGATGCGTCCGGGCTGGCCGCAGCCTGCCTGCTGCCTGAGGATGACACCCGTGTGGCCCCAACGTCTGCCAGTGACGCCGGGGTTGTTGCTTGGAGAGCAGGGCTGCGTGTGCACTGGCGAGCCGAGCCGCGCGCTGCCGGGTTGCTGTCAGGCGCCGCCTCATGCGCGCTCAACATGCGCCTCATTTGCCCCAATATGCGCCTCATTCGTGCTCAACACGCGCCTCATGCGTGCTCGGCCTGCGCCGCAGGTGGCGCCGGAGTGGCGGCTGCGCGTGCTGGCGTACCGGGACTCGGCGCGCCAGCGGCACCGCGAGGACCCTGAGGCGCTGGCAGCGTATGACGTCGTCCTGTGCTCGTACGGCGTCGTGGTCAACGACAGCCCGCTCAAGGGCGCGCCGCGCGGCCCCTTCAGGCGCGCGCGCCCTGCCGCAGCGGCCCCTGCGCCTCGGGCGCTCCGCGCGCGGGCGCCAAGGGGTCCCGCCTGCGGCGCCGCCGCGGCGCTGCAGTGCGGCGCCTGTGCTAGCATCCAGGCCTGCCCTTGACTGTGGCGATCCTCCTTCTGGGGCGCGTCTCAGTTCATCGCTCACTAGGGCCTGCCAACGTCGCATGTTCGCATGCGCGCACACGTCAGCGCGGCAGTGCAACATGAGCTTACGTGAGCCAAGTATAAAAGAATGAATTAGTAGAATACTTTATGAGCCCGCCATGCGGGGCCGGCTGATGCCGGGCGGCGCGCGCAGCGTGGTCTGGCGGCGCATCGTGCTGGACGAGGCGCAGCACATCCGCACGCACACCACGCACACCGCGGTCGCGTGCTCGCTCCTGCAGGTGCGCGGCGCAGAGCGCAGCATGGTATAGTTCATTCCGCATGCAAACAGTTGAGTTTTCACTTGCCTTCACTTACTTGGCCAGAGGCATGGCGGTGGCATCATGACAACAGCTCGCTGAGCCCAGCCGTGCCGGCCTGCATGACCCAGGTCCAGCCGTGGTGCGCATGCAGAGCGACCGCGCGGCTCACAACTCGCGCCCTCGCGACTCCTCGTCACATCAGCAGGCATGCCCGCCAAGGAGCATAAGTGTCAGCGGCCGCGCCGCTGCCGCACACGCGCGTGGCGCCGCGCGCGCAGGGCGGCTTCCGGTGGGCGCTGTCCGGGACGCCCATCCAGAACTCGCTCGGCGAGCTTTTCAGCCTGCTGCACTTCCTGCGCTATGCGCCGTTCGACTCGCAGGCGGCCTGGCGCGACCTGCTACGCCAGGCCGCGCTCGCCGACAACCTGGTGCGGGCCCCGGTTTGGCAACCCTACCTAGGGTCTGCGCCAGCCGGGCCGCGCCGCGCTGCGGCCGTAATGGCCGCCAGCCAGCGGCGTGCCACCGCAAGTGGCCGTGCCCCGGGGCCGTCCCGGGGGCCGCAGCGTCCAGGTCGAGGGTGAGTGCAGGGCGGCGCGCGCGCGCAGGCGGCGGGCACGGAGCTGCTGCGCCGTATCTTGGCGCCAATTATGCTGCGACGGACCAAGAGCAGCCTGTATGACGGGCGCCCGATCGTGCCGCTGCCGCCCCGGTGCGCTGCCGTGCTGCGCCGACAGCCTGGCGCCCAGGATGCCCGAGCCCCTGCTCTGAACCCTGTTGCCTGCTTAGCGGGGCACACCCCGCATCATCACCTGCTACTGGAGGCTTGTCCAAACCCATGAAGAGCTGTTGAAAGGATAAGGTAAGGTTCTGACCCTTGGAGGCCTGGCGCTGGAGGGCACGGCATGTCAGCCACACGGGGAGGCCGCCGGCGCGCACAGGCTGGTCCAGGCCTGCCCGGTGGAGATGGGGCCGGCCGAGCGCGGGCTGTACGACGCGGCGGCCTCCGCGGGCGCCGAGGAGGGCAGCGGCGAAGATGAGGAGGGCAGCGGCGAGGATGGCGAGGGCGGTGACGACAGCGCCGCCGACGACGGCGAGGCGGCCTGGGAGGCGGGGGGCGCCAGCGCTGGCGGTGTGCCCGCCGGCGGCGCGGCGGGCCCCGGTGCGCACGCGGCCATGCCACAGATGGAGCTGCTGGAGAGGTTGCTGCGGCTGCGGCGCATGTGCAACCACTGGGCGCTGGCGGGCGGCGCGGGGCCGGTGCCGGGGTCGGGGCCGGGGCCGGGGCGGGCGCGGGAGACGCTGGGCACCTGCGGCGCGTGCGGCGCCGGGCAGCGGCGCTGCGCGGCGCTCGCCTGCGGGCACCTGCTCTGCGAGGCGTGCGCGGCGGCGCAGGCGCGCGCCCGGGGCGCTCAGTCGCGCGCCTGCATGCGCGCGCCGCGCTGGCCCAGCCGGGGCGCGGCGGGCTCTTGTTAGGGTTTCTGTTGGGGTTTTCCAAACAGACCGGCAGGTGATGCGGCACCGCCCCCGAAGGATTGGGCAGGTAGGTCCATGCCTTGGTCCGTCATGCTTTGAGGCGGCGGCGGTGGAACGCGCACTGGGCATCGGCAGGGGGGGCGCGCGGCGCGGCGCGCCGCCCGCCGGCGCGCTCGCGCCCGGACGCCGCGGGGCGCCTGGCCAGAGCGTCAGAGCGGGGTGCAGCTCGAGCCCCGTCGCTGTCTCGCCGCTGGCTGATGCTGCCGCCCGGTCTGCGTGGCGGCAGGGCGGTGCCGCGTGGGGAGAGCGCTGGGTGGACGGCGGGGAGAGCATGTGGTGCGCTGCCTGCGGAGCGTACTCCGTGCCGGAGCTGGCCGGCGCGGGCCTGGCAGAGCTCGCCGGCGCGGACGCGGCCGCCCTGCCGCGGTCCGCCAAGGTGGACCGCGTGGCGCAGATCGTGCGCGCGGCCGCCGCCGAGGGCGAGAAGGCGCGGCCCCTGTTGGAAACCGTTGACCGGGATTGCTCGCGGCCCCTGCATGCTGCGGCGCGCCGCCACGCAGCGGCCGCCAGACGCTCGAGCGGTTCATTTTGCATTGTCTCCCCGGCGTGGCTGCTCCTCTACGGCAGTCAGTGCCCTGCTCCAGCGCCCGCCTCTGGATCAGCCACGCTCGGCTGAAAGGCGCGCCCCATCTGGAAAGCAGACGTGCGGTGTCGCGTAGCTCGTGTGCGCGACCTTAAGAGGCCTCAGGCTCGCAGCTCGTTCCCCTGTGCGATAGCGTCGCGCATGAGTGCGGGCCCTGCCCTGGATTTCAAACCTAAATCCAGATTCTAGCACGCAGGCGATTGTCTTCAGCCTGTGGACCGGCTCGCTGGACCTGGTGGGCGCCGCGCTGGGCGCGGACGGCGTGCCCTTCTGCAGGCGCGGCCGCCCTCGCCCACGCGGCCTGTTACCAGTCCAAGAGTCGGGGACCTTCTGTTGATAGACATTCCACCATATCCGTGACTTGCTTTGTATGTATTGGGCTGCACTCGCCGGTTGGGGTGACATGCCTGGTGATTGCAGGATTTCGGGGTTATCCCAGCAGGCCATCACGCACAATCAACACCTTTCAGACCCAAGTCGCTGCCTGGCCTCAGTGCGCCTGGGCAGAGCAGGAGCCCTGTTTGCGCTCGCATCACCCTCCCGTCGAGACGTAAATGCAATGGGCAGTTGGATGGAGCATGTGCATGTGGAGAGCGGCGCCGCGCGAGGGCGGTGCGCCTGCGTCAGAGCAAAGCGCGGGAGCCGGCCTGACGCGGCGGCGGCTGCGCAGGCTGGACGGCTCCATGAGCGTGCCGCAGCGCGCGGACGAGCTGGGCCGCTTCCGCGCCGACGCGGCCGTGCCGGCCATGCTGTTCAGCCTGCTGGCAGGGTCGACGGGCCTCAACCTCACGGCGCGGCCCCCGCTCCTGCGACGGGCCTCAACCGGTAATAACATTGCTGCAAGTAGAGATCAAGGGCCTCAACCTCACTGTGCGCGCCCAGCTCTTGCGACAGGCCTCAGCCTCACGGCGCGCAGTCAGCTCTCTTTGCGCCTGCCCAGGGCGCCCGCGGGCTGCGGCGGCGTCCTGGCACCCCAGCGCGCACCCGCGTGCCCCGCAGCCTCGCCCGCATGCTTAGCACTGCTTCTCCTCGGCCATGGCCTCTGCAGCCTGCACGGGCGGGCACGGGTCTGAGCTCGCTATGGTGTCGCGCGTCTGTGCAGGTAGCCACCAGAGTGGTCCTGATGGAGCCGTACTGGAACTCCGCCATAGAGGACCAGGCGATCGACCGCTGCCACCGCATCGGCCAGGTGCTGGCGCGCTGCGTCGCATGAGAGCGCCGAGTAGTGACGCATCCTGTCGCATTCCTTGCCCCAGTTTTGCGCATCTGCGCGCCAGAATGCATCCCTGCGAATGGCACGACGCAGGCTTCGTATGAAACGCGCTGCGCCTGCGCTGAGATGGTGCGGTCGCAGACGCGGGCGGTGCACGTCTACAAGCTCTTCGTCCCGGGTGCGCCCCAGGGCATTCTCCCGGTTGCCATAAAAAGAATGCGTGTGAGCGCCCCACTTGAACGGCACATGCCTGCAGCTTCAACATGTCCCCACGCAGCATGACGCGTGCCCTTGCCTTGGTATTTGTGGACATATTAGTCATGTTGGCACTCGGACGCGTACTCCTCTTGCACTGGCGCTGAGAGTTCAACACTTGTGGGGATCGCTGGCCGGTCAGGGTAGGGTTTGAGTCCCAGGTCTCCGCAGCAGGCATGTGTCTTCAGCGCTCCCCTGGGCGCCGCAGGCTCCGTGGAGGAGCGCATCATCGAGCTGCAGGCCTGGAAGCGGGGCCAGATCGAGCGCGTCGTGCGCGCCAGCGGCGAGCACGGCCCCGAGCCGGCCGGGGGCGGGGCCGGGCCGGGGGGCGGGGCGCCGCGCGGCCGCGCCGCGCCGGCCGCCGCGCGGCTCTCGCGCGCGGACATCCTGACGCTGCTCGCGCCGGAGCTGCGCAGCCGGGCGGCGCGGCGGCGCGGCCGCGGGCGGCGCTCGTGACGCGCGCGCGGCCCGTGTGTGAGGGAGGGCGCCGCGAAGGCCTGCTTCCATGCTGTAGCTGTTCATCTGCGAGCCTGTGCATGGTGGAGGATAGGTGCCGCGGTGCGACCGGGCATCGGAGCCCTGCCTCGCGCAGAGCCCGGCGCTCGGACGCTGCGCGCCGTCAACTCAGCAGCCGAGCGTGGTTTCACGTGTCTGGCGCACCAGAACAGAGCCGCTGCTTGGTTTGGGTGTCCGCGTAGGCCATCAACAGAGAGCTTGAATTTATGTGCAGCAGCTAGAGAGGTCCTGTCATTGGCATAGGTCTGTTGCTGTGTTAACCGCTGTCTGCTTTTTGTGTGTGTGTGTGTCGCTGCAGAGCCAGCCAGAACCGGCTAACAGATCAAGCAAGCCATCGGGTTGCATCCGCTTTGAGGCACCGAGCAGTGACTTGGTGCAATGTGTCCGTCTGTGGTCTACATGTGTGCATGCAGTGTTGGTAAGTTGACTCAGCTCTAGCAGAGGTTTTGTTTCTTGCACCTGCACTGCTCAGTGACAGCTGGTCTGTAAATCTGGCTGGACATTCAAGCCCGCGCACAGGCACTGCTGCTCCGGCACCTCATGCATGCGCTCTGGGCAGGCGCCGCGGCTGCTAGACAGACAGGCTTTCACACGCGTCTGGCCGCAGGGCCTCGGCCGAGGTCTCTGGGGCGGGGTCGGGCTGCAGCGAGCGCTCCGAGGAGCGCGACCTGCGCGCTGGCGCCTGTCAGCATCGGCCCCCTGCCCGCTGACAGACCTGTTGCACATCCAGCTGCGGCTCCCATGTTCCCAGGCCCGCACATTCGCGCTTCCGCACCAGAGACCGGCCAGCATCGCCGCTGCATGGTTCTGGCCGTCAGCGCCGGCGCCGGTGTCCCCAGACACGCATGCCGCTGACCCGGGCAGCCCCGGAGGCGCGGCCGGGTCACCTGGGCCGCTTGTGGCCGTCGCGCGGGTGCCCCGCGGCCGCGGCGCGCTTGCGGCGCAGGCCGCACGCGTTGCACAGCGTGCGCTCGCCCATGGAGCGCCACAGCGGCGTGCGCGTGGCCGCGCACTCCTCGCACACCTGGCGGCGCGAGGGTCAGATAGGGTAGGACAGAGTCGTATAGCGGAGCCGCTGCACTTCGCCATACTGAGGAGCTGCCTGAGGAGCAACAAATAAAAGCCACTGGAATGCCCTTTTTTTCCGTTAAAATCAGATTAAACGTCTGCTACGAGCGGAGTTGACAAGTCGACAGCATGATCGCAAGCGACACGCCAGGCAGCGCGTGCGCCTCGCCTTGCCGTCGCCTGGCCGCGCTGCATCGCCCAGCTCCGCGGCGCCCTCGCCGCCGCCGCCGGCGCAGGCCTCGCCGTCATCCTCCGCGTCCGCCGCCGCGGCGCCGCGCGGCCGCCGCGGGCCAAGGCCATGCGCGAGCGCGCGGCGCTCGCGCACGCGG
>JAABUQ010013004.1_pt1 | contig 10198 bp, 11 predicted proteins | sample 5560001 | NCBI WGS metagenome assembly JAABUQ01 (sample SAMN10711888, study PRJNA513371) | rock metagenome | isolation source: Antarctica rocks | place: Antarctica: Victoria Land, Finger Mt nord | collected 2015-12-18 | reverse complement strand
CGTCTACGCGGCTACCGTGATCTTCTCGATCTCGACAAACCTCTTGCGCTCAAGCGAGCAGCGTGAGATACTAAGGTTACATACAAGTTGCATCGTCGTCATTTCCCCGCAAATTGAAACGACCTCAAAAAGTAGCGCCTCGTAATGCGGTTTATTATTCGCTTTGGCGGTCTCTAAAACGGTCCCTTTTGGGATGATTTCACAACCCAATAACGAAGCGGTTTTGCGTGTCCCGTAAGTCTGTGCCAAAACAAACAGGCGGAATTCCGCTCGACGAGCTGCTCGCCGCGCAGCTCGTCGGTGACGACGCGCGGCTCGCGGCTCTCATGGATCGCAACGGCTCCGTGGTCCCGGTGTCGGCGAGCGCCGTCAAGCACGCCCCTGCGGCGAAACGGCCGAAATCGGCCGCAAGGAAGGCCGCAGGAGTGCGTTTTGTCCGCTCGGACGACTCTCAGGGCGTCCAAACCGCTCCCACGCGTCTGATGGGCTATGCGCGCGTCTCGACCGACGCGCAAACGACTCGCTTGCAACTTGACGCCCTCAAAGCCGCCGGCTGCGAACGGATCTTCGAGGACAAAGAGAGCGGCGCGCTGCGATCGCGGCCAAAACTCGATCGCGCGCTCGCCGAGCTGCACGCCGGGGACACCCTGGTGGTCTGGAAACTCGACCGCCTCGGGCGCTCGCTGCGCCATTTGCTCGATATTTCCGAGACGCTACGCGAGCGCGGCGTCGCGCTGCGTTCGCTAACCGAACACATCGACACGGCGACCGCCGCCGGCAAGATGCTCTACGCCGTCCTCGGCGCCGTCGCGCAATTCGAACGCGACGTGTTACGGGAGCGCACGGTCGCCGGGATGCGCGCCGCCAAGAGCCGCGGCGAGCACATCGGCCGCCCGCTGGCGCTCAAACCCTCGCAGGTGCGGGAGGCGCGCACGATGCTCGCGCGGGGTGAGAGCCCGTCGCACGTCGCCCGAGTTCTGCGCGTGGGGCGATCGACGCTCTACCGCGCCATCGGACGGATATAATTTGACCGACCCCGGTGGGCGCGCTCAATTCGATGCAGCAATTGGGACGCCGAAAACCAAAGGCTGCGGGGCGGCGTAACGTGTCCGAAACGTGACCGTTTCGGGATGCGCTATTTTCGTCGGACGCACCGTAAACGGCTCGCTGGGTTGAGCAACGGGTCGCGGCTTACAATGAGACCGTCAGATGTGAACTGCGCCCAGTGACGCTTCCTCGCTGACCCAATTCATCGACGCTCAAGGGCGGCTAATTGAGCCCAAAAAGTGACATCCTATCGTCTGCTTAAAGCCCCTGATTATTGCGCCAAAGATCACAATAATTGAACGTTATTGGAGGATTCAACGGGAAGCGGAACATGGACCAACAATCAGAGCGATACCATTCAAGAAAGCTAAGGAAACATTTTGACCGCATACCGGATCTTCAGACCGATGTGGAACGTCGTAAGGCGGCAATCAAGTGCATTACGGTTGCACTTCCTCGACTTGCAATTGTTCGTTAGGTCGGCATCTTGGCTTAGTGAAGATCTGCCCGCGACATGCTTCGCGCTTTCTGAAACTGTGGTTGTCTGATGCGAAGCCAAACCGCTGGCTTGCTTCTTATTACCGCTTCCTTTCTTTGGAGCGGCTGTTCAGGTTCCAGTGTGCCTGGCGCGCCTGTAGCAACAAGGAAGGTTCCCCCGTCGACTGTCAACGCGCATCTTATCGCTGCCATGCCTTCCGCGATTCCAGATGCGCAAATCGATGCGAATATTTCTACGGGTATCACTGGCTCAGATCGTCAGGTCATCCATGATCTCATGCTCAAGCTTCGACCCGAAAGTCGGAAAAACGTCATTTATTTCGCTGCCAATGGGAAAATTTATGCGAATCGCAGTGAACTGCTGAAGGGCGTTGGCATTGCGCAACCTGTTCCGGGGAAGCCACGGACGTATCGGCATGCCAATGGCGAGCAATTCACGGTACCCATGAAGGCGTCGGTTGTGAAGCCGACGGACCAAAGACGAACGCCGCAATATTTTTCCCCCCCGGACGGCAGCACGACAACCGGTCCGTACAGGCGTATTTTTTCAAATACGGGCTATTCATATACCGCCGGTAACGTCGATACACCGTGCAATCCCTCCAATATTCCAGCGACGGTTACCGCGAACGACACCGGCTATATGTATATAGGTGGATGGAGTGATAGCGGCGATCAGGTTGATGCCGGCTTACAATACAGCAGCGTCTATAACAACTATGAACCATACTTTCTCCATGCAGGCGACCCGCCGGCGGACATTGCATTCAGTTATCCGTGTGGCAATAGTGCCTTTATGGAATTCTACGTCGTTGATCCGACGCACGTTGATCTGACGATCAACGGATTTGATTCAACGGGAGCGCCGTCGACTTATAGCTATGTCGGGTTGGTGCCAAGCGGGAACGGCTGGTCGCCGGATGGTTCAGGTCCACAAGGCGGCGGAGTTATGAAACGTGCTCTCTCCATCGCACAATCTTCACAGTCCCTTAACAACGGCGAATATTTTGGTTACGACCCCGTGAATAACGTACCGACAATTGGGTGGAGCCAGTGGCAAGTTGGAACGAACTATGCGCCTGGTGGAAACTATCCTTCGGTCCCGCTCGATAATACGACCGGCGGCTCGGATGTTTTTCCTTCGAACGGAGACGTCCACACCGCGCGTTTCTCTAATAGTACCAATCCGCTTGATGATGTCGAAGGCATCTACTTGGACCCCAACAATCCTGCACCATAAGTTGTTGCCACTCACCATAGCGGATTGAAATACAAGTAGGATTGGGTGGTTTTGACATTCGGTGGGCTGTCACTCTTAGGTTTGATTGTAGGCCTCTACGGCCCACTAATGATAACGCCAGCATTGAGTAGCGTTCTTGAGAGTGGAGTGCCGAGAGTCCAGCAGCGTCCGTTCGCAGATGCCGCACGATTGCTACAGGGCGGTATTGCAAAAGAGCAAGAAGGCGAAGAATTTTTACGAGCATCGGAAACTGCGCGGGCGATAGTGGCCTTCAACGACGCGCTCTCACGCATCAAAAAAGCTCGGCTTCTCGCGCGCCACGAGAACGCCGGCCGATACCCAGGGAAACGGTTCGTACAATATACAGTCGATCCGTACTTAGAATATACGTACGTCGAGCAGGGCCTCGCGTACCACCGGGCTCTGAACGATGTTTACGCGCGAGGATCGTGGAAAAATGCGGTCGACGTCGCCGATAAGTCAACATCGGCTCAAAGCGCCTTCGCAACGGCCGATCGCTTATTTATCAAGAAGCAATGGACCGCCGCCTTCGCCCAGTACGAACACTCATTTATGACGGGGTCGGTTTCGTCGCTCGGCGGCGATCCGCTGCCGAAGACGGACCCTGTTGTGCAGGCAGCAGACTTTCGTGCGCGTGGTTTCTTGTTTGCAGAAAAAGGCCAATTCGGTGCCGCGCTCGGCGCGTGGCGGTCGGCGACTACGGCGAGGCCAAATGATGCGATTTCACAGTTTTTATCTTCGGATGTCCTCTATATATTGGGGCAACGTCGAGCAGCGACTGAGGGCTGGATTCGTGTTCTTGAGCTACGCCAGCCATCCACAATGAGCCCACCGCTGACGTCGACTATGCTCGCCTCAGCACGAATGCTTGCTCTGCAATTTTAGGTTCATCGAGTTGTACCTCGTGACAATGTAGATTTAAATACGTAAGTCATCGAATGGTTCTCACACATGGAATATGTGTGGATGACAAATCTGGAACGTGTAGACGTGGAAGTTTCAAAACGGTTCCGGCAACGATACCGTCTTCAAATAACGCCCCTACCTTAAGCTCGAGGAGCGCCGACGCAAACACGTCAGCTGCGCTCAAACCGCTTCGCCCCGGGCCACCTGACAAAAGATAGGGTGGAACACGTGGATTCGTCGCTACCACTGTGCCGTGACTATCGAGAAACGCGATATCCCTATCTGAATTAGTCAGTAAGCCGTAAATCGGTAGAGAGGTTGGGAGTCGAAATGTCGTGAGTCGCGCCGAGTCATCGGAGAAATCAAAGCTACACCGTATCGCAGCGCTGCGCGTCGTCGTTCGCAATTGCTACGCGGATTGTCCTTTTGGGTGCATCGACCTTAATATAGCGAAAAAGCGGCGTGTCACTCGGAGTCACGTCAACGGCCTGCAAAGCCACGATCGTCGCGAAAACCAACCCTAATAAATATGCCACAAGGGCGTCCTTCAATGAGAGATTGACAACTCAACCGACATTGAAGCCGGACTTTGCTAAGAACGGCAAAAACGTCGCGTCGCCAGTGAACAAAGACTCGATATAGGTCCCGTATGCGGGCGCGTTGCGGAGCAAAGGGTCTAGAAGCTGGCGCGTTCCTCCGGCCCATGTTAAGACCGGCGTGATTCCACTTCGCTGAAATGGTTCACCCAAGACAGGCCTCGGAGGAAGCGACAGAAGTGCAATGACGCTTAGCATAATCTACGAGACCACGTTATCGAGCGTGGTAATACCACGGTCGTGTACATCTTGAATCATGCGTCGCAGACGTTTGCCGCCGTCTCGTGTCCAGAGCGTTACTTTGTCGGCCTCCAGGTCAAAGCTAATGGTATAATCGGGGAGCGCGTTGGCCGCAGCGATCTCGCGAATCTGCCGGCGGAACTCTCGGAGGGAACATGTCGCTCCAGACTTCTTCAGCAGCGTTTCGAGGCCGATAGTGAATTTCGCCTGGAGGCCGCAGTGTTTGCGCGCGAGCTCGTAGAGTCGACGCTCGAGGCCTTTGCGGAGCCGGAAGTAGTCGCGCGAGAGGGTCAACACTTCGGTCGCCACGATCGCATTGAATAGCCATTCCGAGAGGGTTAGCTCGATCGACGCCATGCGTTGGCTCGTTGTGCGTTCGACGATCGACCAGGATTCGACGAGGCCGAAACCTCGGCGCGTGCGCTTTTTCCCCGTCGTTATGTCGGTACGAATGCGGGTTCCGGCAAGGCGTTCAAAGGCTTTTGCGAGCGCGTCGTATTCGGCGCCACTCGTGCCCCGGTTGCAGTAGACCAAAAGATCGCGGGCGCGAAGCCGCACAGCGCGCCCGATGGGGAGCCCACGGTTTTGAGCCTCGACGAGGCACGAAATCGTAAACAGTAAGATGTCTTTGTCCCAGATCGTCGCGAGGCCGGCCGCGCTTGGCGTGATCGTGATGCTATTGCCCTTGTGTTCGTAAACACGGATGTTGAGATCCGGCGTCTTCGAAAGCGAAAACATCGGATGCTCCATCGTCGCGTGGTCATCTTTAAGTGGCGCATCAAATATTTGTGCGAGGAAAAAATCCTGTTGTGGATGCCGGATTGGCGCCAGCGCATCTGCGTTGGGTGTGTCTGAAACTAGAGCGGATTCGTCGCGCGAACGCGCTGCGTTCGCCGCGGCTCTGCGCTTAATATTTTCGATGTCAGCGATAACCATCAGCGAACTCGCGACACGGTGCGGCGCGCTTTAATGCGGTGGCGCTCCAACGCTTCGAGGTCATGATCGCCGGCGGCGAGCAGCTCTCGCAGAGCCGCCTCGATATAACCGCTAACGCTCACCTTCTTCTTCCGTCGGAGCGCGGCTACGCGACCATCGACTTGTGTCAGCAACGAGATTGGCAAGATCACGGTGATGCGGTCAGACTGCTCGTTAGGCTCGTCGATAAGAAGCGGCTGAATCTCGACGTGACGCTCCACTTGAGCTTTGTGCGGCGTCTGAGGCCGTGGTCGTTTAGAGGTCGGTAATGCGGTAGCCGCGGGCTCGGGCATGACCTGGCCGCCGAGAATGCCAGCGAGATTTCCAATAGCGCTCTTAGTGGACACGTTGCAATACCTCTGCGGCCACCGCTGCATAATCTGCGGCACCGGTCGAGTCGGGACGATATGTGCGAATTGGTTGACGGTGCCCGAAGAGTTCGCGTAACGCGACGTTTTCACGAATCGGCGAGGTGAGCACACCATTGCAAAGGCTACGAGCAGCATCGAGCACATCACGCGCGATCCGTAGCCGCTGGTCGTATCGCGTCGGGACGACGGCGACAATTGGCAGCGGTAAATCGAGCGCGTCGCGAAGCTTTTGTAGATTAGCCGTGACTTGAACGTAGCCGTCAAGCGCTTCGGGCGCCGCTGCAAGCGGTATGATAACGCCGCTGCTTGCCGCTACGAGTGCCGAAGCCGTCAGAATCCCCATTGACGGCGGGCAGTCGATGAGCACGACGTCGAGATCCAATCGACGTATCGCCTTTGCTAAAGTCCGTTCAGAGCCAACCTGCGCGCCCAAAGTGCGCTCGGCAACACGAAGGCGATCGGGAACGGCTGGAGCTAGCGCCACGCCAAAGGCAGAGACGTTGACACTGACGGCGCCAAGCTCTTCTTCACCAAGAATGACCTCGGCAGTTCCTGGGGCGTTAGTACGCCCTAGCAACCAGGTCGTGAGCGTTGCCTGCGGGTCGATGTCGATCAATAAGACACGGAGGCCACCGGCGGCCAGCTCTGCGCCGAGGTTCCCCGTTAGGTTCGTTTTCGCGACTCCACCCTTCTGGTTGGCGATCGCCAGCGTTAACACTCTTCAACAATAACACGTTGGGACGTTTCAGTGCTAGAGGGTCTGGGCGTTTTGGACTAGAACGCTGGAGCGCTCGTACGGCGGAACGCTCTTACGCTTTACATTTCGTGGTATCGCCCACGCATGCCAGCTTCCTGCTTCGTGGTATCACCCACGGTTTACGTGGTATTGCCCACAGAACTTCGTGGTATCACCCACGGTGAATACGTGGTATCGCCCACGGAACTTCGTGGTATCGCCCATGCTTGCTTGCTTACAAACTCTGATTTTACGCGGCTTTTTGCAGCATTTCGCGACCCGTAACAGAGCGTAACACTATTCTTAACTTTGTAACGCCGCAACAAAGTAGCCCAAAGCTCACGCCTTGGCCCGTTGAAGGTGCGCTCCGATCGACGAGATTCGCCGCCCAGGTCTCGCCGGTCACCGTCCCGTGACGGTACCACCCGGTGCAAGGCTTCCCTCGCTCCGCTCGGCGCGGCACAGCCGCGGTCTTGCACCGCGCGCTAGGACTGCGCCCGACGGTAAACGACGAGACCCCGTACGGAGCACCAAAGCTCGAAGGCCCGACTTTACCTCTGCGCAACGAGGGACGGTCCCGGCTCAACACCCACCATAGCAGCATCTCGGAGAAGAAGCCCTCTTGACCGATTTCGACGACGAACCCAGCACCGGCGGCGGCTACGAACACGTCATTCGAATCGCGCTTTACGATCCCGATGGCATACCGCGACGAATCGTCATGCGGATGCGCGGCGTTGGCCGCGAAATGCGTGCGGCCGTCGTCCTCGAGGAGCGGCGAGATCGAATCGACGGCCAAATTATTCGCTTCGACGACGCTCACGGGCATTTCCATCGCCATCACCCCGGCTGGCCCCAACCAGGTCCTATCGCTGAATCCCTCGACCACGTCGAGCGTCGCCGACGAGCGGCGTATGCTCGCGATCAGATTCGAATGCGGTATTCTGAGTGGGATGCCGAAGTCTTCGGCAAGGAACCTTGATGATTACCACGATTCGACCAGCCACACCGATGCGACCGATTGCCAGTCTCGAGGACGACAACCGCGCCCTCGAGCTGTTCTTTCTTGCCGTCTACGATGATCCCGAAGCCTTTGTCGAGCTGGTCCCAAACGAAAGCACCCCGAAGCCCGTCGCGATCGCCGAAGATGGTTCTGCGGCCGAAATCGACCTGTACCCCTACGATCGCGATGCGTGGACAACGGGAACAGCGCCCTTACGCCGCATCGTGGTGCGCTAATACGGCTCATTCTAGGGCTGCGGGAGCGTGTTTAGGACCTCGGAAGCTATATAAGGTCATCCGCGACGCCAAAACGCGTTCTAGGGGCCTTTCTCGCCTTCTCAGCTTGGGTGGAGTCTCGGTCGGGTCCCCGCTGGGGTGACCGAGACTCCGCCCAAGCACCGCGCGAAGCGCGAGAGTCGCTTCAGACTTCGAGATCGTCCGTAGTAAGCTGCGGCACCCAGATCACGTCGTCGAAGGCGTGCCCACCGACCGTGAGCAGCGCGACGGCGTGGTCCGGGGCGAGAGCGCGAAAAATTTGCGCCGTCAGGAGCCGTTCGCGTTGCGTCGAGGCCGTGTGGCCTTCAGAGACCGACGCGGCTTTCGGGAAGAGAAGTGTCGGCTGGTCGCTTTTGCCCGTGTTGAAGCTTTGCTTCCAGACGTCGACCTCACCGAGTTTTCCGGCGAGGTAGTTCATCGTCCGCTCCGTTGAGCGAAAGGCCACGACGTTGGTGAAATTGGCGAGCAGCGCCACGGCCGTGGATTCGTCGCCGATCGCGCCGATGTACGATTCCAGCGATTGGGCCGCGACGATCGCGACGACCCCGAGCGCACGTGAGGTGTCGAAGAAGAGGGCGTCGCCGCTGCTGCAGACCTGTTGGTATTCATCGCAGAGGAACAAGAACGGGCGACTTTTGCGCGGTCCGGGTGGCAGTTGGGCGCGGGTGTTTGCGGCTTGGAAGAACCGCTCTTTGAGAAACAGGTACACGACGCTCGCCGCGGCCTTGAAACGTTCGCGCGGCACGTTGACGACGAAGACTGCGCCATCGAGCATGTCGGCGAGATTCACGTGGTCGCCGGAGTCCGTGCAGAAGGCGTCTTCGAGCTCCGGGTCCGCGAAGCGCGCGAGGGCGGTTTCGAGCGTGCGGTTGACGCCGCTGCGCTCTTTTTCAGAGTAAGCCGGGGCGATGGTTTCTTCGTAGTCGAGCGCCGTTTTGAGACGCCGCATTTCGAGGCCAGCCTCGCGTTCGCCATCGACGGCACGGACTTGGAGATCCGCGAGCTTTTCTTTCGCCGTCTCGATTGCGGCGGCGCGAAAGCGCGTGTCGAAGACGTACTGATAGAGGCCTTTGAGCGAGTAGGCGTTGGGGACGTGAACGAGGACGGTGAGGGCGTGTTGTGAGCGCGCGACGGCAAGTGAAAGCCAGAAGGCGGAATCACCCTGTCCCTGGCCGAGCAGTTTAAAAGCGGCTTCGAGAAAGCCGGCCGCGGCGTTCGGCGTGAGTCCCGCGAGGAGGTTGAGGCCGAGCTGATCGACGCCGATGCGCTGCACGCTTTTGCCCGTCATTTTCGCGGCGCGCAGGGCTGTTTCGTGGAAGTCGCCGCGCACGTCGAAGATAAGTCCGCCGCAATCGAAGTCGAGTGTTTGGATGAGCAGATGGTTGATGACGCGCGTCGTCTTGCCCGTGCCGGTTTCACCGAAGATGGCGATGTTTTTGGCCGCGTCGGGCAGGTTGAGCGTGACGTTGGAGCCACGCTGTAATCCGGCGGTGTGGCCGAGCGCGGAAAGCGTGCCGGTGGCTTCGCCGATCCAAAGTCCGAAATCACCCGGCGTGCTTACGTCGGGCCCGATCGTCGGCGCGACGTCGGGGGGGGGGGAACCTAGAGGGTGGATAGCCACCTGCGGTGTCTACCACCCTGGAAAGGCGACGGTGACGTTCGCATCGCTAGCGCGAAGCTTCAAGGAGTGAGAGCGAAAACAAAAGCGAGCGTAAACCGAATAATAAGCGAACAAATTCCGAAATAAACCGAGGCTTAAACCGGGGAGAGTTACCGATGCCGAGAGACAGGACGCCCGCGGAACAGGCCGCGCGCAAAGAGCGACTACGACTCGACGAGCGCGAACGTCGCGCGTCTGCCGTGGGCAATTCGCTTGGATCGCTCGCGATCGAAGGCTTCGATCCAGGACCGGAGGCGAGAGCGATTTTTCAGCGCTATATCGACGGCGAGCTGACGGTTGACGAAGTTGTTGCGGCCGTCCTCGTATGGCCGCGGATCGAGTCTGCGGACGAGAGGCCGAAGGCGTAGAAGATGCCGGCGAAATCTCCGGAGCAACAAGCGGCTTATGATGCGCGGCGCAAGCGTTCGGAACAGCTGCTCGTGCGGCTCGCGCCCGACGAAGCGCAGCGCGTGCGCGAGGCCGCCGCGTCTTCGGGGCTTTCGCTTTCCGAATTTGTGCTTGCACTTGCGGATGGCCGTCCGCAGCCGATCGTCGACCTCGCGCAAGTCGCGGAGATCACGTCGGCCGTCGCGGTGCTCGCTGGCGCACCGAAAGCGCTCCGCGATCTAG
>JAABUQ010013003.1_pt1 | contig 10199 bp, 13 predicted proteins | sample 5560001 | NCBI WGS metagenome assembly JAABUQ01 (sample SAMN10711888, study PRJNA513371) | rock metagenome | isolation source: Antarctica rocks | place: Antarctica: Victoria Land, Finger Mt nord | collected 2015-12-18 | reverse complement strand
CCAGCTCCGCCAGGTGCCCGGCGTAGCGGTGCCCCTGCAAGTCGTTGTCGGTGGCCTGAACCAGCACGCCATCCGGGTGGGCGGCGAGGCCCTGCAGCAGCAACTCCAGGCCGGTGATCGTCAGCGGCCCCATGCCGCCCGAGGTCGAGACGTAGAGCGTGTCAGGCCGCAGCCCCTCCAGCGCCGCCAGGCTCAGGGCGTCGATCGCCGCCTCGCACACTGCCAGGCGCGTCAGCACGCCGGTGCCGCCGGGCAGCCGGAACAGGCTCTTATCGCCGTCCTTCGAGAAGCTCCGCCAGTCGGGGCCGCGCATGTCGAAGCCGGTCAGCACGCCGGCGTGGTCGCGGCTGGCGAACCAGGCGCTGCCGCGCGGCCCCTCCCGCACCACGCCGAACAGGTCGGCCGCCACCAGCACGCCTGCCGGCAGGCAGCGCTCGCCAGTGAGGTAGCCCCAGGTGGCCGACCCTTGGCTCAGCCGGCGCCGCGCCTCCCAGCGCAGCGCAACGGGGATGGCCGGCTCCCTGCGCTCATGCTGCCGCTCCAGCGCCGGGCAGGATGGGGTCAGGCCGACCATGCCGCGCAGCACCTTTCGGACCTGGCCGAAGTTCAGCCGGGGATCGAGGTACTGGGTCAGGGTGAACACGTCGCCCTTACCCGTGCGGTCGTTGCCGGGCCGCTGCGGATCCCACCAGCCGCGCCCTTCGTGCGAGACGATGACGATCTCTCCCGCGCCGCGCCGCCACTTCTGGCTCCCCCGCGTGCTCTCCTTCTCGTCCACCTGGTAGCCGTTCCGCTCCAGCAGCACCGCACAGCTCACGCCCGCCCGCAGCTGCTCCAGCTCCGCATCCCGTCCGCTCATGTCCGTGCCTCCGCCTGAGATGGCAGGGCGAGGCCGGGGCCGGGCGCGTCTCCGCTCCCTCTTCCACCGTCTCTCATCCCTGATCCCCTCCCGGCACCCGCAGGCGCGGGCCGCGGGGCAAGGGCGTGCGCAGCACGGGAGCGCATCAGCGCGACGCACCCTTGCGGCGTGGCCTGCGGCGGCGGTAGCAGCATCCTCTCTTCTCCCCCCTCTCCAGTCCGGCCCATTCTGCGGAGGGCTTTTGCGAACGGATGGGCCGGCGGGGTGGCCAGAACGCAGGTATTCAGGGCGCGGCACCCCCGCAGCCGTCCCGGTCAGAGCCGGTAGCCGCGCCGCCGCGGATACTCTGCGAAGGCGTAGTCGAGGGCGCCGTCCCCGTGCGCGAGTTGGGCCAGGTTGAGGTCGCCGCCGAAGTTCACCTCCAGCAGCACCGGTCCCTGGTCAGTCAGCGCCACGTCCCAGGACTGGGTACGGATGCCCTATCGTGCCGTCGTCCATGTGCCCTGCTCGCGGAGACCAGCACCTAGATGCCCCGGGACTTTGCGAACGGCCGTTGGGTTCTGATTGCTGGACGCCTAAACTAGGCCGCGCGATGATCGTCTCGCCGAGGGGGCGTCCAATGGCAGGCTTGGTAGCGACGTCCGTGCCGTACGATCCGGCAGGCAGCAGGGTCGCACCCAGCACGGCGTTCTACGACCGGGCTGTGCGTGATGCGCTTGCTGAGCTGCCCCATGATGTCCGGGCTGCCTGGATGGCCCGCTATGCGGCCCAGGAGGATGTCGCCTCCCGCACCGAGGCGCTTGTCGAACGTGCCGAGACGGCCCTTGTCACCTCTGGTCGACCAGCCATCATACGCGATGTCTGGATGCTGCTCGCTCGCCGTGCGGGGAGCGAGGGTGACCCTGACATGCGCGCCGCGGCGGCGCTGGCCGGCATGGCGATGGGCCTTCAGGCCATCTAGCCCGCTCCTGGTATCACCAAGCCGTTGCCACCAGCATCTCCGCTGCGTTGGTGGTGTAACGCTGCGACAGTCGGTCGTGCCGGGTGGCCCAGGGCCGTTCGATCCCGGTCGCCAGCGGCCGCAGCGTGCCGCGGCCATAGCGGGCGTTCACCACGTCGAGCGCCGCCATGACCTTGGCCAACCGCGCCGTGTCGCGGGTTGCGAACAGCATGCGGGGCTGAAGCTGCTCGGGCATTAGGTCGTTCAGCACGACGCCAGCCTTGAAGGTAGCGCAGGCTTATTACAGCACCTACCAGGACCTCTTTCCCAACGGTTGATATTCCTACTATGTTCTGATCTCACGGCAGGGCATCAAAGGAGTCACGGCGCCATGTAAATCAGCGGTGGGCTTCGATGCTGATCAGCGCGATAACGCACTGAATATTTACATTTCCCTTAGACCCGGTATCTGCGCTGATTAACACGCACTCAACTGCGGCCCTCGCCGGATGGACACGGATGGGCTCAACCTACTTCCTGACCAGCGCGCTCAAACGGGTCAGGATAGAAATGAGCCTACAGGTTTCGGCCTACAACATGAAGCGGGTCCTCGCGATCCTGGGCGTGAGACCACTGATGAAGGCCATCTGGGTGTGACGGTCCGGGCAGCCGTCCGTTAGCGGGGAACATACGTCTCCCCTTCAACTCGATCTGGCAAAAGGCACGTTTTCACACAGCCCTGGCGCAAAGCGGCGCCACCTTCGATCGTTTCAGGACTTCAGCATCGGGCAGCCGCCAGCGCTGATTGGTCTGAACGCCTGCTCCTCTGGGATAGTCGCGAGCAGCTTGTAGGTATCCCACTCGCCGCGGCTCTCGCCGGGCTTTTTAACCTGGAACAGGAACATCGGGTTCAGCTTGCGCCCGTCTGGCCGGATCAGGCCAGGGCCGAACAGTGGATCGTCGGTCGGCATGGCCTTCATTGCCGCCACCGTTGCTTGGCCGCTGCGCTGTGCCGTTGCAGCGCCCATGCTGCGCACCGTTTTCAGATAGTGCGTGATGGCCGAGTAGTCGCCGGCCTGGAACATGGTCGGCATCCGGCCGCCGAACTTGGCGCCGAAACGCCGGCTCCAGTCCCGCGTCCCATCATTCATGTCCCAATAGAAGGCCGACGCGAGGATCAGGCCCTGCGCCACGTCCAGCCCCAGCGCGTGCACGTCGGCGATGGTCAGCAGCATTGCCGCAAGCTTCGTGCCATTCCTGGTCAGGCCGAACTCGCCTGCCTGTTTGATGCAGTTGGTTGTGTTAGTGCCACTGTTGGCGAAGGCGATTACCTTTGCCCCGCTCGCCTGCGCCTGTAGCAGGAATGACGAGAAATCTGTCGTGTCGGGGTAGGGCGTGAACACCTGCCCGAAGACCTTGCCTCCCGCTGCCAGCACGGCTCGTTCGGTGTCGGCAGCCAGGGTATGGCCGAAGGTGTAGTCGGCCCCGATGATGAACCAAGTGTCGCCACCGCCTTTGGTCACCGCGCCGCCCGTCGCATTGCCCAGGGCCCAGGTGTCATAGGTCCACTGCACGTGATTGGGCCCGCAGACGGCACCCGTCAGCGCCGAGGTGGCCGGCGCCGAGAATAGCGCCACCCGGTCGCGCTGCCGCACTAGGTCCGCCACGGCCAGGGCCGCGGCCGAGTTATTGACGTTGACGATCGCGTCCACCCCGCGGGTGTCCAGCCAGTCCCGCGCGATCTGGAGCGCCACGTCCGCCGAAGCCTGGTGGTCGGCCGAGAGCAGCTCAACCGGTAGTGACGGATTGCCAGCGATTGCATCGGCCACTCCCATTTGCGCAGCGAGCACCGAGCCCGGACCGGTGCCGGAGGTGTTGGGCCCGGAGAGTTCGGTCAGCATGCCGATACGGATCGGCCGGTCGGCAGCAGCGGCAGCGCCGGAAGTGGCAAGAGTGCCAAGTGCGGCCGCGCGCTGGACGAGGCGGCGCCGAGTGACTGGACGTTCCATGGCATTTCTTTCTAGGTCTTGGGTGTGAGGCTAACGCCCATCTAGGCTGGCGCCAAGAAACCACGACGCAAAGGGAGCACCATGCTGAACGAACGCTCAAGCCTGCGAACCCTGGTCGACGGGCCGGATCCAATGGTCGCCCCCTTGGTGCTGAACGCGATGATGGCCCGCCTGGCGGAGCAGGCCGGATTTGGCGCGCTGTATCTTGGCGGTGGCGCCATGGGCTATCTGACCACGGTGACGGAGGCGAACCTCTCGCTGCCCGACATGATCCAGGCCGGGCTGGGCATCACTAGCGTGTGCCCGTTGCCGTTAATTCTGGATGGCGCGTGCGGCTGGGGGGACCCCATGCACATGCATCGCACGATCGGCATGGCAGAGGCGGCCGGCTTTGCCGCCATCGAGATCGAAGACCAGATCCTGCCCAAACGTGCCCACCATCACGTCGGACTGGAGCACATTATCCCGAGCGAGCTGATGGTCGCCAAGATCGGCGAGGCCGTCGAGGCCCGTAGAAGCAATGACTTCATGCTCATCGCTCGCACCAATGCGCTGCGGACAAATGGGTTGGATGAGGCGCTTCGGCGCGGGGAGGCCTATGCCCGGGCTGGGGCTGACATGCTGTTCGTGCTCGCGCGGGAGCCGGCGGCGCTGCGAACCATAGCAGAGCGCCTGCCACGGCCTTTGATGTATATGACCCCTGCCGGGGGGCTCGCGGACGCGGCGATGAGCGCTGTGGACCTAGCTGCATTGGGCTATACGTTGATCATTGACCCTTCCACGCCGCTCCTGGCCATGCACCAGGCCTTGCGCCGGAGCTACGCCGCCATCGCCGCTGGCCGGGCTGATCCGGCGATGGATGGCGACGCCGAGGTCGAACAGAAGCGGGTGCACGAGACGATCGGCTTGGCCAAACTGCTGGAGATCGAGGCGCGGACGGTTGAGCGCTCGTGAAACGATCGGGGCCAGAAGGCCCATCCAAATGACAACTCGACTTTGCCCATATTACGGGATCGGGAGGTTAAGCCCGAATCCAGCAACCACCCGAGCCCGGAACGCTGCATCGTAGGTGCGCCGCCGCTCGCCCACGATCTCAACCCAAAGCTCCGAAGCTGCCACTGTGGCTGCCATACCTGTCATCACGCCCCCGACACCCTGAACGCCAGAAGCAGACCAAATCGGCCCCAGGCCAACAAGGCGGCCATCACCACACGCTTACGATGCGCTACTCTAGTTTATGGCAATGACCCGAGAGCCCATCCCAGCCACGACCGTCAAGGAGTTCATGGACCTGAGGTCCAGCAGGAACGGACGGTGGCAACTCGTCGATGGCGAGCCGCGGGCCATGGTCAGCACCCCCCTCGCCCATAGCGTGATGCTCGCCAAGTTGTGCCGCCTGTTCGGCAACCACCTGCGTGAGGCCGGCACCCCGGGCTACGCCATACCGATGGCCGGCGTCGTCCCCCACCTCGGCGCCCGCTACAACCTGCGCGTACCCGACCTGTCCATCACCCGCGACGGCCCCGAGGGCGAGGACCGCTGGCTGACCAGCCCCATGCTGGTCGTGGAGCTGCTGGGGCCGGAGAACCACGCGGAGACCTGGGGCAACATCTGGGCGTGCTCGACCATCCCGAGCGTGGAGGAGATGCTCGTGTTGCACGTCGGGCAGGTCGGCGCCGACCTGCTGCGCCGGGGCGCTGACGGCCACTGGCCACGCGAGCCCGAGCGGCTGGCCGGGGGCGACCTGGTGCTGCACAGCATTGGCCTGCGCTTCGCGTTGGCGGATTTGTACGGGGCGACCCAGCAGCGTCCCACGGCCGGGTCCCCAGAAGCGGCGTGACGGTGTGCTGCACTCAAAGCTCGGATGAACGTGCCGCCCGGGCCGGCATCGACATGGAGGCTTGCGTGACCGAACCGTTGCCGCTGCGCCTGCATCGCGCCGCCTCCATCCTGTCCCGCACTGGCGACCCTGGCGCGGCCGATGCCCAGTCTGCCTGCGGCGAGGTGGCCGCGCGCATCGTCATGCTGGAGGAGGCGCTGATCGCCATGCTGTCCGGCGCCAAGGGCGCAGCGGACCAGGCCCGGCGGGTGCTGGCCGGTGGATGACCTCGACGCCCTGCGCTGCGCCAAGCTGCTGCTGGACCGGCACGGGCGCGGTGCGGAGCTGCATGCGGCCATGCGCGCGGACGAGCTGGATGCCGTCGGCAATGATGCTGGGCGGCGCGCCTGGATGCGCATCCTGGCCGCCATCAACGAACTGGAACGGGTCAGGCGGCACCCCGGCGAGGCGCTGCAGTGATGGTCGGGCCGAAGCCCGCTAGGCGTAAACCATCAGCGCCCATTGCGCCCGGTCCAGCGCACCGGCCCAGAGCGCCGCCTCCCGGGCCTCCCGTGGCCGGCCCATCCGGTGCAGGTGGCCCCACCGCGCCGCGTGCCGCCCGGAGGCGACCACGCACCAGCGCCGCAGCTCCTGCACCAGCGGCACCAGCCGGTCCGGTCCCAAGTCGCCCCGGCCGTCCCACCACCAGCCGGCGGCGATCAGCTCCGCCTCGTGCGCCACGTCGTCCGGCGGCAGGCCCGCGTCGGCCATGCCTTCTAGCCGCACCAGCGCGTCCAGGACATGCATCGCGCTCACTGCAAGCCCCTCTGCAGCCGGTTGTGCGGTGGATGACAGGTGAGGGAGGCGCGCTGCGGGCAACCGTGAAACCCGCGCGCTTCAGGCCCTCGATGACCTCCACGCCCGCAACCCAGGCGACCAAGTCCTCGAACGGGTCTGCAAGGGCGCCAGCGCGCAGGACGAGCGCAATCGCCTCCAGCGCATCGCAACGGTCGGCAGGGCGGGACAACACAACTGGGCCAACTGGCTTTGCCATCGGGACCTCCATCATGCCCGGCCAGGGCAGGGTTGCGCTTGGAACGAAGCAAGAACACAGAGCCGTGTGCAGCTGGCTGCTGGGGCGTTCCGGCCTTGCTCCCACCAGGACAGCAATCCTACACAGTCGCCCTTGCAGCAGGGGGCAGCCATGGGCCGACGCAACCAGAACAGCCGGCCGACCTACACCTGCGCATGCTTGCGTATCCGGGCTGCACCGTCGTGCTCGGTGGTCGCCACGCAGCAGCATCCCAGCCCGACACGGGGCCGCCGGCTGCTCGGCGCGGCGACGGTCACGGCAGCGCTGCTGGTCGGCGTCAACGCGTTCGTCCAGGCGCTGAACGTCCTCGCGGCATGGTGGCGCCACGCCGGGTGATCGACGCAGGGCTGCCGGTTGCGGTGTAGGTCAGCGGTGGATCTCGACGCTGATCAGCGCCGCAATACACTGCATACTTACAAATCTCCCCGGGTCCGGTATCTGAGCTGATTAATACCGGACGCCTACCAGGAGCGCCTGGGCGCCTTGCAGAGCGGACTGGCGGAGGGCGTCGAACCCAGAGGTTCGCCGGACATCGAGCAGATGGCCGAGGGCGCCGCGGACGTGGACCCGGCGTCGGAGGCAGAGGCGCGGAACGCCGCCGCCGCCGTGGAGACGATGCAGACGGCGCACCGTGTGTCGATGGCAGGCGGGATGGCGCCGGCCTGACCGTCGCACACCGATCGGACCGGATCCCCCTCCCTCTCACCGCGCTCATCCCGGGATGCGTTCCCTCTGGCCATCGTCCCTTATCGGGCCGGCGTTGCGGGATGGGCGATTGCGACGTACACACGAAGCCGCCGAACTCGGCAGCTCCCATCCGGCTGCCCGCAGTGGTTCAAGCTGCTCGCCGGCGCAGCATATCAGCATCCGCCATGACCAGGGACCCATGCCCGACCTCTGGCAGGACTAACGGAGAATGACGACCCATGCCTGCCTCTAACCTACCATCACCGCTGCGCAACGGCTTCGACGATACCGAAACCAACTCCGATGAGGTCCGGATGCGCCACGCCCTGGAGAAGCTCGGCACCAGGAGCATGCCACCGGTCCGCAGCAGGCCTGGCAGTGCCGCTAGCGCTGGCCATTCCGCCCCGCGGACCCGGCACAAGTTCGCGCGCGAGGGTGACGTGCCGGTCGAGCGCATGCCAGCCCCGGTCCGCAGCCCCGCCGAGCTGCAGCGGGAGCTGACTGAGGAGCGCGCCGGCCGGCAGCGCGCCGAGCAGGCCCTGGCCACTGCCCAGATGCAGGTCGGCACCTTGCAGGCGACCTTGTCGCGATCGGAGCAGGCGACACGGGCGGCCCGTGAGACGGTCGAGGAACGCGAGGCTGCGATGGTGGGGCTGCGTGCGGAGCTGCAACGCGCACAGATTGAGCTGAAAGCTGCGGCGGATGCAAGGGCTGCGGCGCGCGTCGGGGTTGGAAGGAGACGGTCCACGGCGGCGCAAGTCAAGGCGGGCCAGGGCCAGGGCCAGGATGCTGCCGGGGCGACCGACCCACAGCAGGTGAAGTGGTGGCTGCCCCTGATGCAGCCGCGCAGGGAAGGTGAGGTGTAAACCAGCGCAGGTGTGGGACCCAGAGGAACTCTGGCTTTCTAACGCAGTGCGGTGCTGATCAGCGCCGAAGCCTGCTACCCCGGCCATAACCCAGACGTCACCAAGCCATCCCTGCAGCAACGTCGCCCAGGCGACAAGGCGTTGGGCTGTGCCGAACGCCGCCATGTCGATGCTGATCTCGGCGACGATGGTTGCCGCAAGCAGCCCGTTCACGCCCGGGATCGTCGCCAGGCAGGCCCGCTGGATGGCGAACGGGCGCATGGCATCGTTGATCGCGGTCTCGATCGCGGCCAGGTCGCGGTTGATCTCCGCCAGCCGGCGGATATGGAGGCCGAGCGGCAGGCGCTGGTGCTCGAATGTGCCCGTCCAGCGCCAAGGCGAGCTGGTCGACCTTGCGCCGTAGCCGCCGCTGGCCACGTCGGCCATCGTTGCGGCGTCAGCGCTGCCCTCGGCCAGCGCCCTCAGCATCAACATGCCCGAAGCGCCGAACACGTCGCTCACCACTCCCGCGAGCTTGATCCCTGCACTCTCGAGTAGCTACAGCGTGCGGTTGCGCTCGGCCCCTCTGCACGCATGACGGCGCTTGCAGCCGACGCGGATCTCGGCGTGAATGCTGCCTTTTGACTGTCGCGGCGATGCGGGAGCGTCCCGGCCCGGCTGATTGGCAAGGAATGGCGCCTCCTGACGACCTCAACCCTTCCGTCCCTGGTCTTGGCCGCGTTGGAGCCGGTGACGACCTCGCCCGGACGCTCCTGTACTGGATGGACGTCGAGGCATTGACACCGCCCGGCGCGGAGGACGACCGCGACACCGACGCCCGGGGCACGTTCGAAGCCCGCCACGTGCCGGATCGCGAGTTCCCATGGCGCGATGACACGTTCGGTCACCCCGACAAACGCTACAGGCACTTCGTCCGCTTCGGCGTCTTCGGCCGCGAGCGCTATCAGGCCGACATCATTCGCGCGCTGTCGACGGCGCCAGAGATGGATCACGACACCAGGCCCGCGGCCTTGGCCAAGCGGTTTGGCTTCGCAGGCGTGTTCGCGGTCGACCACGACGGCATGGCCATTCCTGACAGCCTTCTGATGCCCGCCTTCGGATTGGCATTCGAGAGCCTGAGGTCGGGGACCGCTCCTGATCTCGACGACGAACTCGAGGCGTTCCGCCGCCGCATGAGGGCCAGGTTCAACGAGGTTGCAGATGCCTACACCGGAGCGGAGCGCCGGGTCGACGAGGATTTCGTGAACGCGATGGGCGAGGTCGCGTCGGAGACCCTGACGTGGTTGCGCGACCTGCCGCGCGGGCTGCCGCTGGCCGTGGTGCGCTCTGCTGTGGCGAGCGTTTTCGTCGAGGTCGAGTCCAAGAAGGAGACGGACGCCGCCGGGAAGCCCGTGAAGGCTCGCCGCGAACGGCACCGCAAGGCGGAACCTCCGCCCGTGGACAGCTTCTACTTCGACGACATCCGGCTCGTGCTGCGTGCCGTGCGCAACGGGAACGGCGGCCTGGTGCCGCGCTTCCTGGCAGGAACGACGGAGCGCATCGACTGCACGGACCGGGCCTTCGTTGCCGGCGCTTGCACCGCGTCATCGCACCCCCGCGCCCGATGGCCGTCGGCGCACGACCTGTCCTTGATGCAGCAGGTCGCGGTCGACCTCGCGATGGACACCCTTGCCAAGGACGGCCTGTTCTCCGTGAACGGCCCGCCCGGGACCGGCAAGACGACACTCCTCATGGACCTCGTCGCGGCCGTCGTGCTGCGCCGTGCCGAGGCGCTGTGCGTCTTCCGACATCCGGCCGAGGCCTTTGAACGGGACAAGTGGAATGCTCCGTCCGGTGGCGTGCATGCCCTGCACCCGAGCCTGCGCGACCACCTGATCGTGGTGGCGAGCAGCAACAACGCAGCCGTGGAGAACATCACCAAGGAGC
>JAABUQ010013002.1_pt1 | contig 10199 bp, 8 predicted proteins | sample 5560001 | NCBI WGS metagenome assembly JAABUQ01 (sample SAMN10711888, study PRJNA513371) | rock metagenome | isolation source: Antarctica rocks | place: Antarctica: Victoria Land, Finger Mt nord | collected 2015-12-18 | reverse complement strand
TCGACACGGAGGCTGGCCGATTTTGCCAAAGATGTGCGCAAGGTCGTGAAGCGGCAGAGGCTTCCGGGCTACTGGCTTGAGCTGTACCGCACAGAAGGGGACGAGGAGGCGCTGCACTTCTCAGCGCGCGCTGTGCTGCCGGTCGGGCACCCAGGGCATTCGCAAAAGCGCCTACCGCGCGTGAAGGTAGCCCCAAAGCGGGTTGAGGGTGATGCCGCAGCTTTCAGGAGGGCAACCAGGGTTTCCGGGGCGTGATAGCCCGATAGATGCGCTGCTGAAGCACGGCACAGTTACGTCCTGCCTCGATTCTCCAAGTTTGGAGGTTGGCAGGAGAGGAAATCATCGGGCTATCACGCCCTGCCAACCCTGCCAGATGCACTTCCTTGCAATCTTGTACGAAATCCTCGCGGACGTGTGATCCGCTCACGGGCTATCACGCCCTGGCGCCAACGATCATGGACTGTGGAAAACCGATGTGCCGCTGTGGAAGCCGTCGGGCTATCACACCCCAACAGGCCCGGGCTATCACGCCCCTAGTCATCGGGCTATTACACCCCGGGATCAGCCAAAAATCTAGTAAAACCACGGGCTTGCGCTCTCTGTAATGTTCTTAATCCTACTACGTAGTTTCTTCTTAAAGGAATCTGCTTGTGGGTAATTAAGGCAGCCAACAGCAAGCTACGCCTGCATGGTTGCGCTCATTTCATCCCTCCCGATGCAGCAGATCGTTGCCGGTGACGGGCCGGAGGTTCAGCTCGGAGGGCGCCTTGAGCAGCAGCTCGGAGGTAGTCGCGACGCCTTGCGGAGTGGTGCAGGCGGTCCAGACGCGCAGACGGTAAAGGCCGGGCTGCAACTCGGCCCCCAGCACGAGCGAGGCGGTGGCTTCCTGCTTGCCAGGGCTGCTGACAAGGACGGAGCGCCCATCAAGGCTGCGGCCCTCCAGCCAGGCTTGCAGGAAGCAGGTCGGGGCAAGGGGACTGCCCTTGAAGGCCGCCGTCAGGTCGGCGCCGATCTGGTAGCGGCCCGCTTCCCTGGCGCGCAACCAACCTTGCAGCTCGACACCAACCGGCCCGGCGTAGCGCACGCCGCGAGTCCTGATGTCGGTGAGGGGCATGGGGCCGCCCTCATAGACGAAGCCGCCCACGCTGTCAGGCGGCACCTCTGCTAGACCGTTGGCGTCCCGAGGCGCCGCACGGGCCATGGCGAGCGCCCCCGGCTTATACGCCTCCCCAGAGATCGTGGGAGGAGCACCAGGCCCGGCGGGGGAGGTTGCCGCCCCACTGACTGCCGCCGCGCCCTGGCCGGTCCCGGAGGGCTGCGGGCGAGGCTGGTCCATCCGGCGCAGTAGCTCATCCAACTTGCCCTCGATGCGGTCAAGCTGACTCGGCATGGGTGGCGATGAAGGAGGTGGAGCCGCTGGCGGCGCTTGGGCGTGTGCAGTGACGGGCAAGATCAGCAAGAAGGCTGACAGAAGCAGGGATGGGCGGATCATGGGGACTTTCCAGGCTTGAAAGTGCCGAAGCGGTCGGCGCTGGGAGTCGGGGCGACCGCTACGTCCGACAAGGGATGGCCAGGCGTGATCTTCGGCACGTCGGCAGACAGCGGCTGCGCCGCGGTAGGTGCGGCGCCAGGGCGCGACACGAATTCTTGCGGAGCAGGGGAGACGTTCACAAAGCCGGGCCGGTCCAGGTCCGGGGCGCGCGGCCCGGCGACGCGTAGCAGGAACAGCGCCAGGGTGACGCCGGCAGCCACGGCCGCGCCGCGGAAGACGGGATCGTGCCGCCAAGCCACAGGGGCGGCGTCCGCCAGGCAATGCAGCAGGTTCTGGATCATGCCGCGGCGTCCACGGCGGCTGCGGCATCGATGTCGGCACCCTCTATGGTCACCAGATCGTCGGCGGTGCGGCCAACCAGGCGCATGACGCGGCTGGCTTGCGCTTCCCGGGTGCGCTCCCACAGGGTCCGCACGGCGCGTCCGTTGCCGAAGGTCTCTGCCCGGGCGCGCAGCATGGTGGCGCAGGCGTCATCAAGCGACTCGTGCGCGTCCAGGTCCAGGTGGAACCCAGCGGCAGCAACCAGGCCGCGGTAGATCGCGGCCAGCTCCGGCGCGGCGTAGTCCTCGAAGGCGATAGTGCGGGTGAAGCGCGAGCGCAGGCCGGGGTTGCTGTCCAGGAAGCGGCGCATCTCGCCGGTGTAGCCGGCGACGACGACGCAGAGGCGTCCACGGTGGTCCTCCATCAGCTTCAGCAGGGTGTCCACAGCCTCCCGGCCAAAGTCGTTGCCGCCGCCAGGGCCGGTGCCGACCAGGCTGTACGCTTCGTCGATGAACAGCACGCCATCGAGGGCGAGGGCGACGGTGTCGCGGACCTGGATGGCGGTGTGGCCGACGTAGCCGGCGACGAGGGTGGAGCGGTCGGCCTCGACCAAGTGGCCGCGCTTGAGGTAGCCCAGGCCGTGCAGGACTTCGCCCATGAGGCGGGCGACGGTGGTCTTGCCAGTGCCGGGGTTGCCCAGGAACACGCAGTGCAGGGCCGGCAGCTCGCCCTTGTGGCCGAGCTGCGCCCGCTCGCGCTCCGCCGCCAGCACGTCAATGAGCTTGCGGACCTCCGCCTTGACCGAGGCGAGGCCGACCATGCCGTCCAGTTCGGCCAAGGCGCGGTCAAGCGAACGGGTGGCGCGCAACACCGGCGCCACGGCCGGGGCAGGGACAGGGGCCGCCGGCTGGCCCTGTCGCGGAGACGAGGGCGGAGGTGCTGCCGGGCTGCCCGGCCGGTTGGCGCCGGGCCGGACGGTGCTGCTGGTATTGCGCTGGCCTGGCATGGTGGCGGCAGCGCGCCATAGCCGCCAGCCGGCGAGGCTGGCGCTGAGCAGGAACAAGGTGCCAGCGTAGGCGTTGAGCAGCGTCCAGCCGACCCAGGCGGCGATCAGCGTGGCTCCCAGCCGGAACAGCGAGCCGCCCATGGCTACTCTGCCGCATCCCGGTTGCCCTGGCCGCCGCGGTGGAAGCGGTTGTCGCCGACCAGGCCGTCCCACTCGGGGCGGCGGAAGTAGATGGCTCGGCCGCAGCGCAGCGGGGAGCTGCCGCGCATGACCACGAAGGCTTCGTCGGCGCGGGTGTCCTGCATCAGCTCTTCCGGTTTGATGAGCGCACGCTTCATCTCGGAGCGGTTCTCCGACCGTCCGGAGCTGCTGGAGGTGCCCATGGCGCCGCGGGACTGGTTGCCCTCCGTGTCGCCCAGGCTGGTGGAGGCGACGCCGTACTCGCCGCACATGGCGGACAGCTCGCGGGCGGTGTCCGGGTCCTGCACGGTGGCGAACAGCCGCCAGGCGGTGCTGTCGTACCACGCCTGCTTGCCCTCGCGTCCCCACTGGCCCACGAGCTGGCCGAGCGACTGGTAGAGCAGCATCATGGTGATGCCGTACTTGCGCCCGGCGTCGCGGGCGGTCTCGACGACCTGCATGTAGCCCAGGCGTGCCACCTCATCGAGCAGGAACAGCACCCGGCCTTTCAGCGCCCCGTCGGCATCATAGACGGCGTTGAGCAGGGCGCCGATCACGACGCGGCCGAGGGCGGGGGTGTTCTGCAGGACGTGCAGCGGGATCTGCACGAACACTGTCAGCTTGCCGCCGGTGAGATCGCGCGTCTTGAACGAGGAGCCTGACACCAGGTCGGCGAAGACGCCGGTGCTGAGCCAGGCGGTGTCCTCGTCGGCGTTCTGGTAGATGCCGGAGTAGGTTTCCTTGACGGCACCCTTGATGGTGCCGGCGAGGTCGCGGGCTTTGGGGCTGTACGAGTGCTGGTGGATGCGGCCGAGCAACTCGCGCATCTCGTCCTCAGGCGTGACCAGGCGGCGGCGCAGGGTGCGGAGCGTCTTCTGCTCCGGCGGCAGGTCCGGGTCCCAGAGCATGTCGGCGAGCAGGCAGCGGATGAGAGCGCGCCCGCGTCCGCCGAAGAACTTGCTGGACCCGGCGTCGGCGCGGGCCTCGCCGCTGATCCAGCCGACCACGGCGTCCACATGGGTTTCGGCGGCGGGCGAGCTGGTGTCGATCCAGTCCAGCACGTTGAAGGCGCAGGACGCCGCCTGGAACGGGTCGAGGGTGACGACCTGGTGGCCCATGGCCTGCTCCCGGTAGCCCTGCATCATAGGCCCCATCTCGCGCGACGGGTCGAGCACGACGGCGGAGCCGGTCCAGGTGAGCAGGGTGGGGACGCCGGCCGAGGTGGTTTTGAAGCCGCCGGCGCCGGCGAAGACGAGAGCGTGGGTGGAAGCGGACCGGCAGGGGTCCACCAGCAGCGGCGCGCGACCGCCCATGCCCCAGGTGCTGCGGTCCGCGGGATCGAAGGCGCCGCGCCTGGCGGCGCGGTCCTGGTCCACGCGGTAGGCTTCGCCGACAACGAGGCCGCCATAGGCCGGGTCCGGGCCGGGAAACAGCTTGCAGGCGCGGGGCATGGTGAGCCAGTCGGCGTGGCCGAAGTTGTCGGACCTGCCGCGCAGCAGGGAGGGTCCGGGCCGGCTGCCGATGGGCCGGGCGCGGGTGGCGACGCACCAGCCGATGAAGGCCATGAGCAGGCCGGCGACGACGGCGAACTCGTGCGGGAAGCTGGCCTCGTTGAGCAACACGAGGGGCGAGTAGCCCGGGACGCCAAAGTAAGGGCGCAGGCGCACCCACTCGGGCCAGGCGGTGAGCGCGGCGGTGGCGGCCATGCCGGCGACGCCGGCCAGCGCCATGGCGCGGCTGCCGGCGCGGACGCGGTGCAGGAAGACACCCCCGCCCATGATTAGGGCCGGTTCGAGCAGGGCGGCGGTGGGCCAGGCGGCCAGCGCCACCCGGTAGCCGGTGGTCCAATAGCCGCCAGGCTGGTTGGCGGGGAAAATCAGCAGGTAGTCCTGCCACCAGCCGTAGGCCAGGTTCCAGGCGTACCAGAACAGCCACAAGGGCCAGAGCTGGACGGCGACGCGCAGCCCTGCCCGCAGCAGGTCGTATCCGGCGCGGCCGATCACTCCGCGGCCTTTGCGGCGTCTGTCCCTTTCGGCTGCCCACCGGCTTCACCGATCCCGCCAACTTGGCGGGCGGTGCCGCCGTGCGCCTTGGCCAGGGCGTCGGCGTCGGCGGGGCGGGCCAGGCCCTCCCAGTGCTGCATGACCTTGCTGTAGCGGAAGCCGGCCTTGCGGAGCGCGGTGGTGGCGTCCTTGAGCAGCGGGCTTGTGAAGGTCAGCAGCACCGCCTCCTTGCCCTCGTCGCGGGCCTTGGCCTCGCGGGCGAAGGTTCGGCCGCCCAGAGCGGCCCACTTCTCGATCTGGGCCTTGTCGTCGGCGCCGTCATGGAGGGAGAGCAGGGCGCCGTAGAGGGCGTTGCTGTCCAGGTCGAGCAGGCCGACCTTCTCAATCAGGGCACCGGCTTCGACGAGGCGACGGGTGCGCTGCTTGCGCTCGTCCAGCTTTAGTTTGGCCTCGGCTTCGGCAAGGCGGGCCTTCTGCTGCTCGTGCGCGCGAAGGCGTTCGCTGAGGGTGCGGGCCATGCTGTGTTCCTCCCTGATTGCCCTTTCCATGGCACCGGGCACCACAGACCCGGCGTTTGTGGGAGACTAACGGTGCGGTGAGAGAACGCAAATAGAACGAGAGGACTTTCCGCAAGCGTAGCGGACTGCGGAACCAAGGCGTCACCGGATCGGCGGCGTGAACTCTTCCTGTTCTGTCAGAGCTTCCCAGAATGTCGTGACGGCTTGGACGAGCGCCTTGTAGTCGGCCTCACCGATGAAGTGTTCGGCTTCGTGCTTGGCGAGGTTCACATGCTCCCGGGTTCGGTCGATTACGTCCAACGTGTCCGCCGGCACGGTGGCGCCAAACACTGCGAGTTGCGCCCGAACCCTGTCCACATGCGAGGTGCCCGGTACGCCGGGCAGGTTGGCCCGCCAGTTCACCTTGGTGCCGTCACTGCGGGCGTGGTTGCTGTCGAAGTATGTCTTCGTGGCTTTTTCCCACTCGTGGTACTCGCGCATCCAGGCGCCCTGGAGGAGAGATTCGATCACCCAATCTCCCATGTGGTTCGTGAACGCCTGCCAAGCGGGATCACCGGCTAACTCGGCCTGTTCGCGTTTATCGACGTTCCGGATCACTGCCATGGCTGTCTCAATGGCCGTCTCCCTATGCCCGGCGTGGGTCCAGAAATAGACAGCGGTCCCGGCAACATCCGGGAAGGGTGGCTTCCGCAGGTTCACTTGCCATGCTCGCGGGTGATCGTTTCATGGACGATGCGCTTCAGCTTACCTTCATCGAACTCGACCTCCTGGCGTTCGATGACGACCTTCTCCGCACGTCCTTTGAAACGCGCCATGAGCCAGTTGGTGACAATATTCGCAGCTACGCCGACCGGGACCGCTTCGAGAAGCTGGATGGCGATGTCAATCGTCTTTGGGATGCCCTCAGCTTTGAACATGGGAACTTCCCAAGTGACTGTGACGCCCTCGCCAATCGGCACCGGATCGGTGGGCGTGCTGTTGACCATTTCGATGTCCAGGTCTTGATCGGGTCCGACGATGTAGAGGTCCATGATCCAAGGCTCCATAGTGCGGGTTGAGCGCCGTATGGCTTGTGTAGATGGCTGGTTCCTCGTGCAAGACACCGCGTAGCGGGTTCTGGCGTCCGCGCGAGCAGAAGCGAGCAAGGCAGGTCAGACGCAATATGCGTTGCTGCGCAACGTGGCTTGCGCAGGGCAGGAAAGGCAGCCAGAGTGCCCGGGTGGCCATTGCCTTTGCCCGTGCCCGCTACCTGTCCCGCACGTCCGGCGGCAACGCCGTGCGCTCGGCGGCCTACAACGCCCGCGACGCGATCACGGCCCAGCGCACCGGCGAGCTGTTCCACTTCCGGCACCGCGACGCACCCGTGCACCATGAGGTGCTGTTGCCCGAAGGTGCGGACGCACGTCTCGGCAATTCCGCGACTCTGTGGAATGCCGCCGAGGCTGCAGAGCGCCGAAAAGACGCCCAGGTCGCGTGCGAGATCGTGCTGGCACTGCCGGCCGACCGGGTTCTCTCGACGGAGGATCGGATCGAGCTGGCCCGGTCGTTCGCTGCCGAGCATTTCGTATCCAAGGGCCTCGCCGTGCAGCTTGACGTGCATGCGCCGCACAAGGAGCGCGGGGAAGGCGAAGGCGCCTGGAGCGAGGGCACCGGCGGTGATCACACTAACTGGCACGCCCACCTGCTGATCACCACGCGGCGCATCGAAGGGGATCAGCTGGCGGCCAAGAAGGCCCGCGACCTGGACCCGGAAGTGCACAAGGCCGGCACGCGTAGCGTGGTGACGGATGCCGAGGCGTGGGGCGAAACGTGGCGGGTACACCAGGACCGCTACTTCCAGGAGCACGGCATCGAGTTGAGGGTGGACGCGACCGCGGCGTATCCCGGTGAGCACATCGGCCCGGTGCGGATGCGCAAGGTGGACAGCCCGACCGTGGCACGCGCCGAGGCACTCCGCGTGACCAACGAGGCGGCCGCGCGGGACCCGGAGCAGGTGCTGGCGGCGCTGACGCGGAACAACGCGACGTTCACCGAGCGGGAGCTGGACCGCTACCTAGCCAAGCACCTTGGAGCCAGGCCGGACGGGACGCCCGATGCGGCGCAGGTGCAGGACATCACTGCCGCGAAGACCGCGGTGATGGGCCACAAGAATTTGCTGCCACTGCACGACCGGGAAACAGGCGAGATAGCCGGGCGCTTTACCACCGACACGGTCCGCGAGCAGGAGCGTGCGGCGCTGGCGGACGGGGCAGCCGTGGCCGGGGCCGGGCACCATCGGGGCGTGACTACCCGGCACCGGGAGGCGGCGCTGGCATCGCGCACGGTGCGGGAGGACCAGCGCGCAGCGTTCGAGCATGCGGTCGCGGGCGGCGGGCTGAAGCTGGTCGAGGGCCGGGCCGGCACGGGGAAGAGCTACACGCTGGCGGCGGTGCGTGAGGCGCACGAGCGGGCCGGGCACCGCGTGGTGGGACTGGCCCCGACCAACGCGGTGGCGCAGGACCTGAAGGCGGACGGGTTCACCGAGGCGGGGACGGTCCACTCCGCCCTGTTCGGGATCAAGAACGGGCGGACGAGCTGGGACCGGCGCACCGTGGTGGTGGTCGACGAGGCGGCGATGCTGGACAGCCGGGTGACCGGCGAGCTGCTGAGCGAGGCCAGGCGGGCCGGGGCCAAGGTGATCCTGGCCGGCGACGACCGGCAGCTCGCCAGCATCGAGCGCGGCGGTCTGTTCACCGAGCTGCGGCAACGTCATGGGGCGGCCGAGATCACCGAGGTGACGCGGCAGCGAGTGGACTGGCAGCGGCAGGCGGCGCGCGACTTGGCGGAGGGCCGGTTCGACACCGCCGTGGACTCCTACGACCGGCACGGCGCGATTACCTGGACGGCGAACCAGGACGAGGCGCGGGCGGCGCTGGTGGCGCGGTGGAAGGCCGACACGCTGGCCGACCCAAAGGCGAGCCGGTTCGTGTTCGCCTACACCAACGCCGACGTGTCGCAGGTCAACGCGGAGCTGCGCCAGGTGCGCCGCGATCGCGGCGAGCTGGGCAGCCCGGACGTGCGGTTTGAGACCAAGCACGGGGCTGCCGACTTCGCGGTGAGCGACCGGGTGCAGTTCACCGACACGGACAGGAAGCGGCACATCTACAACGGCAACGCCGGGGTGATTACCGGCATCGACGCACGCACGGGGCAGCTCACGGCGCGGCTGGATGCTACGGCCGGTGTGCCGGGCCGTGAGGTCACCTGGGCGGCTGCGGAGTTCGAGGGGTTCCGGCACGGCTACGCGGGGACGATCTACAAGGGCCAGGGCAAGACGCTGGACCACACGTATCTGCTGCACACGCATCATTGGCGGGCGGCAGCGAGCTACGTGGCGCTGACCCGGCAGCGGGAGAGCGCGCAGGTGTTCGTGGCCGAGGACACGGCCAGGGATGCCCGCCAGCTCGCGCGGCAGATGGGCCGCGGCGAGGTGCGCGCCGCCTCCGTCGCGTGGGCCACGGCGGACGAGCTGGCGCCGGAGCTGCGGCAGCGGGCCGGGGTCGGGCAGGGCGCGGCAGAGGTGGCACAAACGAGCGATGCGCGCCCGATGCCGAGCACGACCGTTCCGACTGGCAGAGCTCAGGTGGGCGAGCGTGACTCGCCCCGTGCAGGTCAGGACCAAGCTGCCGCCGCCACGTCATCCGCCACGGTCCAGGGCTGGCTCATCCCTCCCTACCTGGACCCGTCAGGGCAGGGGCGAGACAGCCTGGGGCGCAGTGCCAGCCCCGGCGAGGTCGCGGCCGTGGTGGCGGCCGACAAGGCGGTGCAGCGGGAGAGGGATGCCCGGTGGAGCTACCTGCAGGGGACCTACCGCGACCCACACGCCGCTCGGGCGGCGCTGGACGAGTTGGTCAAGCGGCAGGGGTGGACGAGTGCCGCGGCCCGGGTGGCACGCGAGCCGGAGCAGTTCGGCGAGCTGCGGGGCAAGGAGGGGTTCTTTGCAGGTGCAAAGGCCCGGGCGGAGCGGGAGACGGCGCAGCGCGTGGCGGGTGCCATCGGGCCGAGCCTGGAACGGATCGGCGCGGCAGAGGCCTATGCAGAGCGGAGCTACCGCACCGGCGTGGAGGGGCAACGTGCGGCCGATGCAACCGGCATCCCGCGCCTGTCTGCCGCGGCCGAGATGGCGATCGGCGCCGTAGCCACGGCGAAGGACGACCAGGCTCGGGGCGAGGCATGGCGGGCCGTGCAGGGGGACAAGCAAGTCGCAGGCGAACTGCAGGGCTTTGGTGCCGCCGTGAAGCAGCGGTTCGGGGAGGAAGGCGTGCGCGCCATGCTGCGGGCCGAAGGACGGCCCGGTGCCGTCGCGGAACCATCCATTAAACCCGAGCAGCGGCCCGAGCTGGACCACATAGCCGGGTCGATGGCGACACTCAGGCAGGGCGAGCGGGCTGCTGCAAGTATGGCCCAGCGGAACGTGTCAACGACTTTGATACAGCCGGGTTTGGAATTTAGGCTTGGATAGTCGGGTCGGTTGTGCGGCATTGAACTGAGCGAGGCGGCCGGCTCTGTGGTGTGATGCTGGCGAGTAAGGATCGGATGACCGGCAGACCGGGTTTCTGCGTTACGTAACGGATTGCAGTGGGAGCGAGCCGGCAAGACGGTGGCTGGCGACAAGCAAGAGGGCAGCCGGGGAAGGGCAT
>JAABUQ010013001.1_pt1 | contig 10201 bp, 12 predicted proteins | sample 5560001 | NCBI WGS metagenome assembly JAABUQ01 (sample SAMN10711888, study PRJNA513371) | rock metagenome | isolation source: Antarctica rocks | place: Antarctica: Victoria Land, Finger Mt nord | collected 2015-12-18 | reverse complement strand
GCGGCGGTCAGCGTTACGATATACTTCTTAGCCACGAGACATCCTCCATTCTGTATCCTTGCTCCTACACCTGAGGATGCCCCGTCGCAACACTTACTGTCAAGACGACGCTTGACGAACTACTAGAACGCGTCGCTCTCCTGCGCGGAGCCGCGCTCGGGCAAGTTGTCGCGCGGCGCTTCGCGGTCAGAAGCGTGGTCGCCGGTGTAGTTGTTGGCCGTGTTACGGTCGGCATCCCCGGCGTCCTGGCGCAGGTCGGTGGTGGCCGTCGACACGTCGCGAACGTCGGTCTGTGACATCGGCGCGCCCTGCATGCCCGTCCCCGCCGACGGGTTGTAGGTCAACGAATCACTCGGGCCGCCCTGCACGTTGGCGGGCGGCCGTGAGAGAGCGTTGGCGCGGTCCTGCGTCGCGGCCAGGCCACCCTGCTCGCCGTACTCCTCGCGCTCCTGCCTGCTCTCTAGCGGGCCGGCGCTCCCGCCGAAGGCGCCGCCGATGTCACGCGTCGCCGTTTCGTCGGTGACGGGTTGCTTGCTCGTGTCGCGGTTGTCGCGGTTGCTCATATCTCTCTTCTCTCTATCTCCAACGGAAAACCTACGACCGCGGTCGTAGGCGTCACTTCTGGAGGGTTGCATGTGATGTGCCAGAGGGATATTTGGGGCGGCGCCCGAGTTGGCGTATCATGAAACTCATGTACGATACATTACCAGAGGCCTGGCGGCCCGTCGTCGGGGATGAACTGGCCAAGCCCTACTACCACGAGCTGCAAGAGTTCCTGGTCGCCGAACGGCAAGCTCATGTCGTATATCCGCCCGAGCCGGATGTGTTCAACGCCCTGCGGCTCACGCCCTACGCGGACGTTAAGGTGTTGATCCTGGGCCAGGACCCCTACCACGACGACGGGCAGGCGCACGGCCTCGCCTTCTCGGTCCTGCCCGGCGTCAAGCCCCCGCCGTCGCTCGTCAACATCTTTCGGGAGTTGCGCGACGACCTGGGCTGCCGCGTCCCCAATAACGGCTACCTCGTGCCCTGGGCCACGCAGGGCGTCCTGCTGCTCAACAGTGTGCTGACCGTGCGGACGCACTCCCCCGCCTCCCATCGCGGCAAGGGCTGGGAGACCTTTACGGACAGCGTGATCCGCGCCGTCGACGCCAGGGCGGACCCCGTCGTGTTCGTCCTGTGGGGCGCCTTCGCGCAGAAGAAACGCGCCCTGATCGACACAAGCAAGCACACGGTCGTCGAGTCCGTACACCCCTCGCCGCTCTCGGCGCGCTCCGGCTTCTTCGGCAGCCGGCCCTTCTCGGCCATCAACAACGCCTTGCAGGCCGCGGGCAAAAGCCCGATCGACTGGCAGCTACCGGACATCTAGTGGGTCACGCAGCGGATGCTTGCGGCGCAAAGATTACGTCGTGACCTTTGTCTACACATTCGATGAGATGTTGAGCGCCCTGAGTGGATGGCTGTCTCGGCGAGCGGCGCTTGCCAGGACACTACCGCCCGCAGCCGGTCGCCGTATCATCCGGCCGTAGGGGCGTTAACGGCTCTGGAGGGTTGGACGCAGGGGCGCAGGTTTTGCTGTTCCCGCTGGAGGTATTCGTAACGGGAGGATATCTCGGGGTAACAGGAACGCGCCGCTTGGCGCTATCATGAGGGCAGGTTTGTCAGCAGAGACGGGAGCGCGATGACGCGCGGGAGGGAAATGGTTGTGACTAGTACGATTCACGAGGAACGGACGGTCGCGCTGCACGAGGTGGGCGGTGTGCTGGGGCCGGACGGGGCGGCGCGGCCGGGCGCGCGGATCGAGGAGCCGGCCGAAACATTGCTCGATATGTACCGCTGGATGTACTTCGGGCGCACCTACGACGCGCGCCTGTTCTCGCTGCAGCGGCAGGGCCGCATCACGACCTACGCGCCCGTGGCCGGGCAGGAGGCGGCGCAGGTGGGCTGCGGCCTTGCCTTACAGGAAGACGACTGGCTGCTGGGCACCTACCGCGACGGCCTCGCCGGCGTCGTGCATGGGCTGCCGCCCGAGCACATGGCGCTGTCGTTCCGCGGCCACCCCAAGGGTGGTCAGATACCGCCCGGCGTCAACGTGCTGCCGCAGCAGATCGGCATCGCCGAGCAGATCCCGCACGCTGTCGGCGTGGCCTGGGGCATGAAGCTGCGCCGCGCCGGGACCGCCGCGCTCGTGCTCTTCGGCGACGGCGCGACCTCCGAGGGCGCGTTCCACGAAGGCGCCAACTTCGCCGGCGTGTTCAAGGCGCCTATCGTGTTGGTCTGCCAGAACAACGGCTGGGCTATCTCGGTGCCGCGCTCGCGCCAGACCGCGGCCGAGACCTTCGCGCAGAAGGCCACCGCCTACGGCATGCCCGGCCGCCTCGTCGACGGCAACGACGTGGTCGCGATGTACCGCGAGACCCGCGCGGCCCTTGCCCGCGCCCGTGCAGGGGAGGGCCCGACTCTGATCGAGGCCCTGACCTACCGCATCGGCCCGCACACCACCGCCGACGACCCCACGCGCTACCGCGGGGACGAGGAACTGGCCGACTGGAAGGACAGGCGCGATCCCCTGGCGCGCCTGCGCGCCTACCTGGAGCGTGAGGGGCTGTGGGACGCCGCGCGACAAGAGACACTGGAGGAGGAGACGCGCGAGCGTGTGGCCCGCGCTGTCACGAGCGCGCTCAATGAGCCGGTCCCCGCGCCGGAGGCGATGTTCGACCATCTCTACGCCGCGCGCACACCCGCATTGGAGGCGCAGCGCGCCGAACTGCTGGCTCACCTGACGAAGGATAGCGATGGTAACGCCGGTAAGGGAGGGCATCATGACCGCCGTGGCTAGCCGCACCCTGACACTCGTCGAGGCCGTCAACGACGCGCTGGCGGTGGCGCTAGAGGAGGACGAGCGCGTGCTGGTGCTGGGCGAGGACGTGGGCCGCAACGGCGGCGTCTTCCGCGCCACGGACGGCCTGATCGACCGCTTCGGCGGCGAGCGCGTGGTCGACACGCCGCTGGCCGAGGCCGGCATCATCGGCACGGCCATCGGACTCGCCACCTACGGCATGCGTCCGGTCGCCGAGATCCAGTTCCTGGGCTTCACCTATCAATCCTTCGCGCAGCTGCTGGCGCAGGCCGCGCGCATGCGCTGGCGCTCGGGCGGCCGCTTTACCTGCCCCCTGGTGGTGCGCGCGCCCTTCGGCGTGGGCGTGCGCGCGCCCGAATTGCACAGCGACGCGTTGGAAGCCCACTTCGTCCACACACCGGGCCTCAAGGTCGTGGCGCCGTCCACGCCCTACGACGCCAAGGGCCTGCTGCTCGCCGCCATCGACGATCCCGACCCCGTGATCTTCATGGAGCCGTTGCGCGGCTACCGCGCCGGGCGCGGTGAGGTCCCCGAGGGCCGCTACACCGTCCCGCTCGGCGAGGCCGCCGTAGTCCGCGAGGGCGGAGACATCACGCTGGTGGCCTGGAGCGCCATGGTCGCCGCCTCGCTGAGCGCCGCCGAGACGCTCGCCACGGAGGGGATCGAGGCCGAGGTGATCGACCTGCGCACGCTGTCCCCGTTCGACGCCGACGCCATCATTAGATCCGTGGAGAAGACCGGGCGGGCCGTAGTGGTACACGAGGCGGCGCGCACGGCGGGCCTGGGCGCGGAGATCGTGGCCACCATCAACGAGCGCGCGCTGCTCTCGCTGGAGGCGCCGGTCGCGCGTGTGACGGGCTACGACGTGCCTATCCCCTCGGCTCTGCTCGAAGATCACTATCCGCCGACCCCCGCGCGCATCCTGGATGCCGCGCGGGCTACTTTGAATTTCTAACCATCAAGCCTGCGACTGCGGTCGCATGGCAAACCATGGACACTGAAGTGTCTCGCCTGGTAGCAGTACATGGTAGACGTTTACCATTTTACGACGCCACCGCAGTAACGTAGCGACTTTAGTCGCCGTGGTTTGCCATGCGACTTCAGTCGCAGGCTGTAGTGAGGACTAATTATGGCCGTACAATTCCACCTGCCCGACCTGGGCGAGGGCATGGCCGAGGCCGAGCTGGTGCGCTGGCTCGTCAAGCCCGGCGACAGGGTCGCGCTCGACCAGGTGATCGCCGAGGTGCAGACCGACAAGGCCGTCGTCGAGATACCCTCGCCCGCGGCCGGAGCCATCCTCACGCTGGAGGTCGAGGAGGGCCAGACCGTGCCGGTCGAGACATTGCTGCTCACTATCGAGGACGGCGTGCCGTCGGCCCCGACGCAGGCCTCTACTGGGAGCGCGGGCGTCCCGCCCGTCCCCGCTCCGTCCGCGTCTCACACCTCCGACGCCGGGATAACCGCCTCGCCAAATGTACAGGCGCGAGAAGAGGTAGAGCAGTACATGGCGGCGACAGCGGCGCACTCCACGGGGCCGGTCGCGCCCGCGCCGGGGACTAATGGCGCGACCGGCGCCGATGGATCGGGGCGCTGGACTGAGGCATCGATCGCCCCGCAACGCCGCGCCCTGGCCACCCCGGCGGTGCGCCGCCTCGCCCGCGAACTGGACCTCGACATCGCCGCGGTGCGGGGCAGCGGCCCGGCTGGCCGCGTGCTGGCCGAGGATCTGCGCGCGGCTGCTACCAGTCGGGAGTCGGGAGTCGGGAGTCGGCAGACTGTGGCGGATGGCGCGAATACGGCCGATGACGTCGGCGCGCTTCTCGCGTCTCCCAACGAAACGCAACCCTCTTCATTACAGACCATGATGCCGGGCGAGGCGGACGTGGAGGCGGGGCCGGCCGAGGAGCGGTTGCCGCTGCGCGGGCTGCGCCGGCGCATCGCCGAGAACATGGTCCTCTCCACCAGCACGATGCCGCAGGTCACTTCGTTCGTCGAGATCGACGCGACGGGCCTCGTCGCCCTCCGTCGCGCGGTCAAGCCGGCGGCGGACGCGCGGGGCGTCGCGCTCTCCTACCTGCCCTTCATCGTCAAGGCGCTCGTGCAGACCCTGCGTCAGTATCCCTACATCAACGCCTCGATCGACGACGCCAGCAAGGAGATCGTGCTCAAGCGCCATTACCACATCGGCATCGCCACGGCCACGCCGGACGGGCTGCTGGTGCCGGTGATGCGCCACGCCGACCGGCTGACCGTGCTGGAGACCGCGCGGGAACTCAACCGATTGGCCGAGGCCGGGCGCGCGCGCAAGCTGGGCATCGACGAGTTGCGCGGCAGCACCTTCACCATCAGCAACTACGGGGCGGTCGGCGGCTACTTCGCCACGCCCATCATCAACCCCGGCGAGGCGGCCATCCTGGGGCTGGGCCGCATCGTGGAGCGCCCCTGGGTGGTCGAGGGCCGCGTCGAGCCGCGCCCCATCCTGCCGCTCTCCTTCACCGCCGACCACCGCCTCATCGACGGCGAGCTGGCCATGCGCTTTCTAGCCAGCCTCACTCAGGTACTGGAGAACCCTACCCTGTTGATGCTCGAGATGCGCTGAGACAATCCATCCGGGGCGCGTGAGCGATGGGGGTCGGGCGAGGCGCGTCTTTCGTGTCTCTGTCGTTCATCGCGGATTCATACAGCCTTGCTAGCATAGCTGTAACCGCCCCAACACGGCGGTTATGGGTCACGCGGGAGGCTCTATGCATCTGCTCGTCCATGCCCTCACCGATGGGGCGCAACTCCTGGCGGTCGCGCGGGGCGCGTCGCACCCCTCGTCGGAACTGGCGCGCCTCGTCGCCACGGCGACGCGCGCCGCTGCCGAGAGCCAGTCGGGGCGCTTCACCGTGGTCGGCGACTTGCTGGCCGGCGGGGTCTTGCTGATCGCCTGCGGCGTCTTCGGGCTGCGGCGCTCGCGGCAGTAGTCGCCGGCTTTGCGTTGAATCCCTTTTTAGCCCACCATTAACATATATGGACCTGTTGGACACCGTCAAAGATGGCATCGTCCGCGCCGGGCGCGAGGCGGCGCGCGTGCGCTTCATCGGCGAGGTGCAGGCGCGCCTGGTGGGGCTGCGCCTGGCGCGACGCGGCCGGCGTGACGCGCTCGTCGACGAGGCGCTCTCTCTGTACCGCCGCGGCGTGATCCACCATCCCGCCCTCGTGCCGCTCTGCCGCGAGTTGGACACCATAGACGGCGAGATCGAGCGCCTCGAGGCCGCCCTGTCCCGCGCGCGCGGGACCGCGGAACCGCGCCCCACCCCCCCGGTCGTGACCGAGCTCGCCGTCCACCGCCCACGCCAAGAGGGGGACGACTGATGCGCGCGACGGTGCGCGTGCCCGCGACGAGCGCGAACCTCGGCCCTGGCTTCGACTGCCTCGGGCTGGCGCTTGACCTCTACAACACGGTCACGCTCGAGGTGGCGGCGCACCCGACCCAGCCCTACGTAGAGGTGCGTGGCGAGGGCCACGACCGCCTCCCGCGCAACGAGCGCAATCTGGCCTTACGCTCGGCCCAGCGCATCCTGCAGGCAGGCGCGCGCGGGCTCTCCGTGCAACGGGTCGCGCTCGACAACAACATACCGGTGGGCGGTGGCCTGGGCAGTTCCGCCGCCGCCATCGCCGGGGGCATGGTGGCGGCCAACGCGGCCGTCCACCCGCCGTTCGCGACCGACGAGCTGCTGCGCATGGCCCTCGAGTTCGAGCCGCACCCCGACAACCTGGCCGCCGCCTTCTACGGCGGCCTCACCGTGGCGGTCCTCGACGCCGGCGGCCGCCCGGTCGTGGCCCCCCTGGCCCCGCCGCCGGGACTGCGCGCGGTCGTGCTGACGCCGGATCGCGGCGTGTCTACGCACCAGAGCCGCGCCGCGCTGCCCCACGCCGTCACGCACGCGGACGCCGCCTACACGGCCGGGCGCGCCGCGCTGCTCGTGGCGGCCCTGCTGACCGGCCGCCACGAGTTGCTGCGCCGGGCCATGGAGGACCGCCTACACCAGCCGTACCGCGTACCCGAGGGCTCGCCGTCCGCGGCGGTGATGGCCGCGGCGTTGGAGGCGGGCGCGAGCGGCGCCGCGTTGAGTGGCTCCGGCCCCAGCATTCTGGCTCTCTGCGCCGGCCCTACCGCGCCGGTCGCGGCGGCGATGCGCGCGTGCGCCGTCCGCTATGGTCTCACCGCGCGCGCCCGCGAGCTCACCATCGTCGCCATAGGCGCGACCGTCACGGCGTTGAGCGAGAGTCGCTAGCCCCACAAAACGTCCGGCGCCGAAGTTGCTACCCTACGTAGGGTTGCACAACAAAGAAACAGGACGGAGGGGACGGCATGGAGTGGACGCAACAAGAGGGCGATGTGTGGACGCTGAACGGCGCTCAAGGTAGTGGGCCTAGTCAGGCATTAGGGACGGTCCGCCACCGCGACGGGTCGTGGTGGGGCGAATTGCAGCCGGTGACCGGCGGGACGGGCTCGCTGGACGAACCGGGCAGGCTCAGCGAGGAGCAGTTCGAGGAATCCATGGCCAACTTGCCCGAGCCGCTCGGCCCTTTCGACGGCCCCGACGAGGCCAAGCGCGCCGTCGAGCAGGCCATGCAATAGGGCCGCGCTCCTTCCCCCAACACGACGCACAGCGGCACGATTTGCCTCCATGCGCCACCCTGCCGTATCCTCCGCTAGGAGGATCAGGATAGATGACGGTAGAGCAAGGTGAAACGGATACTATCGCTGCGGCGGGCGCGACCGACGGGGCGGACGGGCCGGTAGCGGAGTTGCGGCGGCGCGACAGGGCTGTCGAGGTTGAGGCCGAGGAGAAGGCCCAGGAGAAGCAGCACGCCAAGGGCAAGCTGACCGCGCGCGAACGCGTCGCGCTGCTGCTCGATGAGGGCAGCTTCGTGGAGCTTGACCGCTTCGCCCTGCATCGCTCCCACCTCTTCGGCATGGAGAACAACCGCGTCCCCAGCGACGGCGTCGTCACTGGGCACGGCACGATCGACGGGCGTAAGGTCGTCGTCTTCTCGCAGGACTTCACCGTCTTCGGCGGCTCGCTCGGCGAGGTTTTCGCCGAGAAGATCTGCAAGGTGATGGACCTCGCCGTCAAGATGGGCTGCCCTGTCATTGGCGTCAACGACTCGGGCGGCGCGCGCATCCAGGAGGGCGTGGTCTCGCTGGCCGGCTACGCCGACATCTTTTACCGCAACGTGCGCGCCTCGGGCGTGGTGCCGCAGATCTCACTGATCGCGGGACCCTGCGCGGGCGGGGCGGTCTACTCGCCGGCCATCACCGACTTCGTGGTGATGGTGCGCGACACCAGCAAGATGTACATCACCGGCCCCGACGTGATCCGAACCGTCACCGGCGAGGAGGTCACGCACGAGGAGCTCGGCGGGGCCGACACGCACGAGCGCCGCTCCGGCGTGGCCCACTTCGCCGCCGACAGCGAGGAGGACGCCATCGAGGACGTGCGGCGGCTGCTCTCCTTCATCCCCTCCAACAACCTCGACGACCCGCCCTACGAGCCGCCGGCCGACGATCCCGAGCGGGAGGAACCGCGCCTGACCACGCTGATCCCGGCGCTCTCGACCAAGCCCTACGACATCGTGGAGGTTATCACGGCGGTCGTGGACGACGAAGACTTCTTCGAGGTGCAGCCGCACTACGCGCCCAACATCGTGGTCGGCTTCGCGCGGCTCGACGGGCGCCCCGTCGGCGTCGTGGCCAACCAGCCGCGCCACCTCGCCGGGACGCTCGACATCAATTCCTCGACCAAGGCGGCGCGCTTCGTGCGCTTCTGCGACGCCTTTAACATCCCGCTGGTCACCTTCGTGGACGTGCCCGGCTTCCTGCCCGGCACGGCCCAGGAGTACGGCGGCATCATCCGCCACGGGGCCAAGTTGCTCTACGCTTACGCCGAGGCCACCGTGCCCAAGCTGACCGTGATCACGCGGAAGGCCTACGGCGGGGCCTACGACGTGATGTGCTCCAAGCACATCGGAGCCGACTTCAACTTTGCCTGGCCCACGGCCGAGATCGCCGTGATGGGTCCCTCGGCCGCGGTGGGCATCATCTTCCGGCGCGAGTTGGCCGCCTCGGACGATCCGGCCGCTACGGCGGCGGAGTTGACGGCCGACTACACGGAGCGGTTCGCCAACCCCTACTACGCGGCCGAGCGCGGCTACATCGACGCCGTGATCGAGCCGCAACAGACCCGCCCCACCCTGATCCGCGCCCTCGCCATGGCCTCCAGCAAGCGCGAAGCGCGCCCCAGCCGTAAGCACGGCAATATCCCGCTGTAATCCAATTACTTGGAGGGACGATCAGCCATCATTGATCAAGAGCAGGGCGACAACGACGAGCCGATTCGTTTCGTGCATGGCACAACGATATATCTATGGAGCGGGGATACGGTCCTTGGTATAGGCCGAGGAGATTTTGGGGCTGGGTTTTACACCTTCGAGGATAATCGCTGGGGACGAAACGCGGCTTCGAAGCAGAATTGGCTATATCGCACATAACCCTGGTATCGTGAATATAATCAAGTTGGTCAACGAGGGATAGATTGATGAATGATTCCCAGAAAGAATACTATCTTAATACCTGGAAGCACATGCTGCACGAGTTCTTGGGCTGGCCTGAGTCAACCGTTATAGATTGGGCGCAAAAAACCGGGAGAATGCGGTTCCTCGACGATCCCGATGACATCTTTTACCACGAGAGCCCTCAGTATTGGATAACGGATACTCTAATACCGGAACCGCTTAGGGCACGGCTGTCGACTTTGGAATTGATTGATCTTCAGCATCGTTTGTTGTCGACTTTCAACGACGAAAATCACTTTGCTTTTCCAGAAGACACGGACTGGATGCCCTATAGAGCTAAACTAGAGCGAATACTTAGCGAACATAGGGAGCGCCTCCCCTCAAAGCCAAGTTCCCGTCAGGCGGTGAGCGTCAGCCCGCTTTGACTTCCCCACGTCTACCTCCTGTAGGAAACCGCGAACTATAAGCGGGACCTGGTAAGCACAGTGCAAGCGGCGCGGGCACTCCAACGGCATGGTTTTTTGCAAGCAATCCAGGGGCAAGGTATTGCTGCACGGCTTCCCCGAGTTCTGGTACTCGTGGCGCCTGCGGATTTCGGCCCTCGCAGCGGCCGACTACCGCGTGATCGCGCCCGACCAGCGCGACTATAACCTCTCCGGCAAGCACGGCAATATTCCGTTGTGACAGGCCTGCTGGCCGCGCCGTTTCTCCGGGGCCGGTGAGTGAGCGTTAACGCTCACTCACCGGCCCCAGCCGCCTCTTGCCGCACGGCCAACC
>JAABUQ010013000.1_pt1 | contig 10203 bp, 8 predicted proteins | sample 5560001 | NCBI WGS metagenome assembly JAABUQ01 (sample SAMN10711888, study PRJNA513371) | rock metagenome | isolation source: Antarctica rocks | place: Antarctica: Victoria Land, Finger Mt nord | collected 2015-12-18 | reverse complement strand
ACGCAGACTGAGCCACTACCGCTTTTTTTAAGCCAGGCACTGACGGTGTTACGGGAGACACCGAAGACGCGGGCGATGCCGCGCAGGGACATTCGCTCGTGGTAGGCGGCCAGGATTTGAGCCTTGCGTTCCGCAGAGACGACGGACGCGCCGGGGTTTTCACGCCAGGTCTTCTGACAAGTGCGGCAGATGAAGCGCTGCCTGCCGTTTTGGTGTCCATAGCGGTTGGTGTTGTGACTGTGGCAGGCGGGGCAAAAAAGCTTTTCCATAATCCCACTATACCCTGCAACTTGATTTGCCACTACCCTTTTTTTATAGTGTCCTAAGCCTTCTAAAATTATAGGTTTTCTCAGGTTCTCGGCTCCGGCGGGCTGGGCCTCTTCAAACACCCAAAATCTTCTAAAATGTCAAGTTTTGTCAAGTTCGGGAGTGTCTAGTTCTGTGCAGGAGTTGCCGACAATGGTTTCATGAACTCCTCTGCCTCTGTCAGCAACATTTGCCCAAACACTTGCCCTTCTTGCTCTGCCACCCTGCGCCAAACCAAAGCAGGCACCACACGCTGCGGAAGCCAGCGCCTCCGCTGCGGCCTCTGCCGACGCCACTATACGAAGTAATGCCCTCCGCGGCATACACGCCACGGCCCAAAGCCCCTGGCTACGCGCCTGCCCTCAAACACCAAGCCCTCTGCCTCTACGCCGACGGCTTGTCCCTGCGACGCATCGCCCGCACCCTCGCCGTCAACCACCAGTCTGTTGCCAACTGGGTCAATGCCGCCGCTGACGCTCTGCCCTCTCCTGTGACGCTCTGCCCTCTCCTGCCCGTCCCTGTGCCTGCCAGACCGTCGAACTCGATGAACTGCACACCTTTGTCGCGCAGAAAAAAACGTCGTCTACTTAGGCACGGCGGTAGATTAGGCACGGCGGTAGACCGTGCCACACGCTGCATCGTGGGCTGGAGCGTCAGTTTGGAACGCTCCTGGAAAGTGATGCAGGCGGTTGTGGATCAGGCTCCTGCGGCTCGCTACTTCAGCGATGGGTTCAACGTATATCCAACACTGCAACGATGGGTTCAACGTGTACCCAACACTGCTATACACGCACAGCCCGCATCAGGTGGCACGGGGCAAGAGTGAGACGTTCAGCGTGGAGAGCGTCAACGCAGACTTACGGCATTATCTAGCCCGTCTTGGCAGGCGCAGCCGCTGCTTTTCGCGCTGTATAGAGGCTTTGCGGCGGGCCGTGCGCGTGTTTGTGTTCTGCCACAATCAGCGTCAACTTTGGCGCAGACAACGGCCCAAGTACCCGATCGCCTTCAGCCGCTCCGCGCACCCCTTTAGACACTCCCGATGCACCTGAACCTTGACATGCGCGCCGCCGATATGCCATACTCTCAGGCAGTCTCGCCACACGAGCATTCCGCAAGTCGCGCCGCCTGTTTCCGCATTGGTTTGCGGGGCAAGGCGGCGAGGATCACAACGAGAGGATTTACACCATGGCTTACGGTTCCCCAGCCGGCGGACGCGGAGCGGGAGGTCGTCCCGGCGGTCCCGCCGCCGCGGGCGCACGCAAGCGGCCTGCATTCAAGCGCCGCAAGGTCAGCTACCTGACCATCAACAAGATCACGCAGGTGGACTACAAAAATGTCACCCTGCTGCGCAATTTTACCGATGACCGGGGCAAAATCGTCCCGCGCCGCCGCTCCGGGGCCACCGCCAAAGAGCAGCGCATGATCGCCATCGCGATCAAGCGGGCGCGCGAGATCGCCCTGCTGCCCTTTGTCCGCGACTAAAAGCACAGAAACAAAAAAGCCTCTGTCCATTGGACAGGGGCTTTTTTGTGCGCTGGCTTGCTGCGCGCGCCCTAAAACAAAAAGTGCGCCACGCCGCCATCCACGCGCCGGGCTGGGCTGTTCGTGCCCAATGCCCTCGGTCTGCACGCAGAGACGATCAAGCGCGCGATCTTGCTAGGCGTCAGGAATCGCTGGGGCAAGAAGGAACAGGCATCGTGTGACTGCCGCCTTGACTCGCATCCGTGTGACTCCCAATGCCGGATTAAGTGAGGTTGAGGCTCCTGACGAAGCAGTAGAACAAAATCACTTCCCTGCGTCACACGGCGCGACAAGGCACGAGGAGCGCAGTGCGGCGCTGGGTGCAGCGCGTGTTGTACCGCTCACTTGCAACGGCGATGCCACAAGCCAAGTGCAAGGAAAGCCCCCGCGAGGCCGAGGGAGCCTAACGCCGTGACGAATGCGCCCCAAACGGAAAGCAGGGTAGCCTGACTCCCGTCCCCCTGCCGCCGTCAACGAAGTAGCCATGTAAGCCCACCCCGTGCCACAGTCCCTCGATTACATCAGGCCCTCAGCAACGGCGAACGGGGCCAGCGGGAGAACGATCCACAGATACCGCTCAGCGATAGCATCAACAAAGGGCTTCATACGATCATGTTCCATAGCGGACTTGTTCCGAGCGGTCTAACGGTAAAACTCACCTGCGGCATACGGAGCGACGAAGGAGCGGCTACGTCTTCGCGCAACACGCGCTTGTGGTACTTGGGCACGAGAACTAAGTGGTAGCGCAGTTTGTGCGCGGTGTGTGCCCCTGTCTAGTAGCGAGAAGCCTGCGCGGGCTGTTTGTCACCAACATCCCTGTCACGGGGTCGCCTGCTGGGGTTTTTTATGGCCGAGTATAGCACAAAGCCGGGGAGTACAAGAAAGGTGTGAGAAAGCAGTGCGGCCTCACATGCGCACATGCGTCCACACTACCCGCGCGGGTGAGTGGAGGCGGGCTTCAACCACCGGTCTGAAGACCGGGGCGGCCTGCCCGCATCGGTGCAGCGCATTGTTAGACCGTTGTTTGTCTATGGCGGCTCCCATTTGAAGCCAGGTGGATAAGTGGTAACGTGAACGCACACGCCATCGTAAAACCACAACCACCATAACGAGATGAACTCATCCTCTTGTGCATATTGCATGAGGCAAGTAAGCACATCTCCACAACGATATGGGCCATTGAACCCGATTTCTTGAAGTTTAGGCCAAGCTTCTCTGAACTCAGACGCATCCCAACGTGACACATCAAAGACATAATCGTCTGGAATGCGCTTACTCCGAATTTTGTAATACAAGCCTCTGATGATACGGATGAAGATTTGATTAACACGCTCTCCCTCAAGCGGAACACCAAAGCCTTCACCCAAGTATATGCCGCCTTTGGTATAAATTGCTTCTGGTCGGCCCTGCGTTTTGGCAGCCCTGACCAAAGCGGATTTGTTCTGGCGTCCAGAGCTTAATGTTTTTGTTAAGAAGATGCGCTTGGCTGTGGGATGCTCCGAAGCATAGATGTCCGTGACCAAGAAATCACGCAGATAATCGTCATCTTTAGACTTATCGTTGTTACATTTCTCGCAAACAGGAACTTTAACAATATCTGGCGGCAGAGGTTTCTCAAACAAGCAGCGAGGAATAACGTGTTCGTCTGTGAGGGTTGCCGTAACCCCACAATAGGCGCATTCACCCACTTTCTTCCGTTTCTCTCCCATAGCCATAAGTTTAATGCACGCGACCAAGCTGCGCGCGACGGCAGAATGTCGTAGTTCAGCCTCGCGCGCAGGCGCTTAAGTCAAGCGCGCCCCGCCCTCGCCGCGCGGCTGCAACGCGAAGTTACATTGTCAGCCGCATCGCGCACAGGACAAGCGAACAAAGCCTCGGCGCTGCAATGCAACTCGTTACTATGCCGCACAAGCGCAGCATAATAAACAACGGGGAGCGGCAATCACCGCTGCTCCCCTCTCAGCCACTCGGTATGGCGTTACGGACAACAAAGTGCGGTTTTACATGCCGGGGCAGCGTGTTATCCACAGATGCTTGCTGGTCATCGTTATGGTTTGACAAGGCTGCGCCATATTCCTGCCGGTAAATGCGCTTTGGCAGTCTTGGTAGGAGGGCAGTCTGTTAGGCTGCGCCCATGAAACGCCTGCGCTTACTGCGGCAGCGTGGCACCGGCTTCCGGCAGCACGTATCATCAAATCAATCTCGTAGGGGGCGGCGGCCAGACGGTTTCGTCTTCCGCTGAACTCTGAGCGTCAGGCTGTTCTGCCCGCATTTTGAGTGCCTGATTCATCTGCGCGAAGGCCCGCCGCGTGCCGATGTAAAGAACACATGCCAGCACGGGGGCAAACAAGCCGCTGAAGACTTCCGACTGCGTCAACAGCACTTGATCTTGGCCGCGCGGCTCGATGACAAAGCGGCGTTCACCGCTGAATAAGCCGGGGGAGTTGTGCAGCGCCCAGCGCAGCTCACGCTCCGGCTCCACTTGGCGCAGCATCAGCGTGCAGGCCGTTGGGGAATGCGGGGCGGGCAGGCCCGACGCGATTTGGAGACACTGGCCTTGTGCCACCTCGCCGCTGATCTTGGGAGCGCCGGGAAGCCACTGCGGGTAAGAGGCAAAGTCCGTCGGCGCTTGCCAGACGCGCGCTGCCGGGGCTTGAATTGTGATGGACCTGCTGATAGCTCTCACGGATGCTTGCTTTTGCCATAAACCGGCATGCCTAAAACGCCCGCGCGTACTGCGGCGGGGCGGGGAGGGCCTGCGGCTCGCCGAGCGCGTGCGCGGCATGGACAGGCCAGTATGGGTCGCGCAGGCTCGCACGGGCGAGCAGAACCAGGTCGGCCCGGCCTGCCGTCAAGATCTCCTCGGCCTGTGCGGGTTCGGTGATTAAGCCCACGGCGGCGGTCGGGATGTCCGCCTTTTGCTTGATGGCCTCGGCAAAGGCGACTTGATAACCCGGCCCCACGGCGATCCTCGCATGCGGCAGGCTGCCGCCCGATGAACAATCTATTAAATCCACGCCCATCTCTTTGAGGCGCTGGGACAGCGCAATGCTTTCGTCCAGCGTCCACCCGCCCTCTGCCCAGTCGGTGCAGGACAAACGCACGGTCAGCGGCAGGTGCGCGGGCAGGGCGTCCCTCAACAGCTTCGCCGTTTCCAGCGCAAAGCGAATGCGATTGTCAAACGAGCCGCCGTACTCGTCCGCGCGCGTGTTGGACAGCGGGGACAGAAACTCATGGGCCAGATACCCATGCGCGGCATGCAGCTCAAACCACTCAAAGCCCGCCGTCAGCGCGCGCCCAATGGCTTCCGCAAACTTGCCCTGCACGCCGTGGATTTCCCCAACCGTCAGGGCGTGCGGCATGCGCCAGCCCTCTTGGAACGACAGCGCGCTGGGGCCGACCGGTTCCCAGCCGCCCTCGCCATCGGAAAGAGGGCCGCCGCCGTCCCAGGGGCGCCGCGTGCTCGCTTTGCGCCCCGCATGGGCGAGCTGAATGCCGGGCACCGCCCCCTGGCTTTTGATGCAGGCCGCGATGCGCGACAGCATCGGGATGTGCTCGTCCTTCCAAATGCCTGCGTCCTGCGGGGTGATGCGCCCAATCGCATCCACAGCGGCGGCTTCGGTAATAACCAGGCCCGCCCCGCCCACCGCCCGCGCGCCCAGGTGCACCAGGTGCCAGTCGTTCATCAGGCCGTCTTCGCTGGAATACTGGCACATCGGCGACACGCCGACCCGATTGCGCACTGTCACCCCGCGCAGGGTGAATGGTTCAAATAACTTCGCCATGCTGCTCTCTTCTTGTGTGTTTCGCGTGTTGCGGTAAAGACAAAATCAAACTTTAATGGGCCGGAAAATGGGGCAACAGGCGCTCGCCCAGTTCCTCAATCACTTCCCCGGCAGGGCGACGACCGTACTTGAGGCCAAACAAAACATGGTTGACCCCCAGTTCCTGCAGGTGCAGCAGATACTCCCGGAGCCAGTCTCGCCCCACGCTCAGCCCATTATGAATAGGGCGAGGCAGCGCAGTCGGCTCCGGGTCCAAATCCAGCCCAAACCCCTGCGTGTAAGGCAGAAAGACGCCGGGCCGATGCGTCTGCGCCAAACCCCGCGACAGGGCCAGCAGCCGCGCGATCTGCTCCGGCGGGCGAAAGTATTGCAGCCAGCCGTCGGCATGCGACGCGATCCATTCCGCCGACTGCCTGCTCGCGCCGGTCACCAGAATGGGGACGCGCCCGGCGAATGGCTTGGGCAGCAAATCCACATCCCCCGCCATCTGCCCCAATGGGTTGTTGATCGTAGGAAAGTGGTTCTCAAGCGCCGCATGCAGATAATCCAGCGACTGCCGAAACCGCTCCCCCCGGCTGTCAAAGTCCGCTTGGAAAGCCGGGTACTCCAAAGGCCGGTCGCCGCTCGCCACCCCCAGCACCAGCCGTCCCCCGGACAATTGGTCAACCGAAGCCGCGGCCTTCGCGACGTGCAGCGGGTGGCGCAGCGGCAAAACCACGGCCCCGGTCGCCAGTGTCACCGTCCGGGTCTGGGCGGCCAGCCAGCCCAAATACACCCACGTGTCGTAGATTTGCCCTGCATCCCCAAAGTACGGGTCGTGCAGCGGCACATCCCGCAGCCACAAGGCCGCAAATCCCAATGCCTCCGCCCGCTGCGCCAGCGGGATTTGATCCACCATCGTCGCCAGCGACCCGGCATACGCCTCCAGGGGATGCATCAAGCCCAGCGTCAGCCTGCCCGGCGCAAACATGCGCCGAAAGCCGGGATGACCGCTCAAAACAGGGTCCAGGGCGGCGGGCATCTCGTCCGGCAGAGCCGTTTGCGATTGGTTTTGTTTTGGTTCCATAACAATCATGGCGTCGCTGCAACCGCGCTGCGAAGGCATTGCCTGGGCGCTGCACCGGCATTGCAGCGGCGTACCGACGACGGAGCAGTTTCTTCCGTCGTCGGTACGCCGTGGACCACCCGTAGAAAGGTCGGGGGAATGCCTCTGCGATGCCGTGGGAAGCCCCTACCAGGGCAGTGTTTCTTCCATGTGGAAGTAGCCGCCGGTCGGCCCGTCGGCGGGCAAAGTTGCCAGGCGCACGGCTGTCAATGCGCCCTGCTCCACGGTCAAATCGCCGCCAGGGTTCAAGTCAGTCTTGACATTGCCGGGGTGGGCCGCGTTGATTTTCAGCGCAGTGTCTTTGTGCTTCTCGGCATGAACAATCGTAATCATGTTGAGGGCGGCTTTGCTGGAGCTGTAGATGGGAAGCAGATAACCGGAGAACTGCTCGGAAGCAACTGTCGCCAGCGAGCCTAAGATGCTGGAATGGTTGACAATGCGGCCTGCGGGCGCGGCAAGAAGCAGGGGCAGCAGGCTCTCGGTGAGGAAATAGGGCGCAATCACGTTGGCTTCCAGGCCCTCGCGGAACGTTTCCAGAGTGATGGGGCCGTGCGCTTCAGGTAAAACGCCCGCGTTGTTGACCAGAATATCAAGCCGCCCAAACGTGTCGGCGAAGAAGGCGGGCAGGGCGGCCACATCGTCCGCATTGGTCACCTCCAGCTTGACGGTGTGGGCGTCAATGCCGTCGTTTTTAAGGGTGTCTGCGGCGGCTTGGCCTTTGGCGGCATCGCGCGCGCCCAGCACGACGGTCATGCCTTGCTTGCCGAGCTGCCGGGCAATTTCCAGGCCGATGCCTTTGTTTGCGCCAGTAATAAGGGCGACTTGGTTGCTGTTCATAATTTGTGATCTCCTATGGGTGCTTCAAGAAGAAGCGAGGGCGGGCCGATGCTGAGGCCCGGCGGATTGTGCATAGCGGGCGCGGTCTGCTTTGGACGCGTTTTAAGCATCAAAATTGGTGGAAAGCGTCACGCTCTTTTGGGCCTGCAAGTTCTGGTGAAAGCTGTCCATGCGTCCTTGCAGCAGTTCCCACGCATCCGGGCCGAGAAGCAGGCGCAGCGGGGGGTTGGGGTCGTTGGCGACGCGGAGCATAGCCTGGGCCGCCTTTTTCGGGTCACCGGGCTGGCTGCCGAGCGCGCTTTTCAGCCAGCCGACCGTTGCGCCTGCGGTCTGTGCGTAGTCTTCCAGAGCGGGATTGTCGCCGATGGGAACGCCCGACGAACCAAATGCCGTGTTGAACCCGCCCGGCTCTACAATGGTGACATGAATGCCGAGCGGCCCCACTTCCGCCGCCAGCCCCTCGGAGAGGCCTTCTACGGCAAACTTGGAAGAGCCGTAAGCGGTCATGCCCGGCATCCCGACCAATCCGGCCACAGACGAGACATTGAGAATGCGCCCGGCCTTTTGCGCCCGCATAATGGGAAGAACGGCGCGGGTCACAGCGGCAAGGCCAAACACGTTGGTGTCGTACTGCGCCCGCAATTGCGCGTCGGTGATTTCCTCCAAAGCGCCGAATATCCCATTACCTGCATTGTTGACCAGAACGTCAATGCGGCCCCATTTTGCGTGAACGGCCTGCACCGCCTGCGCGATGCTGCCGCTGTCGGTGACATCTAGGCGCAGCGGCAGAACGCTGTCGCCGTACTTGTCCCGAAGCGCAGACAGTGTTTCCGGCTTGCGGGCCGTCGCCGCCACCAAGTCGCCGGCCTCCAATGCGGCCTCGGCCAAGTCGCGTCCAAAGCCGGTGGATGTTCCCGTAATCAGCCAAACTTTGCTCATGCGTGTCTCTTTCTGCGGCGGCGTGCCGCGTCCAAAACAAAAGGCGGAACGCAGTTCTCTTGGGTAAACAGCGTTCCGCCTGGCGAAGAACTCAGGCGGTCGCGGCGGCGATCTTCTCCTGGGCCTTGTGCAGAGAGTCGGTGCGCACTTCATCTGTGTTCAGCGTGTTCTCTACGTCAATAAACTCAATGTCGGTGATGCCTATCAGTCCGAAGGCGGTGCGAATCTGGCCGTCCTGCATGTTGTAGGACGCGCGCGCTTCGCCCGCCCCGTAGCCGCCTCCGCCACGCGCGGTCACCACAAACATTTTCTTGCCGGGAAGCAGGCCCTGGTAGCTTGCCGGGTCAAAAGTAACGCCGGGCCGCACGACCGCATCGATATAGGCCTTGAAAACCGACGGCACGCTGAAGTTGTACATGGGAATGCCGAACACGAGGATGTCGGCGGCTTTGAGTTCGGCCACCAATTCATCGGACAGCGCGAGAGCCTGCTTTTGGCCGGGAGTCATTGCATGGGGAGGAGCATAGGCCGCCTGGATAAACTCTTCGGTGACATGGGGAATGTTCTGGTGGCCGAGGTCGCGGCTGGTAACCGTGTCCTGGGGATGGTGGGCAAGCCAGGCATCCAAAAACTCCTGGGAAACGCGGCGGGAATGGGAGTCCGCAGCGCGAGGGCTGGAATCAAGGTGCAAAATGTGGGACATGGGTATCTGCCTTTTCTAGGTGTGCGCACGCAGAGCGTGTTTGTTCTACATGTGCCGAACATGGGCGCAGGCCGAGAAGTTCCCCGTGCAGCGTGTACAACATAAACGGGAGAACGTTGTACAAATCCGCCATGCGCGCTGTTTGCGTGGCCTGCTGTGCGGCACGCCCTGAGCGACCGGAACAGACGCCTGCTTTCCCGGCCTGCCGGACGTGGGCGGGCGCGCTGCGGGACAGGAGCAGATTAACGGCAGGTGTCAAGACGCTGCTATCCGTGAACTCAAGCTTCCAAACTGGGTACATACGTTTGTCGGCGTTCCCAGGTTCGTGTTTTCGCCTGTTAGTTTGGAGAGTTTCATGCTTGATTTCAAGCAAGGTACGATTGTCAATCGCCGCATTCTGCTGCGCGCCCGTCCTACCGGGGAGCCGTCTCTTGCCAATTTCCGACTGGATAAATCGCCGCTGCCCGACGTGGGCGAAGGGCAGGTGCTGCGCCGCACCCTGTATCTGTCGCTGGACCCATACATGCGCGGGCGCATGTCGGACGCGCCGTCGTATGCTCCCCCGGTCGCGCTGAACCAGCCGATGGTGGGCGGCACGGTCAGCCAGGTGGTGCAAAGCCGCAGCCCCCAGTTTGCGGTCGGCGATTACGTGGCGGGTTATGACGGCTGGATGGAGTACGGTTTGTCCGACGGGGCCGACCTGCGCTCTTTAGACCCCACCGACGCGCCGCTGTCTTACGCGCTGGGCGTGCTGGGAATGCCCGGCCTGACCGCGTATGCCGCTTTGCTGGACATCGGCAAGCCCAAACAAGGCGAAACCGTGGTTGTCTCGGCGGCGGCGGGGGCGGTCGGGTCGGTGGCGGGCCAGATCGCCAAAATCGGTAGTGGCTCATATTGCGTTGTTGTCCCTTTTCTGGCAATGCGCGTTGTAGTCGTGCAAGAACAGGATGAGACTGATCTTGTGCATCAGGCGCTTCTTGCTGAAGGAGAGTGTCTTTCGGACGAAC
>JAABUQ010012999.1_pt1 | contig 10204 bp, 8 predicted proteins | sample 5560001 | NCBI WGS metagenome assembly JAABUQ01 (sample SAMN10711888, study PRJNA513371) | rock metagenome | isolation source: Antarctica rocks | place: Antarctica: Victoria Land, Finger Mt nord | collected 2015-12-18 | reverse complement strand
GACGTTCAGCGTGACCGATGGCGTGCTCGGCTCCGGCGTCAATGGGTGCCCTCCCTCCCTATCTTCCCAGGTGTCAGCTGGTGCTGTGCGCACGGGCCCCAGCATGCTCGCGCAACGCCGCTGCGGCAGGCCCTGGCACAGCCCTGCATGCTGCGGCAAGGCCCTGGCACAGCCCTGCATGCTGTACACACGGCCCCCACACCCTGCAGTAGGGTTGAGGTGTCCCCATAATCACAGCGTGAGAGGGCGGCGCCCGCTGCGGCAGGACCTGGTGCACGGTCCAGGCCGTGACGGACGTGACCGGCACGGCGGTGGCGGGCGCGCCCGGGTTGGGCGGCACCGGGCGCAGCGAGCCGTGCGCGCCCGGCGGCACCGCCTACTCCCTGGACAGCGGCGCCTATACCTTCCAGGTCTGCTGCGCGCCTCTTGCGGCACCTCTGTCGGCCGCGCACGCCGCCCGCATCGCAGCGCTGCGCGTCCGCTGCCGCCCCGCCCGTGCACTGCAGCGGACTTGTCGTGCATCATGAAGGGTTTGCAGTGCACTGCACACCTTCCCATGACACCCTCTGGCAGGCTTGGCGGCAGCTTTATGTATACGAGGTCAGGTTCGCACGTCGCTCCGCGCGCAGCCGCTGAGCGGCCAGGGTTTTGGCCTCTGCCACCTTGACCTGTGCGTTTACGGATCCTGCATGCTGCACACAGTCATGCCTGACCGCGGCGGACAGCGCCGGCACCATGGCGGCGCCGCCGCCAGCCGCGCTGCATGCCGGCAGTGGCACCGGCACGACGCTGCCTGCCGCACCGCCGTCGGGCCGCCGGCCGCATGCGCGCGCCCGTACCGCTCACGGGCGCCGCGAGCAGCCTGAGGAAGGCGTCGCGGCGCTCGCGCAGGTCGTGGCAACCGACAACGCCGGCAACACGGCCGCACCGCTGGCGGCCGCGTTGCGCGTGGGCAGCAGCGCCGGCGAGACGCTGGTCGCCGCAGCGCCGTCCTCCGCGCGCCCGGCCGCGAGCGTGCCGGCCGTGGCTGCCAGCGCGGCCGCGGGCGCGGTGGGCCTGGCGGCGGTCGTGCTGTGGCTGCTGCTGCGGTAGCCGGGCCTGCCGGCGCAGGGCGCTGCAGGGCGTCCTCGTGTTTGGGCGCGGGCTTGCTGCTGTGGTGTCGCTGACGAGGGTGCCCCGCCCTACTGCCTCTGCATTGGTAGAGCCTTGCAGGCCACAGCAGGGAGGGAGTTTGCAGGCGGCCTGGCAACCGCAGCCACAGTGGGGACATACGCTGTGGTACCGCGGCTGTTCGTGCGGTGCCATGCTTGTCACGATGTTGAGGGGCGGGAAGGGAGAGTGCTTGCATGCGCGTGTGCCACATGTGGATGGATGTGACCATGCACAGCAGGTTTCTTGTCAGCAGCCACTCACACTGGTCCCCCCAGCTAACCCGCACGCAGCATCTGCAGAGCACTGCTCACTGCAGTTTCTGCAGGCGGAGGCACAGCGTACTGGGTGGTCATGCGTGTCATTCATGTACCAAGGCATGTGTCAAGCTCCGACATGGGCACTCTGTGATGCAGGCTGTTGGGCTACAGGTAGATGCGGCTGCAGCCTTCTGTCCGCGCTCTGCTCATGCGTGCCATGCGCGACTGCCTTATTACTACTGAGGCGTCAGCCTCGCCAGCAACCGAGATAGCTATGGCGCATAGCGTAGCATATAGCGCAGCAAACAAATACCAGAAGGCCATGAGCTGGCCAGTGCGGGCCCCCCTGTCGGAGCGCCCACCCTGCCGCTCACGAGACCCAGCATGAGCGACACCCATCGCTCTTCAGCAGAGCAGGACCAGAACAGAGAATAGGCCATAATGCGGCAAGGACGCAATGCATGCAAACGGTGCAAGCGTCAAGCTGCAAGCCGGAACAGCGGTACCCTCAGTTGCAGGACATTCCAGGCGCATGCTGCCAAAACAGGCTTGATATTACATAACCTGCGCACATCCCCAACTGGCACCCCAGGGCTGCGGCAGACCACAAGATATACTGTCAGCGCATGGCAGGGTTCTGAGACCCAAACCAGCGTTTCTCTCCGCCCAAATAATAATAAAAGAAAACATGTTGTGCCTGCACTCTGCTCAATCCTGCTTGCCACGATATAACACTAAGAAAGACCTGTGCCACTGGCACATGCGCGAGTGACTGGGCAACAAGCTTGCGGCCCATGGTTGCTCCGCACGGCACACGCTCTGCACGGCAAACGCATAAAAGCATGCGCGCCTTCAAAATAGAGTAAACAGGGTGAATAGCGGCCTTGGGCGCCGCAGCCAAACAGCTGTGCGCGCCCAGCAAAACACACATACAGCGCTGCCACGGAACGCAGGGCCGAAAGCGCCCTCAGCCTCCCTCAGAAACCCCAGAAGCAATCGCGCGCCGCCTGAGCTTGGAAACCTGGGCAGGCCAGGCTGGTGTGCGCGGCTTGCAGGACACGCAAGACGGCAGCTGCGGGCTGCGCGGTAAACGGCAGCAGCGGCATCAGGCGCCCGAGAACGACACCAGGATGCTCGCCGCCGAGGCGAGGACCTTCTTGGGGCGCGGCGGCGCGGCGTCGGCGTCGCTGCTCACGCCGGTGCACGCCGCGACCGACGACTTGGAGTTCTCCGAGCCAATCGAGTCCGCGCGCGCGGGCGCCGGCCGCGCCTTGTGTGCGCGCTGCGGCACCTTCTGCGCGCGGCGCAGAGCAGCACACGTCAGACACGGCACATGTCAGATGCCGAGCTCGGCCATCGAGACGCGCGCCTCGAACGCATACGAGGGTACGGCCGCCCGCAGGCACAGCCTAGCCTCCAGTCACTCGTGCGCTGCCAAGCAAACCACCGAAACGGGCACGGCGTCTGCAGCCCCAGCACAGCTCTTAGCCATGACCGCCGCCGTCCACGGTACACACAAGACAAGCATGACAAAGCTTTGCTCCTCTGCCAGCGCGCCCATACAAGTTTTCCTGACCCGGGAAGATCTGCGCACCCTGAACGCGGAGCCGCCCGAGCCGGCGAAGCTCATGGGCACATCCGACAGGCACGCCGACGCGCGGGGCGCCAGCTTGCCGGCGGCCGCCAGCACTACACCGCCGCTCTGCCCGGTCTCGTCGCAGTCCGTGCCGCTGGCACTGCTGCGCCGCGCGCGCTTGCTGCGCTGCTTCGCCGGCGGCAAGAACACCGGCGGCACGCCCGCGGACGCCGGCGCGCGCACAGGCCTGCCGCGCAGCGGGCAGCAGTCAGCATCCAATCAGCATCCAGTGCATCAGGCGGAGAGACGGCCAGTGCGGCTCACAGGCAGCGCACAGGCAACAGCCAGGGTGTTTCCAGGGGTTTGGTCCCGGCATGGCGGGGCGCGCACCCGCAGTCCGGCCGCGAGGTCGCCTCGGTGCGCTGACCATAGCCGCCGACGGTCGCGCCGGGCGCCGGCACGCCCTGGGTTTGCTGCAGCTGCGCCAGCGTGCCCGTAAGCACCTCTGCGCCAAAGACCTGCTCCGGGTCCTGCCACCAGCGCGCAGGCGGCGCGCGCGGGCCGCCCAGCACGCCCGCCGCGGGCGCCGAGACCGCCGGCGCCCCAGCGCTGCCCGCCGGCGGCCCACGCGCGTTGGCGGGCGCCGCAGCACGCGCGGCGGGCGCGGCGGGCACGGGCGGCACGGCGGCGCCAGGGCTTACAAACTGCGCGGGCGCAGGCGCGGGCATGCCGGCGCCGCCGAAGCGGCCGTAGTGGTGCGCGTACCAGCTGCCGAGCGGGTCAAAGCCCAGCAGCGCAGCCGGGTCGGCCGCCATCGCCGCGCCGACCGCGGCGGGCGGCCCCATCAGGCAGTACGGGTTGAAGAAGGGCGCGCCGGGGCCGCCCAGCCCCGCGAAGCCGCCGCCCGGGAACCCCGCCAGCGCCGGCGCCTGTGGCAGCCCCGGCAGGCGGCCCCCGCCCGCGCCAAACGCGCCGCCCTGAAGCGCCGCGGCTGGCGCTGCCAGCGGCGTTGGCGCGCCGCCCAGCGCGCCGCCCTGCGGCTCCGCGAAGCCGTGCAGTGCCGGCGGCGGCCCCGCAAGCGCGCCGCTCGGCGGGGCGGCCTGCGGCGCGGCGCCGTCCGGAACAGCAGCGACCGCCGGGCCGGCGGCAGGCGCGGCCTCGTGGAACAACGACTGCGCGTGCTGGGCGGGCTTGGCGGCAGCGACCGCGCCCGCGCCGACAGGCGCGCCGGCCGCGCTGCCGGTATCCGAGCTGCGCGCCGACTTGCTGTCCGGCTTGGGCGAGCCCTGGCCGGAGCCGGAGCCCTGGCCGGAGCCCTGGCCGGAGCCCTGGCCCTGGCCCGTGCCCAGCCCCTGGCCGGACCCCTGGCCCGAGCCCTGCCCGGCCTCCTCGTCCGAAGCCCGGCCAGCGCTGCCGGCGCGCGGCGCGGCACTGCGGCCGGTGGTGACGGCCGCGGACGGCAGCCGCGGCGCGGCAGGCGCGGGCTTGTCGACGCGCGGCGGGCCGGCGCGGCCGGCGCGCGGCGGCGCCGCCTGCCGCCACACCTGCTCCTGCCGCCACACGCGCTCCTTTGCGTCCGCCTTGGCCTGCCAGGCCTGGCGGCGCGGGCCATCCTGCGCGCCGCGCGCGCGCGCCTGCAGCGCCGCCATCGCCCGCCGCTGGTTCGCCTCGGTGACCTGCGCGGCGCGGCCCGCCGCCGTGAGCCAGCGCGACTATGCCGCAGTTGGGACAGCACCGCGGGTCCGGCCACAGCAGCCGCGTTTCACGTCTCGGCCGCGTTTCACGTCTCACGCGCCCTTACTACCAGACTAGAAACAATTACCACCACGCGAGAACACCTCCTGCACCACGCAGCGCAGCCCCTGGACACCGCCACTGCCCAGGACGAGGCGGCTGGCAGCGCGCGCGCACCTGCAGCGCGATCTCGGCGCGCAGCGCGGCCGGCCGGTCGCACGTCGTCTGCAGGTGGCGCTGCCGCGTCGCCACGCGGTGCAGCTCATACATCTGCTGCACGAACACCTCCTGCTGCGCCATCACCTTGGCGCGCACGGCCGCAAACCCGCCGTCCCCGAGCCGCAACCTCACCTGCGCGCCCCCCTGCCCCCTGAGCGCGCGCGCGCCGGACCCCAGAGTGCCGCACTGGCAGAGAAAGGCGCCCAGCAGCCAGTCATCCGCCAGAACGAGCGGATAGAGCGGTTGATACTGGATAACCTGGATATTGCGCAATGCCCGCCGCTGACGCAGTCAGGCCACGCGCACGCACCGCACACACCCTGCACGTGCGCCGCATCCACCCCCACTGCCACGCACCTGCTGCGCGGACGGCAGCGGCCATGCGCGGCCGGCATGCGGGCGCGCGTCAACCACCGCGAGCGCGCCCTCCGGCGCGCCCGACGCGCCGCCGGTGAGCCCAAAGCCGCCGAGCGGCGCGCCGGCGGCCGCGGCGTCTTCCGCCTGCCGCGCGTGGCTGGCCGCGCGCGCGCAGAATAGCTGCGCGCCCAGGGCATCCGCGGGCAGCGGCTGCGGGTGGTACGCAGCGGCGCCGCCATACAGCAGCGCGAGCAGGCACGGGTCCGCGCTGCCGGTCAGCCCGCCGGACGAGCCTGCGACCCCGGCAGGGCGTGGCTGTCAAGCGTCGCCCCGGCCACCTAGGCATGCGGTGCCACAAACCCCAGCCGCACAGGCCCGCCAGCGCTGCAGTCGCCGCCCGCCAACCCAGGCCTCCCCGATCACGCTGCCCCCGCGACGCCATGACACCCACGGCGGCTGACGGATGCATGCCAGGAGGATACGCTCCGCGGCGGGGCGCACCAGCTGGCCCGCGCGTGAAGGAGCCCAGCGAGAAGGACGAGCAGGGCAGCTCGCCGGCGGAAAAGCACTTTTTCACAGGGAGCCCCTCCGGGCCGCGCCCGGACATACTCATGTTGGACACCGGTCGTTCCACAGCATCGCCAACGCTGTCACAGCGAGCAACAAAAGAGCACTGGCAGGTGACTTTCGTTTTCGCTTTTGGCTCTAGATTGCGTTGAGGAAAAAATCTACTTCGCCTGTCGCGGGTGCATGTTCTGGGTACAGCCTTGGTCTCCAGCCTGATTGGGCTCCTTGGATTTGTGGCACTTCAAGCACAGAGGAACTGCACTGGTGGCATTTGTGCAGCATCATTGCACTAGTGCTGGCCTGCTGGTGGCCCGTGCGAGTGTTACAGCGCAGCCCAGCTTGCTGCGCGGGCCGCCGCTTATTGCGCGGGGCGCCACTTGCGTGTTACGCTCAGCAGTCCGCACGCTGGCCTTGGCGCTTCACCTCACCGTTTCACCTCACAGTAAGGTCATCAGGGAGGATTCCACTGCTTGCACCGCAAAGGTGTGCACCTGAGCTATTACGTCACAGTGCCAAAGCGCTTGCAGTCCAAGCACACTGCTGCGCTCATAGGTAGGAGCGCAGGTCAGGTCACTAAAACGTTTACTTGCACATCTTTCAAGCTGTCACCTTATATCTCTTGCAAGTTTGCGTGTACCTGCCCAAAACTTGCAGCAAGAAAATGTCCAGGCTGTGAGACAGCCTGCGGGCTACACGCGCGCAAGTGCGCGTGCTTCAGATGCAGCTTCGGCAAGAGCAGGGCCGCCCGGCTGTCCTGCTTTGCCGCAGGATTCGATTTCTTAACTGAGCGGGGGCTTCATGCCATGACATGCAGCAAGGCCAGGAGACCCTGGGCCTGCAGCGCGCGGAACCAAGCGCGCCCACATGCCCACGCTCCTCCCACCCTGTACAATGGGTTCTAGCTGACGCTCTGGGGAAGCAGCCAGACGCGCTCGCTCCTCCTTTTTCACGTGGTGGTGCATGGTACCAGGGTGTGCACTGTCCGGCTGGAGAGGCCCTTCGCCGTGTTGTCGCGTGGACAGAGGGCCTGCATATTTATTCAGTGGGAGCAGCGGCGCCGCTCGTGCGGGTCGAGCAGGCCAAAAGGTGTGACCGGAGGGATGTGGTCGAGAGGCGCCGCCGGTGATCCCAGCGTCTGCCAGTGGCACCTCGACACCGTCTGTCCGTGCGAGCACTTTGACCAGCGCGATCCATGGCAGCAGCGCCTGCTCCTTCCATTTGAAACAGTTGCAGCCCCTGTGGCTCTGGGACAACATGGCATGGGCTCTTCCAGCCGAACGTTGCGCACCTACTTCCATGCGACCCACCTGGGAATGGCGGAGCAAGCGCGTCAACTAAGCCCGTAGGGTAGGGTGGGAGGAGCGTGGGCATGTGGGCGTGCTTACGCATTCTGCAGGCCCCGGGTCTCCTGGCCCTATTGCATGCCGTAGCATGACGCGATTGCCCTATAAACGAGCCAGCACCTGTGGTAGTGCAGGACCGCCCGGCGGATCATGCTTCGCCACCGGAGTTGGCGTATTATTTGGGCGCCTGCAGCATGCTATGGCATGCCGCAGGGCGGGGAGACCCTGGCCCCGCAGCGCACGCGGGGCTCCGGTCACAGTCGCCCAAAAAAAAAAGCATGCTTGGGCGGGGACACGCTGCGGGCGCAGTCAGAGGCTAAACCACTCAGTGCGCATGCGGGGCTCAGCCTTGGTCTGGCGCAGCTTGAGGCCCCAGCCGGACGAGTAGTACTTGTCGGGCCCGTGCGGTGGCTTGACGTTGTCGACCAGCTCATGTTGGAACATGGCGTAGCAGTCGCAATATGTCTTCCTAATGCTCAAGAGCCCGCTCTGTTGAGAAAGGGGGCAAATCCTTGTCGTCCTTGACGACGTGGCGCAACTGTGCGCAGCATCCTGTGTTGTGAAGCAGTTCCGCCACGCCAGTAAGAGCGGCAAGATGCGCGACCTTCCCACCACAGAGAGCGGCCTGTCCATCATAAAAAGACCTACACCTACTATCACATGCTCGAGCACGAAGTGGTTAAGGGCGTCGAGCTGCCGCGCGGGCCGCACGAGTACTCCTTGCTCGGCCACGGCCCCAAGCAGCGCCTGTCCAAGGCCGAGCCCCGCACGCGCAGCAACAAGTCATGTAGCCTGTGTCTGCGCCCGCGGCGGTTCCCCCCCAGCACAAGCACAGCTTTCGGCTACTGTAAACCAGGCCCGCGCGCGCTGCGGGCGCAGGGTCTCCTGGCCCTGTTGCATGCCAGAGCATGATGCCGTCAGGGCTTGAGCCACGCCTGTGCCAGAGTAGGTCTGCCCGGTCGGTCCTGCTTTGCCGCAGGTGTGTTCCAAAGCCTGCACACTCGCGCTCGCCATGTCCCAAAGCCTGGGCCCTCGCTGTGAACATTGTGCAAGTGCATGTGTAGATGTAAGCACATGGTTCAAGTGTGCCGGAAATGATTCGTGTGATCTCATGTAAACACATTACATGAGTACATGTGTCACTGAACAGTCTTGAGACGTGCAGCACGTTGTGTATCAGAACAAGGAATGTAAACGAGTAGTAGCTTTGCTGCCAGTGTACAACAGTGTGGACGGCAAGGTGGAACAATCAAGTGTGTCAGCCTGAAAGCCATCCAGCGCAGGCGTGTTGGAGCCTGTGGGCTGGTGCAAAGGCGGACCGAGCGCGCTGCTGCTGTGTAGGGACACGGTGTGCCTGAATTGAAGGGTGGAGGTGCACGTGCTATGCTATCAGTGCAGCGTGTTTGAGGTCGGGCCCAGGTATGGCACAGCTATGGCACTTACTTCGGTGTCTTGCACACAGCGCCCGCTCTGCACGGCGCGGGGCGCGCCCGAACACTGCAGGCGCCCTGAAACCTAGCCTAGGGGTACACGGCACGTCCTATGTATGCGTTGTTCGTTCCGCCCAGGCGCGCCCCGGCCCGCCCGGCGCCCCCGGCAATACCAGCAAGCGCCGCCGCGCACCGCTGCCCCGGGGCCGCCCCCGCGCCCCGCGCCCTACTGCCGCCGGCGCAGCTTCTCCGCCTCGGCCAGCAGCCGCAGGTTGTGCGCGTACGTGGCCTGGCTCTGCGCGAACTGCTCCACGCAGGACGTCAGGAAGTGGGCGATCATGAGGAACACGATGCAGCCCCACGCGGACGCGCCGCCCACCACCGGCACGTAGCCCCACGCAAACGCGCGCAGCGCGCGCGCGCTCTTGAAGTTGTCCGCCAGCCGGCCCAGGAACCACCTGGCGCGCGCGCGCGCGCGCGGCCGCTCGCGCGCCGCGCCGCATGGCTACAGCGCCGCCCGTGGGCACGCCGCGCGGCCGCGCTCGCTCGCCGGCCGCGCGCCCTCGGCGCCCACACGCGTCGCACCCAGGGCCTCGAACATGCTCGCGCACGCTCGGCTCAGCCGCCCCGCCGCAGGATCGCAGGCCCCGCCCCGGGCGGCCGCACCGGCGGTCGAGCTGCGCGGCGGCCTGCCGCCGCGCGACGCCGGCCTGGAAGCCGCGGATCTTGCCGACCACGGCCGCGTGCAGCATCTGCGCGGGCGTGCGCGTGTAGCCCAGCCGGTCCCAGAGCAGCGGCACGCGCGCCGGCAGCGCCCACTCCAGCCACTCGATCAGCCGCTCGCGCGTCTGCCGCCGGAACACGCTGACCAGCACCAGCGCCTGCATGTTCACCTGCGCGCGCGGCCGGCGCGCCGTTAGCGCCGTGGACGCGCCACAGGCTGGCGCCGCCGGGGGCGCTGATGCACCACAGGCCAGCGCAACCGGGCCGCTCGCGCGGCTCCCCTGGCCGGCGGGCACAGCAGCAAGGAGGGCGCTGTTATGCGCTGCCTGGCCGTGCGCCCGCGCCGCAGCCAGGTAGGGTTAGGGCCAGGGCCCTGGGCGCGCCTTCACGACGGCCTTGCCCGCGAGCGTCGCGCCGAAGAACTGCCAGAAGGGCATGAGGAAGTGGCCACAGCAGATGCCGCACAGGTCAAACAGCGCGTTGGGCCACGCCGCCAGCAGGAAGATGCCCCAGAAGCCGTGCCTGCACGCGCGCGACGCGCCTGTCACCACCGACCCAAGCTCCTGTTCAGCACAGAGACTGCGCCGCCCACGAGGCTCGCCACACGCGCGCTCGGTCCAGAAGCAGCGCCCGGCCTATCTGGCCGCCGCCAACTCTCATCATCTCCGCAGCCGCGCGGCTACGCGGCTCCCGCGCAGGGCCGCCCCCACCACGGCGCGAGCGCACCGCTGGATGAAGCCGAGCATCCAGGCCTTCATGCGGTTGATGGATGCCTCCAGCAGGCCCTGCCCCTCGGCCGCCGGGCGCACGGCGAAGATGCTGTCCCATTCCTCGTTGCGGATGCCG
>JAABUQ010012998.1_pt1 | contig 10205 bp, 7 predicted proteins | sample 5560001 | NCBI WGS metagenome assembly JAABUQ01 (sample SAMN10711888, study PRJNA513371) | rock metagenome | isolation source: Antarctica rocks | place: Antarctica: Victoria Land, Finger Mt nord | collected 2015-12-18 | reverse complement strand
TGACGGCCACCCGCCCCTTCGTGGACGTGCTGTTCGAGCGCGAGCGCGACGCCGCCCCGCTGGACACGCCCGAAGCCTACGCCGGACTGAAGGCGCGCCTGCGCAAGGCCGCAAGCCTGATCGCCGACAAGGACTTGGCGCCCATGTACCGGGAGACGCTGCAGGATCGCTTCGAGGCCTTGCGCGCGCTGTCGCGTCCCGCGGCTGGCAGCACCGAGCGCCAGACCTGGATTTCTCGACCGAGCAAGCTGAAGTAACGCGGGGGTGGCCTTGACCGCAGGGGGAGCCCGACCCGGTCGCCATGTCAGGCGGTCCGTCCGGCTGCGGCGGCGGTGGCGATCAGGGCCCGCTGCAACAGCTCGAACTTGGAGGCGGCCGCGTCCACCTCAGAGGGTGCGACCTTGATGTGGTGGCGCTCGGCGAATGCGCGCGAAGTCAGGGCAGCGCCCCCGAGCAGAAGGGGCGAGTACTTGCGGGTGATGCGCCTGGCCTCCTCGATCCCCAGGGTCTCGGCTTGCGTGGAGAGACCCTTGGGGTTGTGGTAATAGGCCACATGCGGGTCGTTGATCTTGTAGAAGATCTTGCCCGCCGCCAGACAGCGAAGCCAGAACTCGTAGTCCCCCGCCGACTTGTAACCAATGTCGAACAGCCCCACCGCGTCGTGCAGGGACTTGCGCCACATCGGCGCGTTGTGCGGCGAGTTGTATATTAGCATGTTGGTCGGGCTAATAATGGGTAGGCTGCTGACCACGTTCATGGCCGCGATCTCGTCGAAGGTCAGGTCCCACTCATAAGTGTAGTAGAAGTCCTGATAAACCACGTCGGCGAATGGGAACAGGTCCAGCGTTGCGGCCTGCACTTCCAGCGAGTCCGGCCGACGCAGGTCGTCAGCGTTGGTGTTGGTGACGTACGCACCCCGGGCCAGCCCCACCCCGACGTTCCAGGCGTCGTAGATGCCGATCCGGTAGTTGACCCGGTGATAGCGAATGTTGGGGAACCGCTTCAGATACGGCCCAATCTGCTCGAACTCCCGCTCCGGAGAGTTCGCGTCGACGATGATCAGCTCGCAATGATCCTTGAAGATAGTCTGGTTGACCATGTTTTCCAGGAACTGCGGCATGAACTGACGGCCGCGATACAAGCTGGCGATGCAGCTGACCAGGACGGCGGGCTCCGGACGGTTCAGGCGCAGCGAACGCTGCGGTTTGGGCGCCGGACGGTTCAGGCGCAGCGGACGCTGCCGCTTGGGCGCCGGATCTTCGCGCTCGGAGGGCGGCGTCGCCCGCCGCCGGCGCCACGCAGCCAGGTCGGTGGTCCGGAGCGTCCCCATGATCGAAATCACCGAGGGGTCGCGCTCCGCCTCCGACGGGCGGCCCGACACCCGCTCGTTGAAGAAGGCAGTCAGCACGTCGTCGCGACGCACCGACCCCGCGCCCAGCCGCTCCACCCAGTGCTGGATTTCCGAAGGAGCCGGACCCCGCTCCAGCAGCACGTCATACAGCCTGTGAGCGAACTCAGCGTCGTTCAAGCCCGGGGCCACCGCCCGCGCCGCCAGCACCGCCATCGCCTCCGCCGACCCGTCGATGGCCCGCAGCACCTCCTCTATCGTCATGCCGAGGTCGATCTGGCCCAGCCACACCTCATGCTCCTCAGGCGTACCAGTACGCCCCAGGCACAGCTCGTATAGCCGCCTGATACTCGCCCCCTTCTTGCCCCGGACCACCGCCGCCCCCTCGGGGCTGCTCGCCACCGCATCCAGGAAATCGAGGAAGGACTCGCTCGCCCTGCGCACGTCGGTCCACCGCTCGACCTCATCGGGCGTTGGAAGCCGTTTCAGCACCAAATCCAGCAGCACCGACACGCCCTGGTGCAGGCGATCCTGGCCGGGCGAGGGGGCGAGCGGCTTGCGCCCGCGGGACTGCGCTTCTGGTCCCTCCGCCATGCCGAGCAGGAAATCTTCGGGCGTTCCCCCCCGCGACAGCTGATAGGACCACGCCGCGATGTCGGAGTCGCTCGGGAACCGCTCCACCGTCAGCTGGTACACCTCCGCGATCAGCCGCCGGGTCCGCGCCGGCCCTTGGCCCTCGGCTCCCTCGCCTTCCAGCTGCAGCACCGCCTGCGCAAAGCCCTCGCCCCGGCGGACCCGCGCCGACCAGGCCTCGATTCGGGACGGCTGAGGCCGGCGACCGAAGGCCCACCGCGCGGCCAGCTCGATGGCCCGCTCGGTGCGGACTCGCTCGAATTCTAGCACCTCGGAAGTCTCCCGCATCTCCTGGAACACCGCCAGGACCGCGCCGGGATCCCGGCGCCCCCCGGCCCAGACGTCCAGCTCCTCGGCCCGCGCCGCCCGGCCCGCCAAAACCCCGTAGACGCAGTCCACCGCCGCTCGGAACGCGGCCTCCTCGTCGGAGGCCGCCAGCAAGGCCTCCCCGGAACGGCGCGCCGACGCGCTCGGACCCGAACGGGCCATCTCCGCCAGCAGATCCTCGAACGAACGACCCTGCGCCAGCGCCGCATCCCACGCCGCCTCCCGCGCGGCGTCAGGACTGCACATCGTCAGCTCCTGGTGCGCCCGCAACAGCGCAGTCCGCTCTGGCGCGGCCACCGACGCCCGCGCCTCGGGCGCAGCCGCCAGAGCCCGGACCACCTCGACGAAGGACCAGCCCTCAGCAAGTCGCGCCGCCCACACCGAACGTTCATCCGCCCGCGCCTGCCGGCCCAGGAACGCCATATAAGCCAGGTCGATCTCGACCCACGCGCCCTTGCCCCCCACGTATACCTGACCCCTCGTTCTAATCGGCGCGGGCCGCCCCAAGCGTCACCCGCGCCGCCCCGCGCAGCCCTTACAGCATCGCCGCCTCAGCCCAGTCACCCAAATTGTCGCCTTCAACCTTGCTGAACATTGCGGGGGATGTCGCCACCCGCACCGCCCGGGTGGGGATGTCCGGCGTGGTTCGTGCCTGCGTCTCCGCAGACCGCGGCGCGGCAGCGACGTAGGCGATCCATAACACGCCCGACCCGTGGTGGGCTCGCGCGCGCCTGGAACAGCGCCACGTTGTCCACCACACCCGTGCCGCGGACCGCACCCCTGACGGGGCTGGGCATGAGCTGGAAGCCGTCCACGTTCAGCAGGTCGTTGGTGCGTCCGACCACCCGCAGCCGCCCCGCCTCGTCCAGCGGCGCCAGGTCACCCGGGTGGAACCAGCTGTCCCGCCGGCGGCGCGCGGTGGCCTCCTCGTCCTCGAGATAGCCGTCGACCACGTCCTCGCCGCACATCCCGATCTCTCCCACGGCATAAGGGTCGACCGAACGCCTGTCTTCGCCGCCCGGTGGTCAAGACCTCCTGCCAGGGCTTGACGTAGCCGCTGAACAACCCAGAGCCTGGGCGGCTCGATCACCCCTCGGGACCCCAGTCGCGAGTCCGGTCGAGCCGTGGGCCGTCATAAAGGTGGATGGCGGTCTGGCCTGCAGGTTCGTGATCAGGGCCACCAACAAAGCCCCCGCGAGTTAGGACGACCGAGAACGACTCGGCGCCTTGAACCCTGGGCCAAAGTCCGCCAGCATGTGCTCCAGGTTTCGTGGAGTGGCGGTCAGCCGGTCGATCCGCTATTCAACGTTAGGAGTAGTGACCGACATTTGCAGATACAACGTCGAGCTCTGCTACCCGGTGAGCTTTGTAAAAATCAATGTCGGAAAAATAGCCCTGCTGAATGAATAGACGGAAGTTTGATTCCTCAAGCGGTCGCTGGAGGCGAACCGAAACAGGGAGCCCACTCAGACAAGAGTGTCTACCGTCGCCTGTAAGCGGCGCAAACGGCTCCACTCTTCACTAAACAAGTGATACGAGTCATTGCTGTAAGTACTAGCTACTAGCAAGGCGTCTATTACAGAGTCTGCCATTAACGACCAGGTAAAGCGTGAGGCCTGCTCAAACCCTCGTTCAATAGCAGCGACACGCCAGATCGGATCTCGAACCGTAACTAGAGCCTTCGCCATCTCCTCGACGTCCTTCCCGTCTATCAGCAGAGCGGCGACCCCGGCCACCTCCGGAAGCGAGCCCCGCGAGGTGGTGATGACCGGACAACCGCTCGCCATGGCTTCCACTACCGGCAATCCGAACCCTTCGTACAATGAAGGGTAAACAAGAGCCAGCGCACCGGCGTAGGCGAGGCCTAGGTCCTCATCGCTTAAGCTCACCCGGCTAATTCTTACCCTAGTAGGTAGAAGATTGTAAACCTCCTGCTCTATCTCTGGTTCGCCGCCCACACACACGATCTCGTAATCGGTGAACCCATACAAAGACAAAGACCTAAAGAACAGCATACAGTTTTTGTATCCTCGGTGCTGGTTCCGCGATCCCACAAGAAGAAAGTATGGCCTGTTGATCCCCGCTGTTCGCAGATAGTCCGAGACGGCATCCCTTGACCTCGGCCTGTAAAACGCCTCATCTACACCAGGATATGCCACCCTAACCCGATCCACATCGACATTCGGGTAAAGTCGAGTCAAATCGACTCTGGTGTTTTGGGATATACAACATATTTCCCGCGCAAACGCGATCGCAAGACCCTTTTCCGTCCAGTCGCGCTCCTTTAGATCGAACCCCATCAGTTCCGGTATGGTATCGTACACGATTAACATTGAAGGAGTTGTCAGTGGTGTCGTATAGTAAGTAGACGTAAAGACATCGATACCAAGATGATCACAGACAGACTGAATAAGACTAGAGTCACCTGCGTTGTTCCGACCAGTAAAGGTCGGAAATGGGATGTATTCCAAACCCTGAATATCTGGTGCGTCCCCGCGATCCAGCAGAACGACTGAAAGGTCCTGCCGAAGCGCGAGGAACGGCAATATCGAGCGCCAGAGACGCGCAATGCCAGTACTAGCCGTCTGAAAGAAGATCCCATCCACCAAAATACGTCGTCGATTTGGTCCAAGCGCCACAGTTAACTCCTAAAATGTGCAAGACACACCGCCTTTCATCATAGGCCATAGCTCTGGAATACTCGGCACGCCGATAGGTGAGGACGCACACTCGCAGCCCTCCACAGGGCCTAGAAGGCGATCCAGATTGGAGGTGGTTTCAGCGAAATGGGGCCACTCCGGTCAGAACACCGAGTCTAGCGCGACCAGCGCGTCATTGGCCGAGTCCACCTGCCTTCGACGGCGGATGAACTCTGCTTCGAGCAACTTCTCGGCTACTCCAAAGCCGTCGGTGGAGGCTCGCCACCCGAGCGCGATCTCAGCATTCGACGCATCGCCTAAGCTCCGTCGAATGTCCATCAGTCGAAAAAGTGTAGGGTCTTGCTCGACAAATTGACGCCAGTCGAGGTTGAGGAGACTGAACACCCGGTCCACGAAGTTCTCCAGACTGATCGACCTACCCGTCGCAATCACGAAGTCTTCCGGCTCTGCTACTTCCAGCATGCGTCGTATCGCCTCCACATACTCCGGCGCCCATCCCCAATCTCGAACAATGGAGAGATTACCAAGCACCAAATTACGCCGCTTACTCTCGTAAATATCTACCGCGGACCGTACAACCTTTCGCGTGATGAAATTTTCTGGGCGTAGCGGCGACTCGTGATTAAATAGTATTCCTGAGACCGCAAATAGTCCATATGATTGCCTATAACTTTTCACAAGCTGATAGCTCGCAGACTTCGCCACACCGTAAGGGCTCAGAGGAGAAAACCGAGTCCTTTCGGTAGCCGCGCCGCACTCGACATTGCCGAACATTTCGCTAGAGCAGGCGTTGAAATATCGGGCGAGGGGATGGTTAAGCCGAACTTCCTCAAGAATGTTCAATGTCGCTAGAGTGTTACTTTCGAAGGTGTCGGCCGGGTGTTCAAAGGACAGACCGACAGACGATTGACCGCTAAGGTTGTATATTTCGTCCGGCTGCACATAATCCAATACTGCGGCGACTTCAGCGCGGCACGTAGGACGGAGAATGCTGGTCACCACCTCCGAGGCCACATTGGAATTTGCCAAACGGCCTTGTAGGCCTCTAGAGGTTCCATGAACGCGGTAGCCGTCCTTCAATAAGGAACGCGCCAAGTAGGTGCCGTCTTGACCTGATACGCCGAAGATGATCGCTTGTTTCAATTCGTCACCCGAAGATTATACCGCGGGAGTCCGCAAAGTAGAGTCGCTGCCGCTTACCGACGCCTCTTTCGCCTGCTGGCCATGAAGCGTGTCTAGCCCAGAAAGCCGCAACGCATGCTCTGAACGATGTAAACTCCATCTCAAAACAACTTCGCAATGCGAAATGGCGGCGGTTAGACCGCCCCGGGCCATACTGGCTGCAAAGCAGTCTTACCGAACTGCCCAGACGAGATCAGTCGCTCTAGCCTCGGTCATCGGGATCGCATTCAGCAAACCTCCGCAGCTCATTGCCAGAATTCCACTGTCACAAAAGCAACGCACCCATTTCGCCATGGACTCCTCTGGGCGCCTGTAGGCACAGTGGCGGCTCGCTCGGAGGGAAGAGCAATGCTGGCAGCAGTTCGCGCAAGCTACGGGCACTGGCGCAGTGCTCTGGCACAAACGCCAAGCTTGTCAAGCTGTGTCCAGGGTCTGCAGTCTGCAGACTGCGGGGTCGCTGCGGCTCGGAGCTGAACGAGGTGGCGGACCGGGGTAAGAAGGCCGTCGAGGGCGCTGTGAGGTCGATGATGGTTGTAGAGGTACCACTATGACGTGATCGCGCGGGTCGCTCGGTGATGTGTGGGAGTTCCTGGGTCTCATAGCTGATCTGGAGCGCCGCCTTATCCAGTCGCCTCGCTTCCGGGTCTGCCACCCGCGAGGCGCCCTCGATCGGCCGCGACCGCGCCTGGCAGGCGGGCCACCAAGCCTCGATCAGCTGGCATGCCTGATTCGGCGGGCGCCTGAAGCTCGGCCATGGCTCCATCGCGCCGCCCCAGGGCGTGCTGACCCTGGCGAGCGCCGCAGCGCGGCCGTGAGCACCCCGGACGCGCACGCACCGAGCGTATCCGGGGTGGTCGGTCAGGCGGGTGGCTTGGCGACCTTGGACCGCAGGCTCGACGCGGACCGCCGCAGGCGCGCTCGCCCGGACCGTGCGGGCGACGCGACCTCCCCGGTCACGTGGGCCGGATTGGACAAAGTCTCGGGATCGTACCCGCAGAGCCTCAGCAGTCTGGCATGCTCAGCTCTGAGCTCGTCGGGGATGTAGTCCGCGTCGACGATGGGGTCATCGACCGTCGAGACCTGAGATGAACTAATTGCCCGCGCATTGCCGGTGAGGCCAGGCGCATCGGCCAGCCTTTCCTCCCACGTGGGGTCATATGGGATGGAGAAGCAGCCGGACAGCGATTGCATCCAGCCGACCCGATCCGCCAAAAATTCTTCGAACCTCATTATGGGAACGCCCACATTTCGCTCCATGAAGGCGATGTGCCCGTCGATGTACTCGGCTATGCTCAATGTGGAGGCGAGCGAGCCGTGTCGCAGTAGGCTTCTCAGGCAGGCGGAGGGTCGGCGCACGAGGATGACCGTCCGGATCAGACCGTAGGGCAGTAGCGCGGGTTCGAGGCTGGACCGCTCGGGCGCAGGCCAGACGAAGGGCGTGCCGATGTAGTCCACATACGAATAATCTCGAATCACCAACGGTCGTCGGCTGTTGTCATGGACGTCGGCCATCAGCATGCCGAACAGCTCGGGCTTGCCCATCACATGCGGATCGACGCCACGCCACGACGGCGGCAGTAAATCCGGGTAATTGGCCTGCAGCTGCACTAGAGGATTGAGCCCGCACCCGAACAGCTGTGCTGACCTTGGATTAACCTCGCTCATGACCACCGCGCCATTGGCCGCAAGCGCGCGCGAGATGATCGTGCCGCCGCAGCCGCCCAGCGTCTTCAATACTCGGAACTCACGAACAGGCATGACCTCGATCTCCGTAGACCCGGCCCGGACCCTTGCCCGCAAGGGCGGCCGGCCAGGAACCGACCGTGCGCGATCGGCGGCTCGCGCCGGCGAACTCGGGCGGTTGTGGGGGCACGCCCGACCCGTGCGGAGCGTTGCGTCGCCGTCGCAGACGTATGATCACGCTTAGGGGCGCAACGCCCCGGCGGCAAGGCTCCGCGCCCTCGCGCGTGGGCTGCAAGCTTCGTCGTTTGAGCTTGACCGAGGGCTATTGCATTTGGGCGAGGAGGGTTGGAGGTAGGCGTCGTTCGGCCACGCTCGCTCGGTTATAGGATAGTCAAGGGCAAGCACAAATCCGGGCCACATCCTGCGACCGAGTCGCATTTGCGATAGTATACACTAAATGTGATCTCGTATGAGCTCGTCATATCCGGGTTTCCGGATGCTCTATCGCCTGTGAACGTGCGGACCGGTCTCCCTGAACCGAGAAGGTTAACAGCGAAGCTGTGCGTTGATGACTCGAGCGCATTGATCGGTTCCGTCTGCTGTAGACGCTCAGGACGGCAATCCTTCTACCAGGTGATCGGAGCAACTCGATTACCTTTCGAGGAGCGCCATGAACGGCCCTTCGCTCTCGTCCAGCAAGACGACTTTCGTTGCTCCGCGGGAGACCGGCGCGAGGTCCGCTCCCCCCCGGGAGGGAGCGATGGGAAATGTACGCTAGCTTACCTTGCGAACGTACGCTTCCGGTGCTTCCGCCACGCGCTGGTTGCGGTTGGTAGCTCCGCCGGGACGCCCCGTGTTCCACTGAGTGCGGCAGCCTCCATCCTCACTGCGGCTCAGGAGGTGGGCGCTGTCGTCACGGCACGCGGCCGCTTGCGCCCGGCCTGCAGGAGTCGGTTGACTCTGCCCGAGGTTGGCGGAATCAATGCTGGAACATATCAGCAACAGAATGCCCGGCCAATGACCTCGGCGAGTGTGACGGCGCTGCGTCGCCGTATCGAGACTATGGAAAACAGGGGCGTTCAGCTCGCCGCCCGGGCTGCGGCTCTCTGACGGTTAGGCCGGCGAGATGGACGCGGGCGTGGGCGAGCTTGTCGACGGTGACCACGGGCTTTCGGCCGCCCTTCCTTCCTCGCGCCTCAGCCGCCTTCAGGCCGGCGTTCCTGCGCTCTCGGATCAGGTCGCGCTCGAGCTGGCGAGTGCTCCGAACAGATGGAAGATCAGGGCGCCGCCCGGTGGTGTCGACCCCTTCGGTGGACGACCGGAATTCCACGCTCTTGCGTCGAGGGTGCGAACGGTCTCGATCAGGTGCGCCATAGAGCGGCCGAGCCGGTCGAGCTTCCAGACCACGATGGCGTCCCCCCGCGGACGTAGGTGAGGGCCTCCGCCAGACCCGGCCGATCGGCCGGGTGCCGGAGCGCGCTCTTCGTGGTCCTCTGAGCGCAAACTTAAGGCTGCTCGCGATCAGGAGGAATCGATGGCGAGGCGACGGTTGCTGGGCGACGATCTGTGGGCGGGCTATCTTGAGCCGCGGCCGACCAACGGGAGATCGCGCGTTTCTATACGCTCGGTCCAGGCGAACTGGCGCGGCCATGCTCAAGCGCCTGTCCGCCTGCCCGAGGCCGAACGACGTCGCTATCGCGCTTCGCGAGGTGGGCCGGCTCGAGCGATCGGTGTTCATGCTGAACTGGCTGCGCGACCTGCGCCAGCGCACTCAGGCCGGACTGAACGAGGGCGAGGCGCGCGACGCGAGGTCGCGCCGCCGAGGCCCTGCAGGTACAGGTTCATGGCGCACAGGCGCACCGCCTCGGGCTTGATGTCGGTACCCGACAGCTTGTCCTCGCGCAGGGCCCGGGCGGCGCGGCGATCGCGGGCGCCTTCCTTGACCCTCATTGAGGCTCTCGCAAGGTCAGATCTTCCGTGCTCCCGCACGCGCAGACCTCTGCACAATTCTGCACAATGCGGAGGTTCGCCCTCGTCCTTCGACAAGCTCAGGATGAGGGCTACTGAACGCCTCCCGCGCCCTGGCTTCCGGTGTACCGCCCACCTTGACGGTATGCCCAAGCCGGACCGCCGTCGCGACGCCCTCAAGAGTCGCGCATGCGCCACGAGCTTACCCAAGGATGGTCCGCAAAGCGGACGTTCGGGTCGCTGTGGCGGGCGCGTCTAGCGCCGTGTCGGCCGACAGCTCATACTCCGGCCATTAGGCTTCGAGAGATGAATGTGAGCGAGTCGAAGTCAGCAGACGCCAGCAGCTCGATCCTCATCGTCGGTGCATCGCGTGGCCTGGGCCACACGATGTCGGCGGAGTTCGT
>JAABUQ010012997.1_pt1 | contig 10205 bp, 10 predicted proteins | sample 5560001 | NCBI WGS metagenome assembly JAABUQ01 (sample SAMN10711888, study PRJNA513371) | rock metagenome | isolation source: Antarctica rocks | place: Antarctica: Victoria Land, Finger Mt nord | collected 2015-12-18 | reverse complement strand
ATCTGGAACAAGACCGCCGAGGACATCATCGCCAAAGTCAAACGAGGACGCGCCACCCTCACCCACGTCACCAAATCCGCGACGCACCACTAGCTCATCGGTGGATCCAGGCTTATTACTACCGACGTCCGGTAGCGATCGGACCCAACTCGGCGAGTCGCCCGCTCAGCCCGACATGCCGTCGCCCCCGACAGGTGGCCATACCGCCGGTCGGCTCAGCCGGCCATGGGGAAGATGGGCTCCTCGGCGGACATGGCGGTGATGGCCTGGTCACGCTGCTCGCCGGTCATCGGTGCGTAGGCGTCGGCGGCGTCGAGCACGCGGGGCAGGAGCTCGGCCGAACCGGGCGTGCAGAAGGCGGTCACGCCGGGGGTGTCGAGGGCGAAGGCCACGCCGCGGGCGATGGCGTCAGGCTCGGTGTGGGGCTCGTACCACGGTGATGGGGCGTGGTCGGCGTCGGGGTCCCAGCGCCTTCGGGCCGCGGCCTTGATGGCCATCACACCGACGTCGCGCTCGACGCACATGACCAGCAGCTCCTCGGCCGGCTCTCGGTACTCGGGCAGTGACCACAGCCTGGGATAAATGGGGAACATGACGGTGTCGAAGTCGAACCGGCGCAGGGCTTCCAGCATGGTGGCGGGCACGGTGAGGTCGTGGCCGGTGATGCCGATGAACCGGGTGAGGCCGTCGTCGCGGGCTCGCTCGATGGCGGCCAGCGCGTCGGCTCGGCGGTCGAGCTCGGCGATGGTGGTGACGGCGTGGAGCTGGTAGAGGTCGACGTGGTCGGTGCCGAAGCGGCGCAACGACTCCTCGAGCTGGGCCCGCACGCCGGCGGCGTTGTGGCGCAGAGTCTTGCACCCGATGAATAGCTGGTCGCGCAGGGCCGGCAGGTGGGGGCCGACGGTCTCCTCGGCGGCCCCGTACTGCGGCGCGATGTCGAGGTGGTTCACCCCCCGCTCGAGGGCCAAACCCAGCCCCCGGCCTGCGCCGTCCTCGTCGGCCTGCCAGAAGGCGGCCCCGCCGAGGATGGCCACGCTGCTCTCGTGCCCGGTTCGTCCCAGCCGTCGTCGCTCCACGGCGCCAGTGTGCCTGAGCGAGGTGGGGCCTGTCACCGTCGGGCGTACCGACACCGGATCGTTCGCTACTTTCACTCCGGTGTCTCAGCCACGGGAGATCACTTGGCACAACGCCGGATAGCGAGAGACCAGGTTCTTGCCTTCCGAGCTGCCGCGCAGTCGCTCGACCAGCGACGGCCGAGGACGAAGCTCCTCGATGTCGTCGGCGCCTGCGGCGTGCAAGACACGCCGCCCGGCAACGCCGATGTCTCGCTGGCGGCGCGGCTCGACATCGATGGGCCGGTTGTCGAGGATGCGGTCAACGCCAAGGAGCTCGCGGTCACGTGGTCGCTCAGGGGCGCGCCGCACGTGGTACCGGTGGAGGATCTCGCCGTCTTCACGATCGGCGCCCGTCCCGCCGCTGGCACGATCGAGGGGTTGTGGGGCCAGCCTGAGCAGGCGCTCGTCGATGTCGAGAAGGCGATGGTGGGCGTCATCGGTTCCCAGCCGCGCACCAAGGCTGAGGTGAGCGAGGCGGTCACCGGGGCCGTGCCGCCGGAGCTGGCGCCGTGGTGCAAGGGGTGCAAGGCGCACCACCCGAGCGAGAGCGTCTTTCGCGCCGCTCCGCTGTTGGGCCGGCTCGTCCTGACCAGCACCTCGCCGGTGCGGCTGGCCAAGGCCAAGACGTGGCTTGACCACGACGCCAAGGGCGACGTCGAGACATTGCGCCGGGAGCTCCTCGTGCGCTACCTGCACTGCTACGGACCGACGACCTCTGGCCACTTTGCCGAGTGGGCCGGCATCGCCAAGTCCGATGCGAAGCAGCGCTGGGACGCAGTGGCGGACGCGCTGGTGCCCGTCCACGGCGAGAAGAAAGCGTTCGTACTCGAGGAAGACCTCGACGGGTTGGAGCGACCCGTCCCGTCCCAGGGCGTGCGGCTGCTCCCGGCCAAGGACGCCTTCCTGCAAGCGCGCGACCGGGAGCTCCTGTTCCCTGACCCTGCGCACCGCAAGCGGGTGTTCCCCACCCTCGGCGGCCCGGGGGTGGTGCTGCACGAGGCCATCCCGGTGGGCACGTGGCGTGGCGCGGCGAAGGGCAACCGCTATCAGGTCACGGCGGAGCCGTTCGCCAAGCTCAGCAAGGCCGTCCGCACCGCTGTGGGGGCTGAGGCCGAGCGCGTGGCGCGTGTGCGTGGCCACGAGACGGCCAACGTCGTGTCGGCGGGGTAGGACGGCACGCTCCACTCTCATGGCGGTGAATGACGAGGGCCGACCGGTCTGCAGTGAGATGTCGTTTCATACAACGACGGTGGTTCGGAGAAGTGTCATGCCCAGTGAAGTGAGCTACGTGATGAAGGTGTCGTCCAATGGCCAGGTCTCGATACCGGCTGAGGCCCGCGCCCGTTGGGGGGTCCAGCACGTGTGCGTGGTCGACCTCGGCGACCGGGTGGTCATGCGCCCGGTGGGGCAGGGTCCGGTTGACGGCCTGGTCGGGAAGTACCGGGGCCACCGATCGCGCACGATCCCGTTCTCGACTCGACGACGCTGCCCGTGAGCGGAATCAGTGATCGTCCTCGACGCTTACGTGGTCCTTGCCTTGCTGAGGGGTGAGCCACGTGGTCGGCACCTACCTGACCCAACCAGTGGCGAGAGCCGCGCCATCAGCGCTATTGGGTCTTCTTACTACCGACGTCCGATAGTAATCAGACCCAACTTGCCCTTGACCCGGCGGTCAAGGGCGAGCGGTACCATCCGGCGATGATCGATTTCAGCTTCCCGCCCGAGCTCGCCGACCTCCGGGTGAAGGTGCGGTCGTTCTGCGACGAGGTGGTCCGGCCCGTCGAGACCCAGGCCGACGAGGAGCAGTGGGACCGCGAGCGGTGGATCAAGGGCATCATCGAGATGCGCAAGGCCGCTCACGAGTGGGGCCTGTGGTTGCCGCACATGCCCAAGGAGTGGGGCGGCATGGGGCTCGGACACGTGGCCATGGCCAGCGTGTCGGCCGAAGCGGCCCGCACCCGCATGGGCCCCTTCGCCCTCAACGCCCAAGCGCCCGACGAGGGCAACATGCACACGCTCCTGCACTGGGCAACGCCCGATCAGAAGGAGAAGTACCTCAAGCCGTTGTGTGACGGCTACGCCCGGTCCTGCTTCGCCATGACCGAGCCCGAGGTGGCCGGCTCGGATCCCACCCTCATCCGCACCACCGCGGTGCAGGACGGTGACGAGTGGGTCATCAACGGCCACAAGTGGTTCATCTCCGGCGCGCGCGGCGCCAAGTTCGCCATCCTCATCTGCCGCACCGAGGACCAACCCGACCTGCCCCAGGCGGCCAACTCGGCCTTCCTCGTCGACATCCCGAGCGACGGTTGGGAGGTGGTGCGAGACGTGGAGACTATGTCGGGCAGCCACAACCACTGCGAGATCCGCATCACCGACCTGCGGGTGCACGGCGACCGCATGCTCGGCGGCCGCGGCCAGGGCCACTTGCTGGGCCAGGCCCGGCTCGGTCCGGCCCGGCTGGCGCACTGCATGCGGTGGATCGGCCAGTGCGAGACGGCCCTGGAGATGATGGTCGACCGGTCGCTCAACCGCTTCAGCCACGGCTCGATCCTGGCCGAGAAGCAGGGCATCCAGTGGATGATCGCCGACTCGGCCATGGAGCTGTACCAGTGCAAGCTCATGGTCCTGCACGCCGCCTACCTCATCGACAAGGGCGCCGACTTCAAGAGCGAGGTGTCCATGGCCAAGCACTTCGTGGCCAACTCGCTGAACCGGATCATCGACCGGGCCATCCAGGTGCACGGCGCTCTCGGGTACTCCTCCGATACCCCGCTCGGGGAGATGCTCAAGCAGGCCCGCTGGGCCCGCTTCGCCGACGGAGCCGACGAGATCCACCAGATGCGCATCGCCCAGCGCACCATCGCCGCCTACAAAGACTCCGGCTCGGTCGCCGCCGCCACCGGCAACCTGCCCTTGTAGGTGTTTCGCTCGAAGACCAGAGGTCTTCGAGCGAGCTGACGGACGGCCTGCGGCCGACGTCTTTGGCTGGGCCGACCGGCGAAGCCGGATCGGCCCAGGGTGAGGGGGGCGCCGGAACGCCCCCCTCACCTCCCCCCCGGCTGACGCCCCCCGAACCCTTGGCCGCCGTTGGACGCGTCGAGGCCGGCTTGCTTGGCCCAGCGGTAGTCGGCTTTGCCGGCGGGGGAGCGGACCAGGGCGGGGAGGAACACGAACGCCTTGGGCAGCTTGTAGCGGGCGATGTGGCGTTCGGCTTCGGCCCTGAGGCTGGCCTCGTCCGCGTGGGCACCGTCGGCCAGCTGCACCAACGCCACCACCTCCTGGCCCCAGCGCTCGCTCGGTCGGCCGACCACCAGCACGTCGTACACCGACGGGTGGGAGGCGATGGCCTGCTCCACCTCCTCGGCGAAGATCTTCTCGCCACCGGAGTTGATGGTCACCGAGTCGCGGCCCAGGAGCTGGAGCGTGTCGTCGGCCAACAGCCGATCGCCGGGCACCGAGTAGCGGGGTGCCATCGATCACGGGGAAGGTGCGGGCCGTCTTGTCGGCGTCGCCCAGGTACCCGAGCGGCACCCGGCCCGTCTGGGCCAGCCACCCTGTCCCCTCATGGCCTGCGGGCAACACCCGGTCGAGCGCTTCGCTCACCACCACCGCGCCCGGACCGGGCGTGAACTCGCCGGTCTTGGCCGCCCCCTTCACCGACAGGTGGCCCATCTGGGCGCCGGTCTCGGAGGATCCGACGGCGTCGAGCAGCATGGCGTTGGGCAGGTGGGCCAGCAGCCGCTCCTTGAGACCGGCGTTGAGCGGCGCCCCGCCGTTCACGAGCACGGCCACGTTGGACAGTGGCCGGCCAAAGGCGTCGCCCACGATCTGCACCACGTTGACCTGCCAGCTCCTCGGCCTGCCCGAAGGGCCGACCGCCCATGGTGGCCACGAAGATGTCGGCCTGGCGCCACAGCACCCCTTTGGGCGGCGGCCAGAGCGGCCTCGTAGTCGAGGGCACCGTCGAGCAGCTCGTGGCCGCTGTCGTCGGCCACTTGCAGGAGCAACTCGAGATGGGGCAGGTCCGCCCGCACGGCGTCGAGGGCGGGAGCGAAGGCAGAGTGGTAGATGACGGCTCGAGCGCCGGCGTCGGTGAGCAGGTACGTGAGCTCGGTGGCCACATAGCGGTAGTTCACGTTGACCGGAACAGCGCGGGCCTTGAAGGCGCCGAGCATGCCCTCCAGGTACTCGTTGCCGTTGTAGAGGAACAGGGCCACGTGGTCCTGGCCGGACTCGTGGCCAGCCAGAGCAGCGCGCTCGCTGTGGCACCCGAGGCCGTGGGCGGACAACACGTGGGCAAGGCGGCGGGTGCGGTCGGTGACCTCCGCGTAGGTGAGGCGCCGGTCGCCCCACACGATGCACTCGCGGTCGGGGTTGGCCGCCGTCACCGCCTCGTGGACCTCGGCCAGGTTGAGCTCCATGGTCAGCGACTCACGGCGGCCACTACAGGCCCAGGGTGAAGCGGGTGACGGCGTCCTTGACCGGCGTCGGGGTGAACCGGTCCATGAGGGCGAGGGCTTGGGCGTCGTAGCCGACCAGGTAGCGGGCGCGCGGCCACCGGGAGGCGACGGCACCGGCGATGACCCTGGCGCAGCCCTCGGGTTGACCCATGATCGGCTCGGTGAGCCGCATGGTCTGCTGGGTCCGGCGGTAGGCGCCGTCGAAGCGCGACCCGCTGCGCTGGTCGACGTCGCGTTGGAGGTCCTCCCAGATGTTGGTCTTGAACCCGCCCGGTTCGATGAGCACCACCTTCACCCCGGCGCTGGCCACCTCCATCCGCAGCGCGTCGGACAGTCCCTCGATGGCGTGCTTGGCGCCCTGGTACCAGCCGGTGAGGGGGGTGGTGGTGCGTCCGTAGATCGAGGACACGTTCACGATCCGACCCTGACCGGCCTCGCGCATGTGGGGCAGGACCAACCGGGCCAAGCGCATGGGCGCCAAGACCATCGTCTCCAGGATCTGGCGGGCCTCGTCGTCGGAGACGTCTTCGATGGCGCCGGTGAGCCCGTAGCCGGCGTTGTTGACGAGGCCATAGGGCGCCAGCTCGTCGACCACGTCCTGGCAGGCGTCGGCGTCGGTGACGTCGAGCAGCACGGTCTCCACGTCCACGCCGGCTTCGTCGGCGGCCGCCGCCACGATCTCGGCCTTGGCCGCCGAGCGGACCGACCCCACCGATCGGAAGCCGCGGCGACCCAGCTCGAGCGCGGTGGCGAGGCCGATGCCGGAGTTGGCGCCGGTGGTGAGGACGGTGTGAGCCATGGCCGCACGCTACCGACGGCGGATCTAGCTGCTTCGTCTCGGAACCGCTGCGCGCTTCCGAGACGAGCTTGACGGACGGCCTTCGGCCGACGCTCTCGCTGGCTCGAACGGCAAAGCCGCACCGAGCCAGGCCGAGGGGACCCGTGGGAAGCAGAGCTTCCGCCGGGGACCCCGGCGTCTCTAGGTCAGGTCAGTGAGGGTTCGACGGGCCCAGGCGAGGTCGGGCTTGCCCGACGCCCGTCGGACCAACCGGTCGACGCGGGCGATGCGGCGGGGCGCCTTGAACCCGGCCAGATGGTCGCGGCAATGGTTGCCGAGCTCCTGGTCGTCGACGGTAGCGCCGTCTCGCACTTGGACCACGGCGGCCACGCAGCGCCCCCAGCGACGATCAGGCACGCCCACCACGATGGCGTCGAAGACGGCCGGATGGGCCTTGAGCACCGCTTCCACCTCCTCGGGGAAGATCTTCTCGCCGCCGGAGTTGATGGAGCTCGCCCCCCGCCCCAGCAGCGTCACGCGTCCGTCGGCTTCGAGCAGCGCCAGGTCTCCGGGCACCGACCACCTCACACCGTCGACCGTCGGGAACGCCTGGGCGGTGCCTTCTGGGTCGTTGTGGTACCCGAGGGGTACCCGGCCGCGGCGGGCCAGGCGTCCCACGTGCCCGCTGCCGGGGGCCACCGGACGCAGGTGCTCGTCGAGCACGGCGGTGTCGTCGTCGACGTGGAAGCGGGGCACCACCGCGTCTCGCTGCGCTTGACCGGGCCAGATGGCCGCCCGCCCATGCCCGCCGGTCTCAGAGGTGCCGTACCCGTCCACCATCACCGCTCCTGGCAGCTGCTCGAGCAACTGGCGACGCACCGACGCCGACCACACCGCGCCCCCGCTCATCACCACCAGCAGGTGGTGCAGGTCCCAGCGGTCGGGTTCGGCGCAGAGAGCGTCGGCCAGCGGCCGGGCAAAGGCGTCGCCCACGATGACCAGGTGCGTGACCTGATGAGCCTCGACGGTGTCCCAGATCCGGGCCGCGTCCATCCCTGCGTCGGCCACCAGCACCACGGTTCCGCCGTCGAACAGGGTGGCCAGCGCCAGCCAGTGGGCGGTGCCGTGGGTGAGCGGCGACGCCGGCAGGCACCGGACCCGACCGCCGGAGGCGACCGCGTTGGCGGTCAGCTCGGCGAGGTCGCGGGCCGGCTCGCCTCCGAGGTTGCCACCGCCGAGGGCGGCGAACAACACGTCATCATGACGCCAGACCACACCCTTGGGCCGACCGGTAGTGCCGCCGGTGTACAGCACGTAGTGGGCGTCGTCTCGCCGCGGGGGCCCCGCCGGTCGGCCGGCCGGGGCGGTAGCCATCACGTCCTCCAGCTCTGCGCCTGCGGTCAGCGTCCAGGCCAGTCGCGGGAGGCCCGCAGACGCCCGAGCCACGGCGGGGGCGACGTCGACATCGTGCACCAGACCCACGAGCCCGGCGTCGTCGAACAGGTAGCGCAGCTCCTCGTCGGTGTAGCGGACGTTCACGTTCACCGGAACGGCCCCCACCTTGAACGCCGCCAGCATGACCTCCAGGTAGGCGGAGTCGTTGCGCAGGGCAACACCCACGTGGTCGTCTCGCCCGACCCCGCGCTCGACCAGCACGTGAGCCAGACGATTGGCTCGCTCGTCGAGCTGGCGGTACGTGAGGCATCGGCAGCGGCTGACGATGGCCTGGCGGTCGCCGACCACGTCGACAACGGCCTCGAACACGTCGGCCAAGTTCCAGGACCACTTCGCCACACCGATCTGCGCACGGTAGCTGCGGGGCGCACGGGGTCTGAACGCCGTCAGCTCTCGGTGTCGCGACCGAGGTGGCCGACGTCTGAGATAGTCGCTGGCGGCAGCCGGGGGGCGCGAGCGAAGATGCTCGAGTGGGGGCGCCGCGACCGTGAAGGATCTGGGTGAGGCCACCGCGGTGACGGCTCTCGCCGACGGGGGCCGGTACTCGGCCATGCTGTTCCCGGACTACGAGATCTGGGGGCCAGAAGGCGGCTACGTGGCCGCTGTGCTGTTCCGCGCCGCCGCCGCCGAGAGCAGCCAACGCCGGCCGGCCTCGCTGCAGGTGCACTTTCTCGGCGTGGCCCGCTCGGAGCCGGTCGAGCTTACGGTCACCGTGCTGCGCACGACCCGCCGAGCCGAATCCTTGCGTGTCTCGATGACCCAGGACGGCCGGCCGGTGGCCGAGGCGTTGGCCTGGTTCACCGCCGGCGGCGACGGGTTGGCGCATCACTCCGCCCCCCTGCCCGATGGCCTGCCGCCTGCCCAAACCCTTCCGACGTGGCCCGAACGGATGGCCGCCGCCGGCCAAGATCTGCCGTCGTTCCCGTTCTGGGACAACGTCGAGCACTGGCCGCTCGGCTGGCATGACCAGTGGCCGCCCACCGGTCCGGAGGACCCGGTGTGGCGGATCTGGGCCCGCTTCCAACCCACGGCCACGTTCACCGATCCAGTGGTCGACGCCTGCCGGTCGGTGGCGCTGGCCGACATCCAGTGGCCGGCGGCCGGTGGGCCGCACGCCTGGCGTTACCCCGACGGGCAGCTCCCGTGGGTGGCGCCCACCCTCGACCTCTCGGTGCAGTTCCACGCACTTGAGGCCACCGCTGACGTCTTGTTGCTGGAAGCCCGCTGCCCGGTCGCCGGCGACGGGCTCATCGGCGGCTCCGCCCGCGTGTGGTCAGCCGGCGGCACGCTGCTGGCCTCGGCCGCCGGCCAGCTCCTCTGCCGCCCGGTGGGCTGACACCATGATCAGAGTGGCCCAGGTCAGCGTGAGCGGATTGGGCGGTGCAGTCGGCGACCGTCAGGGCTCGCCATCGAGACGCTTGACCAGCCGCTTGGGGGCGGTCATGCGGTAGCTGTCCTCGGCCAGCTCGGCCATCTCGTCCCAGTCCTGTTCGACGTCGAGGCGCACACCCACCCAGCCTTTGGAGCCCACGTAGGCGGGCACGAAGAACCGCTCGGGATCCGAAGCGACCAGCGCCGCCTGCACGCCGGCGGGTGCCTTGCAGGCGAAGGAGGTGCTGTCCTCGCTGGTGTGCACGAAGATCTTGTCGTTCACCCGAAACGCCGGCGCTGAGTGACCGCCAAAGGGTTTGTTGACGACCTCGGGAAAGGCCAGGCAGATGGCGCTCAACTGATCGACGGGATCCTTCCGCCGGGCGGCCATCAGTGAGTGACTCGGGGTGCGTTGTGGGAACGGACCAGCCAGGGCATCAACACGGCTCTCCATCGTGGCCGACAAGACCCGGGGGCGACGAGCAAGCCACCGACCAGTGGACATGGGGCAGTGGAAACGGGGCAGTGGACATGGGCAGTGGACATGGGCAGTGGACATGGAGCGGTGGGCATGGGGCAGTGGACAAGGAGCGGTGGGCATGGGGGAGATGGCTCAGAGATCGAGCGGTGCGTCGCGTAGGGCACCGAGAATGGGATGCCGAGAACTGGGCACCGAGAACCGAGAACCGGGCAGGGAGCTGCCGGTTGCCTGGGAGCGATCGTCAAAGCCATGAGGTAGTGCCGTGAGGTAGTGCGCATCGGGCGTCGGCCGTCGCATGCGACACGGGCCGGCTACGACGCCACGTTCAACAGGGCCGGTTGGGCTTGTGCCGCAGGCACCGGTGACGGCGTTGCCGGTCCGGCCCGGGCAGCGATTGGGTCGTGGAGCTACCCGCTTCGTCGATGGTGCCGTCGGGGTGGTGCCATCGTCGTCCGCCTGGTGGTCCGGTGATCCGGTAGCCGCAGTGGGTTTTCTGGTGATGGTGGTGATGGCAGAGCCAGTCGAGGTCGTGGAGTTGGGTG
>JAABUQ010012995.1_pt1 | contig 10205 bp, 8 predicted proteins | sample 5560001 | NCBI WGS metagenome assembly JAABUQ01 (sample SAMN10711888, study PRJNA513371) | rock metagenome | isolation source: Antarctica rocks | place: Antarctica: Victoria Land, Finger Mt nord | collected 2015-12-18 | reverse complement strand
TCGTCGTGTATCGGAGCGCCGCGGTTCTCACAACGAACGCTGTCCCCGACGCTATCGTGTGAGAACAGGCGGTTTCCCCGACGCTATCGTGTGAGAACCCCGACGCTATCGTGTGAGAACGCTTGCGCAGCCTTGTCGAGCGTCGGATAATTGTCGCAATGATCGATTAAAAATCGAAACGTCGCCGGTTTAGGAACCGGCGACGTCCACTCTGAGGCTCGTCCCTCTCACCTCTCGTCCGCGTCCGCCTAGTAAACTGGCGCGATCGGGAGATCCGGGGCGGGTTTCGCACCATAGGTGGCGAGCCGTGTTCATCGTAGCGGATGCGCCCGGACCTGTCCACCCTAGCCGCTGCATTGCCTTCGGTCCTGGTCGGCAAACGCGGTTGGAAAGGCTCCGACGGCCGCACTTGCGCCAGCCGCCGGTCAGGTTCAACCTGCCCTCGAGCGTTTCTCCGAGACCCTGCCGTTCCGCGTCCACGCTACCGATGATTTCCGCCGCGGCGCCTATCGCGAGCGGCGTAAGGTCGCGCGCTCGATGGCGGAGATCGCGCCGGACCCGCCGGGCTGGTTGACGGCGCTGCGCTTCGACATCGACACCGAGGGCGGCGGCGCGGCCTGGATCGAGGCCGAGCTGCCGGCGCCGAACCTCGTCGTCGTCAACCCTCGCAACGGTCACGCGCACCTGGTCTACCTGCTCGGCGCCTGGGTGCAGACGGATTTTGGCGATTCCCGTCGCCTCAAGGTCGTGCGTTACGCGGCCGCGATTGAGCGTGCATACACCGCGGCACTTGGCGCCGACCCGGCCTACACGGGCCGTTTCCATCACAATCCCCTCTCCGACGCGTACGTTACGAAGATCGGGCGCGACGCACCGTATTCGCTCGACGAGCTCGCACGCTACGTCGACCTCAACGAACCGGCACTGAAGAAGAACCCGCCGATCGGAATCGGCCGCAACGTCGAGACCTTCGACCGTTTGCGGCGCTGGGCGTATGTCGCGGTTGCTGATTGGCGGATCGGCACCTACGACGCGTGGTGCGGCGCGGTCGCCGATCGCGGCGGCCAGATCGCGGCCGACGTCGGCGCCGCGAGCCCGCGCGGTCCGCTCAAGGCCAACGAGGTCGGTCACATCGTCAAGAGCGTGGCGCGCTGGGTCTGGGAGCGCTATGGCGCCGACGTCCCGCCGCTACTACGCGAAGCCCGAATCGTCGTGCAACGCGAGCGCGAGAAAGCCCGCCAGAGGGCCCGGGAAGCCGCCCGGGAGCGTTCGCATATGAGCCGCGATGAATATACCGCCCCGGCGCGCCAACGTCGCTCAGCGGCCACGGAAATGCGGCGTGCCGGCCTCTCGTTGCGCGCGATCGCGACGGCGCTGCGCTGTTCCCTCGCGGAGATCCAACGGGTCCTCACGGCCGGTGTACAGGGTTCGCCCGGCCTATCAGACTTTAAGGGCGCTCCGGCACCGTCGTTTGCAGTTCTTGATGCTCCGACGTCACCGGTTGATTCTTCGGTCCCTCGTCCTCGGGACGTTTTGACACTGCAGCTGTTCGGGTCGCGCGCAGTCGTCAGCGCCGTAGGCGATGATGACGAGCACGTCCCAACCGCGCGTAGCGCGGAACCGAGCACCAGCCTCATTTATGATCGTGGAAGGGGGGTCCGGGGGGAAACCGGCGGGGTCGAGTCGCCGATCGCGTATATCCAGCGTCGCATCGGTGAGATTGTTGCGACGAAGCGTAATCGGCAACGGCCCCCGTAGTACGAGTGCGGATAAACGCGTGGTGGATCCACAACGTCAACAGAATTTGGAGCGTAAATGGTTGGTGGCGAGATCGTATCGCTTGGTCGCGAAGGCGGGTCACTGTTGGTAAAGGCGATACCGTATTTTATTGCGCGTCGCATCTTTACTGAAGAGCGCTTGCGCAGCGAAGTTCGGGTCTCACTGCGTGCGAACACGCCCGTTTCAATCGGCGGCAATCCGGCCCGTTTAAGTGTGTACCTGCGCATGGTCAATCTAAGTAACATTGACGTACGCGTTGACCGCATCGTCGCCGACGTGTGGTTTGGCCAGCCTACGGCGACGTTGCTTAATGTTGTACCGTTCGATGTTCCGGCAAGGACGGAACGAGAGGATGTCTACCTTCACACCGTTCTCAGTCGCGACGTCGTTGAGCAAGCCTTTGTAGTTTCTAAACAGAGCGGCGCGCATATGTTTATGGACTTCACGATCGTGTGCACATCGAAAGTCAGGAATTTTATCATACACGAGCACGTCGAACGCGGCCTCGACTCGGTCCCGTTCGCTGGATCGTACGAGAAGTAACGCCGGGATACTAGTTGCGAGATTTGCGGCCGCAGACCGTGTAGAGCGTTGAGGTTGTCTGCAATCTCCACCCGAGTCGATCGCTGTTGATCTTTGGATCCTAAGCCGTGGCCGCGACGAAACGCAAGGGGCGCTACCGGTCCTCACTGCGTTCCGGTCCACGCTCGGCTACGCCGCCCTTGTCCGCTGCGCCGTTCCATCGTGGCCACGTCTTGGCCGGACTCATCAACAGCGACCGCCTCGGGCGGAGAAGGGTTCAGACCAATGACGACGCTCGACACGATCAGCGACGACCGTACGAAGTTCTGCCGCAAGGCGATGAAGGCCCATAACGGGGTTTGGAATCCCGTCACGACGGCGTGGATGTTCCGCAACGCCGGCGACCACGCGAATGCGATGTGCGAACTGTATCGCGCGACGCGCCCGAGCGTGGCGCAGCTCGAGACGCTGCTAGCGATGGCGGCCGACGGCACCGGTGCGCAAGCGTGGGACTTCGACCCGATCGTCGACGCGCCCGATTACGCGACGCTCACGCGTGACGATGCGTCGCGCTTGTTGAGCGCGGGCTACGTGGTGCGGCGGCTGCTCGGCACGCATCCGCTCGAAGACGCACCGGTTGACGTGCCGTCGGACATCTTCGACGCCTCGGCGTTCGAGGAACGTGCGCGACGCGGGTCGCGCCTTCGTCGCACCGCCGCGTAACGGCGCTTTGAATTAACGCACTCGCGCGGCGCTCGAAAGGGCGCCGCGCTTCTATTTTGGAGGCTTCGATGCGAAGCTCAATTTCGTCGCGTCCGAGCGACGTCGTCTCCGCATTGCTCGTCGACACGAGCGAATGCGACCGCGCCACGATCGCGGATCATTTGCGCGCATATCCGATGCCGCTGCTGGAGCGGCTCGTCGCGACAGACTGTCGTGTGCGTCCGCTACGCAAAGTCGAGCGCTATTGCGACGTCTCACCGGCGTTGCGCCGTCTGGGCGTCGACGTCGACGCGTGGCCGGTGCCGCCGGCGGGGCTCTTCGTCGTCGAAGAGCGCACGGTGTACCTACGCGTGCTCACGCCGATGACGATCGGACACGAGGTCGCGCATGCGATCGACTGCGCGCTCGGTGACGGCGTGTATCGCAGCGGCTACGATCCGCAGATTCGCTCCGCGTTCGCCGCGGCGCGCGCGTTCGTGACACCGTACGCGGCGTCCGGTCTCGACGAGTATTTCGCCGAGTGCGTTCGCGCCTACGCCGACGTGCTGAACGACGTGTGCTCGCCGTGGCCGCGCGCGACGCGCGAGCGGCTGCATACGTGCGATCCGGCGATGCACGCGATCGTCGCCGAGATCTTCGGCGACTAGCCCGAAACGCCGGCGATGTCGGCGTCGCGCAGTGATACTGCGCCTGATGATGGGCTTCACCATCGCTGACTGATGGAGATTACACGATGTCTCGCAAAGCCAAAACCAACGGTAGCACCGCGCTTGCGATGGTCGTGACCGCGCCGCCGGCATTCCAGATTACGCGCGCCGAAGCGAACGCGCGCATCAAAGCGCGCGCGCTCGAACTGTACCACGCGGCACGAACGCAACGCGACGAGCGTATCCGCGCCTTCGAGGCGGAGTACGGCCGCGCCGATCGCATCGACCATTCCGTCCTCGCCGACTTGCAGCGCATTCAGGCGCGGCTCGCCGCGATCGCGGCGCGCCAGCAACGGGCAAACGCGACCGGCGGTGAGCCGAAGGTCGCGAAGTTCGTCGACCAAATCGGGACGATGATTGGCGCGGTCAGCGCGCATCTTGCGACGGAGCGCGCGCTCGAACTGTTCGCGCCGATCCAGCAAGCCGACTACGTCGGCTGGAACGGCAGCGGCGTTGGGCCCAAGGGCCAGGACAACGAGATGCTCGCCGGCTACGAAGTCGTTGACGATCCGCTCGGCGCGCAGAACGCCATACCGACGGCCGACGAAGACGGCGCGGTGTGCTTGCACACCGAGGTTGAACCGTACGAGGATGAGCCGACGCGCGGCGCGTGCGTCGACTGCGGCGAAGAGTTCGGTCTGCGCGCGCGCCGGCGAACGCCGATGATGCGGCGGAAGAAGACGTCGACGACGCGGCCGTGGCGGCCGAGTCGGCGGCAGCATGAAGCAGCAAGCGGCCCCGGCGATTCGCCGGGGCCGCGCTCTTCCCGACGATGCGTTTCCGGCCGATTTCGCGCGCAACGCGTATATGCTCGCCATTCGGCGTGCGGCGCGCGATGTGCATCGAACCGTCTGCGGTCGCGACGCTCTCGAATGCGATACCTGTCGAGAGCACGCGGCTGCAATCGCAGAGGCGAAACAGACGCTTAATCATGCCGGAAAGTTGCGGTAACCTACGGTTGAAGATGTGCAGACGCGGTTCGTGAGAGTGTACGTGCGGTATGTTTTGTGCCCGCGGGTCGACGCCGATTAACATAGCCGGTAGACTCTACCGAAATGGAACGACGGAACGCAGTTTGTCGTTCTGCACGATCACAGTACACCATCGCTTGGCCCGCGTGACGGCGTTGTAGAGGAGCCGCCGCTTCCCGTCGTCGTTGCCTCCGACTGCGTAGGGCCACATCACGACCACGCCGTCGAACTCACGGTTCTTCGCCTGGTGGACGGTCATGGTGATGAAGCCCGTGTGGCGATCGGCTCGATCGTACCGGCTGCTTGACTGGAAGTTGCGTCCTAGATTGTCGATGATTTCCGCCCGCGAGAAGCTTTGGATACCGAGAGCATCGCGCCGATGGTGGACCCATCTCATGGTGGCGCGCACCGGTCCGCTGTCGGGCAGCGATTTTAATAAGCGGAGCGTGTCGTTGAGTTCGTTTACGTCGGCGAGCTGCAGGGCGTCGACCGCCGTCGACGCGTTATCCGCGTAAGACCGCTCCCAACGGACTGCATGCGGACCAAAATTGCCCTTACCGTATGGCTTGGTACCGATCAACTCGAGTATCTTCGGGGCCCATCCGCTCTTTCTCGATGGCGTGAGGATTGCGACGTTTCGCGTGCCACCGAGGGCGAGCGTCCTGGCAAGATGTGCTGCTGACATCCCGTCGCCTTTCGACCCCAGCACCTGGAAGCTACCTCCCGACTGCGGGGCGCGACCCGCGCGGATATCGCCAGCCGCGACGAGCAACTCGCTTTGAGAAGTCCGCCGCGCGATGGTGAGCGTCTCCGGCTTGCACGCGCTGCGCATCCACTCAACCGCTGGCGCGGGAAGCAGCGATGTATCCAGGCACTGGAACTCGTCGGCTGCAACGAGTGTTTTCAGCGAGCGCGAAAGCGCGCGTAGCAGCCGCAAGCGGGGGGCGTTGAGATCCTGCGCTTCGTCGACGACGAGCGCCGGATAGGACGTCGCCACCCAGGCGCGTACCTCGTCGCGTTCCAGAAGAATGCCGGCGGCTTCGCACTGTCCGTCGAAGTCCGCTTCGTCCAACAGAGGGATCGAAAGCGCTTTGGCGAGGCTCGACCAACGGTGCTGCAGCCGGTATGCGAAACCGTCGAACGTGAGACAATCGAAGCGAAGACCGAGGCCTCGGACGTTACTCAATCGTTCGCACAGCCGGCGCCGCGACCCGTGCATAAAGGTGAGTGCGAGGATCTTCTGACTTCCGGCGAGCGGTGACACGTCAAGAGTCTCTGCGAGTAACTCCATAAGGCGATAGGTCTTACCGGTTCCGGCCGCTCCTTCGACGCCGACGACCATCAAGGCCGGAACACGTGGACGCGACCATCGCCCTCTCGTTGCGCGGCGAAGCGCGCCGAAGGTTGTCCCAGCGCCACCTCCGTCACGGCATCGAGCACTTCGCGCGCGCGTGTTCGACAGGGTTCGCTCGATGCGATGGCGTCCGCGATCATCTCGTACGCGACCTGGTCACCTTTGAGCCCACCCGCTTGCCGATCGTTGGACTTCAACCGGGCACCGATTTCTGAAACGGAGCTGGTTGGCGGCGTGAGATTCGCTGTCGCGGTTATAATAGATGGTCCATCCGCCTCGAGGATCCACGTCAGAAGATCCTCGAGGACCCAACTGTCGGGCCAACGGAGCACGGCGACCGGCGGCGCGCTGAGTTGCCCAAGTGCATCGGCGTACGCGACGCCTGGAGCGTCACCGTCGACCAGCACGGCAATCCTGGGGTGAAGCTTCGACAATGCCTCAACGGTCTTGACTACCGCCGCATCGCTCGTCGGCACGACGCCGACATGAGCGCCGAAGTTCGCGGCGTCGGCGCCGGCCCACCCTTGTCCGACATCGACAGCCCTCAAAAGCAATTGCAACCAGTCGTGGTCGATCCTACCCTCCGGGATCAGCACGACGTCGTGCATCAGTGCTGTTATCGTTTCAATGCGCCGGAGGTGGAACAGCGAACGCACACTGTTCGACGTCGCAGCTGGAAGCGGTCCCTGTTGGAGCGTCGCCGCAGAGACGTTGCCGGCCGCATTACGAACGAAGCATACCGTGTCGGGATCGGACATTGCCGCCACCAGTGGCGAATGCGTGGTGACGAACGTCTGCGCGGAGAGCGCCTGCAGCCTGCGCACGAGGCGTCGCTGAAGCGGTGGCGGCACGTGGAGTTCCGGTTCCTCGAGCGCCATCCAGAAATTCTGCCGCTCTTCGGATCGTCGTCGGCCGAGTTGCAAGAGCAGTAGCAGCCCCTGCAACGATACAAGCCCGCTTCCATAACGCCGCGCCGGAAGCTCCGGTGACCCGCCAGAGCGGTAGTGCGGCGTCACCGCGTCGAGCACCGCCTCGCTGTCCGTCGCGGTGATCCTCAGGCTCAATTTCGGTGCTTCGGAGAAGAACCCGGCGAGTTCCGCATCGAGGTGCCCGACAATCTTCGCGAGACGCGAGTCCTTCTCAAGCGGTTTGTCGGGCTTCCGGAGACGATCGCGCTCGAACAGCACGGATTCGGCCGGCTTCCCGTCGATGGAGCTGACGACGCGTCGGAATAACTCCGACCCGAAGGAGATGATCCGCTCCCACGTCCGATTCGCTGGCACGAGGAAGAAGCCAGCGTCACGCACTAGCTGCGAGGGGAGCGCGACGATGCTGCCGTCGTCCGCGAACGGGTCGTCCAACGCATCGTCGTAGAAGTAGCGAAGCGTGTCGACCTCGAGGGTTGGCCGATCGAACCGGGCGCAGAACGCCGCCTGGCAGGCCAACTTCCACTCGGGGCGGTCGCGGGCCGGATGCAGCAAGCCTGACGATTCGTCGAGCCACTTCGGTACGCCGCGTCCGTCGCGGAACCAGTCTTGGTGCAGCGCAGGGTCATCCATGTCAAAGCCGACGATTGTCGCGACGAGCAAGACTCGGTCCGCCGGTTGGGGGTCGCCGCCGAAAAAGTCGTGCTCCGTCAGGGGACGGACGAGCCGGTCTCGGCCGAAGAGGAGCGCGAGCGCCTCGATGATTGTCGTCTTGCCGCAGTTGTTTGGCCCGACCAGCACGACGTGGGACGCGAATCGAAGATCTGCGGATTTGATGCCGCGGAAATTATTTATGCGAAGACTGGCGATCCGCATCCACGATCCGTTTTGTTCATCGTTCTATGGGCGATCGCATCGCCGGCGTGAGGCTGTCCGCACATCGTAAGACCAGGGGCCGCAGAAAGCCGGATGTTCGTATCACCCATGTATCCGGGCCCGCCGGAAGCCCTCGTCGAGATCAAGTTCGGATACGTTGCTTCCTGCGATGTATTTGCATGCAACGACACGGGTGCCGCGTTTAATGAGGTTGAGATAACGTCGGGTTGTTATGTGTTTGAACATCGCGATATCGGGCGGCCGCGTCATAATGTAATTGAACTCTTGCAGATCGACTGTGACGTCGCCGATCGTGGCGATCGCCGGTGGACGCGTCGGCTGCCTATCGTTGGCGTGCTGCGGGCAGATGAGATCCGGCACCGATTGATCGACGTGCTCCCAGACCACATACCACCCGTCTTCAAGGACATCCACGCGCGCGTAGGGTTTCCAGCGATGCAAGCCCACCGTCGCGCCTTCGCCCGGTGAATACGATCGTGAGCGTTCGTGTAGCGGACCCGTAATCGAAACCGCGGCACAGTTCGCACAGCTGGCGGTCGTCGTTGAGACGCCGCACGTTATGTGTCCACGAGATCATCGTCGGTGAGTTGCGGGACTGAGAGCACGTCGTCGAATGCGGTTCCGTCGACGGTGAGGAGTGCAACGGCTTGGTCGGGCGCGAGCGCGCGGAATGTCTGCGCGGTGAGCAGCCGCTGGCGCTGTGTCGAGGCCGAATGTCCCTCAGAAACGGATGCGGTGCGTGGAAAGAAGATCGTCGGCTGGTTGGAGCGGCCTGTATTGTAGGTTTCTTTCCAGACGTCGACCTCGCCGAGTTTACCTGCGACGTAGTCCATGGTGCGTTCGGTGGAGCGGAAGGCAACAATGTTGGTGAAATTGCCGAGGAGTGCCGTTGCCGTGTGTTCGTTGCCGATCGCGGCGATGTAGGCTTCGATGGACTGCGAGGCGACGATGCCGATGACGCCGAGTGCCCGCGATGTGTCGAAAAACTGCGCGTCGCCGGCGCTGCAGATCTGCTGATACTCATCGCAGAGGAAGAGGAGTGGCCGACTCTTGCGCGGCCCCGCCGGTAGCTGCGCTCGCGCGTTGACGGCTTGGAAGAAGCGCTCTTTGACGAAGAGGTAGACGACGTTGGCCGCGGCTTTGAAGCGCTCGCGCGGGACGTTGACGACGAATACGCTGCCGTTAAGGATGTCGGCGAGGGTTGCTTGAGCGCCGGCGTCGGTGCAAAAGGCGTCTTCGAGCTCGGGGTCGGCGAAGCGCGCGAGCGCAGTCTCGATCGTGCGGTTGACGCCGCTGCGTTCCTTGTCGGTGTACTGCGCGGCGATGGTCGCTTCGTAGTCGATCGCGCTCTTGAGCCGCCGCGCATCGAGACTGGCGTCGCGATCGCCGTCGGCTGCGCGCACCTGGAGCTCGAGGAGCGCGTCGCCGGCGATCGCGATCGCGGCCTTGCGGCAGCGCTCGTCGAAGACGTAGTCGTAGAGCCCCTTGAGCGAGTACGTATTCGGGACGTGAAAGAGGACGGCGAGTGCGGCTTGTGAGCGTGCGACGGCGAGCGACAGCCAGAAGGCGGAGTCGCCTTCGCCCTGGCCGAGCAGCTTGAATGCGGCTTCGAGGAAACCGGCGGCCGTGTTCGGCGTGAGGCCGTCGAGCAGATTGAGCCCGAGCTGGCCGACGCCGATGCGTTGGATCGTCTTGCCAGTCAGCTGTGCGGCGTGCGTGGCGGTCGTGTGGAAGTCGCCCCTCACGTCGAAGATGAGTCCGCCGCAATCGAAGTCGAGCGCTTGGACGAGAAGATGGTTAATGACGCGAGTCGTCTTGCCGGTACCCGTCTCGCCGAAAATTGCGATGTTCTTCGCCGCGTCCCGGAGATTTAGAGTGACGTTCGAGCCGCGTTGGAGTCCGGCCGTGTGACCGAGTGCCGAGAGCGCGCCCGTCGCCTCCCCGATCCACAGCCCAAAGTCGCCCGGCTCGCTGAGGTCCGGGCCGACCGACGGAGTCGCATCGACCTTTTTACTGAGCGGTAACGTCGGGAGCGGCTTGCCGTCAAGCGCACGGACTAGGGGTCGGAAACCGAAGCCGCCGAGCACCGCGGCTCCCGCGAGCATTGGGAGTCCGTGCGAGAGCGGATAGACGAGCGCAGTCGTCGGCACGGCGCCGAGGGCGAACATGCCCGCAGCCGGCGTCTCGGAAAACGCATTTCCGTTGAAGACGCCGCCGCGTAAGGCAGGGAGCGCGAAGCGGGAGAAGGGCCGCACGACGAGGAGCGCCGCGAGTGCGGCGACGACATAGAGCGCCATCTGGATCGCGAGCGCGACGAGCATGACGA
>JAABUQ010012992.1_pt1 | contig 10212 bp, 12 predicted proteins | sample 5560001 | NCBI WGS metagenome assembly JAABUQ01 (sample SAMN10711888, study PRJNA513371) | rock metagenome | isolation source: Antarctica rocks | place: Antarctica: Victoria Land, Finger Mt nord | collected 2015-12-18 | reverse complement strand
ACTGCTTCCTCTTTGAATTCTTTCGTGTAGACTTTTTGCATCTTGCCCATTGTTGATCCCTTTCCCAAGCTTGATTGAGTATATCTCAGCTTTAGGGACTCTTTCAAATCGGGGCAAGATCAATGCTTAATTCCTCTATTGGAAACGAAATATGCTTGTATCTAGCGATACTCTCTTTACAATGAAACCTTCTCTACAATTGAACGTCAAACGGAGGTCTCGTATACATATTTTGACGTAATTACTGTTCATTATGTAAAACGTTCTTTCATCAAATCCTGGTACCACTCAGACGCCAATTTAGAGCGAAGCGAGTAACAAAAGAGGATTGCGAAGGGATTGCAGCCCTCTGCTTATACTGGAAATAGGAAGCATTAAACTAGAGATAGATTGGTAATTTTTCTTATGATACACATCCAAAGACGACATACAGGCAAACGTTCTTTCATATTTCTAGTACTTAGTACGCTCATTGTACTCCTGGCGGGTACACTTACCCTACTAGCAGGGCACAGAGTGAGCAGCAGAGCCGATGCAGGTTATGTAGTCGGACCGCCGACGCTGCCAGCTGCGACCGTCGACCAGATCTTTACGCGCATGGGCAGTCCAATGGTAGGAACTGGAGTCGTCGTCGAGCAAGCCGCCCGCAACGCCAATATAGACGACGCCTTCGCCCTCGCCGTCTGGTGGACCGAGACAAACGATGGGGCCGCAGGAGTGGGTCTGGCGGATCGCAATCCGGGCAGCGTACGCGGGAATCCCGGTTATCCCGCCGCCTTTGATGGCTATACCATCTATCCATCCTATGCCGCCGCCATCAACGACTGGTTCACCCTCCTGCGCAATCGCTACGTCAACCGGGGCCTCACCTCCGCCTACACCATATGCTATCCCTATGTAGGCACAACTGGAGCCGCCTCCTGGGCCGGAAAAGTTGTCAACCTCATGCTGCGCTATCACGGCGAGGCACCCGCCCCCGTAGCAGCCGCACCCGCTCCCATTGCACCAATAGCCACCGCAACGGCAGTCGTACACACTATTCCTACACCGCTCCCCAAAGCTGTCGATGCAAAAAAGCATGCAGACGATTCCAAACCAGTAAAGGCAACGACCCGAGAGCAGCATCGACCGGTCAGTATAGGACTGGAGCAGGCTCAGAGCATATCGCAAGGGAACGGACGGCTGACACACAAAATGCCGCAGGCAGGTTCGGGATCAGCGCATACAAGTGAAGTTTTCCCAGTCCACATCCAACAAATTCTTATCGTGTTAGTACTTTTGGCGGCGATCCTGGCCGTACTTCCCAGTCTTCGTTTGAGGCGAAAGGAGAGAGGACGGAACACGGGACTTGCAGTAGAGACTGTGATGAGCACAACTGAGGGACTTGAGACGGAAATAGTTCTGCCGTTGTACATGCACGAGTATTCGTCAGTCGGGCGAATGCCTGAAGAGTGGGATGGACGAGTCACGGAAGCATTGAAGGGAGAGACGGTGGAGATGAGAGTACCGGCGACTCCGATGTTGAGCGGAATAGGGACGGTGCCGCTCACTCCCTTTGTCGAGGGGACGGAGAGAAGATATAGCGATGGAAGACGAGGCGAGATAGGGCTGAGGCGGGCAAGGCTGGTACCTATGGGGTCGGCAGATGGAATGAAAAGGGGTGTGGATGGGCCGGAGACGGGGCAGTTAAGATGGGAGAGTAGGGAAGAGTGAGAGGAGAGAAAAGCCGGGTCAAAAACAGTTGACAAAACGGGAGCAGCAATGGTATTATGTTTCGCGTAGTCCGTGAAACGGACGAAGAGAATGCCCTCGTGGCGGAATGGTATACGCGGCAGGTTGAGGGCCTGTGCCGAGAGGCGTGGTGGTTCGAATCCACTCGAGGGCACCCTGTTTTAGCATCCGAGAAGGGAACGAAAGTACGGATCGGATGCTATTTTTTGTACAGGGACAAATAAATACAAGAAACAAATAAGGGCGATTAGCTCAGCTGGTTAGAGCGGCTGCTTTACACGCAGTAGGTCACAGGTTCGAATCCTGTATCGCCCACCTGAAACCGCTTGAGAAGCCTGTCTATAGCATATAAGAAGTGCCTATGGATGGGCTTTTATCACAGAAAGTCACGTACAAGCCTACTGTCTGTACCTTACCGTTTTGTTGTTCACTTGGTCTTTTAGATCTGAGCAGAAAGGTAAATTTCTATGTCTTTAGACGAACGGGTTACAGCATTGGAGCAGGGATCAAGAGAGTTTCAGAGAGAGTTTTTGGTTCATCTGAGTGAAAATAATCGTCACATGGCGACATTGAATAAGGTGATCACGCAACAAGAGATTAATAGTAGAGATGTTGATCATAATCTTGGGATGCTCTTAGGTATGGTTACTGGACAGGGGCAAGATATCAGAGCTATAAGAAGTGATTTAGGTAGTATGGGTGAACGCTTGGAGCGTGTTGAGTCTCGGCTTGATAGTGTGGGCAGTCGTCTTGATGGTATGGATAAACGTTTTGATGGGGTGGATGAGCGTTTTGATTCTATGGATCAGAAGTTTGATCGGATGTTGCAATTGCTCGTGGCTATAGCCAGTAAACTAGGGACTGAGTGATTGCTGTTTGGCTCATAATAAAGGTGTTTGAATGAAACACTCAAGCACCTTTATTTTTAGGTTTATTTGGTTTTTGATGTTGTTTGCTCTCTATGGGTCTTTTCCCATTGTTCAAAGCCTTTTCTGTAGCTTTGAGCTATGAAGGATTTAGAGGTTTTTACATCCATTTTGAATTTTAGTCTTTTTCCTATTTTTTCCCCGAATTGCTCCATTCCTGCATGTATAGACATGGCTATTCCTGTTGGAGTCTCACTGGTGGCGTAAATTGTTGTGATGATAGTGCCTCTTGTTCCTAGTTTGTTTACCTCTTTTATTATCCCTCGTATGAGTGTTACCACATAATGCATTCTTGCATCTTCGCCTATATCTGGATCACTTGCTATAATAGCAAGACATTCTACGGTTTTTCCTTCCTCGAATGGTTCTACATTTTCTGCTGTTATATTCCACCCTCTAATTTTTCCATCCATAAACTGCATAAGCGTGTTGTGTTTTACTGGTAGAAGATGGAAAAATGCAACTACTTTATTGTTGTGTTTTACAACATAGCAACTTTCAGGATTCTTCTCTAGCCAGGATTTGCGTAGTTCGGCATTCATTGTAGATGGCGTGATTGCTCGTTTTGCTAAGTCGTATACCGCTTCCATGTCTTCTTCCTTTCCTAATTCGAAGATGCTTTTAGGTGGGTCTTGTGCTGTAAGAAATGCCAACCATTTTTCGGCATAAGTGTCTACTTCCTCTCTTAGGTACATCCCGTATTGTTTGCCAGGTGGGATAACTTTTCTAATTTTTCGTTGCGTTACTAGGTTTCTTAAGGCTGGTTCAGTGATACCTAGTTTTCTTTGTACATCTCTACCGCTATAGTATCTGTCGCTCACTTTAGGCATTTATGCTACCTCTTTCTAAAATGTGAATGTGACTTATGTCTTTATAGATTATACTTTATAAAATGTGAAATGTGAATAGAACAAATTTTAGAACAGTGAATGTTTGGATTCTATATTAAAATGTGAATGTTAAAAATATCAACGTCAAAAAGGTTGACATTTCTATGTAGGGTGTGTTATATTTTGCTTGTGAGAAGTTCACAGTTCACATTTTAGTTTTTTCACATTGATCTTAATAGGACAAGCGGTTCTAATAAGGAGGCTTTGTCTATGTCATTCGCTGATGTTTTGGTGACGCGGTTACTTCAATCTGCTTTGTCACAAGGCTACCGGGTTGTGCAGGATATTGTGACGAGGGATGTTTGTTTACTGTCTGCAACTGATAATGGCAAGCCATTTGCTGATGTTGGGGCGGCTCGTGCCTGGTTGCGTGAGCATATCGGGTGTGGCTCTTTTGCGCGTCGGTGTTCTGTTCGTTTGTAGGATTGTTGGCTAGCGGCTGCAACCACTAGCCAACGGTGAGATTAGCTTTTGCTTACGTAGCGTTTGGCTAGGCTCTGTCACAGTATGCAGTATAGGGCCTGGGCGAGTCAAGGAAAGGGGGGCATGGCCCTATGTCTACAGATGTGAATGAGCGATATGCTGATGCTTCTGGAATATCCTTACTAGCTGAAGATCAGTACAAGCGTGAGGTTGCCTGGGCCGAGTTGAACTCGTTGACCTCAGAAGAGGAAATTCGTCTCTTTGCTCAGATGATTCGTTCTCATCGTGAACCGGTGAATCAGTGGCGTGCTGCTTTGGCGAAAGGGGCTCGTGCTCGCGTTGTTGAGGCATACCAACCCGTTGTCTTTGGTGTGGCATTGAGTGCTGTTCGTCGGGTCAAGGGTCTAGAATTCATGGATGCGGTGAGTGAAGCTAATATCGGGTTGCTCACTGCGATTGATGACTATGTCTCGAAGTGTTGGGATCGTCAACAATCCTTTAAGGCTTTGGCTATCACGTGTATGCGTCAAGAGATATGGCGTGCTTTTTATATGCGTGGTGGCCTCTTTTCCCTTCCTCATTATCAGGCAAACTTGCTTTCTCGTCTTCATCGTCACTCCGCACAGTTTCTTCATGAGTATGGCTATGAGCCTTCTGTGTCTGATCTTGCTGATCTGATGGAGGTGTCAGAAGAGGAAGTTCAGCGTCTTCAATCCTTGTCTCGTACTCGTGCCTCTGAGAGTCTTCAGGCATTGATTTCTGAAGAGGAAGATGCATCTGACCGTCTTGATTTTACGCCTGTCTTTCAGAGTGGCTGTGATCGTGGTGAAGGGGCTGTTTCTCCTCTTAAACAGGCGGTGCGTGATGCGGTTGTGAATGATCTGTCTCCTCGGCAACGTGAGGCGGTTGTGCAAGTGTATGGTTTCTCTGATGAACGGGTTGTTGCTGCGGCTCAGATGGTTTCTGGGCGACCGGTGATTCAATCGCGTCATCTTGCGGATTATGAGAAGTTTGCGAGGGAGCGGCTTCGTCATCTTCTCCAGCCAGTGCTTGACGGGCGGGGACGTGATGAGGAGTTATGTGAGGAGTACTATTCTACAAAAGAGGTGGCGGAGGTGTTGGGTGTCACGCGTTCAACGGTGAAACATCGGGCGGCTCAGGGTCATCTTCCGGTGAAGCGGGTTCCTGCTCTTCGTGGAACCCGTGCGCATGTCTTGCGGTTTCCGAAGCGTCTGATTGATGCTCTCGTCGTCGCTGAACGCGAAGAGGTGAGCGCCTAATGGCAAAGCTGTAGGGGTCTGTGTTAGCTGAGGGAAAATGGGGTGTTGTTTGGGTCGAATGGTCTTTTAAAGTACCATCTTGTTTCATTGAGTTCTTTTATGTGGCTGATTGCTTCCCATCCGATGAGGCCGAGGACTGCTATAGATGATCCCCAAAGGTTTCGGTCGAAAGGTTGGGTTTCTGTGAAGAGTCCTTCTTCTCGGTAGTATCCGTAGGTGATTTCTCTTCCGTTGTTCGTGAGGTGGCAGTATTCCCATTGTGGCATTATTGTACTCCTCCTGTAGATAGATTGCCTTTCTTATGGAAGTGTAGCATATGTGTTCTCCTTGTGTAAAGGAGAGAGGGGGTGTGTATGGGATTTCGTGAGTATTGGGAAGAGCAAGAGACAAAGAGGCGTGCAGAGTATCAGGCTTCTATTACGTTGGCTCATTCGTGGATTGGTCGGCGGGTGTGGGTGTATTCTTCAGAGAATCCAGGTCATGCTGACTATGGTGAGGTTCAGTCTGTTAATGAGCGTGGGATGGTCTTTATTCAAACGGGATATAGCCCGCAAGGTCGGCTTTTGGGTTCCACAGTCAGTGCAAATATGCTTGGTCAGTGGGTTGTGTTGGCTGATGGCTAGCCACTAGGTGTGTGTGGGGGTGGCGTGCGTGTTGGGTCGGGTTCCCGGCACGCACGGGGGCAGGGGAGCCGGTAGGCTCACGAGTATCCTTTGGGGGTGTGGGGGTTCTCTGTGTGTGGGTGGTGGTCAGGGAGGTTTGCGGGCTTCTCGTCTTGGCCCTTGCGCCGTGTGATAGGATCGCAACGGCTAGGGAGGCTGGATGGCCTTCTCACGATGTAGAGCCTTATCCAGCCTCCCTGGACGTGAGAACCGCATCACGCGAGCGCAAGGGCAAGCCCGCAAACCGTGCTCGTGGCTGTTCGGTTCGGGTGGCGTCAGCTTTCCATCCGCGTAGCGGTTCCTTTTGGGGTTGGGTGTGGGTGGCTCCTCTGGTGGGGCGGCTGTACGCGCCGAAGGACGGCGTACAGCCGCAAGGGCGCGGGTCAAGTATATCGCGCCCGTAAAAAACCATAGAGAGAGTAGCGCATGCGGTCAAATGAGAATGGTTGCTTACTGTGTTCGGGAAGTGAAAAGGGGGTGCTCATGGAAAAAGTGCGGGTTGTTGGTTGTGGGATAGATACGCTCGTTGTCAATGTCTATCACACTGATCGCTCTAGTAAGCCGACGAAACGGGAGTTAAAGGAGAGTTTGAGGTTACAGTTAGAGGATTGGAAACGTTCAGCGCAAGAGGTGAAAGAGCCTGTCGCCACGTCTCACACGTTCAATGGCTTGACATTATTAATGCAACCGAATGGAGCCGCGCATGGTCAATTTCCCTGGATGCTCAAAACGCGTGACATCACCTTCTACGTCTCAACGGGATCATGGAACGGCATCGGGTCAGTGCGCTTGAGTAGTGAATTTCTCTGGTCGTCTCAGGGTACTTTACATGCTGTTGCTCAAGTGCAGGAACTTGTAGACGCCTTCTTTCAGGATGAGATGTACCTGCAAGCATCTGCAATAGACCTGTGTGCGGATATTGCGGGATGGGAGGAGATAGGCAAGCTGGATAAGAAGCATGATTTTGTGTCACGCTCCTTTAAGCGTCGAGGACATGCAGAGGCGGATTGGGGCTATGATGGCGACTCAGGAGATTATTCGTATGGTTTGCAAGAAACAGGGCTTGATTTCTCGCGTGGTGGGCCGTTGTCATTGACCATTTATGATAAGTCGCGTGAGGTGAAAAAGTCGGGGAAGGGTTGGTTTGCGGAACTGTGGCGGCTGCATGGCTGGTCTGAGGAAGATGGGCATGTGTGGCGGGTGGAGTTGAAATACAAGCGTGAGGCACTTCATGAGCTACAGCAAGAGGTAGATGGTGAAGAGGTGTTTCATGGTATCGAGGATGTGTACATTCTTCTCGACTACTTGCCGCTCTTGTGGGCGTATGGTGTTGGCTCGGTCGAGGAGTCTGTTGATAGCTTGCCGGGTTGGTTGCGTTGTGTGGTGCCGGGCAATGACAAGAAGCGGACACGCTGGCCGACGCATCCGGGGTGGAAAGTCGTACAGGGAGCGTTTTCGGGCTCTGGTGAGCGACCTGTACAGTTTGGAAAGGTGGTACGCAAGCGTCACCGGGACGATAACATAGACCGGATGCTAGAGGCGGTGGTTGGCTATGCCTCGTCGTTAGCGGTCTACCTGGGGAGCCAGTACGGCGATGAGATGACGGATCTCTCGATGGTGTTGCACTGGATCGCGCAAGCGGGGCCGGAGTACTTGGAGCGAATAGAGCGGGATTTTGCAAAAGAGGTAGAACGTAAACGAGTACAATTTGGTGTACGCGAAGAATAGGGAGGTTCATATGGGGAAGAGGTCAAAGCGGGTGAAGCAGATGTCGCCGGAACAGTGGGCAAAGCTCGAACAGGCCCGTAGGGAATGGGTCGGGAAGATTGGTGCATTTGATCGGAAGAAGGTTTCTGTGCAGTTTCCTCGTCGAATGCTTGTTGATCGTATTCTTGATACAGGTGATGTGTTTCTTCAGAATGAGCCGGGTGATTCTCCTGGTCATCGTCGTATTGTTCCACTTTTCTTTTTAGCGTCGTGTGAGATTGTTGGGAGTGAGTGGGACTATGAAGGGAGGGAAGGTGTATGAGGAAGGGGTTAAAACGGGTTAAGTGGACAGGTCAAGAGGTTGAATGGCTAGCCATTAGTAGATAGAAGGGGGTGTTCTATGGGTGATGATAAAACGTCTCTGAAAAAGGCTGCACAGGATTTTCTTACTGATCGTGAATTGAATAACCACAGTGAGAAGACCATAAGAACTTATGAACAACGATTGCGGTACTTTATGACATGGCTTGAGTCTGCATATGGCGTTGTTTTTGTTGATGATTTGGAGCTTGTACACCTTCGTGGTTGGATAGCCTATCTACAGAAGACGCCTACATATAGGGGTAAAGAGATGAGCGACGAGTCTATACAAAGTTATGGTCGTTCGTTGCTGGCTTTCTGTCACTGGTTGGAGCAAGAAGAGATCATTGATAAGGTGATTACTAAGCGTTTCAAGTTGCCTCGTGTCGAGGAGAAGTTTGTACCGACATACACATCTGGTGATGTTCAAAAGTTGCTCGACGCTTGTGAAGAGGGACGAGACAGCAGACCGCATCTACATAAAGCTTTGACTGCTCGCAATCGTGCTATTGTGTCTTTGTTCGTTGATACGGGCATACGTCTTAATGAGCTGGTTCTGTTGCGCTTGGGCGATATAGACCGTGATATGCGCGTGTTGTTGGTGCATCGTAAGGGTAACAAGTGGCAGCAGGTGCCGGTTACGCGTGATGGTTTTAGACCGCTCCATGAGTACTTGATGAAGCATCGTCCTTTGCTTGCTCAACAGGATGGTGTAGAAGTTGCTCATAGGGAAGATGCGGTTTTTCTCGGTGATGATGGCAAGCCATTAGCTTACTGGGGTGTGGCCGCTCTGTTTCGCCGCCTGAAAAAACGAACGGGCATAGATGGTAAAAAAGTTGGTGCTCATAATTGCCGCCGTTATATGGCAACAACTCAGCTTGCAGATGGTCGAAGTCCTTTAGATGTTCAGCGTCAAATGGGGCATCGCACGCTAGCTATGACAAATAAGTATGCTTCTCTTACTATAGATCATCTGAAAAAATCGCATGAGAAACATTCAACTTTGCGGGTTGATAAGGGTAAAAAGGAGGGTTTTGGCACTGGATATTGGGATGAGTAGAGGGTAAAATAGGGTAGTGCGGGCCTACTGCTTACATATTACAGGTAGTAGGCTCAGGTACTCTAGGATGGCTCTACAGGCTGGTTGATGGGATGGCTTAGGTCAAATGCTTTACACGCAGTAGGTCTGGGGTTCGAATCCCTAATCGCCCACTATAAAACGGCCTGAAGAGCCCATCTATAGTATGTATAGCATAACTATGAATGGGCTTTTTCGTGCCGAAAGTTATGCATAAACTGAATGTTCATATCATGTCTTCTTGCTAGCTACTACACTTACCTTATATATTTCGGCTTCCATGTTTTAAAATGTCGAATAGAATACGTTGAATATAGAAATTATAAACTATATCGTAAGGAGATGGTAGTATGCCTCAACGTTCGAATGATTTTCAGCAACTAATATATCTTATTCACTGTCAGATTGATAATGAAGCGGAAGTTACAGAATCTAAGTTTCTTGTTGACCGGGTAGCTAACATTAATCGTGAAGTTGACATCACTATTGAGAAGCAGATTGGAGATTATTCAATTTTAGTTAGTGTTGAGTGTCAAGGACGAGGAAGAGTTGCATCGGTAGAGTGGGTAGAACAAATGATAGCTAAACATCAAGCATTGCCAACAAATAAGCTTGTTCTAGTTTCACAATCAGGTTTTACAGAACCTGCACTTCAAAAAGCAAGGTTTTTTGGAGTTGAGGCAATGACATTAACCGAAGCTATCGAAGCTGATTGGAAAGTCATGACTGGTCTGGAAAGTATACTACTTTGTAGATCAGCGATAACACCTAGCGCATGTTTTGCAACATACGAAGACTCTTTTACAAATATATCATCTATTCAATTAGAGATGGATCACCAATTGATTGATATAAATGGAGGAGAATTAATAGCCGTCGAGGAGGTATTTGGTGTCTTTTTAGACATATCTCTAGACAATTATGTACAAGATAGGAATCAGGAAACAAAAGATAGGCCAAGATATACAATATTCAAGCTTGATTGTCCCTTTCCTAAAAATACTTTCTTCCTTGATATTCAGGGGGTTAAGTATGGTGGCCCACTCTGTCAAGACACAGAAATAGGTTTCGATAAGAGCTACTTTTCTCCTTTTCACTCTTGTATTCTCAACACCGTTGGATCAGACCTTGTGAAAATACACTTCGGCTGGCGTC
>JAABUQ010012990.1_pt1 | contig 10213 bp, 9 predicted proteins | sample 5560001 | NCBI WGS metagenome assembly JAABUQ01 (sample SAMN10711888, study PRJNA513371) | rock metagenome | isolation source: Antarctica rocks | place: Antarctica: Victoria Land, Finger Mt nord | collected 2015-12-18 | reverse complement strand
AGCGCGCGATTCGCGCCGTGAAGCGGAGCGTTCCCGGGTTGCTGGTCATCACGGACGTGTGCAATTGCGAGTACACCAGCCATGGCCATTGCGGCTTTGTCAAGGATGGGGACGTCGACAATGACGCCACGCTTGCGTGGTTGGCCAAGACGGCGGTTTCGCACGCGGCCGCCGGCGCCGACATTGTGGCTCCCAGCGACATGATGGACGGAAGGGTAGATGCCATCCGAAGCGCTCTGAACCGGGCGGGACACATCCACACGCCCATCCTGTCGTACGCGGCGAAATACGCCTCTGTTTTCTACGGTCCTTTTCGCGAGGCGGCCGAATCCACGCCGCAATTCGGCGACCGCCGCAGCTATCAGATGGACCCGGCGAACGCACGCGAGGCCATGCGCGAGATCGCGCTTGACCTGGAAGAAGGGGCCGATATGATCATGGTCAAACCCGCAATGGCGTACTTGGACATCATTCGAGAAGCGCGCCGGGAGTTTAACGTGCCGCTAGGCGCTTACCAGGTGAGCGGCGAGTTCAGCATGATCATGGCCGCCGCGGAGAAGGGCTGGCTGGATTTGGACAGAACCATCCTGGAATCATTGACGAGCATCCGCCGGGCTGGCGCTGACTTTACGATGACCTACTTCGCGAAGAGAGCGGCCAAGTTGCTGGCTTAGCAGCAAACTACTCTTGCGGCAGCCGTCCCGATAAGTAGACACGTTCCGGCTGCGCGTGATGTCCACCGGGGCCTTGCGTGCGCACGATGTGAACTGCTACGGGCTGCCCGGGCCTAAGCGCGGACTGCAGCTTCATGACATCGTCCGGTGAGGAAACGAGTTGCCGGTTGATGGAAAGGATGGCATCGCCTTCGACCATGCCGATGTCATCCGCGAAAGATCCCGGGTCCACGGCGACTACTTTTACGCCGTCCTTGTTTTCGATTCCCATGTCCTGCCGTTCCTTCTGAGTCAGACGCATGATGGTGATGCCGAATCGAGCAGTCGTTAGCGCTTTCGCGACCGGCGCGGTTTCGGGCCGGGCTTCCGCGATGGACGGCTCATTTTGCCAGACCACAGACCTCTCACCCACGTTCACCTTGAAGTCTATTCGCTTCCCCTCGCGATCCACCGTGAGCAGAGCGTTGGAATGAATCGGCAAATCAGCCACTTTGTTCACCAATTCCTGGCCGTCCCGCACAGGCTTGTCGTTGATTCCGACAATGACGTCGTCGGCTCGAAGTCCGGCCTTACCGGCGGGACCGGTAGGCGAGACGCTCTCCACCAACACGCCGTGGTCGAGCCCAAACGCTTGCAGCGTGTCCGACTGGCTGCCATTGTGCGTCCACTTGATGCCGATGGAGCCGCGCACCACACGCCCTTCGCGAATGATGTCGTTGTAAACCTTCACGGCCATATTCGAGGGCAACGCAAAGCCGATGCCTTCATAAGAGCCGCTGCGCGTCGCGATCATGGTGTTGACGCCGATAACTTCGCCGCGGATATTCAGTAGCGGGCCCCCACTGTTGCCAGGATTGATGGCCGCATCCGTTTGCAGGAAGTTCTGGAATTCATTGGCGCCGGGCAAATCGCGACTGGTTCGTTCCGCGCTGATAATCCCGGCGGTGACCGTCGCCTGTAGTCCGAACGGCGAACCGATCGCAATCACCCAATCACCGACCTGCACGCTATCGGAGTTCCCGATCTCCACCGGGACCAGCGGTTCCTTGGTATCGATTTTTAGAACCGCCAAGTCGGTCTCGGAGTCGTAGCCGATCACGCGGCCTCTGTACTCCAGATCCGCGCCGTTGAGCCTGACCTTGATGCGATCGGCTTTCTCGACGACGTGATGGTTGGTGATGATGTATCCCTTCCTATCGACGATGAAACCGGTGCCTGACCCCTCGGTTCGGAAGGAACGCGGCTCCGGACGCCCGAAGAACTTCTTGAACATGTCCGACGGATCCTGTTCCTTTGGCGCTGGGGTCTCGCTATTGTCCTCCTCGCCCGAATTATCGTTGTGCCGTGTGTGTTTGCCGGGTTTCGGGAGATAGTCGGATTCGATGTAAACCACGGAGGGCTCCACTCGCTTGGTTAATTTCGTAAATTCGTTCGCGATGGGGACCGCTTGCGGAACGGTGAGTGGCGTCGCGTCAGGAGCCGAAGTGGAAGTCTGCCGGTTCGCCTTCACCCCGGTGTTGATCACGGTCCCGATCACGATGCCGACAACCAGCGTGAACAGCAGTAGCACAAAGCTGATCAGTTTCGGTTGCTTGATCTTCTGGAGGAACGGCATGGGCAAACCTTTTCGCGAACGGTACTTATCAGTATAAGGAAACTAGCCCCGCTCTGAAGCGAAAGCTTCTTATCGGCTGTGAGTCAACTCTTCCGATGTCAAGCGCGACGAGCGGGTTTCAGTTCGACGGCTAAAATCCCGGCGAGGATCAGCGTACCGCCTGAGACGGCGCTAAGCGTCAACTTCTCCCCTCCATACGAGACAGCCGTGGCCAGGGCGAAGACCGGTTCTAACGCGAAAATGAGGGCGGTTCGCGTTGCGGTCGTATACTGCTGTCCCCAGGTCTGCAACGCGAAGGCGAGCGCGGTAGCAAAAACGGCCGTCAGGAGAACGGCCAAGATGACGTTGCCGTTCCATCTAGCTACCGGTGGCTCGATTGCCAACGATAAAGTGGATAACAGCGCCGCACAGGCGATTTGACCAAGAGCGACGGCTTCGAAGCGTTCGCGTTGCGAGAAGTAGCCCAGAACCAGCAGGTGAATGGCGAAAGCGACTGCACACGCAACGGTCAGCAGATCGCCTCGGTTGAGTTGAAGGCCGCGCTCCAGCGAAGGCACCGTTAGCAGCGCCATGCCGGCCGTTGCCACCGCTATGCCGAGTAACTCCGTAATCTGCGGCCAACGCTTGTATACGGCCGCACTGAATAGGGGAACCAAAACGATGTATAAGCCAGTCAGAAAACCCGAATTGGCGGCGGTTGTCTCCTTCAGCCCGAAGGTCTGCAGAACATAACCAAGCCACAGAAATACACCGGCGATGGCTCCGCCGCGCAAGCCGCGGGCCACATTCTGCATGCCTGCCCGTCGGAAGGCAGGCAGAAACAGCAACAGCATGCAGACGCTAGCGATGGAGAAGCGGGCAGCCAGGAAGTACAGCGTGGAAATGTCCACGAGGGCCCGCTTGACGACCACGAAAGTGGTTCCCCAGATAAGCGCCACGACGGCGAGCGCCAAGTCGGCTTGCCAGCGGGAAGGTATTGCGCTGACGGCTTCTTCCGTGTTAAGACTGGTCACGCCGGGAGTGGCGGCGCTTCGGCCAGTGCCGCAAGAACCAGCAGAATGCGGCGCAAACCCAGCTCTCGTCCGTCAGGTTGATACCACTCTTGCGTTGTATGCGCGCCGCCACCCTGACCGCCAGCCCCAATGGAGACCGCGGGAAGACCCATTGAGAGCGGAACGTTTGCATCCGTGGAAGCGCAGTCTACCCGCGACCGGATGTTCAGGTACGAATCCACCGCCTGGATGGTCCGAAGCAGGGGAGAGTGTTCGGGGAGCTTGCCGGCGGGTCGCGAGCCCAATTCCTTGATCTTAGCCGTCAGGCGGCTGGCGCGGGCGGCACGATTTTCGCGTTCCAGGCTCTGTTCCACGGCAGCGCTCAGAAGCGCCGAAAGGTCATCTAGAATGCCGCCCTGCTCGGAACGAAGGTCGAGTTTCGCTCGGGCGCCGGAAGGGATCGAATTGATGCTGGTTCCGCCTTCCACAATCCCGAAATTGAAGGAGAACCGGCCTTTGCGCTCCGCCACGGCCGTCCGCGCATTCGCCATCTGGATGAATTGCGCCACGGCATCACTGAGGGCGTGAACCGGGTTGGGCGTTCCATGATCGTTCCAACTGTGCCCGCCTGGCCCGCTGTAGCTGATCTCGAAACGACGGCTAGCAAGTGCCTGGGTGGTGATGTGGTCGGTAGACGGCCCGTCCAGAACAAGAAACGCGGTGACACGTGCAAGCTGTGGCGCCTGACGGCACAAGTACCGCATGCCGTTGAGGTTCCCCTCGCCTTCTTCGCCGACATTCGCTACCAGCAAGATGGATGCCGCCAAGTCGTGTAGTTCAGGCGTCTCGGCCAGGACTCGCGCCAGCGCGAGCAGCGCGGTTAACCCCGATCCGTTGTCGGCGGCACCCGGGCCAAAGAGCCTTCCATCGGGCGCGTAGTACACGTCTTCGGGGCGTCCGGGAGCAAACACCGTGTCCAGGTGCGCCGAGACTACCAGCGGCCTTTGCTGCTCATTGCCGCTGAAGGTGGCGAGTACATTCCCGGCGCGGTCGAGTTTAGCGCTCCAGCCAAGTAATTCCAGTTGCACGCGAAACCACTCCGCGCGTGCCCGCTCGAAAAACGTCGCGGCGGGGATGCGGCAGAGTTGCAGATGCTGCTCGCTGATCCACGTTCGTTCGCGGGTGAACCAGCGCTGGGCATTAAATAGAGCCGCTTGTTCCGCCATATGGGCGATTCGGCGCTGGTCGAACACGACGCGGCCGAGGTGCGGCAGGGATTTGAGTTGGCTCGCCAGATACTAGCCCGTTATGTGTAGTTTAGCTTGCGGTGCGTTCTCGCGAGGTTAGGGCGGTTTCGAAAGTGACGTGGATACGGCAGAGTTCCTTCAGTTGCTTAGGCGCTTGCCGATGAGAACGGCTGTAGCACTGCAGGCAGCCGCAACCAGGGTCGCGCCGCCGACGCAGCAACGTGAGTACAACACGGGCACGTAAGCGCAGTAAAGAGAACGTCGTCCGACAAGACTCTCGGCAACTGGTCTTCAGCGTGGCGATGAACGAATATTGAGAAATGCTCACGCCGAATTATGGCTGGGGAAAGTCTGCCAGAATGCTTTCCAGCAGTCTCAGCCGATCACGAAGAACAGTTTCTCGGCTGCTTTTCCCGCTTGGGGTAACCGTGACTTTATTTGTTAGATGCCCGAATAAAGTGGCAGGTGTGCGCCAGGGCCGAACGTCTTCCACGGCCTTGGGCTCCGTTATACTGAAATAAAGGCCCCCGGAAAATATGAATACGTACGTCAAGTTCGGGATGTTGATGGTCCTGATTGTAGGTTCGCTGGTTTGGCTCGCAGTGGGGGGAATCAGCGATACGAAAACCTACTATAAGACCATCCTGGAGCTCCAAAGCATGGGTAGCGCCGCGCATAGTCAAAGGCTTCGCGTGGGCGGTGACGTACAGCCCGGGTCCATTGTGAAAAAAGGACCGCAAGTCGCATTCGTTTTGCATCAAGGCGCGAAAACATTGAATGTGGTTTACGCAGGAACAGATCCGCTCCCCGATACCTTCAAAGACAATGCCCAGGCGTTAGCGGATGGGCGGCTGGGTCCTGATGGCGTGTTTGAGGCGAACAAGATTCAGGCCAAATGCGCTTCGAAGTACGAAGCGAAACCGCCTCAGCACCGCCTTTCTCATGATGCAGCCGCGCCATCGCGAATCAGTAGCGCTACGTCTTCTCACGCCAGCAGCCGTTCGTAGTTCTTTCAGGAGGTAAGAATGGAAAATATCGGCGCATTATCGGTTCTGCTTGCCTTCTGCCTGGCGGTTTTTGCCATCGCCGCGTCCCTTGCAGGGAAGTATGGCCGCCGTCCGTTCCTGGTCGTTAGCGGCGAGCGTGCAGTGTACGCCGTCTGGGCCCTTCTTACCGCCGCTTCCGCGCTACTCATCACGCTGCTCCTCACCGGCGACTTCCGCATGGCATACGTTTCGGCGCATACCGATAAGGCGATGCCGGCCGTTTACAAATTCACCGCTTGGTGGGGCGGCCAGGAAGGTTCGCTGCTGCTATGGGCCTGGTTGCTCTCCACTTACTCGGCGATCATGGTTTACACCAATCGCCGCAAGTTTCGCGACATGATGCCGATCGTCATCAGCATCATGATGGCGACGCTTTCGTTCTTCGTTGGAATGATCACATTCGTCGCGAGTCCTTTTCAGGTGCTCACGTCGGCGGGTCGCGGAGTGATTGATCTGGGAGACGGAAGCGGGCTCAGTCCGCTGTTGCAGTGGTGGACCATGGCCATTCATCCGCCGTTCCTCTATTTGGGTTATGTGGGATTCACCGTGCCCTTCGCGTTCGCCATGGCCTCGCTCATTACCAAGCAGCCGGGCGAAGGTTGGATTCACACGACACGCCGCTGGGCTATTGTGACGTGGCTGTTCCAAAGCACTGGAGTGTTGTTGGGCATGGGTTGGGCATACACCGTCCTTGGTTGGGGAGGTTACTGGGGCTGGGACCCGGTTGAAAATGCCTCATTGATGCCCTGGATTACCGCCACCGCTTTCCTGCATTCCGTGATGATGCAGGAGAAGAAGGGCATGATGAAGGTTTGGAACATGGTGCTGGTCTCCGCCACGTTTCTGCTGAGCATTTTAGGCACAACGCTGACACGCACCGGGTTGGTCGCCTCCGTACACGCGTTCGCACAGTCGCCCGTGAAGCCGTACTTCACAACTTTCCTGATCACAGCCACTGTGCTCACGGTTTTTGCCATCGTAAAGAATCTTCCTTACCTGAAAAGCGACGTGAAGCTGGAGAGCGTTGTCTCGCGCGAATCGAGCTTTCTGTTCAATAACCTCATCCTGCTGGCAAGTTGCTTTGCGGTTCTCTGGGGCACGCTGTTTCCGGTCATCATGGAAGCCCTGACAGGGGAGAAGGAAACGATTGACGCTCCTTACTATAACCGCGTCAATGTGCCCATCGCGCTGTTCTTGATTTTCCTCACGGGTGTTGGACCGTTGATCGCGTGGCGCAAGAGCTCCGTAAGCAGCCTGAAGCGGGCCTTTCTAGCGCCTGCCGTGACGGGCATGCTGGTTGTGGTGGTGTTGGGCCTTAGCGGCATCCGGCAAGTCGCGCCGCTGATCTCGTTCGGCCTGTGCGCGTTCGTTCTGGCGACTATTCTGATCGAGTTCTGGAAGGGATCCCGCGCCATACAAGCGAAAGAGCATCTAGCGCTCCCCGCGGCTGCCTTCCAGCTCACTTGGCGGAACACGCGCCGCTACGGTGGGTACTTGGTGCACATGGGCATTGTATTCATGTTTATCGGCTTCACAGGAAGTGCTTTCAACCAGCATGTAACCCGCAATTTGGGCCTGGGAGAGAGTGTGCGCTTCGGTTCGTACGACTTGAAGCTGATGAACGTGAATAACGGCGAAACGTCTGATTATCAGTTCAGCCATGCCGTCCTGAGTGTCTCGCGCGATGGCAAGGAGATCAAACAGCTCGAGCCTGAAGTGCGTCTGTACAAGAATAGTCAGGAGCAGAGTTCCGTCATCGGCATCCGGCGTCGCTTGAACGAAGACCTGTATGTGAACTTCTCTGGCGTGTTGCAGGACAACAGCAAGGCGATACTCCAGATGTATATTTTCCCGCTGGTGTCCTGTATATGGGCCGGGTATTGGGTTCTGCTCTTCGGCACCATCATCTGTTTGATTCCTGGAAAAGTGCGCCTGCAATATGCGCGCACGGAGGTAATCGGTATTGCCAGCAGTACGCCTGTCACGGTGCAGTCTTAAGTTAGTTTTCACTTTCTTCGCCGTCTTGGCAGCCTCCGTTGCACAAGATCCGTCGTCGTTTCTCACGCCTGATGTTCTGCGAGTCGGGGACAGACTGGCGTGCCGGTGCGGTGGTTGCCGGAACATGGTCGGTACCTGTCCCATGCTGCACTGCAGTTCGGCGGACCCGTTACGCCGCCGTATCCACGAGATGAAAACCCAGGGCGCTAGCGACGACAATATCGTCAGCGCGATTGTGCGGGACGAAGGTGTGGTGGCCTTGGCGGCTCCTCCCACCGATAGTTTTGGCGGCTTCCTTACGTGGATGATGCCCGCCCTCGTTTTGGTCATGGGCTTCTATGTGTACTCCTGGTATGTTCGCCGAAATCGTAGGTCGCCGGAGCCGCTCACGGCACTCGATAAAGCGAATATGGAGCGCTTCCGTGCCCAAATTGATCAGGACTTTGACAAGGACGCTGAGCGGAGTGACCGTATCACAGACAAGCGGAAATGATCGTCGCTCTCGCGGTCGTACTGGCGCTCGCGGCGCTGGCCTTCACGCTCTTCATTCGTGTGAATGATGTTCCCGAGCCTATTCCGGTCTCGCCCATTCAACATCTGGAAGACCGTAAGCAAGCAATCTATGGCAACCTGCGAGATCTTCAATTCGAGTACCGCTTGGGCAAGCTATCCGACGATGACTACCAGCAGACCAAGCAAGCGCTGCAAAGGGAACTGGCCGGAGTTCTTGCCGAGACGGAAGACATGATAAAGAAGTTAAGCCTCACCCCGGCGCGAGCGCTTTCGAAGCCCACCTCGTCGGCGCTGCGCCCCCCAGCGGCTTTGTGTCCTCATTGTGGCGCTTCCTTTTCACAGTCGTTGAAGTATTGCGGAGAATGCGGAAGAGCCATGGCGTGAGTAAGTTCTTTCCCTTTGTGGGACTTCTTATCATCGGCTCTTCCCCTCTTGCGGCCGCCATCGACGGCACAGTTCTGAATCGCACCACGGGCAAGCCGCAACCCGGCGTCGGCGTCACCCTGGTGAAGCCTGGACAGGGAGGCATGCAGACCCTCGGCACCACTCAAAGCGATGCGGCTGGCCATTTCGCTTTTCAAAAAGATCAGCCAGGCGGTGGACCGCAACTGCTGCAAGCCAGCTATAAGGGCGTGAACTACAACAAGCTGATGACGCCGAATCTCCCAACTTCAAACGTGGAACTAGACATCTATGAAGCCACCAAATCGCCCGCCGCGGCGCACATCGCGCAGCGAATGATGCTTCTTGAGCCATCGGTGAATCAGATTGCGGTCAGCGAAACTGTTATCCTCCAAAACGACTCCACGACGACTTACAACAACACCGATTTAGGCGGACTGCGCTTCTTCTTGCCGCCCGCGGCCAACGGTCAAGTCCGCGTCAGTGCCCAAGGCCCGCAAGGCATGCCGTTGCCGCGGCCCGCGGAGAAGACCAGTGAGAACGACATCTTCAAAGTCGATTTTGCAATTAAACCGGGCGAGACGCAATTTGAGGTGAACTATGTTCTGCCGGTCGGTTCGCCTTTCACCTTGCAAGGGCGAGCGGTGAGCGTGAAAGGCATGCCGGCGGGACCAATCCGTCTGGTTGCGCCCTCCGGTGTGACCCTCGCCGGGAACGATATTCAGCAGGTCGGGACCGAGCCCAAAACTCAGGCGACCATTTATAACGTAGTCGCGGCGAACAATTTCTCCGTTCTTGTATCCGGCACGGGCTCTCTCCACGGAAACGGCGACGCCGATGCAGGACAAGACAGCGATGAGCCGGCAATCGTGCAAGGCAAACCACAGATTTATGCCCATCTGGGTTGGCTGGTGACGCTGGCGTTCGCTGTTTTGGGAGTCGGGTTGATTGCGCTCTTCCGGAGCTCGCCGGTGCGGTCGCCATCAGGTAACTAAGCCCAGACACGATCAGATGCCCCAAGCCGTCGAACTCGATCACGTGTGGAAATTCTACGGCAACTACGCCGCGCTTCGTGATTACACGCTGACCATTGAGGAAGGCCGCTGCCTGGCTCTGCTGGGACGAAACGGAGCAGGGAAGACGACTGTGCTGCGCATCCTGGCCGGCCTCTCGCCCTTCCAGCGCGGCGCCGTGCGCCTGTTCGGACAAACGTCACGTAGCCCGGACGCGCGGCTTCAGATCGGTTTCTTAGGCCACGGCATTGGCGTGTACGAAGATCTCTCCGCGCGTGAAAACCTGGCGTTCTTCGCCAATATCTGCGAGGTAACAAACTCCCGCGCCACAGTAGAAAGTTGGCTGGAGCGTGTCAACCTCTCGCGCGTCGCCGGCATACCTGTACGTCAGTTCTCGCGAGGCATGCGGCAGCGGCTGGCATTGGCACGCACGTTCCTCCATTCGCCGAAATTACTGCTGCTCGATGAGCCATTCACCTCACTCGACGACCGCGCCATTCGTATGCTCAGCGAGCTTCTTGCCGAAGCACGCACGCGCGGCGCTACTATCATTCTTTCCACGCATCAGATCCGGGAGGCGCTCGCTATCGCGTCTCATGTCGCGTTGATAGAGAATGGACGACTGCGCCACGCCGGAGAGCGAACCAATGAGATGTTAGAGGACCCAGCGCTGCTGTACCGTCTCTACACGGAATTAGGCGCGGCTTGAAGCG
>JAABUQ010012989.1_pt1 | contig 10214 bp, 7 predicted proteins | sample 5560001 | NCBI WGS metagenome assembly JAABUQ01 (sample SAMN10711888, study PRJNA513371) | rock metagenome | isolation source: Antarctica rocks | place: Antarctica: Victoria Land, Finger Mt nord | collected 2015-12-18 | reverse complement strand
ACCATCGACCGGGTCGGATGGTGGGCCTCGCTCCGCCCGGCACCACCCTACATGTTTGGGTGTTGTCGGTCAGTCGCGGATGCCGGGGCTCCGGAGGATCCGCTTGTCATAGGTGACCCGGGAGTCGTAGATGTTCGACGTGAGCATGCACGCGATCACCTGCTCGTCGGAGTAGCCTTGCCCGATGAGACCTTGGTAGAAGGCGATCAGGTTGGGGTCGGGGTTGATCGGCTGGCCGGCGGCGGTGGGCGGGAGGTTGCCGGAGCGGAGCACGCCGAGGGCCTCGTTGGGCAAGTATTGCTGGAGCTCGGCGACGGTCAGGCCGTTGAAGTAGAGCGGGCTGCCGTAGATGATCGCCTGGGCCACGCCGATCCGGGGCAGGCCGGCGTTGATCCGGGCGGTCCAGCTCGCGTTGGTGCCGGCGTCGACGGGGAACCCGGCGAGGTCGCGGTACACGGCGGTGACGTAGGAGCTGACGTTCCCGCCGTTCCTGGCGAAATACTCGGGGCTGGCGAGGATGGCCAGGACCACGGACTCGCGGTTGGCGTACCCCTGGAAGACGGAGAGCGCCACGGGATCGGCCGGGCGGCCCAGGAGGGCGAGGAACTCCTGGTTGACGTAGATGTCGCGGGCCTCGACGCTGTCGAGGAGCCTCGTGGCGATCTGGAAATTGTCGGTCGAGCCGGCGTCGAGCCGGAAGACCCAGGCGGCGACCTCGGCCGAGGAGGCGTCCCGCTTGAGGACGTCGCGGTACAGGTCGCGGACGTAGCCGGCCTCGAAGTTATTGGCCGCGTAGTTGCCGGCCGAGGCGATGATGTTGGCGTCCATCACCTCCTCGCGGCCCCCTCGGTGGCCGTCGTGGATGTAGGCGGCGACGGCGTCGGGCGGGCTGTTCGGGACCTGGGCGGGCCCTTCGGCCACGGCGTCATAGTTGTAGAACTGGACGGCGATCCCCTCGATGCTGTTGACCAGTTGGGTGGCGATGGCGCCCGGCGAGAGGTTCCGCGCCAGCAAGCCGTTGAGCTCGGCCTGCGACGGGGCCCGGCCCAGGATCGCCTGGTAGAGCTGGACGACCTCCCGCGACGGGTTGTTGCCGGCCCGGTTGGCGAACTCGGCGCTGGAGGCGAGGGTGATTTCCAGCTGGCGATCGGTGTTGGTCGCCAGGAAGTCGGTATAGGCGGCCAGGCCGAAGGGGTCGGCCGCCCGGCCGAGGAAGCTCTGGTAGAGTCGCTGAATCTCGGCCTGCCGTGCCGGCGGGCTGCTGTTGACGACCAGGGCCACGCCGAGCAGGTTGATCGTGTTGTTGTTCAGTTCGGCGATCATCTGGTTGTAGAACGGGGCGATCGGCCCGGTGTTGGGGACGTAGGCGAGCGCGGCGATGAAGACCGAGTTGACGTAATTGGTGTCGAAGCTGGTCGACCGCTCGACGGGGACCCCGGCGGCATCCCGGCGCTGGAGGGGCCAGGGGGGCGTGAGGGTGCTCGGGGCGAGGGAGAGCATGGTCACGATGTCGGGCCGGTTCAGCGGCTGGGCGGCGGTGCCCGGGTTGTACGAGACGACGGCCAGGGTCAGGCCGCCGAGCCCGCCCTTGTAGGGCCCGAAGTTGCCGACCGCCGCGGCGGCGTCGATCCCCTCGGGGATGTTGCCGGGGGCGCCCACCTTGGTCTGGAAGAGGATCGTCTCCTGGCCATAAGGGTCGAAGGCGACGACGTAGGGGCCGGCCGAGGCGACGATGTCGGGCTGGCCGGTGCCGAAGACGTCGGCGACGATCGGCGAGGCGAAGGTGCCGGGGATCAGCGGCTGGACCGACGGCGGGGCGATCTCGCGGCCCCCGGCCCAGCCGGGCAGGTCCCGGCCGGCGGGGCCGACGACGTGGACGTACCCCCCGCGGTCGATCGCGACGACGTCGAGCCGGCCGGTGCCCTGGATGTCGGCCACGGCGAGCGAGCCGAGGACCTGGCGGGGCTGGGAGTCGTCGTTGGTGGTGTGGTAGGGCCAGCCCGGCAGGATGTTGCCGAAGGGGTCCAGGGCATAGATGTAGTTGCCCAGCGCCCGCGAGCCGGCGAGGCCCACGGTGTCGTAATTCAGGCCGGTGCCGATGACGATGTCGAGGTAGCCGTTGTTGTTCAGGTCGGCCAGGGTGGGCGACGACCAGGTCACCTCGCCGGGGATGAAGTGCCGCCACTTCAGGGCCCCGGTGTTGCTCAGGGCGTTGACCCAGCCGCCGGAGCCGTAGAAGACGCTGGGGCTGCTGTCGCCGCCGACGATGACCGAGGGCGTCCCGCCGCGGTCGATGTCGCCGATGGCGACGCCGGAGACGACCGTGTCGTCGTTGGCCCACTGCCAGAGCACCGAGCCGTCGAGCCGGAAGGCCGTCACGTTGTGGCTGAAGGAGCTGACGACGATGTCGGGCATCCCGTTGCCCTCGAGCTGGCCGGAGGCGATCGGCCCGTACGCGCCGCTGTAGTTGGTGGGGTTGCGGCCGGTGCTCACCCCGTTGGCCCAGCCCGGCAGGAGCTGGCCGGTCTGGGCGTCCCAGCCGAAGACCCGGCCGTCTTCGAGGGCCGGGTTGTTGGTCGTCTCGTCGCGGCCCATCGCCGCGAAGATGTCCTTGCGGCCGGTCCTGGGGTCGGTGACGACGACCGGCGTGGCCTTCAGGTCGGCCAGGCCGCCGGGCACCTTGTAGGTCACCTCGGCGCTCGCCGAGCCGTCGGGGTTCTCCCTGTAGGCGACGAGCTCGGCGCCGGAGGCGACGGCGATGAAGTCGTCGGTCCCCCGGTTGAAGATATCGGCGAACAGGGGGGACGACCGATAGACCGTCGGCGTCCAGTTCCCGGCGTTGGGCAGTGGGAAGGTGGTCTGGGGCAAGGGGGCCGTCATGCAGAGACGGGCCTCCAACGACTCGAACGCGGGGCGGCGCTTCGCCATGCGATCCTCGGGTGCTCTGGAGAGGTGAAGAGAGGGGGCATTCGAGGGGAGACAAGCCGGGTCGCCCTGGCCCCGGCCGCCCGGGTGCGCGGCACGACGACCCCACGACGCGAGGGCGGGAGGGGCGGCGTTGGGGCGGTCTGGGCGAGCGGGTCGGGAATCGAATATATCGGAGCTTGCCCAGCACCGGCAACACCGGGATCCGATCGTGCGTGCCACGCAACAGGACCATCTCAACCCTAGTACAAGGTCGGGCCGGAGGAGGGCGGGATGATCCGACTTGACCGGATTCCGGGAGTGGCGTAAGTTCCGATCGATTCCGAGAGGGCACGAGGCCGGTCCGATCCAGGGAGGTCAGGGATGAGCGCGACGGCGACTTTGCACGACGAGCTGGGCAAGATCAACTGGTTCCACCGGATCGACCTGGGGGGCGGGGTCGTCACGCCGGGCTTCGACGACACGCCGACCAAGCTCGCCCAGGTCCGCCTGCCGGCCGACCTGTCGGGCAAGACGGTGCTCGACATCGGCGCCTGGGACGGCTTCTTCTCCTTCGAGGCCGAGCGGCGGGGGGCCCGCCGGGTGGTCGCGCTCGACGGCGGCGTCTGGAGGGTCGGCTCGATCGGCAAGTCGGGCTTCGAGTACGCCCGAGCCGCCCTCGACTCGAAGGTCGAGGACGTCGAGATGGAGGTCTCGGAGATCTCGATCCAGCGGCTCGGCCAGTTCGACCTGGTCCTCTTCCTCGGCGTGCTCTACCACCTGCCCGACCCCGTGACCTCGTTCCTGAAGGTCGCCTCGGTCGCGGCCCACGACATCATCGTCGAGACCCACGTCGACCTCGTCGAGCACAAGGAACCGGCCATCGCCTTCTATCCCTTCGACGAGTGCGCCGGCGACCACTCGAACTGGTGCGGGCCGAACCAGGCGGCGGTCGAGGGGATGCTCAAGCTCGCCGGCTTCCGGACGATCCAGGCGTACCCGATGACCCCGGTCATCTACCCGACCGCCGGCCGGAGGCCGGGCCAGTACGGCCGGATGGTCTTCCACGCCTCGCGCTGAGGCGGCCCTCGATCCGATCGAAACATCGAAGGCCGATCCGACCGGGGATCGGCCCTGTTTTCGTTCGAAGGCCAAACGGATCAGCCCGCCTCGCGGGGGCTCGCCAGGCGGCCGAAGGCCGAGCGGAGCTTGCGGGCGACCCGGGGGGCGTCGTGGCGGATCGAGTCGATCAGGCTCGGCTTGCGTTCGAGGTCGCGGGCCAGCCCCCGGATCAGCCGGAGGTATTCGTAGGGGACGAAGTTGTCGAGCACGTTGACCGCGGTCGCGAAGGCGGGCAGGAGGTGGGGGTCCTCGGCCCGGACGTAGAACCGGTTCAGGCCGTCGAAGCCGGCGAGCCGGTAGTCGAGGCCGTCGACCAGCGCCTCCCAGGTCTCGGGCCAGGAGTTCTCGATCAGGAGGACCCGGGGGCGCCAGCGGCCGAAGTCGGCCCCGAGCAGGACCTGGCGCTCGAACCCCTCGGCGTCGATCTTGAGGAAGTCGATCGTCCGGCCGCCGACGTGGCGGTCGCAGATCTCGGCGAGCGTGACCACCGGGACCGGCCGCTCGGCCATCTGGACGCCCTGGTCGCGGTAGTGCTGGGCGAGGTCGGGGCGGAAGGTCGACCAGCCGTGATAGACGGTCGACTCGAAGAAGGTCAGCGTCCCCTCGGCGTCGGAGACCCCGACGTTGAGGTTGACGTCGCGGGTCCGGTCGACCCGGAGGACTTCGTGGACCACCGGCGAGGGCTCGACGTTGATCCCGGCCCACCCCCGGTCGGAGAAGAGCTTGGTGACCGAGTGGAAGACCGGGTGGTTGGCCCCGATGTCGAGGTAGAGCCCTTCGGCCTCGGGGAAGGCGCGGGCGAGGAGGATGTCCTCGTGGTTCTGGGCGTAGGAGATCGCCTTGCCGAAGACGTCTTCGAGCCGCAGCCAGTGCATCGTCAGCGATTCATCCATCTTCGGCGATCCCCTTGGCTCGCGCCGAGGCCCGATCCCGGCCTCAGCGCCTCAGCTTGGCGGTGCTCTGCATGAAGGCGTTGGAACGGTTGGAATCCTCGACGGCGATCCGGGCGCCGTCGAGCTTGAAGGCGGGCATCCGGACCCAGCGGACGTCGATCCCTTCGCCTCGAAAGGACTTCTCGATGTAGTCGCCGAGGGCGAGGGTGACGGAGGTCGCCCCCTCCACGTTCAGGTGCATGGCGTCGGTGAAGACAGGCGGCTGGTAGTCGGAGTGCCGCCAGTCGAGGACGTAGAGGTTGGCATACTTGTCCTGGAGCTTGCGGAGCCAGGCGAAGTAATGTTGATCCATCCCGTTCAACTCGTACTTCGCCTGGAGGGCCGGCACGACCGGCATCAAGGCGCAGTAGACGGGGATCTTGTACCGGCGGGCGAGGCCGAGGAACTTGCGGGCGTAGGCGTCGTTGACCGGGTCGGGCGCCCAAGGGGTCGGGGTCGGGTTGGCCCAGCGGGACGGGTCGTGGGCGGAGTCGCCGGTCCCCTTGGTCATGGCCAGGGCCCCTCGGTTCATCCCCCGGTTCCGCCGGGCCATCTCCAGCCAGCCGGCCATCAAGGGGGTCTCGCCCTTGAGGGCGGCGTTGATGTTGTCGCGGATCTCGTGGCGTTCGAGGTAGGACGGCAGGACCCGGCCCAGGGCCATCGAGGCGAAGGCCCCGGCGTCGCCCGCGGTCCGGGCCATCTCCAGGCATTCGCCGAGGGTGGCCAGTTCGGCCCACATCCGCTTGTTGTGCTCCAGGCCGTCGTGGAGCAGGTGGGGCTCGAAGTCGACCACGATCGCCGCCGGCAGGACGCCCGAATCCAGCGTCTTCTTGAGCAGGAAGTACGACGAAGGCGCCTGGCCGCCCTGGATCGCGAGGCACTGCGAGGGCTGGCTCAGCTTGGCCTCGAGCATCAAGGGGGAGACGCCGAACTTGACCTGGCTGTCGCCGTAGAAGAGGATCCCGCCCAGCGGCAGCTCTCCCCGGGCGATCCGGGCCGAGGTCTTCCAGTCCTCGGCCTCAAGCCTGGAGAACTTGAGGTCGTTGGCGGCGATGAAGGACTCGCAGAGCACGACCAGGGCGGCCATGCCCATCAAGCCCTTGGGGGCCCGACGCCGGGCCTCGGTGAAGGAAAGGCTCATCCGCGAGTCTCCCGCCGGTCCGGCCCGGCCGATGGGGTCATCGTCGCCTCGAAGGCGACTCCGCCGCTTGCAACGCCAGCCCCGATTGATAAACATCCTCGATCGGCAGGTCGACCCGGTCGACTCGACCGCGATCCAGCGCGACCCAGCGATCCGCCGCGATCGGCCCCCGGATCGCCTCGCCCAGCAGGGCGCTGAGGGCCATCGCCCCCCGACGGTTGAGGTGGACCCCGTCGAAGAACTGGTCGGCCCCGAAGCCCGACCGACGGGCGTCGACCACGGCGATCGTGCCGGGGTGCCGGCCTTGGACCTCGCGGACGAACCGGGTCGAGGCGGCTTCGTAGCCGGTGGCGAGGACCCTCGCCTCGACCGCCGGGTGGTTCGGCGGCAGGACCCAGACGACCGGGATCTCCCGCGAGTGGGCCAGGTCGAGGAAGCGATCGAGGTAGCCGACGTTGACCGGGTGGGGCGCCCAAACGCGGTAGAGCATGCCGACCCAGTGGTCGACGTCGATCGGGGGCGGCGGGCCGTCGACCATGAGCTGGGCCCCGTCGTTGAGGGCCCAATTCCGGCGGAACGTCAGGTTCTGCTGTCGCCTCGACAGGCTCTCGCCCCGGAGGGCGGCCAGCAACGAGGCCCGCAGCGCGAGCCGCTCCTTGACCGTGGGTAGGACCGTCGCCAGGATCGTCCGGGCGAAGAACGCCGGGTCGCCCATCGCTCGGGCCAGGTCGAGGCATTCGAGCGGGGAGAGCAGCTCGGGCCAGAGCTGGGCGTTCTCCTCGGGCGCATGCTTGAGCATGTGAGGGGTCAGGTCGAGCACGATCAGGCCCGGCTTCGCCCCCGAGCCCAGGGCCCGGCGGAGCATGAAGTAGCTGGACGAAGCCTGGCCGGTGTGGAGGGCGAAGTTGTAGGCGGACCGGCCCGAGCGATCGGCGAGGACCCGGGGCATCACGCCGAACTTGAGCAGGCTGTCGCCGAAGACGAGGACGTCGCGACCGCTCGCCCGGTGCCCCTTCGAGGCCACCTTGCCGGCGATCCGCCAGTCCCAGTGCCAGGGGGCGGTGAAGTCGAGGTCGTGCCGCCCGAGAGTCGACTCGACCAGCGCCACCAGGGCGAGCATCCCCAGCAATCCCCAAGGCGGCCGCGGCCTGGGGGCCGGGCCCGCCGCGGTCCGATCGAGTCCGTCCGCCATCGACGCGACCCTCTCAGAATTGGAAGTAGATGAACTGCGAGCCGCCGAACTCGCCGCCGATCACGAAGGCGTAGAAGCACGCGGTGTAGAAGACGCTCCGGACATACCAGGGGGTCCGCGTGATGATGTCGAGGTCCTTGGTCATGGATTGGGCGAATTGGTAGATCAGCAGCGGGAGGATGCAGATCATCACCGGCAGGAGGTAGCTCGACGCCGGGATCGCCGGCCGCGCCCAGATCGCCTCGAGCATGCCCGAGAGCTGTTCCATCGACCCGGCCCGGAAGATCAGCCAGCCGACGCAGACCATGTGGAACGTCGCGAACACCCGGACCGCCCGCCAGCACGCCTGGTCGATCGGGGCCGTCGGCTGGATCCGATCGAGCAGCGGCTTGGCCAATCGGTGGCCGACGAGGATCACACCTTGATAAGTGCCCCAGATGATGAACGTCCAGGCCGCCCCGTGCCAGAGGCCGCCGATGATCATCGTCATCATCAGGTTTCGATACAGCTTGATCGTCCCGCCCCGGTTGCCGCCCAGGGGGATGTACAGGTAGTCGCGGAGCCACTTGGAGAGGCTGATGTGCCAGCGGTCCCAGAACTCCCGCGGGTTGGCGGCGAAGTAGGGCAGGTTGAAGTTCAAGCTCAGCTCGATCCCCAGGCACTTGGCGATCCCTCGGGCGGCGTCGGTGTAGCCGGAGAAGTCGCAGTAGATCTGGAAGGCGAAGGCGTAGATCGCCAGCAGGGCCAGGCCGCCGTCGATCGTCTGCCAGCGGCCGAAGAGGTCGTTGACGATCGGCGCCAGGTTGTCGGCGACGACGACCTTCTTGGTCAGGCCCCAGAAGACCAGGTAGCACCCCTGGTAGACCTGGTCGATCTGGAATTTGCGAGGGGACTGGATCTGCGGGAGCAAGGTCGTCGGCCGCATGATCGGCCCGGCCACGAGGTGCGGGAAGAACGAGACGAACGTCGCGAACTCCAGCAGGTTCCTGGTCGGCTTGATGTCCTTGCGATACACGTCGATGACATAGCTCATCGACTGGAACGTGTAGAACGAGATCCCGATGGGGAGGATCACCTTGATCTGCGAGAGCGGGATGTGGATGCCCGCCCTTTCGAGCGCGACGCTGAGCGAATCCGAGAAGAAATCCCAATATTTGAAGTACCCGAGCATCCCCAGGTTCAGGGCCATGCTCAAGAGCACGAACGCCTTCCGCTTGCGGGGGGCCTCGATCCTGTCGACCGCCAGGCCGCAGGCGTAGTCCATCACGGTCGAGAGGATCAACAGGGCCAGGAACTTCGGCTCCCAGCAGGCGTAGAAGTAGTATCCGGCCAGGAGGAGCAGGAGGTTCTGCGCCTGATGATGACGGCGGAGGGCCCAGTACGTCGGGAACAGGATCGCGAAGAAATACGCGAACTGGAACGTGTTGAACAGCATGCCTCGCCCTCTTCCTTGAGAACGCCCGAGACCCTTCGACGCGGTCTTTCGAACCTGACCGGGGACGCCCGCGGGTGGACCCACGCTCTTATCGGACGATCCGGGGCCATCGGTCCAACGAGCCCCGGATTTCCAACGGTATTGGCACGATCAGGCCGCCAGTGACGACCTCGCCCCGTCGATCCCCCGCGACCGGCGATGGGCTTCGAGCAACCGGTCGGCCACGTTGTCCCACGAGTACAGCCGGTCCAGCGGGCCCCTCGGGATCTCGACCGGGCCGGAAGCCTGGAGTGCCCGCCAGGCGTCGTCGACCGTCGAGGCGTCGCACGGGTCGAACAGGTGGAGCCCGGCCGAGTCGAACTCGCGGATCGAGCTGTTGCCCGAGGCCAAGACCGGCGTGCCGTGGCGGAGCGAGTCGAGCACCGGGAAGCCGAACCCTTCGTAGAGCGAGGGGTAGATCGACCAGCCGGCGGTCCGGTAGAGCCGGCAGAGCTGCTTGTCCGACACCACCCCGAGGAACCGGATCCGCCGGCCATCGGCCGAGGCCCCGAGCCGCCTCAGCTCCCGCCGCGAGGTCATCCAGCCGAGGGGGCCGACCCACCAGAGCTCGGAGTCGCGAGGGAGGGCGGGGGAGTCGCGGAACCAATCCATCAGGAACCGGGCATTCTTCCTCGGTTCGAGCGTGGAGACGACCAGGCCGACGTTCGGCCGCCGCGCGACCGGCTTGGGGTGGAGGTGGCGGTCGACGCAGAGGCTGGGGCCGGAGTGGGCGACGACGATCCGGTCGGGGTCGTAGGGGGAGAGCCAGGCGGCGTCGGCCTTGGTCGAGTGCGACACGGCGATGGCCACGTCGGAGCAGAGCAAGGTCTGGGCGAAGAAGCCGCCGAACATCTTCCGGGTCGATTCGAGGTGGGTCGCCGGCACGGTGTAGGGGCTGAAGTCGTGCAGGACGCTCGCCTCGAACGGGAAGGTCCGGCCCGGCGGGCGGAGCGTGCAATATAGCCCGAGCGAACCGGCCTCGGGCTCGCCCAAGGGCCTCCGCTGGCTCCGCCAGACCCGCCTCGACCACTTGGCCAGGTCCTGGTCGCGCGACCAGTCGAGGTCGGCCGGGGCCAGGAGTTCGAACCCCTCGCAGAAGAACCGGATCGGCGCCCGCGAGGCCAGGGCCAGGGTCAACTGCGCGGTGTAGCGGGACAGGCCGGTCAGCCGCGAATAGGAGAACGGGCCGGCGTCGACATGGACGACGGCCCCATCGCGGTCGCGGTCGGCCTGGACCGGATTCAACGAGCCCATGCGGATATCCTTCTCCGTTCCGACCCCTCGGGGGCGCGGCCCCGGGCCGGTTCGAGGCCCGAGGGGAGGCGAAGGGATAACCCAGTTCGGGCGATCGGTCAACCGCAACCGCCTCGGCGGTTCAGGACGACCGGACGAGCAGGGCGACGACCTCGTGGGGCGCGGGGTCGGCTTCGAGGCCGGCCAGGCGGGCGC
>JAABUQ010012987.1_pt1 | contig 10214 bp, 12 predicted proteins | sample 5560001 | NCBI WGS metagenome assembly JAABUQ01 (sample SAMN10711888, study PRJNA513371) | rock metagenome | isolation source: Antarctica rocks | place: Antarctica: Victoria Land, Finger Mt nord | collected 2015-12-18 | reverse complement strand
TGCGCCAACTACGATGAAAAGAAGGCGTGACTTGTGGCAAATGTGATTCAAAGCATGTGGTCAAACGAGGTTTCGATGAGACTCAGCCTCATCGTCAGCGCTATCAGTGTCAGGCTTGTCAATCCCGGCATGGATCAAACCGAGGTAACAGTTTGAGAACTGGAGCTTAGGGAAAAAGCGATCGAGATTGGGAGATTTGAGATGAGAAGCATTAACAGAGATACTTGTTCTTGGATGTCGGATCTCCCAAATTGCTCGTAACGAATGAGTCAACCCCTATCAGTCGCTGCCAGTCTGCCTCCTGCTGCCAGAAAAAGCTTGGCAATTGAGGTGCTATCCAAAACGGAGCCAGTGAGTCAGCTAGCGATGCAACATCAGGTGAGCCGGAAGTTTCTATATCAACAAGGTCACAAAGCAGACGAGGCACTGGAGGAAGCCTTCAGTTCCCCTAACAAAGAGCAGGAAGTGCTGTTCTATCTTGGGGTGGATCTAGCGAAGCTGGTACAGAGTGCAAACTAAACGGTCTAGTTTGATTGGCAATAGACATAACTTCAGTAGTGGGTGATTACAACAAATAGAGAGAATCACTCAAAAGCTTTTAGACACTTGGAAAAACTGGCACTTCAAACTGAACGACCACCTGTACGGTTTAGTTGGGAGGATTTTTGTGAATGTCAAAATTCCCTGCTTGCTTAATCCAGTGAATGACTGTGTTGTGGGAAACTCCTATTTGTCGTTCAATCTCTCGAAAGCCCATTCCTCCAATATGTAAATCTAGACATTGCTGTCTGACCGCAGTGGAGTAACCTCTAAAAGCATACGTCTCTGGAAACTGCTTACCACATTCCTTGCAGAGATAACGCTGCTTGCCATGCCGATGACCATTCTTAGAAAGCTGCTCGGAGTTGCAGTAAGGACATTTCATTACTTTCATTACATTTTTGTGCAATAGCTCGTCTCCAATATAGGGACTCAGATAGGACACGATCAGATCCTCAATCTGTTGCACTAGCCGCTGGCGATGGGACTCGTCGCTGCGTAAGCTAATCAGGATTAACGTATTGCTGCAATGAACGCAGACCTCGGCTAGCAGGCTACACAGTTCATCATTTAAGGTAGAGTTGCGCTGTTTTAGTAAGCTAGCCGTGAAGTTGGTGGCTTCAGCCGTGAAGCTCTCGTCAATAGTCTGGAAGATCTCTCGACCTGTGAAGAATTGGACAAAAATCACGCGAGACGTGGGTTGCTCCAGCAGTTCGGCAGCAGCAGTTAATAGTCTGTGGACCATCTGTCTAAGCGGAAGCTGAACGAGCGTGGGCGTATTGAACTTAACCCACATTGCCCGTACCCGCTCAACATGGCGCACCTCCAGTGCATGGAAGATCGCTGATTTGTCGGGAAAAAATTGATAGAGCGATCCAACTGCTGTATTGGCGCGAGCCGCGATCTCGTGGGTTGTTGCAGCCTCGTAACCCACTTCCATAAAAATCTCAGCAGCAGCATCCAGAATTTTTTCGACTCGTTGCTTACCTCGTTGCTGCTTAGGTAGGCGACGCATGGACGACGGTTGAGACATAACATTAATACACTTAGACAGTCAATTTAGCTTGACAAATACGAATGAGCTGTCATAATTACCTAAATACAACAAACTCGTCATAAATCTTAGACTGACAGCTCTGTAGTTGGTTGTGGAAGGTTTAGCAAATCTTAAGGAGGAGTATGCGTTTCCCCATTGGTTTTACTATGACGCAGACCAGACACCGCGCCAGAATGGAAAAAGCGAATCGGAAGCGGTATCCAACAGTGCTGATGCTTGAACCGCTTTACACCTGCAACTTAGCCTGTCTTGGCTGCTCAGTCGAGCGTCATACAGGCAAGCTTAAAGACCGCATGACGCTTGAAACCTGCCTCAAGGCTGTGGACGACTGTGATGCACCTATTGTCAATATCTGTGGTGGCGAACCCACCCTGTATCCCGAACTTAAGGAACTTATTGCTGGTCTGATTGCCCGAAACAAATACATTATCCTTTGCACCAATGCTCTCTTACTAGACAGCAGGCTCTACGGTGTAATTCCACCAAGCGATCATCTTTTCTTGATGATCCATCTCGATGGGATGCGTGAGACACACGATTTCGTCTGTAACCGCCAGGGCGTTTTTGACCTCGCCATCGGGATGATTCAAAAGGGCAAGGAACTCGGATACTACGTCTACCTTAATACCACAGTTTATAAGGAGACGAAGGTGGAAGAGGTTCAGGCGCTGTGTCAACTGGTAGATGAGCTGAAGGCAAACGGCATTCTGGTTTCGCCAGGCTACGAGTACGAAAGCGTAGAGAGCGATCTTTTCCTGACAAAGGAGCAAATTCACGAAAAGTTCCGCGCTATCCGCGAGTTCTCCAGTCAGTATAAGCTCAACGCCACCCCGATGTTCATGGAGTTCGCGGCGGGTCTGCGGGAATTGCCCTGCTCCCCTTGGTCTACAGTTAACTATACACCGAAGGGCTGGAAAGCTCCCTGCTACCTGATTGAGGGCGAGGGCTATTTTCATGACTGGTCCGACTGCTGGAATCAGACCGACTGGACTTACTGGGAGAGTCGCCAGGACCGTCGCTGCCAGAACTGCAAGATGCACAGCGGCTTTGAACACAGCGCTGTTGAGGAGTCGATGAAGACCATGATGGGCAAGCTCCAACTGGCTGTTTGGTCACTTGGAAAGTAGTAATAGTCTAGGAAATTTCGGCGTTGCTGAATAGCGGTATGATGCGGAACGAGATTGCTAGCTTTCAAACAGCATTTCATACCTTCAATCAGCAACGCCGAAATTTCTGCTCATGGAAAACAGCTTTCCAGCCAGCAGGGGTAGTCGTACTGTGCTGTCATGAAGTGCCAACTGGACTGAAAGTACCGCTATATATGGCTTCTAACACTATGCCCACATTAGTTTAAAACTTGGCCTAATTTCCGATAAGCATTGGAGTCGGAACATTTTCACGGTTTGGGGCGGGTTAAAGTAGCTTTCAGGCAATGAAATAGAGGAAAAAAGAGCTCAGTTCTAACTCCAGAAACATATTCGGAACTTCGTAACGAGACTTGGCACTTGGTGACAGTACAGTACGACTACCCCAATCACGGAATATGCAGTGACCACCCACAGAGAAACGCGGCTCTACCCAACACTACCCAATGGGTACCCCGTAGGGTATGCATTGGGTAGTGTTGGGTACCCCAAACCATCAGCTCCGAAGAAGAACGACCTTTTTTTGGTACACCCGATTGAATGGTTCTGCCCCAAGAAAAACTTGGTGGGTTCGGTTGTCTACCCGTATCAAAAAAAGGTTAGCTGAAAATTAAGTCTAGTTGGCTAGACTAAAATCTAGTCGGTCAACTAGATTTTTTTGGGAATTGGCTCACGCTCTACAGGCTTAATCCCGGTCCAATCTCCCGTGAGGGTTTCTGTTGGCGTGAATGCTCTCGCTGATGCTCTTTGATTTCCCTCAGTCTAGTCTTGGCTTCTTTTGTATTGAGGTAGTCCCGCAGACGCTCCATTTCCATCGTTTGGGGTGAAGGAAGCCATTGTTCAAAGGTACGGCGCTGTTGTTGCAGTTTATTCAGTTCTGACTGGGGCGTGACTGCTGCTCACGACTCTTGCTGATTCCATCTTTATGACAAATGGAAGACTTTAGGAATAAAAACGGAATTCTGACTGGGGTGTGACCGCTGCTCTTACCGAAATCTTATTCCAGTTTTATGACAAATGTAAGCATGACGGAATAAAACGGAATTCTGACGCCGGGTGTGACCCCTTCCCAGACAGCAGCTACTGACCAGGCAGCACGTTCTATTTTCGTTTTTTTGCGGAACAAACAGTTGGAATGCTTACTGTCGGAGGATTTCAAATTTTCGCCGTCCCCTGGTGTTGTAAGGAGCGCTCGCTGCGCTCCACACCAGGGCTTTTTGTGGAAGGAGTACCTTCCACACCATCCCCCAATGCTGCGCCCCCTTGGGGCTACGCCGGATGCTCAGCCCCCCAGGGGGACATCGCAACATCGCAACATCGCAACATCGCAGCAACATCGCAGCACCTGATGCACCAACTGGGTGCAAAAATACCCCTCCTTCGCTTATCCAACAAGGTGTTGGGGCTAATTGAAAACTTCCAGTTCTTTGTTGCGTTACTTGTAGCGACCCTAAACATTGCTCCGTTTGTGCCTGCTTGTTTGCAGCAAGCAGTAGCTTGAAAATCACAGCCTTTGTTCGCCAGACTCCATATTGAGGTAGGGTTCCCAATCGAAAGCGGGATCTGTCACCGCCAGGATGCCACGAATAGTGCGACGCAACTGCGCTTCGTATCTTTCACTGCCGAAAGCTAGTTCAAGATTCATAATTCGGTCAGCGAGAAATCGCAGATGGCTTGGTAACGCACGGCAGTAGCCAGTGTATACCCAAAATCCTGCTTGCTGCTCGTTATCCCAGTCTCCGGTTTCCAGCCAATGTCGGACGTGACGTTCAAGCATCACCTCGTCAACATCACCGTCCGGTACCGGAAAATACATAAAGGCTGGGAGTCCCGGTCGAGGACACCACTCATTAAGTATTGGCTCCATATCTGTAGCGACCTGCAATTATAAATGCTCAAACCTGCCTGAACCCCCCGAGTCAACTGCTGCGGGTCAAGTCCCTCACCTCGCACCTCAAAAGCCAGGGATTGATTAAAGCTCACCCAAGTTGCCAAGTCTTGAGGTTGTGCCAATCTCACAGTGAGATTCGTAGTGCTCATGAAGCTCCCGAGTCCCCCTCGATTTTTCTGGACGCAGGTAAGTCAGGGTGTGATGCGTCAGGATCTTCCCCTCGGCATTGACGCACTCCGCAACTCCATAAATCATTCGCTTACCGAGCTTGAGAATCTTTGCCGTACAAAGAAAGCCCTCTTGCGAAGCTGAATTGAGAAAGGCTGTCTTCATCTCGATTGTTACCGACATGTCAGTGGTGCCAAGTCGGGTGAGGATTGCCAGCCACATGGCTGTATCCGCTGCTGCCATGTACACTGGACCACTGATGAGCCCTCCCGGACGCTCAAACACTTCCTGAAATGGCACTTCAAGTGTGCATTCACCATCTGCTGTTGAGTGAAGCCTGAAGCCATAGATTTTTGTGAAAGCTGCCTCTGATAGGCGCTGCCGTAACTTGTCATCCGTTACGGTTAAATCAGATTTCAAATTCTCTCCTGTCAATCTAGTCTACGCTCTCACTATGTTTCCTACTCAACGTACCAGTTAGACAGTCAGTGCTACAACGCCACTTCGTTCCTCAGTGGCTCCAGCGATTTCACACCCAAATATTTCGGGGCGGGGGGCCGCGCCGGGGCAGGCTGGGCTTCGAGCCTCTGCCTCTGACTGACAAGTGTCGCCCCAGCCTGACCCGTGCTGGCGGACCCTCGCCCCACCCCACAGATAACTGAAGTCTGCACACCTCATCGGCTGAAACCCCGACCGCGCTCTTGTTTTTTCCGTTCCCGCTCTTGGTCTTGAGTCTGCTTTAACTCCTGCTGCTCTAGTTGCATCTGTTGCTGGTAAGCAGCTAAGTCCTGTTGCCTTGCTGCAATGGTCTGATCTGATAGCGGTAGACCACGCTGGTAAGAAGCCGTGACCTCTCGAATCCGCTCCACATAGGAGACAGGTTTGCCCAGAGAGATCGCTGCCTCTTGCCACTGCCCCAGTAGCTCCAAGTTATGTTGTCGCTCTCGCTGCTGCTGTTGCCTCAGTTCCAGGGCGATGCGCTGTTGCTCTTGGCGCTGGCGCTCTATCTCCACAGCACGGAGGTACTGGTCAAGTTCAGCCTGCCAGGTTGCCTGATTGTCACGAGCCTGGGACTGACAGAATTCGGAGTAGCTTTGGACATAGGTAGTCGAGCGTCTGAGTAATTCCTGCACAGCGGGGCTTTGGGCTAAGACCTGGGTAATCTGACCGGGGGTCTGCTGCTGCGACTGCATTAGAAACGCGATTCGCTGGTCAACGTCCTTTGGTTCTTCCACTCGGTAGATCGCCCTAGCTTGTTTTGCCCACTGCTGGTAAGTAGCCTGGGCATTATCAAGTTGTCTATTAGCGTTGTCGGAGGTTTCAGCCCGCAACTCTTTCGGATGCTCTGGGATAGCTTTGATTAAGTCAGAGATAGCGGGAATCCCATACTGTGGCTCCCATACCGGCTGAATTTTCCGCTCCGGTAGGGGCTGTTCTTCCAGGGATGACAGCGAGGGTTTAGCTGAATGTAATTCCCGCTCTTGGAGTGCAGTTTCTCCCGCTTGTTGTGGTGACTGGGAATGCTGTTGTCGTGTACTCTGAACAATTTCAGCCAGTTCCCGGTTATCTCTAGCCGGATCATAGTTCACTTTCAGGTACTTCTGCAATCCTGGGAAACTGTAGGCTTTGCCCAAGGCATTCCCAGCTACTTGATCCTGGTCTGCTACCTGATAGGTGATACCCTTGGGTTTACCGTTGCGGGTAAAATTAACCTCCGCTCGAATTTGATGCTCGGCTAAGCGCTGAAAAAATTCTGGCATCGTAGGGCTGCCAAGAGTAGCCCGTTCAATCTCTACTGCTAGCTGCTGTCGCTCGGACAGTTCTCTTGTCTGCTCTAGGTTGCGCTCTTTATTCTTGAACGTCTGCCAACTGGGAGCAACTTGTTCTAGACGGTAAGTTTGCTCTAATTGACGGATAATTTCCTGACTGCGGTAACGCTCAAAGCTATCAACTACAACCTTGCCACTGACCATATCTATCCGGTTAATAGCCAAATGTGCGTGTTCATGCTCTGTATCTTTATGGCGAACAATCAGATATTGATTCTTGCTGAGGTCGAAGCCCATCTTCTCCATCCAGGCTTCACATGCTTCTTTTAACTGTTCGTCACTCAGAGACTCTCCAGGTGATAGAGATAGCGATGCATGTAAAACAGGGTGTTTGATTCCAGGGTTTAAGTCATGGACGGTCATGAATTCCGCCGTTAATTCTCTGCTCCCCTGACCATACATGTTGGTTCCCAGGACAACTGCATCTTCTTTATCCAGATACTCTACTAAATTCTTAAAGCTGCCACTCTTAGATATTTTACCGATCATCCTCACACCCGATTCCAGCATTCAAAAGCACAAGCGCACGACCTAGTTCTTTTAGTTCCTGATTTAATTCCTGTAACTTTTCTAGGCACTGCTTAAGATATTCCAGCGATATTTCTGAAAAGCTTTTCTGAATCTTGGCAGTGTTCAGGGCGGTTGCCTGTTGATTGAGTAATCCGCCAATCCGGTTTAACTGCACTAGTGTTTCACGGTTAATAACAGGAACAGTAGCACGAGGGATGGGAAGGCGCTGGTTGAAGAGAACAGCCCGGAGGTACTCACTCAGCTTGATTCCCCCTCTCGCAGTATTGAGAATCTCTAACTCCTCATCACTCACGACGAAGCTAAGCTTGTTCTTGCGTTCGACTTTTCCAGCTAGCTCTACCTGAGAGTTTTCAAAGACTCCTTGCAGTATCTCTTCTAGAGGTGGGCGGTTGGTCACAAGAGGTTCTCACTTATGGTCGGCAGCATGTCCGGGGTCTGGGGGTCCAGGGGTACTCCCCTGGCAAGCTTGCCCGGTCGCGCAGCGATGAGGAAACGAACGGAGTGAGGTTTCCGAAAGGGCACAGCTTGCCTGAGAGGCCAAAATCAAAGGGTAAAACCTACCACTTTTGACCTCTCAGCGTATTCAGCCGGGTCGGGGGGCAGTCGGAGAGAGTCGAGGGTCCAGGGGAGAGTATCACTTGGCTTCCCTGGCTGGCTGACTGGATTGCCAGTCAGCTCGTCAACTGTCATCTAGTATATTACTTGTATGATTAGATAGCTCAAAAGGTGGATGCAATCCTTAAATTGAGGCTATTACGCCATGCCGACTGAACCTAAGTCTAAGAAATCTTCGACTCCTATTGATGAAACCCAGTCATCGGATGCTCAACCGAATCCCGATGGGTTTCTGTCTGAACTTGATGACTGGGGCACTAAGCCTAATCCTGCTTCTTTCGAGAAATTGCTGGAGACAAATCGAGAGAAGTTTGCTCGCGCTCTGTCACAGGGTTATAGTGCCGATGACATTTGTCGGCTGGCTGCCTCTTATGGCATTCAAGTCAAACCAAGTACGTTTCGTAAGTATTGGCAGAAGTTACATGCCAAGCCATCAACAGAAACAACACAAGCTGCCACTTCTAAACAACCAGCAACTAAAACATCTGCCAAACCAGATTCGACTGCCAGCACGACTGCTAATTCTGCCGTTAATTTTTAGCCCCAGGAGATCTAAACCGTGAGCAATGCCATGAATTTATGGTCTGGGGATAAGGGGGGGACTGGTAAGTCCTTTGGAGCTAGATTGGATTGCCAACGGCATTTAGATCGCTCCCAGGATTTCTTTCTGATTGACACTGATAAGAGTAATGCGACGACCAGCAATTATTACGGCAGCTATAAGTTTGACAAGCAGGCGTTTTTTAGTGAGGCACAAGAAAGAGCGAGTACTGCAAATCCTTTGCTAGATGCGGCTCTCCTCCGTCCTGTTGTCGCTAATTGTCGGGCAGGGACTAATGATGCTTTGCTCACCTGGCTGGTGTCGAAAAAGGTGCCGCAAACTGCGTCTCGTTTGGGGATTAAGATGCGTTATCTCTTTGTCAGCGATTTGGAAAACGATTCTCTTAATCTGTTTAAACCGACTGCTGAAACCATCGGTCAACACATGCCTATCATCTTTGTGGCGAATCTGGGGCGCAATACAACTGACCTGGAGTTTTTTCAATCTCCTGGGTTTCAGGCGCTGCTGTCACAATATCAAGCGCCGGTGATCAATCTAGGGTTGTTTGACCTGGAAATGAAGAAGGTAGTTGATGGGCGTAATCCCGAGCGGAAACTTTTGACTTGGGGTGAGGCACGAGACTATCCCGATTTCGGAATTTTGGGTCAGCAGGAGATTCAAACTTATCTCGAAGATTTCTATGCCCAACTCGATAGAGCCGAACGATTCGCCGATTTGGCGTTTTCTGAGCGCTCACCATCCAACTCTGCCAACGGACAAGAAACAGGAACTCCTCCGCCAACTCCAAGAAAGCGGAATTCCACCAACGGATAAAATTTTCCCTTGGGTAGTGGAAACGGCTCTAACCCGAATCGAAATGGCTGAGCTGAAAGCCAAGCTAGCGCAAACGGAGAGCCACCTTCAGGGGCATCCTGAACAGCTTAAGAAATCTCTGGAACTGGTGTTAAATCCCTACCTAAAAGAAGTGGGTCACGCTCGGATTGCTTCAGATAATCTGACAAAGGAACTCCGTGCTGCGGCTGTGATTGATGCTAGTATTGCTGAGTCTGGGTGGAGGGGAATTGGGGCGGCTTTAGCTGCTATCTTTAAGCACCAAAACTTGTTGATGGTGGTCGGGATATTTATGGCGATGGGTGGAGTGTTGGGCTTTGCGATTGCTTGGAAATTGGGAGAGTCTAACCGACTGCTCCTTGACCGGAATCAACAGGTGATTCAAGCTTGTAACAAGAATTGGGCTTCTGCTCCACACCATTCTGGTTGGTACACCTGTCCGTGGTGGCAGTTACCCATGCCGGAGAAATAGTGAACCGGGTTGAGCACCCGGAAGCAGTGCAACAACTTGGATCTTATGGTCTAACTGGGTAGCGCCGCGACTCATTCCTGTTTGGTGGTGAACCAGGTCAATGCCTTGCGCGCGATCTCTGTCGGGAGCGTGTGGGGACCGTCGAACTCCCGATAAAGCACGTCGTAGCCAGCACGCTGTAGCTGCGGCACGAGCTTACGGCTACATCTGTCGATTGGTAGAACCTGATCTCGCGTGCCGTGCGAGATCAAGAGGCGCGGCTTCCCCTGCTGCCGGGCTGGTGCCATAAACCCTGGTGAGAACGCTATGACATGGGTGAACAGGTCGCCGTTGGTGATGCCGACACTGAGCGCATACGAGGCCCCGTCGGAGAAGCCCCCGACTGCAATGTGATTTGGGTCTATGGCGTAGCGGCTGAACGTCTGTGCCAGCGCCGAATCGAGCAAGGCGATATCGGGACCGTACCTGTTGTGGCTTGCAAACATAATTGGTCCGGCTCACAATCATGTCAATTTCTGGCTCACATTAACTGCAAATGAAAATCTACTCTGGCTCACATTAACTGCAACTCGG
>JAABUQ010012985.1_pt1 | contig 10215 bp, 8 predicted proteins | sample 5560001 | NCBI WGS metagenome assembly JAABUQ01 (sample SAMN10711888, study PRJNA513371) | rock metagenome | isolation source: Antarctica rocks | place: Antarctica: Victoria Land, Finger Mt nord | collected 2015-12-18 | reverse complement strand
TTCGGCAAGGCGTTGGTTTTCGAGGAGGCCGGCTACTCGCTGCTCGGGCCGCTGGCGATGAACATCTCTGCCCCCGACGAGGGCAACATGCACCTCCTCGAGGCAGTCGCCAGCGCGGAACAGAAGGACCGCTGGCTGCGCCCGCTGGCCGCCGGGCAAATCCGCTCCTGCTTCTGCATGAGCGAGCCCGCGCCCGGCGCGGGTTCCGACCCGGCGGCGCTCAACACGCGGGCGGTGAAGGACGGCAACCACTACGTGGTCAACGGCACCAAATGGTTCATCACCGGGGCGGAGGGCGCCGGCTTCGCCATCATCATGGCGGCGGGGGAGGACGGCGGCGCCACCATGTTCCTCGCCGACATGGACACTCCCGGCATCGAGATCGTCCGCACCATGGACAGCATGGACCAGGGCTTCCCCGGAGGCCACGCGGTGGTGCGGTTCAACGACGTCCGTATCCCGGCGGGCGACATCCTGGGCGAGCCGGGGCGCGGATTCCGCTACGCGCAGGTGCGGCTCGCGCCGGCCCGGCTGACGCATTGCATGCGCTGGCTCGGCGCGGCGCGGCGGGCGCACGAGATCGCCACCGAGTACGCCCGCCATCGGGAAGGCTTCGGCAAGAAGCTGATCGAGCATGAGGGCGTCGGCTTCCAGCTCGCCGACAACGAGATCGACATCCGCATGAGCCGCCTCGCCATCTGGCACACGGCTTGGGTGCTGGACCAGGGCGAGCGCGGCGGCACCGAGAGCAGCATGGCCAAGGTGGTCTGCTCCGAGGCCATCTACCGTGTGGCCGACCGCTCGGTGCAGGTGCTCGGCGGCCAGGGCGTCACCGGCGAGACCCTGGTCGAACGCATCTTCCGCGAGGTCCGCGGCTTCCGCATCTACGACGGCCCCTCGGAAGTGCATCGCTGGAGTTTGGCCCAGCGCCTCGCGCGCAACGGAGCCAACTGGTGAGGGCGGATCTGTTCGACCTGACCGGACGGGTTGCCGTCGTCACCGGGGGCGGGCGCGGCATTGGCCGGTTCATCGCCGAAGGGCTCGCGAGCCACGGCGCCCGCGTGGTGCTGACCGGGCGCACGCAGGGCACCCTCGACGAGGCCGCCGCGGCCCTCCGGGCGAAAGGCTTCGACGCGCTGGCGCAGACGGCGGATGTCGGACGCGAGGACGACGTGATGGCGCTACGCGACGTGGTCCTGAGCGTCTGCGGCCGGCTCGACGTGCTGGTGAACAATGCCGGTGTGAACCCGATCTACAAAGGGATCGAGCGTACCAGCCTCGACGAGTGGCGGCATATCGTCGACACCAATCTCACCGGCGTGTTCCTGTGCTGCAAGCATCTTGGCGGCGTGATGGCCGAACGCGGCGGGGGCTCCATCGTCAATGTCAGCTCCGTGGGCGGCCATGTCGGGCTGCGCCGATCGGTCCCCTATTGCGCCAGCAAGGGCGGCGTCGAGCTGCTGACCCGCGCGCTGGCGCTCGATTGGGCGCGCAAGGGCGTCCGCGTGAACACGATCGCCCCCGGCTACTTCGAGACCGACCTGACGGCCGGGATGCGCGAGAACGAGGCGCTGGCGGCGCCGCTGCTCGCGCACACGCCGCTCGGCCGGTTCGGCAGGCTCGAGGACGTCGCCGGGGCGGCGGTGTTCCTGGCCTCGGACGCCTCTGCCTACATGACCGGCAGCAGTCTCATGGTTGACGGCGGCTGGACCGCCGACTGAGATCAGCCCAATTTGGGGCTCTCCTTCGAGTCGCCTTCGCCGGCCGGTGCCGATGCGTCCGCATCGGCTACGGCCGAACTCTCCATACGGTCGCCCGAGAGTGGCCGCATTTGTCGGACATTGCGGGCAGGATGTTTGATCGACAGGCGATGACGTACCGGGAACGCTGGCCGAGCACACGATCCCAACGTGCCGTATTCCGGCCGTTGCTGCGGTTCTGGCTGGCCTTGTCTTTGGTGCTGGCGGGCGGCGCGGGCGTGCTTGAAGCACTCGGGCCGCCATCGGCCCGGCCGGTCGCCGTGGTGTCGGAGTCGCGGTCGGCCGCGTCGGTTTCGATGGGGAGCGGTCCGGCGCCCGCGTCGAGCGGCGAGCCGGTTCAGGCGCAAGTCTCGCCTGACGGTGCAGCGCCTACACCGCCGGCTACTCCAGCACCCGCCCCGCCGTGGTCTGCCCCGCCGTCACCCGCGCCGCCGTTGCTGGCCACTGCGTCGATCGCGGCTCCGTCGATGGCGGCTCCGTCGCTTGCGACTCCGTCGCTTGCGGCTCCGGAGCCTGCGCCGTCGGCGCCTGCTACTCCATCTCCGCCCGCTCCGGCGCGGCAAGCGGAGCGGGCGGCGGCGTCTCGCCCCGGCCCCGCCCGGCCCGCCACCGTCGTCCGCCGGCGCTCGCCCTCGTCTCGATTGCAACTCGCCATCGGGCGATTGCGGCGCGAGCAGCAGGCCATGGCGCAGCAACCGATGCCCGACGATGCCGAGACGACGGAGGGACAGGACCCGGACTACGCCGATCCGGGACCTTGGCACGCGCCCGTGCAATACCCGTGGCTATACGGCTGGCTGAACGGCGCGCGGGCCTACTCCGAGATCTATCCGGGCCGGCGCTGAGGCGCATGCTTTGGGTGCGATCACGAGGTGCCGTCCGGCGGGACGATGAAGCAAGCCCGCCGGTTCGCTTGCAGTTGCTGGCACGCCCGCGTCGCTCCCTCCGGGGACAGGCCCACGAGGCGGGCGCGGAACAGCACGCTGCCGTCCGGTCGCTGCGCCGTGCCGACCGTGCTTCGTGCTCCGGCCGCACCGAGCAGGCGGCGAACCGACTCGGCGGCGTCACGCGCCTCAGCGGCACTCGCATAGGCGCCGACCTGCACGCCGTAGCCGCTCGTCCCGGTAACCAAGCTTTTGGCGAGGTGGCCCGCCGGTAAGGTGAGGAAGCCGGGCGGCGGCGAGCGGGACGCGGCGAGCACCATTGGTGGTGCCGACCGCAGGCGTGACAGCACGCGCGGCAGGGGCGCTCCGAGCGGCTGCCGCGCGACCGCCTCGACGATCGCCGGGATACCCGGGTCTCCCGGCGAGGCGACCGGCTCCATCCGGGCCATCGGTTGCGGTGCGGCCACGCCCGGATCGCCCGCCGAAGCGATCGGCTCCATCCGGGCCATCACTTGCGGCGCGGGCACCCCCGGATCGCCCGGCGAGGCGATCGGCTGCATGGCGTCCGCGACTTGCACCGGCTGCATCGCGGAACCGGCCCCGGCGTAGACCGCCGGCGGGCCGTTCATCTGTCCCGCGTTGCCGAGGCGCGGCGCGATCGCGGCGACGTAGTTCACCGTCTCGTCGGGCAGCGACCCGCCGCCCGTGATGTAATCGTCGACCCGGCGCGGGCCGGCATTGTACGCGGCCAGGAAACCGGGCGAGCCGTACTTGTCGTACATCTCGCGCAGATAGGCGGTGCCGGCGAGGATGTTGTCGCGCGGGTCGTACGGATCGTCGCCGAGGCCGTAGCGCGCGCGCAGTTCGCGGTAGGTCGCGGGCATCACCTGCATGAGGCCCATCGCGCCGGCCGAGGATGTGGTCGGGCCGCCGCCCAGATACTGCTTGCCGCCGGATTCCCGCCGCATGACTTCGCGCACCCAGGTTTCCGGCACCTGGAAGCGACCCGCCGCCTCATGCACGTACGGTCCCCACGGATCGTCCGGCGCGCCCGGGGGCGTGTAGTTGCCCGAGCCGCCGCCGTAGCGTCCGTCGTGATGGCCGCCACACGCCGCGAGCGCGAGGAGCACGGGCAGCCACGCCAGCGCGCGGAACGTCTCCCTGACCGGCCGGCCTCGCTCGGCACTCTGACGCTCGCTGTCCGGCACGCTGCCCTGCTTGGCCCTGGCGATGTTGGGAGCGATCATAGCCACTTGCGGCGACTTTTACGCAAGCGACTTGAGCCGCGCCGGGGCGATGGCCTGCATCCTGTGGCCGCGCTACCATAGGCAACGCAGTAGGAGAGATCTTATGACGGAAGCTTGCATCGTCGGCTGGGCGCACTCGGCGTTCGGCAAGAGCGAGGCCCCTGACGTCGAGGCCCTGATCGGCGAGGTCGCCGGAGCCGCGGTCGCCGATGCCGGGATCGCCCCGGGCGACATCGATGGCGTGTTCGTCAGCCTGTTCAACAACGGCTTCTCCAAGCAGGATTTCCCGAGCTCGCTGGTGCTGCAGCACCTGCCCGAGCTGCGCTTCAAGCCGGCGACCCGCTACGAGAACGCCTGCGCTTCGGGCTCCGCCGCCGTGCACGGCGCGCGCGATTTCCTGCTTTCCGGACGGGGCCGGTTCACCTTGGTGGTCGGCGCCGAGAAGATGACCGCGACCCCGGGCCCGCAGGTCGGCGACAATCTGCTGAGCGCCAGCTATCGCGCCGAGGAGGGCGACATACCGGCCGGCTTCGCCGGCGTGTTCGGGCGCATCGCCGAACGCTACTTCCAGCGCTACGGCGACCAGTCCGACGCGCTCGCCGCGATCGCCGCGAAGAACCACAAGAACGGCGTCGACAACCCGTATGCGCAGATGCGGCGCGACCTCGGCTTCGCGTTCTGCCGCACGCTGTCCGAGAAGAACCCTTACGTCGCGCAGCCGCTCAAGCGCACCGACTGCTCGCTCGTCTCGGACGGGGCGGCGGCGCTGGTGCTGACCGACGAGGAGACCGCGCGCGCGATGCGCAAGGCGATCCGCTTCCGGGCCGCCGTGCAGGTCAACGATTTCCTGCCGATCAGCAAGCGCGACGTCACCCAGTTCGAGGGCGCGGCGCAGGCCTGGCAGCGGGCGCTCGCGGCGGCCGGCCTCAAGCTCGACGACCTCTCCTTCGTGGAAAGCCATGACTGCTTCACCATCGCCGAGCTGATCGAATACGAGGCGATGGGGCTCGCGGCGCCGGGGCAGGGCGCGCGGGCGGTGCTCGAAGGTTGGACGGCGAAGGACGGCAGGCTGCCGGTCAATCCGTCGGGCGGGCTCAAGGCGAAGGGCCACCCGATCGGCGCCACCGGGGTCTCCATGCACGCGATCACCGCCATGCAGCTCGCGGGCGAGGCGGGCACCATGCAGTTGCCGAAGGCGGACCGGGCGGGCGTGTTCAACATGGGGGGCGCCGCGGTCGCCAACTACGTGTCCATCCTCGAGCCGCTGCGGGGGTGATTCCGACCGCCAACCTCGCCGGCCTCTTGCTGCAAACGGCGCGGCGGTTTCCCGACCGGCCGGGGCTGATCTGGCGCGAACAGGTGTGGACCTGGGCCGAGATGCGCGACCGCGTGCAGGCCGCCGCTGGCGGTTTGGCCCGGCGCGGGGTCGGCACGGGCGACCGCATCCTGGTCCACGCCCGCAATTCGAACGCGATGTTCGAGACAATGTGGGCCGCCTGGATGCTGGGCGCGGTGTTCGTGCCGACCAACTTCCGCCTGTCGCCGCCCGAGTGCGCGTACCTCGCGCAATCCTCCGGCGCCGTGGTGCCCCAACCCGTCGCTTCGCCTCGAAGTCTCGATCGGCGGGGGCGCGCTCGACTGGGAGATGCTGGCCGGCGAGCGCACCCAGGCTGTCACGGTGCCGTGCGACGTCGGGCGCGACCATCCGTGCTGGTTCTTCTACACCTCGGGCACCACCGGGCGGCCGAAGGCGGCGGTGCTCACGCACGGGCAGATGGATTACGTCGTCTGCAACCACATCTGCGACTTGATGCCGGGCCTGACGGAGGCGGACGTCTCGCTCGTGGTCGCTCCACTCTCGCACGGCGCCGGTATCCACGCTTTGCCGCAGGTCGCGCGCGGCGCGGCGTCCGTGCTGCCGGGCGGCGAACGACTGGACTGCGCGGAAGCCTGGTCACTGGTGGAGCGGCACCGCGTCACTAACATGTTCACCGTGCCGACCATCCTGACCTTGCTCGCGCGGGACGAGGCGGTGGACCGGTACGACCACAGTTCGCTGCGCCACGTGATCTACGCGGGCGCTCCCATGTACCGCGCCGACCAGGTCCATGCGCTCCGCAAGCTCGGCCGGGTGCTCGTGCAGTATTTCGGCATGGGCGAGGTGACGGGAAATATCACAGTCCTGCCGCCTCACCTCCACTCGGTGGAGGACGACCCGGTCTTGCCCATCGGCAGCTGCGGCGTGCCGCGCACCGGCATGGCCGTCGCCATTCTCGACGGGGAGGGCGCGCCGTTGCCCCCCGGCGATACGGGCGAGATCTGTGTCCGCGGTCCGGGCGTGTTCGCCGGATACCACGAGGACGCGGAGGCGACTGCCAAGGCATTCGCGCACGGCTGGTTCCACACCGGCGATCTCGGGCACCTGGACGCACACGGCTTCCTATTCATCACCGGTCGTGCTTCCGACATGTACATATCGGGCGGTTCCAACGTCTACCCGCGCGAGATCGAGGAGTGCCTGATGATGTTACCCGGCGTCGCGGAAGCCTGCGTGGTCGGGATGCCGCATCCGAAATGGGGCGAGAGCGGTGTTGCGGTGCTGGTTTCGGAGGAGGGCACCGCGCTTCGCGCCGAGACGATGGCAGCACAGCTAGACGGCAAACTGGCCCGTTATAAATGGCCCGCACGTTTCGTGGTCTGGGACGAGCTCCCCAAATCCGGTTATGGGAAAGTGGCCAAGCGCGAGGTGCGGGCGCGGCTCGCAGCGGAGGGAATGGGGTGGGCATGAAAGACGCGGCGGAGATCAACGGGTATCACGCGCATATCTACTACGACGAGGCGACCCGCCCGATCGCGGCGGCGGTGCGCGAACAGATCGCCGATCGGTTCGCGGTGCAGATGGGTCGCTGGCGGGACGAGCCCGCCGGGCCGCATGTGCGGGCGATGTATCAGGTGGCGTTCGACGTGGCCCTGTTCGCGAAGCTGGTACCCTGGCTGATGCTCAACCGGCAAGGGCTGACGGTGCTCGTGCATCCCAACACCGAGCATCCGCGCGATGACCACGTGCGCTATCCGCTGTGGATGGGGGAGGTGCTGGACATCAAGGAGGAGGTGTTGCGGGAGGCGCGGCCGGACCGCGAGCCGATCGTGCCGAACACGACGCCCCGAGGCTGAGCGCAACCGTTCTCGCGGCGCTACGTTGGCCCTGCAGGTTCGCGTGAACCGGGCGGAGATTGGCACGCGGCCGAACCATTCTCAGGCGGAGAACCGGGCGTGACATCGGCGGCGACGGTCGTAACCCGGCAGCCGGCAACGCGCCGGCGGCTCGCGGATCGCTCCGGCCCGTTCACCGCGCTGCTGATCGAGGACGATCGGCAGCGGGAGGCGGCGACCGCGGCGCTGCTGGCCGAGATGGCGCGACTTGGGGCGCGCGTCATCCGCGCCGGGACCTTGCTGCGCTTTCCCCTCACGCTGGAGCGCGTCCTCGGTGAGCAGGCGGGGCCGGAAGGGCGCGTCGTCCTCCTGGCCGAGCACGCGGAAACCTTGCATCCCGACGTGCTGCGCTCGCTGCAGACGAAGCTGCTCCGTTCCCCGGCGGAGGTGCGGCCGTCGCTTGAGGTGGTTTTCGTCGGGCGTCCGGCGTTCCGGGACCTGCTGGTCGGCGCGGACCTGACACCTTTGCGTCAGGCGCTGGCGGAGCCGAACGCGGGTCCCGTCGTCAGCCGCGCCGCTGCTTCGCCTCATGCGAAGATCGCGTCTCCGTTCCCCGACGCTCCCGATTGGGGCTTGCCGGAGCTGGCGGCGATCCGCCCCGCGCGGCGCCGTGGGCGGAACCTGACTGTCACGTTGGTGTTCATGGCATTGCTAGCCGGCGCAGCCGGCCTCGCCTACGTTGGCCTGCGCATTCCGCAGGACGCGACGCCGAAGCCGCCCGCGAAAGCTGTCGCGCCCCCCGCGCCCTCGCCGCAATTTCCGTCCGTAACGCCCCCGCCGGCGGAACCCTCGGCTCAGGTGTCGTCGGGGCCGGCGGCTGCGGGGCCAAGCGTGCCCGCGCAGCCGGTGCGTCGAAGCCCGGCCCCGACCCCGGCCGCGAACCGAAGCGCGAACCGCACCTGGGATTTCGACGGCTATCTGCTCCGCGCAGGTCGCGATCCCGCCAACCTGACGGCGGCCGAGCGGAGCGCCTTGTTTGACGAGTTCCTGGCGACGCGGTCGCAGCCGAATGCCTCGGCGGCACCCGCCGGCTTGGCCGCCCCCCGCATCGTGGTCCACGTGCCGGCGGGTTCGTTGTCGGCCGAGGCACTGTCCGCTCGCCTTCTGACTGACCTAGGCGCGCATCCCGGTACGGTCGAGACCCGGCAGGTGGCAGCCACGCCCAGTCGGCCCACGATCCGCTACTTCCACCCGGAGGACGAACCGGCGGCCCGGCAGGCTGCCGGATGGATGGCCGGGGCGGGCCTGGCCTGGACGGTGCGGGACTTCTCCGGTTACCAGCCGCTGCCGTCGCGCGGAACGATCGAGGTCTGGCTGCCGCGGCAACCGTGATCCGGACGGCGGTCCCGGGTGCTCGGCCCGGGACCGGCGGCTGGCAGGCTACGCCGCGATGGTCGCACCCCAAGCCGGAGGCAAGGTCTTGGCGACGGTGCGGGACGTGCCGTCCATCTCGCGCCAGCTGAACGCGGCATCCTCGTTGTAGGTCTGCGCCGTGTCTTGCAGGAAGTAGTATGCGACCTGCTCGCCGAGCTCGACCGACGCCGAGTAGTCCGAACGCCAATGCACGCCCGCGAAGTTGCGCGCGATGCCGATGTTGCCGGCGAGCTTGTTGAGCTCGCCCTCGACGGTGAGCATGTCGCGATCGGCGCCGGTATAGGGCACCAGCGCGTCGCCGCCCGCGTCGGGCTGCATGATCGGAACGCTCAGCGACGCGAGCGTGACGTCGGTCTTGAACAGGGCCTTAAGCACGGTGACGCATGCCGCCGCCACCGTCGCGTGGCCTGCGCCGTAGGCCGGATGCGTCGGGCTGCCCTCGGGAAACGCCATCGGCAGGAAGTTTTGCGCCGCGACGATCGTCGGATGGGCGAGCGGGCCGGCCTGCAGCTTGGTGAGCTCGGCCGCGTCGAACTCGTATTGCCTGGTGCCCTTGAGATGCCAGTGCAGGCGGCCGGCGTACACTTCCGGGCGGATGCGCCGGTGCACACACCATTTCTGGAACCACACCGCCTTCAGCGCCCGCGTCGCGACCTCGGCGACCAGCACCTTGAAGTTCGGTTCGCCCAGCGTGCCGAAGCCCACCTGGGTCAGGCTCTGCTTGTAGGGATTGTCGTCCGAGAGCGGCACGCCGAAGCCGCCCCGGGCAGCGGGCGTGATCAGCAGCAGGCAGGCGTTGAGGTAGGCCTGGAACAGCTCGTCGATGTGCACGTAGTTTCCGAGGCCCCGGCCGTCGTGCAGGATTTTCGGGTCCGCCAGCGGTCCCGGCTTGATGCTTGACGCGACACCGTTCTGCGCGTCGAGCCAGGTGGCCTCGTCGGTCATGTAGTCGGTGGCGCCGGGCAGCCCGAAGGCGATCCGGGCGGACGTGCGTTGCGACCCGTACGGGATATCCCGGATCAGGAACTGCGAAAGGTAGGGGCCGGCGAGCGCGCCCTTCGTCGTGTCGCGAAAGATCGTCGCCGGCGTGACCTGTCCGCCGTCCTTGGGACCGTCGAATTGCGCGTAGCGGCCGAGATCGGCCGCCGCCTGCGCGATGGTCGGGTCGGTGGGATAGTCGATGAACGCGACGTCGCGGCAGAGCGCCAGCCAATAGTTCTCCGCGATCTCGCCGATCGCGCCCTTCGAGCGGAATGTATAGCAGGGCGGCAGCGTCACCTGGTGGGCGTCGATCCCTTCGAGGTCGAAGGCGAGCCCGGCCTGCGGGTCGGTGAGCTTGACGCTCTGCGCCGCCGGCGCGCCCAGGATGATCGCCTCGAAATCCGCCGGCAGACCGCTTTTCAGGGCGGTCAGCATCGACTTGTAGCTGGCGTCCACCACTTCGCCGGTGGCGGGGTCGTGCTGCAGGCCCTTGCTGTAGCTCGCGTAGTGGTTTGCATGGCGGTATCGATGGCCGTCGCCGTTGTTGTGGTGCTCGGGCGCGGGCGTGTCCTCATGCGCTTCCGCGGCTTGGTGGCGGATCCGCTCCGAGGCTTCTCGCCGTTGGTGCGGGCTCAGCGGGCCGAGTGCGTCGTCCGACATGACTTGATCTTCCTGGTTCAGTGGGCCGAAGGGCAGACCATGGCGTGCGGCCGCGCGACACGCTGTGATCTAGCTCATACCCTTCGCCGCGAACGT
>JAABUQ010012984.1_pt1 | contig 10217 bp, 13 predicted proteins | sample 5560001 | NCBI WGS metagenome assembly JAABUQ01 (sample SAMN10711888, study PRJNA513371) | rock metagenome | isolation source: Antarctica rocks | place: Antarctica: Victoria Land, Finger Mt nord | collected 2015-12-18 | reverse complement strand
CGCCAGCTCGTCGTACTGCGCCAGGCGCGAGTCAAGCTCACCAAGGCGCTGCTCGATCTCCCGCATCACCCCCCGACTGGCACGGCCGACACCACGTCGCTCGCTCATCGCCGTCTCGCAACGTCAGTCGTTCTCATGCTCGCCATGCTAGACCTGTCACTACGTGATGTCCAGTCATGTTGCTTTGTCCTGATGCCTGCTCGGCGCCTCTACCCCCGGCGTTGGCTCTTCCCTTGCGCTTCTCGTCCCGCCTTGCCCATCGCTGCCACTGCCTTTCATCCCGCCGCTCGCGGTCTTCCCTCGCCTCTGGCCTTCCATCCGCCGCCGCCGTCCCCGCGACCGTCGTCGGGAACTCCGCCACGTGCTGCTCGCGCGCACCGCCCGCGACCGGCACCCGCACACACGCGGTCACCTGCGCCTTGTGGACATCCAACGCCCCCGGGCGCTCGACGATCGTCTCCATCTGACCTCCCCAAACGTGATCGACAGAATCATCGCCCAGGGGCCTCGGAGAACTAACGAATCTGACAGGCGTGCTCTTGGCAACAGTCCGGAGCTCCGGGGAGACCCACACGCCAAACTAGCCTCGGGCTCACAAGCACCAAGAACACACCGGCGTCACGGGCGACCACCAAAGCATCCCGCATTTTCATCCGCCCGCGACCGCCCGCACCGCGGGCAGCCCAACTAGGCGAAGCAATGACCGTCCGCTAAACTAAACGGTCAGTCGCGTGCCACCCAGAGCAAGAGCATTAGAAGGCTGTCGAGGCTTGAGATCAGCAGCAGGATTCCCCACGCGAGCTTGGCCAGCCGTGCCCCCTTTCTCCATCGGGTCGCCAGCGCGAGCGCGGTTGCGCCGCAGCCCATCCCGACGGCAGCGAGGATCAGCGAGGCGCTCGTGAGGTCTCCACTTGGCGCGTAGAGACCGGCGGCTTCAATCGCCGGCACGATCATCACGAAGAACGCAATGGACACCCCGGCGGGAGACCCGGTGCTGTTGTTAGATCGTGGAGCTGTCATGCGGTTCGATGCGGCACGGGCGCCGTCAGGAACCCAGAAGGCGTTGTGGCTGACGTATTCGTCGCGATCCTCGACAATCGCGGCGCGCTCGTCGGGGTCCTCGACGTGGCTGCCGCCGCTGGGGTTCGAGAGCTCCGCGTTCAACTCCGCGCGCCGGAGCTTAAACGAGTCCGAGATGTACTTGAGAAACAGCAGTCCGAGGACGAGGTGCTTGTACTCGGACGATTCGACCGAGCCGCGAAGCTTGTTGGCAGCCTCGAAGAGCGCGGCGCCGTTGGGGCTATCCGCGTTTGAACCGTTCGCCACGGCAGAACGGTACGTGACGGCACGGGCCGCGCCTACCCAGACGGCGGTAGCTGGCGCGCTCCCCGCGAGGTCTACGCGCCGGGGCGCGGTGCCACCCGGCTCTTGGCTCGCCGGCGGCGATGTCCGGCCCGCACGGATGTAGATCCTGGCGCGCATTCTTAGGCGCGAGGCTCGCGCCGACCAGCTCGGCCGTCCGGGCGGCGCCTCCATCGCACCCAGTTGCCGCCTGAAGGGTCGGTCCTCTTTCGAGTCTTGTGGAGTAGGTTCAGCTAGGTGGGCGAGAGCCGCCAGTATGCCCGTGGATCACGCGCCGACTTTCCGACCCATTCGATTACTCCTAGATCGCGAAGCAAGCCCAGCTCGCCGCGCGCCACGGGAGGTGAGACGTTGAGGATCGCTGCGACCTCACCGGTGCTCAGTCGACCAGCCTCTCTCAGAGCCCCCATAATGTCCCGTCCACGGTCGGGAAGGCGCGCGTCAAGCTCACGATCGATCGGTTCCCCGGAAAGTGTCAGGTGGGCCCCACCTGAGCCCTGCCGATAGACCGGATCTGTAAGCCCAGCCGCACGCATCTCTTCAAAGATCCGTCTGATCCCTTCGCCTAGCTCTTGACCGAAAGAAAGATCGGCGCAGACGCGAGCGATCCTCGGGTTGCGAGCAAACCGAGGAGCATTCAGTGGGTCGGACAGGTCAATCAAGCCGGGGAAACGTCCAGGGCTCCACACTTCGACACGATCGTCGAAGATCTCGAACCGAATGTGGTCACCGGAGAGGCTGTATGAGCGATGCACCACCGCGTTGACCAGGCCCTCCAGCCACGCGTCCTCCGGTACGAGGGGAACGTCTGCGAACCGTCCGGTCTCCTTAGCCAACGCCCGTCGGGTCGGTTGGAGCCTCTGAATCTCAGCGCGGGCCTCAAGCAAGAGGCGAGGTATCGGGCCTTCGAGCCGCCTGTCTTCCAGTAGCTGCTGTCGCGCACCGCTTCCTCGTTCGCGCCCCCGGTAGCGCAACACCCGCACGAAAGCCTCGGGAAGAAAGCGCTGGGGATACTCGGCGAAAAGCAGTACGCCTGCGATCGTCAACTGCTCGCGCTCCGCGAGGCCTCGAGCTTGAAGGAGACGAAGGGCATCAGGGGCGGACACCGCGCGGGCGTACTTCTCGGTGAGCTCGTCATCCAGTGAATCGAGACTGGCGTTCGGAAGCAGCCGGGCCTCGTAATTAGCCTGTCCCTTGTCGTAGACAAGCTCCTGACGTTGCTGGAAGGAGAGATGGCGATTCTCGTCGCCCACGCGCAGGAAGACCTGATCCTTCTTGTTTGTGTGAACGACGTCTCCCGGCCGCACCTCGATCGCAAGCAGATGATCCGGTTGGCCTAGATCGTTGATGCAGTCGACGAGCCTGTGTCGCATCCGAACCGGAGGGTCACAGAAGTCGAGGCTCGCCTGCATCTGATCATTGCGTCGATCGGGCCATCGGTCCGTCGCCTCGGTCTTGCCGCCCTGCAGCCCCACAACGACCGTTCCGCCGTCGGCGTTCGCGAACCCCACCAGCCAGTCGGCAAGGTCGCGCGCCTGAATCCGAGCCGACTTGCGCTCGAACCACTGATCTTCCTTCAACGCCGCGAGTGCGGGACCGACCGAGTCGGGCGAGGTCGTCATAGCTCGTTCGACTTGCGCTGGCGGCATTACTGCATGCTACTCAAAAATCTTTCAAGTAGCTCATAGGCAGCCTCGTCGCCTCGGGTCGAATGACTGTGCAAGGCGCGGAGCGCGCCTTCGACTCGGCTGCGGATCTGAGGATCCAGCCGGCGCTAGTCGCGCTGCGCGCTCCGGGCGAGCTCTACGCGCCACGGCGCGATTCTCGCTTGAGCTCTTGGCTCGCCTGGTTCAGGGTCACGGTGCGTCCGGCGGCGATGTCCGCCCTGCCCTCTGCCGCCGCGGCCTGCTCCTCCTCGGTGAACGGCTCATCGTCGACGGGAGCGTCCCGGAACGCTATGGCCACCCGATCCTGGCGAAGATCAAGCAGAAGCAACGCCTCGTGGGCCTCCCCCCCGGTGAGCGGGTCAATCCGCTCACGCAGCTTTTCCTTGGCAGTCACGACGTCTGGGACGGTAGGGAGTTTGGGCAAAGCCCCGCTTTGTTAAGGCACCAGTGCCTTAACAGGCGGGAATCGGGGCCGAACGGACGTCAACCGCCATCATCCGCCTTCGCCAGATCCGCTGGAAATGCCCGGTTTTCCGCGATATCGACGATCAGCTCGATTCTCTTCACACGCGAGAGGTCGCTGGTTCGAAACCAGCCGCGCCCATGCGAAAAGGGCCTGCAAAGCGGGCCCTTTTGTGGTCATGACCCGGCGGTGCAGGCGACGCGAGGGGACGAAGGCTCGATTCTGCCTTTTTCTGCCTTTTCGCGCCACCCGGGCCTCTCGATCCGTGTGCATGGCTTCGCGATCGTCGTCCCACGATTCCTGCGCCGGTGTAGGGGCCTCCTCGGCCGGGCGGAATGCAGGGTTGAGTCGCGGGCGCCCGCTGGCCGTCGCAGTCCACCGTCCGAGTCCGTTCGTAGCGTTGTAGTATGGCCGAGCCCGCCCCGCTGTCGCCGGAGCTGCGCTTCGCCGCCGAGGCCGAGTGCGCGCTCGTGGTCGAGCGGGTCGATGGCCTCCGCGCGCAGGCCCAGCGGCTGCGCGCGGTCGCCGACGCAGCAGACGAGGACCTGGCCTCGGCGCTGCGACTCCTCGGTCAGCTCGACGAGATCCTCGGCCTCACGCCGCAGATGTCCATGAGCCAGGTTGACGAAGTACTGCGCGGCCAGCGTCTCCGGCAGGTCGCCATTCAGGTTCTCAAGCGCAGGCGCGGCCACGACGCGACTGTGCACTACCGCGAATGGTACGACCTGGTGGTCGGGGATGGGCATCGCGTGGCGGGCAAGGACCCGGTCGCCACGTTCCTCACGCAGCTGTCGCGGGCCCCCGAGGTGGAGCCCGTCGGGCGTCGCACAGGCATGTACCGCCTCATCGCGGCTTGACCCTAGCGCGAGCCGATTGGCCTCGCCGGTTCGTCCGGTGCGGCTGGTACTCCTGATACGCGGACGTACATACGAGTATCTAGGAGCGCCACCGATGAACATCACCAAGGCCTTCGCCGATCTGCACAAGATCGCCGACGCCGACCCCGCCCAGGTCCGGGAAGGCCGACGTCGCCGCGACCTGTTCCGCGACGCGTTCTGTCCCGAGGACGAGATCGGCGGCGTCGTCCCGTCCGGATCGCTCGCGCGCAGCACCCAGCGCGACCCCATCAACGACGTTGACGTCATCTTCGTCTTCGAGTCGGACGCGCACCCAGAGTGGGGCGCGCCCGCGACAGCGCCCTGGAGGCGCTCGAGCACACCGCCGTGCGCGTCCACGCCCTGCTTGGCGCAACCGAGGGGTCGTTCGCGCAGGAGGTTCGGCTCGCGCGGCCCAGCAACCACGCAGTCAAGTGCTTCTTCGACGACCCCGACGACCCCGACGCGTTCACGGTCGACGCGATGCCCGCGCTGCGCCAGCCCGACGGCACGCTGCTGGTGCCGGAGAAGGAGTCCCATAAGTGGATCGCCACAGATCCCGAGCACCTCATCGAGCTCGTCCGCAAGCGCCATGCCGAGTGGGATCTCTTTCGCCCGATGGTCCGCGTCCTGAAGCTGTGGAAGGACATGCAGGACACCAGCCTGAAGTCGCTGACGGTCGAGGTCCTCGCGCTGCATCATCTGCCGGCGGGCGAGACCGCGCCCCAGGCGCTTTACCGGTTCTTCAACGCCGCCGAGACGGCGATCGAGTTGCCAATAGAGGACCCGGCGGGACTCTGCGGCCCTACGCAGCGCGAAATCGACATGAACAAGGCGCGCAGCGCCGTCCGGCAGGCCGCCCGCGCGGCGTGGGAGGCCGTCACCGCGCAGGCCGACGGCGACACCGACCGCGCCGCGTGTCTGTGGCGCTCGATCTTCGGCGACGCGTTTCCCGAGCCGACCGGCGGCTGCGACCAGGCCGACGCCAGCGACGGCGCCGGAGCGCTCGGCGTGGGCCTCGGCATCGGGATCGGCACCCACAAGCCGCGGCCGGTCAAGGACGCGCCGCAGGGCTGATATGCCCTCCGACCTTCCTCGGATCAGCTGGCTCGACGCCGAGCCGGTCCGCGTCGGGCAGGAGCGGGCCGAGATGCAGCGCTGGTGTCCGGAAATGGAGTGGCGGACCGACATCGCCTGGCCGGACGGGCGTCCGGGCGCAGGCTGGGAGGGCCTGGCCCCGGCGTGGGGCAGCGAGCGCCCGGAGCCAGCCGGCGTGGCGCGGCTGCTCGTCGGCCGGCGGTTGCGGCTCCGGGTGCTGTGCCCCGAGGCTTCCCCGATGGTCGCGCCCGACCTCTACCCGATTGACCCCGAGGTGCCGATCGAGCGCCGCACGCAGCATCGGTGGCACGTCAACGGCGACGGCTCGCTGTGCATGATGCAGGCCGCCAACGACTGGCGGCCGGCCGACTCCGCGGCCGATCTCGTCCGGAACGCCGCGGGCTGGTTTATCGAGTACCTGCTGGTCGACGCGGGCGACTTGGACGCCATGACCACCCGCGGCATCTACGTCAGCGACGAGATCGACGCGCTGCTCGCCGCGAAGTTCGGATGATCGACCAGCTTGTCATCCTGCCCTCCTACTACGCCAAGAGGATCGTCGCGTGCGGGCATCCGTCCGGCGTCATCGACGTCAAGCAGGACCTCGCCGAGGCGCTGTACGTCGTCGACGGCTTCCTCAAGGGTCAGCACCACGGTGGCATGCATGGCGGATCGAACTGGGTCGGCCGCCACTATCTCGCCCCGGCGTCGCGCGAGCCTCGCGGCGTCTGGTATCGCGTCCACCCCATCATCCACGGCGCCGGGATCGAGGGACGCGTGAAGTCCGCCGCCCTGCCGCTCGACGTCTTCAGGGCTGCGGTCCACGCTCCTTGGATCGGCCTCAATCGCGACGCTCCCGCGCTGGCGATCACCTACGCGGACCTGCCCGACGGCGAGACGAATTGGCAGGCGTGGATCCTCTCGGAGCGGCACGACAGCGCGCAGCTGATCCAGATCACCGTGGTCGAGGAGGAGATGCCCCTCCTCGCGCCGCTCGCGGGGCACTGGCCGCTGGAAGATCTCCTCTGTGCCCACGTCGTGGTCGTCGGCACGGGCAGCGTCGGTAGCGCCGCCGACGACGCGCTGGCCGCTTACGGAATCGGACGCCTCACACTAGTCGACCCCGACCGGCTGCTCGCCCACAACTTCGCCCGCCACCGCGCGAACCCGCGAGACCTCGGCCGCCACAAGGTCAGCGCCGAGCGTGACCGCGTCCGTGACCGCGACCCGCATCTCATTGTCGACGCGCTTGCACTCGACGTCGTCTACGACGCCGACGTCGTGCGCCCGCTGCTCGCCGGCGCCGACGCTGTGCTCGTCGCCGCCGACGGCGTCGACCCGAGGCGCGCCGTCAACCACCTCGCCCGCCGCGCCGGCACGCCGGCCGTGTTCGCGTGCGTCCTGGAGAACGGGGCCTACGGCGAGGTCATCCGCACCCGCAGCCCGCGCGGCTGCCTGCTGTGCGCGCGCGCCGAGCTGCACCAGGCCGGCGGGATGGCGCCCGAAACCACACTCGACCGCGGCTATGGCACCGGCACACGGCACCTGCCGATGAGCGCCGTCGGTGGCGACCTCGCGCTCGTGGGGCAGCTCGCGGCCAAGGCGACGATCGCCACCATCCTGGAGGGCAAGGGTCATCGTGACCAGCGGCTGCCCGGCGACCAGGCCGTGATCTCGCTGCGTCCGCGGCCCGGCTTCGCGTCCCCATTCGATGCCGAGGAGGCGATGGAGGTCCGCTGGCGAGACCTTCCGGACCCTCGCCCCGAGTGCCTGACCTGAGGCACGTCATGACGGCGCGCGGCGTGGAGATCCTCCCAGAGGCCCGGCGGCGGATCTGCGAGCTCGCCGCGCAGTCTGAGGACGGCCGTGAGACCGGCGGAATGCTCCTAGGTCGCGGCCCGGACGACCATGGCGTCATCGTGGTCGAGCAGGCCGGCGACCCCGGTCCGAAGGCGCAGCGGCGGACCGACTTCTTCCTGCGCGACCTCGCTCACGCCAAGCGGCTCGCTGAGGCCGCATGGCAGGACGGTGAGGCGGCCTGGATCGGCGAGTGGCACACGCACCCCACCGGGCTGAAGACTCCTAGCCCGCGGGACCTCGTTACCTACGCAGGGCTGCTGACCGACCCCGAGCTCTCGTTCGGTGCGTTCGTCTCGATCATCGTCGTCCCCGACCCCGACTGGACCTCGCCGCGGCTCCTCACGTGGATCCTTGGCACGACGGCGCCCGGCGAGCCCCGCGACGAGGCGGAGTAGGTTCAGCGCGATGGCGGTCAACCTGCACCACATCCTCAAGGCCCATCAGCGCGCGCTACTCGCGGGGCTCGACGGGTCCCGCGAGATCTTCGAGAACAACGAGGCCAAAGGCGACGCCGCGGAGTTCCAGTGGGCGGAGGTCATCGACAAGTTCCTCCCCGGCCGCTACCAGGCGACGCCGGCGTTCGTCCTCGACTGCGACGGGCAGCGCAGCGACTTCATCGACCTCGTCATCCACGATCGCCACTACTGCCCCTTGCTCTTCGAGCAGGGAGGCCAGAAGCTCATCCCCGCCGAGAGCGTCTACGCGGTCCTGGAGATCAAGCAAGAGCTCGACCGGGGCAACGTCCTCTACGCTGCCGCGAAGGCCGCCTCGGTGCGTCGACTGCGCCGGACGAGCGCGTCGATCGTCTCACTCGGAGCCTCAGAGGAGCCGCGACAGCTCTTCGAGATCCTCAGCGGCGTGCTGGCCGTCGAGAGCTCGTGGTCGCCGCCGTTCGGCGACGCGTTCATCAGCGCGCTCACCGACGCCGCGGCCGACCACGCCACACTCGATCTCGGCTGCGCGCTGCGCCACGGAGGCTTCGAAGTCGCCTGGAGCGACGGGACGCCCTCTGTCGACGTCAGCGAGACAGAGTCCTCGCTGCTGTTCTTCCTGCTGCGGCTTTTCGGCGCGTTGCAGCGACTCGGCACGGTCCCGGCGATCGACCTCCGGGAGTACGGCCGCTCGCTGGAGGCTGACTGCTCGTAGGCACTTTCGCTGTCCATCCGACGCGGGGCGTCGTACAGAAACGCCGACCCGGACCCTTCCGGCAAGCAGCGACTCGCAGATGCGCTGAGGGTTGGAGACCGGGCATTGGTTGGCGTTGCGGTCGGCGCGGGCGCGAGCGCCCTGAAGTCCACCGGTGCCTTCGGCGACCATGACACGGCGCGCTGAGCCTGGAGGCTGGTACGAGGACTTTCGGTACCGCCTGCGGTTCGAAGGACCGGCGCGTCAGGCCTACCAGTCGCTGCGCGCGACCAGGACCGGCAAGGGGATCAACACCAGGATCACCTACGCGGTGAGCGTGACTGTGCCCGAATACGGGGATCAGCGGGCGGTCAAGATCCGCCTCGCCAATTACACGAGGCGGCACCTCGTCACCGTCACCGTGGGCGGGCCGACCGAATCGCCGCACCGGTATGCCGATGGAGCCTTGGGCATGTGGTATCCGGAAGACGGGCTGGATCGCAAGTGGCAGCCCGAGGAGGGCCTGCTGACCCTGATCCGGTACGGGCGCCTCCACCTCTTTCAGGAGACGTACTGGCGCGAGTACGGGGACCGGCCGGGCCCCGAAGCGCCGCACGCACCGCAGGGGAAGGAGGCGGCGTGACCATCGCTACCGGATGGTCGCCGGAAGCGATCGTGGCCCTCATCGTCGGGGTGCTCACGGCAGCCGGTGGCCTGCTGACGTGGTGGGGGAATGGGGTGCGAGCGGAGAGGACCCGCCTGCAGAGCTCTATGCGGAGGCGTTCGCGGCCATCGCTTCCTACCAGGAGTTCCCCTACATGATCCGGCGTAGGCGCGCTCCCTTGGCGGGTCACGAGGAGATCGCAACGACGAACGGATCAGGATCTCCAGCGCCTTGCACGCCGTACGGGAAGGGTTGACCAACTACGTGGCACAGATCAGCAATGAGTCCGCGGCGGTCTCAGCGAGGTACAGCGCGCTGGTGACCCAGACGCGACGGATCGCTGGCGGCTATATGCACGACGCCTGGGCCTCTCCGCCGCTCGACAACGACGCCGGGATGAACATCACGCACATCGACGACAGCGAGTTGGACGGGCCACAGCAGGAATACCTCGATGCGGTCAAGGACGACCTCACGTTTCTGCGGGTTGCTTTCCGGTGGAAGAACCCGCGGTGAACCGTCTATGACACTCAGCGGAACGGCGTCAGGACTTTGGCTGGTGGGGGTCGGCTCGTTCGTGGCTGCATTGCCTCGCCTGATTCGCGCTCCGCGCCCCGAGCTCGGGCTGACGTGGGAGCGCATGGCGCGGCGCGTGGATCGGACGCACGTCGCCCTGGAGACCACCGGGTTAGGCGCGATCGCGGTTGGGAGCGTCGTTCTCGCGGTGACCGAGCTCGGCCCATGGTGGTTCGAAGCCGGCGTTGTACTGCTCGCCGGGCTTGCCGTCTACCTCATCAGCGCCATGAAAATGCGCCAGTTATGGCTCATGCGGGCAGCCACAGCCCGAGATGACCCAAGCGCGACGCCGGCGATCGCCTCCGCGCCGGAACAGCGTGTACTCGCGCTCGACCATGCCCGTTGGCGCAGGTGCCTGCAGCGAGCGTTCTCGAAGGACCTTTCCTGGCCGCCGGCCCCACGGAGCCTGTCAAGCCCGGTGAGACGCTTTATGTTCGAATTTAGTGAGCGGCGGCCTCCTTCTCGGGCTTGTTGATCCACGCGGCGGCCGGTAGCTCGGGCGGGACGGGCGGGTTGCGCACGAACCG
>JAABUQ010012983.1_pt1 | contig 10217 bp, 9 predicted proteins | sample 5560001 | NCBI WGS metagenome assembly JAABUQ01 (sample SAMN10711888, study PRJNA513371) | rock metagenome | isolation source: Antarctica rocks | place: Antarctica: Victoria Land, Finger Mt nord | collected 2015-12-18 | reverse complement strand
CGCTGCAGACCTTCATGGATTACGGTGAGACGGTTGCGCTGCGGGCCCTCGCCGACCTGCCCAAGGGGAAGTTCAGCCTCGAGGAGGAGCAGGACAGCGGTGCCATCTACAAGGTAAGTGTGGAGATCCGGGACGACCAGTTCATCGTTGACCTGCGCGACAACCCGGATCAGGAGTCCGGCCCGAACAACGTTTCGCGTGACGGTACGGTGATCGCCTGCCAAATCCTGTTCATGAATCTCACCGATCCGCACGCCGTCGCGAACGCCGGCCACTTCCGCCCCCTGGTGGTCCTCACGCGTCCAGGCTCCGTCTTCGATACCCAGCCGCCGGCAGCATGCGCGATCTACTACGAAGTCAGGATGCGGCTCTACGATCTGACCTGGCACTGTCTGGCGCCGCACTTGGGGGACAGGTTGCCAGCAGGCGGCTTCTCCTCGATCTGCGGCACCTTCATCGGTGGTCCACACCCGGACACAGGCCGCCACGTCACGATCGTCGAGCCGCAAGTGGGCGGCTGGGGCGGCTCAGCGTCCCGGGATGGTAACAGCGCCATGTTCAGCGGCTTCCACGGGGACACATTCAACTGCCCTGCGGAGGTAGCGGAGGCCCGTTACGGACTGTATGTGGACCGGCTGGCCCTCAACGACGAGCCCGGAGGCGAGGGGGAGCACCGGGGCGGCAAGGGCATTGTGCTGGACTACCGCGTCCGCTCAAACGGCTGCTTTTTGACCTGTGCGTACACCCGCAACAAGCACAAGCCGTGGCCGTTGGCGGGTGGTTGCGAGGGCTCGCCTAACTACATCGAGGTGATTCGCAAAGATGGCTCGGTCGAGGAGTACGCGGTTGTGACTGCCATCGAGGTAAACGAAGGCGATGTGATTCGCATCCACACCGGCAATGGTGCTGGCTACGGCGACCCGCGTCGGCGGTCGCGAGAACTGGTGCTCGAGGACCTGCGCAATGGCTTCGTAACGCAGTGAGCGGGCCCCGGTAACGGACCCACCCTCTGTGAATGGTTTCCGAATTGCCTCAATCCATCGGTGGCGGTGCCGGGCCGCTCCAACTTGTTCTCAAAGGGTCCTGCTCGTCTCGCGCTTGCCTCCCGAAGGGGTGTCTTGACCACCGGTCGCTCGGATTTGCGGCAAACCCCAGTCCTACCCTTGCACCCAGTGATCAGGGATGACTGTCTTCATGGCGGGGCTCCCCGGTGAAAGGGCTCCTCGCCATGAGACATCGGGCAGTGGCGATCAGGGGGCGCTGATGAGGCCAGTTCCCGTCCCGAACGGGGGTGCCTCTGGTCATCAGAGAACCGATGACGCTTGGCTCACAGTGTTGGCGATTCGTTGGCATGACGGCCCAGACATGGCCGCACGGCGACCTGCTCGTGGGACATGTTTGACAGGGTTGACGCACGAGCCCTAGAATTCGGCTCAATATGTGTCCACGTTGCGTCGCGCCCAGTTGAACTGTCTCAGCTGGGAGGCGGCAGTTGGTCCGGAATGGGCTGTCTTGTCGTCAGTGTAGAAGGAGGATGCCACCAATGAGATCCGGCCTGGGGATCCTCACCGCTGTTGCCTGTCTGCTGGTAGCGGCCTGCGGCACGGGCAGCAGCTCCAGCTCCGGCAACGGTGCCGCTATCCCGATCGCCTTCTTTAGTGTGCAGAACGCAAACTCCTTTGCTACTGCCCAGTACAAGGGAGTCCAGCAAGCAGCTGCAGAGATGAACGCTCAGGTCACTGAATTCGATGCGGGATTCAATTCGAGCACCCAGGTCAGTCAAATCTCGGCGGCAGTCGCCTCGCACAAGTTCAAGGCTTTCGTGGTCATGCCGGTTGACGGGAATGCCGACGTGGCTCCGGTTACTGACGCTGTCGCGGCTGGGATCAAAGTCGTCGCTACGTTCAACACTGTTAGCCACGACGTCACCGCCGTCACCCCGGGGGTCCCGGGCATGACAGCGACGGTTGCCTCGCCGCTCTACAAGAACGGTCAACACCTGGCCCAACTCACCATTGATGCGTGTGCGGGCAAGAACCCCTGCAAGGTGATCTACATGCCGGGCAACTTTTCACAGGCTAGCGAACAGAGCCGACTCAGTGGATTGAACCAATACCTCCAGCAGAAGGGGCCCAACGTGAAGATAGTGGCCCAACAGGTGGGCGGGTATCAGGTCGACCCCGCTGAGCAAGCCATGTCAGCGCTGCTCCAGGCCCATCCCGATGTCAATGTCTTCACCACAAGCGGGGACCAGATGGCGGTCGGCGGACAGCAGGCTCTTCAAAACGCCAATCTGCTCGGCAAGGTCGTGATCGTCGGCAATGGAGGATCCATCCAGGGGATCGCTGCTGTACGCAATGGCACCTGGTTTGCGACACCGGTGAACGTCCCGTTCCAGGAAGGCAATCAGGCGACGAAGCTGGCGATCCAGGCAGTGCAGGGTAAGAAGGTGCCTTCATCTATCGATTCGGACACTTTGAGCCCGATCGGCCCGATTGCAACCAAGCAGAGCCTGAGCACGCCGGCGGGCCAGGCGTTCAAGGGCGAGTGGTCCGCGATATAGAGCCGCAGTCGGTGTCCGAAGATGCTGCGCTCGTTCAGCTGCGCGATATCAACAAACGATTCGGATCGACGCACGCCGTACGCGCAGTCAGCCTGGTGATTCGTCAGGGCGAGATCCATGCGCTAATCGGTGAGAACGGTGCCGGTAAGTCCACTTTGGGTCGGATCATTGCCGGAGCCGTGACGCCCGACTCCGGCGAAATCCTGCTCTCCGGCCGAAGGGTCTTCTACCGGTCTCCTCGGGAGGCTTTGCATGATGGGATCAGCCTGATAGCCCAGGAAATCGCGTTGGTGCCGCAGCGCAGTGTGATCGAGAACGTTTATCTCCGTCGAGAGGCAGGAGTGGCCGGCATCGTCGATCGTCGTAAGCTCGCACGCGAGTACGCCACTCTGGTCGAGCAGGTGGGTTTCGACATTCCACCTGGGGTAAAGGTGGGCAAGCTGCGGCAGGCCGATCAGCAGAAGGTCGAGATTCTCCGCGCCTTGGCGCGGGGCTCGAAGCTGATCGTGATGGACGAACCGACGGCCGCGCTCAGTCGACCCGAGGCCGCCGCTCTGGCGGAAGTGATCCGGCGGTTGAACGAGCGAGGGACGACCATCGTGTACGTCTCGCACTTTCTCGAGGAAGTTCTTGCGCTCGCGCACACCGTCACGATCATGCGGGACGGTGGACTGGTGCGGACGTCAGAGGCTGCAAAGGAGACCCCGGAGCGGCTGGTTGCCGACATGCTTGGCCGTCCGCTCGAGCTCGTATTTCCGGACAAGCGGTTGCCACCCGAATGCGCCGCTGTGGTTTGCCGGGCCGTAGCGCTCACCCGGCAGGGTGCTCTCGACAACGTCTCCCTTGAGGTTCGCGCGGGCGAGATCGTGGGCCTAGCCGGCCTAATAGGGGCAGGACGAACTGAGGTGGCGCGCGCTATCTTCGGGGTCGATCGGTTGGACTCAGGGACGGTCTATGTGAACGGCCGTAAGCTGAAGCCGCACTCGCCTGCTGCCGCGATGCGAGCTGGGGTGGCGCTGCTACCTGAATCTCGCAGGGAGCAGGGTCTGATCATGAAGCGATCGGTAGAGGATAACGTAACTCTGCCCAACCTCCGTGACGTTAGTCGGGGGGGAATCGTGCAGGTACGAAATGCGACCAAACGCACCCTGGCTCTTCTCAAGCAGCTCGACGTCCGTATGGAAAGCGTCCGTGCTCGAGTGTCAGCGCTCTCGGGCGGAAATCAGCAGAAGGTCCTGTTCGGTAAGTGGCTGTTCAGACGGCCGAGCCTGCTGCTGGCAGATGAGCCGACCCGAGGCGTCGACGTGGGCGCCAAGACGGCGATCTACTCCCTCATTCGTGAGCTGGCCGCTTCCGGGATGGCGATCCTCGTCATCTCAAGTGAAATTGAGGAAGTTCTGGGCCTTGCGCACCGGGTCCTAGTGATGAGGGCAGGCAGGATCGTGGGCGAGTTCGAAGGCGATCAGCTGAATGCGGAGGTTGTGATGCGTGCCGCGTTCGAGGTGGAATCAGCCGCCTAGATCCCATGGCAGGACAGACTTCGGGCACATCATCGTGGGAGACCCTGTGGCAGCGGGTCGGACTCGGCCGCTTGATTCGGGGTAGTGACGTCCTCCGGGAATACGGCGTTGTAGTCGGATTCGCAGTGCTGTTTGTCGCGCTCTGGATCGGGTCCCCTGCCTTCGTGACCAAGGAGAACTGGCTGAACATACTCGACGAGCAAGCGCCGTTGGGGATTATGGCGTGCGCGGGGACCTTCGTTATCATCGCGGGAGGATTCGACCTCTCAGTGGCAGGAATACTAGCGGTCTCGGGAATCGTAGCCGCAAAAATCGCCTACGCTGGTCACGTAGAGCTCGGATTCGTTGTCGGCATATTGGCTGGAGTAGGCTTTGGGACAATTAACGGATTCATTGTCAGCGCCCTGAGGATCAATGCCTTCATAGCCACCCTGGCGACTTCGATCGCCTACGGCGGAGTCGCTCTGGTATTAACCGGTGGCATCCAGGTCGTCGTATCGAACCCGACCTTCACGGTCCTCGGCCAGGGACGCTGGTTCACGATCAGGATCACCATTTTTGTGCTTGCCGGCTTCGCCATCCTGCTCGGCTTCATCCTGGCGCGCTCCGTCTATGGACGCTACGTTTACGCGGTGGGCGGAAATGCCGAGGCGGCGCGACTGTCTGGCGTTCCGGTAGGCCTAATCAAAGGTTCAACGTTTGCTTTGTCAGGACTTTCGGCGGGTATCGCTGGTGTGCTCGAAGCGAGCCGGCTCTCCACCGGTTCGGCGATTTCCCTGGCCGGTATCGAACTGCCGGTCATCACAGCTGTCGTGCTCGGCGGAACCAGCATCCTAGGCGGAGAGGGCGCAGTCTGGAGAAGCATCCTGGGAGTATTCCTGCTAGCGATCATAACCAATGGCTTCAACCTTCTGAATATTAATCCGACTTACCAACAGATCGCCCAGGGAGCCATTATCGTGGTGGCGGTCGGGCTGGACGTGTGGACCCGCAAAAGGACCTGATGGCGAAGCGTCGGTCCGTCGCACTCGCCGAATGCACCAACCAGGAGGTCGCTCGTTACCTTGAAACGCGAGACACGGTACTCATTCCAGTTGGGGCAACCGAACAGCACGGGCCGCACGCCCCACTGGCCACCGACACCTTGATCGCCGCCGAGGTCAGCGAACGATTAGCACGTCGGCTAGACGCGCTGGTAGCCCCAGCCATCCCCTATGGCGTCTCCGCCGACCATCGCGGCTTCCAAGGCTTGTGCTACCTCTCGGCGCCGGTCCTGGCGGCGCTGGTCGGAGATATCTGCCTGTCACTGGCCGAAGTCGGATTCCGCCGCATCATTGTCGTGAACGGGCACGCGGGAAACTTGCCTGCTCTCGCCGTTTGCGCTGGCGACCTGGCCGCCCGATTGCCGCCCGGCACGGTTGTCTACCCTCTCAACTACTGGGACGGTCTGACCGCCGAGAAGGCGGCCCAGTACGTGAGTCGGGAGGTCGGGCTCCACGGCAACGTTGGTGAGACCTCAGTCGTCATGGCTGTCGACGGCTCACTTGTCGACCTGGATGCCGCGGTGGCGGAGACGCCAAAGTTCCCGATGGCGGATTGGGACGCGGCCTGGGCCGTCTTCTACCGCTCAGCACGGCCGGGACCCGGTGTCGTGAATCGAATCAGCCGCTCCGGCGTTTGGGGGGACCCCACCAACGCGTCCGCAGACAAGGGCCTAGCCTATCTTCACGATATCGAAGATTCTTGCACGAAGTTGATCACCGAGCTTGAGCGGCTGGAAACAGCATTCCGGCTGCCGACCGAACCAAAATAGCGCTTCCGCTCCCTGTACAGAAAATCGCCATACTGCCCCCTGATCCAGCGCTACCGCATCTCGTATCTGTTATCCGCCACTCTTCATTGACTAAGCTGAATGCTGCGGTCTGAATACTCCGGCCAGGAGTGGCAATATCCGAATTGAGCGATCGACCCCAGGCGCGACCTTCCCTTCTACCCGAGCCAGCGAGGTCGGAGCACGCTCAGCCGACCGCTACTGTAGCTCGTTCTTGAACACCTGGCCGCCCTTCATGATGAGGCGCAAACTGCGTTCGGGCTGCGTCATGACCGAGAGATCGAGCAGCGGGGCTCCATCGATGACCAGCAGGTCGGCGAAAGCGCCCGGCGCGATAACACCGACTTGACCCTCAAGACGTAGAAGTTGAGCGGCAGTGCTGGTCGCCGAGCGAATTACGTCGATCGGCTTCTGCACCTGGGCTCTGAGCTCGAACTCATTGAGCTGTTCCTCCTGCATCGCTCCCAAAAGGTCGGTGCCGTACCCGATGGGGACGCCGGCCCGGTGCGCGAGTTCGAGGGCTCCTAGGCCACGGTCAAGCACCTCGAAGATCTTGGGGTGGCTCTCCTTGGGCAGCCCGAGATCAAGGCCCCTTCGCGCCAGAGCGGAGTAGGTCGCGAGTGTCGGTACGTAGAAGGCCCCCCGCTCCTTCATGAGCTGGACGCTGCTCTCGTCCATCAAATTGCCGTGCTCGATGCAGCGAACACCACACTCCAGGCCCCGTTTGACAGCACGAGCAGTGTAGGCGTGCCCGGTCACGTATAGGTTCGCGGACTCGGCCTCCTCTACGATCGCTTGCAGTTCCTCCGCCGAAAATTGAACGCTGTCGATGCGGTCCGTGGGGGACGCTATGCCACCGCCCAGCATTACCTTCACGTGCCGCGCGCCTCGTCGGATCTCGTCCCGCGCCGCACGCCTGGCCTCCGCAGCTCCGTCGCAGACTCTGCATAATGATGCGGTGCAGTAGCAAGCCGCGACAGCGTCACTGCCCCGCGACCTAGAGTCGCCGTGGCCCCCAGTCTGAGACAGCGCTTTGCCGCCGAACACGATTCGTGGTCCGATCAGGTAGCCTTCTTCAACCGCTTGAGCAATTCCGTAGTCGGCGCCACCGACATCACGTACGGTGGTAAAGCCACGAAATAGCATGTCTCGCATGAGCCGGCCGGCCCTGGCCGTCACGTATGCAGTGGACATGTGGGCGAGAGTGGCCACGTCGGCAGTCATGGCGATCACGTGGACGTGACAGTCGATCAGGCCCGGCATCAGGGTCATCCCCCCAAGGTCGAGAATCTGGTCGGCCTTGCTGGTGGCCCCTCCACTGGACACATCCACGATGCGGTCACCTTCGACGACCACAGAATGACCTTCAAGCAAGGCACCTTCCAGCGGGTCGAGAACGGATGCATTTCGGAAAACGACTGTCATGTGGCGTCTCCCCTACTGGTCGATGACGTGCCGTGGTGCCGAAAGCTCGACTCTATAGATTTCGCCAGCGGGGACCCCGTCCAAGAGTGGCGCCAGCTCGGCCATGTAGCGTTCTCGCAGCGGGTGCGCGCGCCAGGCGGCGTAGTCTTCAGCCCGGCGCCAGAGCGCTGTGACTAGCATGGGCGCTCCCGGATCATCTTGAATCTGCAGTTCCGTCGCAAGGCAGTTCGCCTCCTGCACTGCGGATTCCAGGATCCGTAGGCGGCGGTACTCTTCGATGACGTCGATTCGGCGCCCCGGCTTTGCGCTCAAGAAAAGCACGCTTCGAACGGTCATCGCGGGGAACCCAACTGCCTTCAAACCATAACAGCTCCGCCGTTCGCGTTGATAGTCTCGCCCGTGATGTACGCGGTGGCCGGACTCACCGCGAGCCACCAGACGATGCTTGCCATCTCGGCCGGAGTTCCGGGTCGCGGAATGGGCAGTGTCTTGACCTCCTCGGTCATCTGGTCGGCGACGTTGTGGCTGTACGTTCCCTCCGTCTGCGTCCAACCCGGAGCTAGCGCGTTGACGCGCACGCGTGGGCTAAGGGCGGCGGCCATCGTCCTAGTGAGATGAACGACCGCGGCCTTGGATGCACCGTAGACGAGCTGAACCGGAGTCGGGACGTAGGCCGTGGCGGAGGCGAGGTTCACAAGGGAGCCCCGCGCGTCCCGAGGTAAAGCGCCGACGAAGGCCTGGGCAACGAGTATCGTTCCGAGGACGTTGACGTCGAAAATGCGCCGATACAGCTCCTCGGTGGTACTGTCGAACGTGGTGACAGGGTATACGGCGGCCGCGTTTACGCAGACCGTCGCCGCCCCCGCTCGAGCGCTGACCTCTGACAATGCATTCGCGATGGAGTCCCTGCTTGTCACGTCCACCGTGACGCCAATGATCCGATCCGATCCTCCACTATTTAGTGCGGAGACGAGGTCCTCCTGGATATCGAGCGCGCCCACTACCCAGCCCTCCGCGGCGAACTTTTCAGCACAGGCTCTGCCTATGCCGCGACCGGCCCCGGTAACGAGTGCGACTCCGCGCTCGAGCCCCGTGTTGGCGGAGATGGCTTGCCTCCTCTGCGTGGTTGGATGTTTACTTGCCAGCTATTATGCTCCGACGTTGCGTAGGAGGCTCTTTGGCACGGCCTGGTCGCCCTGAATGTGCGCCGACGAGGGCGGGGCGGAGTTAGAGCAGAAATAGGCGAGCAGGGGCCCTCCACCGGGCAGAGCTAATCGTTCGAGCGCGACAGCCGGCGGCGACAAACCTAGGAGTCAACCTCCGTACCGATCCCAAAACACAAATCGCTTCAACCGCCTGTCGGATCGGCCTCCTCTGAGCGGCCGTTGATTCTCACCGTCGGTTGAATGACCCACCTGGAGCATGAGTTGCGGTACTGCATGCCCGGGAAGCCTCAGGATTGTGCTGACACCGGCCTGGCTGAATGATGTGACCGGACACGTTCCCAGAGCCAGAGCGTGCGCCTGCACCATCATGTTCATCGCCGCCGTCCCCACGTCGATCCAGGTTGACCGGTCTTTGTCGAGTTGAAGTCCAGCTTGGGCCGCCGCTCGTGGATCAGTGCAGACGACAATCAAACCCGGTGGGACTCCAAGCATGCCTGGAGAGAGAGCCCTCACCAACCGGATCGACTCCGCTTCCTGGATGACGAGAAAACGAAGAATCCGGTTGTTGCTTGCACTGGATGCCCAGCAACCGGCTTCGAGGATCATCGCCAGGGCATCGGCGGACACCGGCTCACTTGTGAAGGTCCTGGTCACCCGTCGCGAGCGCAATAGCTGCAGCACCGCGTTGGGGTCCGGTCGAGGAACGTCAGCGACCTCGTCAGCGCTCAACGTCCATCCCAGATCCGGCAAGCTCCAACAGCCGCTCGGCAATTCTTCTCGAGGCTTCAGGCAGGAAGGCGAAATAGGCGTCGCGGTCGCTCATCATCAAAAGCTTGTTCGTCTCGATGTCCCGCCTGAGCTCGGACAGCCAGCCATCGCTGAACCCACTCTCGACTGCCGCTCCGGCGAGCCTGGAAGCAGCGTCGATGAGCCGAAACGTCCCGTAGAAACAGGGTTCCACAGTGCAGATCTCAGCACTGGCGATCAAGTGCGTAAGCAGCTCGTAGAGCTGGGTACGGGTCAATCTGACCTGATCATGCCGGTTCACCAAGCGCAGATTGTCCCGATCTCTACGCTCACAGCCTTCGGTACCTCTCACGAGGTAGAAACCGCCCCCGGCCCGCTTGGGCCTTGACCTTCCCCTCCTCAACTATTACCTCACCGCGGGCCATGGTTAGCACGGGCCAGCCCACCGCTTGGAACCCCTCGTAAGGATCGAAGTCCGAGCGCGACTCCATCTCAGCCGCAGCGACTCGAAACCGGCGTCCAGGGTCGATCAACACCAGGTCAGCGTCGGCACCGACGCCGAGCGTTCCCTTGCGAGGCCAAAGGCCAAAGAGCTTGGCTGGATTGGTCGAGCTTACGGCGACAAACTGACTCAGGCTGATGCGACCCTTCGCCACCCCTTCGCTGAAGAGCATGCCGATGCTGGTCTGGACATTGGAGACTCCACCTGGAATCTCGGAGAAGTCGAGCTCGGGGTTCATCTTCTGAGCCGCCAGCCAGGTCGTATGGTCCGTCGCGTAGGTCTGGATTTCGCCGCTGCGAAGGCCGTCCCAGAGCGCCGCTTGATCGTCCGGGCGGCGGAGCGGCGGCCAGCACACGAATTTGTTGCCCTCGCGTTCTGGCTGCCGGTAGCGATCGGCGTCCAGATAAAGGTAGGCCGGCCGGGTCTCAACGAAGACTTCGCTTCCTTGGGCTCTGGCTGCCCG
>JAABUQ010012982.1_pt1 | contig 10217 bp, 12 predicted proteins | sample 5560001 | NCBI WGS metagenome assembly JAABUQ01 (sample SAMN10711888, study PRJNA513371) | rock metagenome | isolation source: Antarctica rocks | place: Antarctica: Victoria Land, Finger Mt nord | collected 2015-12-18 | reverse complement strand
TCACCGTGCTGCCCCCGAGCACCGCGAACGTGTCGGCGGTGCCCAACGGCGCCGAGGCGGCTTGGGCGCTCGAGGCGAACGCAGCCGCCATCAGCATCACCACCACCAAAAGCCCCGTTGCCCAGACCCCGACCCGCGAACCGGAACGCGTACCCCCGAGCCGGTCTCCCGGCGAGGGGTTGACTGAATACGCCATGAGATTCCTCCCAGTAAATACGAGCAGCCTGCCTTCGACGGTTGCTCACGCGCTCGGACTACAAGCGTTGAGTCTTCCGACGGCAGCCCGGCTGACTCCGGCGGAGTCCCGTGGCTTTGCGAACCCGCCTCGCGACGGGAGTGCTTGTTAGGTGGTTCTACCCATGTGTTATGTCTACGCCATCGGCCTGTCCCTGGGGGCCATGAGCAACCAGCCCGAGTCTGGACGTTCGTTGCGCCGAAAACGCAGAGTGCCGCCGGTCAGGTGCCGTTACCGACGAGATGACCCCGAACGCCGTTGCCTGTTCCGCGCGGGCGTGAACCCCCGGCGCAACGGATGGGTGGCGGCCCGGTCATCAGCGCCGTCAGCATCGTCGCCCGGGGCCCGGGGGGACAGGGGGGCGAGGTCACGGCGTGAGGAGACGCCCAGCTTGCGGTAGATGTTGCGCGCGTGGGTTCGGACCGTCTCCACGCCGACGTTCAGGGCGGCGGCGATCTGGGCGTTGGAGCTGCCGCGCTGGAGCATCGGCAGCACCTCGGCCTCGCGCTGGGTGAGCAGCTGCGATCCCGCCGGCGGTCCGGGCCCCGGGTCGCGGCTGCCGTGGGGTATGAGCTGGAGCCCGCGTGAGGCGAGGTGGATAGCGGTCAGGACGTCGCGCGCCTGCGTGTCCCGCCCCAGACAGGCGCTCGCGCCAAAGGCGAGCAGCTGAGCGCACTCTGCCGTCGAGGGGTGGCTGGCGAGTAGCACCAGCCGGGTGCGCGGATGATGGCGGCTCAGCTCTCGGATCTCCGCCAGGTTCGCCAGGGCGTCGACGTCAAGGATCGCCACGCGCGGGCCGTGGGCGCGCAGGATCACCCCGACGCGATCGTGCTCGAAGTCGTCAGCGACGATCTCCAGGCTCGGGTCGCTCTCGATCACTCCCCGCAGGCCGCGGGCGAGGAGATCCTCAAACCGGGCGAGGGCGAGCGTGATGGGCGCGGAGGCAGGCATACGGGGCTTGGCACGCGGGCGGCGTACACCTTCGTATCGGCAAGCCCGGCCCTGAGGGTGAGCCCGGCTTCACCCGTTCGTGTACCCCGGTACCCCCAAAGATCACCTCCCGGGGGGGACGAGAAACACGGTCCGGTGCCCCAGGCTGTGTACATGGCCCGACTGGTAACCCTCACTCTCCTCACCGCCGCCGTGCTCGCGCCGGTTTCCACTGCCACCGCGGCTTCCCGGCCTGCCCCGGCGAGTGCCAAGACCCATCACGCCCGCCCCCCTCGCCGGGCTCGCGCATCCTCCACGACGTCGGCGCCGGTCGACAGCCGCAACCCGGTCACCACCGCCACCGCCATCGCCAAGCGCTTCTGGGGCGGCGCGCCATGCGGAGGGCAGATCAAGGTCGTCGCCAACAGCCCGCTCGCGGCAGGACTCGATCCCGGCGCCGACGGCTGGGTCACGTTCGGCTCGTCGCTTGGAGCGAACAACCTCGGCGCGCCGCCTGCCACCTACACCAACTGCACCATCTTCCTCGCCCACTGGCAATGGGGGTCCTGGACCGATATGGAGAGCGACTGGGGCATGTTCTGCCTCACGACCATCCACGAGATGGGTCATCTCCTCGGGTACAAGCACAGCCTCAAGCCCGGCAGCGTTATGGCCTCGGTGTTCACCAACGACGCCAACGTTCCGGCTGCGTGCAACACGACTTGGCTCCACGGCTGGCGCTGAGCGGCGCTCGCAGCACGTGCCTCGGGTATACACGGAGGCACCGATGGCCCCACACCGAAAGCTGACCCCGCTGGCCGCCGTCACCCGCGGCCTGATCGCCGGAGTGATCGGGACCGCCGCGATGACCGTCGCGCAGGAGCTCTCGGCTAGGCTGCAGTCCTCGGGCGGAGGAGGGGGCGGGGGCGGGGGCGCGCAGGAGGAGAGCGCCGATCCCTGGGAGCAGGCCTCCGCCCCTGCCAAGGTCGCCAAGCGCATCGGCGAGGGCGTGTTCCAGCGGGAGGTCTCCAGCGACCTCATCCCGGTCCTGACCCACGCGATGCACTGGGGCTACGGCACGGGCTGGGGTCTGGTCTACGGCATCCTCGCCGGCTCGGACAAGCGGGCGAGGTCGCTGCCGGCGGGGCTTGTGTTCGGCGCGGGGGTGTGGGTGATGTCCTATGTGCAGCTGGTGCCGATGGGCCTCTACGGGCTGCCGTGGAAGTACCCGGTCCGCGATGAGGCGATGGAGCTCTCCTATCACCTGGTCTACGGCGCCGGTGCCAGTATGGGGTTCCGCGCGCTCACCCGCGGCTGACGCGCCCTCAGGCGTCGAGACGCAGGAGCATGCGCAGGATCGGCTCCGCGCGGGCGGATTCCCATCGCCTTCGGATCGGCTTGCGGACCCTCTCGAAGCTGCGTGGCATCCGGATGATCTCGCTGTGACCAGGATGATCGTGGCGCCCTATGTGGTGGGTGCGCCGGCACCGGGTAGATCAGCAGGCTCTGATCCCGAAGCGGAGGTGCGTTAGATGTCCAAGGATGACGAGGTCGCCGTGCTGGGAGCGGGGGGAACCATGGGGTTCGCGATGGCCCGCAATCTGGCGCGCGCCGGGTTCACGGTGCGAGCCTGGAACCGCACCCGGGAGAAGGCCGAGCCGCTGAGCCGGGATGGGGCAGAGGTCACCGATTCGGCCGCCGAGGCGGCCCAGGGGGCGGATGTGATCCTGACGATGCTGGATGACGGCGAGGCAGTGCTGGCGGCGGCCGGCGAGGCCCTGCCTCAGCCGGCCGCAGAGGAGGTCCTGTGGCTGCAGATGAGCACGATCGGCGAGCGGAGCACCGAGCGTTGCGCCGATCTCGCTCGCGAGCGCGGCGTGGAGCTCGTCGATGCGCCGGTGCTGGGGACCAAGGAGCCCGCCGAGCAGGGTGAGCTCGTGGTGCTGGCCTCCGGCCCGGAGCGTTGCCGGGAGCGACTGGAGCCGCTGTTCGCCGCCGTGGGAAAGCGGACGATGTGGGTGGGTGAGGCCGGTTCGGGATCTCGCCTGAAGGTCGCCACCAACAGCTGGATCGTGACGGTGGTAGAGGGCTGCGCCGAAACGCTGGCGCTGGCGCAGGGGATGGGACTCGATCCGCAGCTGGTCCTGGATGCGGTGCAGGGCGGCCCGCTGGACCTTCCCTACCTGCAGATGAAGGGCAAGGCGATGATCGAGCGGGAGTTCGAGCCCTCGTTCAAGCTCTCGCTCGCCGCCAAGGATGCAGGGCTGGTGGAGCAGTCAGCGGAGGATCACGGGATTGACCTGCCCCTCGTCGCCACGATCCGCCGGCGGCTGGAGGAGGGGGTTGCCGAGCATGGCGAGCAGGACCTCAGCGCCACCTACTTGCGGTCCGTCCTGGGGGGGCGCTAGATTTACGAACACACGTTCGACCCACGGGGATCCCGGAACAACGCGAGCAAGGAGTGACGATGGATCTCACCAAGCGCCAGCAGGAGATTTTCGACTTCATCAAGCGATATTCGGCGAACTACGGCTACCCGCCCACGGTCAGGGACATCGGCAAGGCGGTGGGCCTGGCCTCCTCCTCAACGGTCCACGCCCACCTGGCCAATCTCGAGCGCATCGGGCTCCTGCGCCGCGATCCCACCAAGCCACGGGCGATCGAGCTGCTCGATCGGGCCGCCGCGGGGGTGCGCAGCCTGGTCCGGCCCGGGCTGCCGCTGGTGGGGCAGGTCGCGGCGGGACAGCCGATCCTGGCCGAGGAGAACATCGAGGACTATCTACAGGTGCCGGGCTTCGCCGGGGGCGAGGAGGGCGAGTACCTGCTGCGCGTGCGCGGGGACTCGATGAAGGACGTCGGCATCCTCGAGGGGGACATCGTCGTCGTGCGGCCCCAGGAGGTCGCCCGGGAAGGCGAGATCATCGTCGCCCTGGTGGGCGAGGAGGCGACGGTGAAGCGCTTCTTCCAGGAGACCGACCACGTCCGCCTGCAGCCGGAGAACGAGGCGATGGAGCCGATTCGCAGCCGCGACGTGCGCGTGCTCGGAAAGGTGGTCGGGCTGATGCGGAGCCTGTCGTGAGGGGGATGGGATCATGAGCGTCGTACTCGCCACGTGTCCGCCCTCGCTGTTCGTTCCGGTGGGCGGGGAGCCTACGCTGGAGGAAGCCCTGGCCGGCGCCTGGGAGGGGCTAGCCGATCACCGGGTCGTGGAATGTCTGGTGTGCGGCGCGGAGATGAAGCCGGAGTACGGAGCCCACGCGCTGCCGCTCGGGGGTGCCTGCGCGGGCTGCGGGTCGACGCTGCGTTAGTGCACCGTCCGATAATCCAGGCAGGATGCGCCGGACAGCATACGGGGATGCCCTGGTGGCCGGCGCTATGCTCGGAAGTGCAGGCTGAGCAGCCGCGGAGGTCATGAGCCTTCGAGGAAAGTCCGGACATCACAGGGCAGGGTGGTCGGTAACGCCGACCCGGGGAAACCCGCGGGAAAGTGCCACAGAAAAGACACCGCCTAAGCCTGGGCCGCGTCGCGCCTCAGGCCGGTAAGGGTGAAATGGTGCGGTAAGAGCGCACCGGCGTCGCGGTGACGCGGCGGCCCGGCAAACCCCACCCGATGCTAGGCCAAGCAGGACCGCTCGCAGGTGGCCCGCCAAGGTCCGGGTAGGCCGCAGAGATGGATGGCTGCTCTCGACAGGATCCGGCTTACAGGCCTGCTACCGGGAGGCCCCGCTCCGGCGGGGCCTCCCTATTCCTCTACCAGGGCGCTGAGCGCCGGGCCCTCCAGCCGGAAGGCCTGCCATTCGTGGAAGGTCGTGACGCACAGGCGACGTCCCGCCGCTCCGCCGGCCGGATCCGAACGCGGGCGCTCAACCGTCCTGCGAGGGATCCTCGATCTCCCGCTTGAGGATCTTCCCCGTCGGGCCCTTGGGCAGCTCGTCGACGAACCACACGCGGCGAGGGTACTTGTAAGCCGCCACCTGGTCCTTGACGAAGTCGCGCAGCTCCTCGGCGCTGACGCTCTCCCCGTCCTTGAGGGCCACGGCGGCGGCAACCTCCTCGCCGTGCTCGTCGTGGGGAACTCCCAGCACCGCCGCCTCGCGGACCGCCGGATGCTCGTAGAGCACCTCCTCGATCTCCCGGGGATAGACGTTGTAGCCGCCGCGAATGATCATGTCCTTCTTGCGGTCGACGATGAAGAAGTAGCCATCCTCGTCGATCTTGGCCATGTCGCCGCTGTGAAACCAGCCGTCGCGGATCGTCTCGGCGGTGGCATCGGGTCGGTTCCAGTAGCCCTTCATCACGTTGTGGCCCCGGATCACGATCTCGCCGACCTCGCCCTGGGCGACCTCGCCGCCGTCATCGTCGACGATCTTCATCTCCACTCCCTCCACCGGCGTGCCGATGGAGCCGGGCTTGCGCTCCCGATCGGGATGGTTGAACGATGCCACCGGGGAGGTCTCCGACAGCCCGTAGCCCTCCAGCACCTTGCAGCCGAACTCCTGCTCGAAGGCTCGCAGGAGCTCCACGGGAAGCGCCGCCCCGCCGGACGCGCATAGCCGCAGTGTGCTGGTGTCGAACCCCTGGCGCTCGGGATGGTGCAGGATCGCCCCGTACATGGTGGGGACGCCCTGGAACACGTTGACCTGGTCGCGGCCGACGATCTCCAGCGCCTTGCCCGGCTCGAAGCGCGGGATCAGCGTGAGCGTGCCGCCCCCGGCGATCGTGGCGTTCAGCCCGCAGGTCTGGCCAAAGGAGTGAAACAGCGGCAGCGCACCGAGCGTGACGGTGCTGGCGTCGAAGTCGAACAGCGAGCGGGCCACCTCGGCGTTGCGGGCCAGGTTGCTGTGGGTCAGCTCCGCCCCCTTCGGCGTGCCCGTGGTCCCGGAGGTGTAGAGGATGACCGCGGTGTCCTCACCGTCGGTATCGGCCACCTCCCGCGCCGGCTCCACCGATTCCAGCAGCTCCTCGAACTTCCCCCGCTCCACCAGCACGCATTCCGCACCGGCCTCCTCCGCGCCCGCCTTGGCGTCGTCGGCGAACCCCTCCCAGGCGAACAGCAGCTTCGCGCCAGGGTCCTGTAGGTAGAAGGCCACCTCGCGGCGGCGCAGCAGCACGTTCATCGGCACCACCGTGGCGCCGGCGCGCAGGATCCCGAAGTAGCAGACGGGGAAGTAGGGGACATTGGGGAGCATCACGCCGACCCGGTCTCCGCGGCCCACCCCGCGCTCTGCCAGCAGCCCGGCTACGCGGGCGGAGGCCTCGTCGAGCTGGGCGTAGGTCAGCTCGACGTCGTCGAGCTTGATCGCGACATGGTCGGGGTCGCGCTGCGCGGAGTCGGTGAGAAGCGTGGCGAGGTTCATCGACCGGCAAGCCTAGTGGGTCCCATTGGAACATTCTGGCCGAGCGGTCCGGTGGGACCCACTAACGCTCAGGCCCCGGTGAACTGCGCCGGTCGCTTCTGCATGAACGCCAGGACCCCCTCGACGAAGTCCTTGGAGTTGGCCCGCTCCTGCTGCACGACCGCCTCCAGGTCGAGCAGCTCGGCGAAGCCGGAGTACATCCGCTCGTTGATCGTGCGCTTGATCGCGGCGTAGGAGCCCGGAGGTCCGGCCGCCAGGCGGACGGCCAGCTCCGTGGCGGCGCGCTCCAGCTCGTCGTCACCCACGACGTCGTTGACCAGACCCCATTCCAGCGCGCGGCCGGCCGGCAGGCGCTCGCCCAGGCAGGCCATCTCAAAGGCGCGCGCCTGTCCCAGCCGCGCGGCCAGGGTCTGGGAGGCACCGCCGTCGAGGCCCAGTCCGATGTTCACGAAGGCCAGCAGGAAGTAGGCGGACTCCGCAGCCACGATCAGGTCGCAGGCCAGCGCCAGGGAGCAGCCGATTCCCACCGCGGGGCCGTTGACCGCCGCGATCACCGGCTTGGGCAGGGTGCGGATGTGGAGGATCACCGGGTTGTAGACCTCGCGCAGCGGGGTCAGCACATCCGGACCACCGCCTTCGCCCGGCTCGAAGCCACCCTTGAGGTCAGCGCCCGAGGAGAAGGCCCGCCCGGCGCCGGTGAGGACGACGGCGCGCACCTCGGAGTCCTGCGCCGCATGGTCCAGGGCGTGGAGCAGCTCCTCCCCGAGCTGCCTGGTCCACGCGTTCAGGGCGTCGGGACGGTCGAGCACGACCCACGCCACGCCTTCGGCGATCTTCAGCTCCACCGTCTGCAGGTCCAGGCTCAGCATCGTGTGTGTCAGCCTCCGTGGGGCGCTTTCCAGTCGTGGCGCCCGGACAATAGCCGTTCTCCACCGAGGGCTGGTGATCGGCGAAGATGTGGATCGCCCTCATGGACCAGCTGCCCAAGAGCCTCAAAGAGCCTCACCATCCCCATCGGCAGGCTCGGTGCCGCGGCGCAGAACGCACTGGAGATGGCCCGCTTCGGTGGACTGACTACCGACGAGGAGCCCTCGCGCTACGAGGTGGTCAGTGAGCAGCGGGTCTACCGGCTGCGCCACTACCTGGCCGGCGAGGAGCCGTCCGGGCCGCCCGTCCTGCTGGTGCCGCCGATGATGCTGGCCGCCGAGGTCTACGACGTCTCACCGAGCACCAGCGCGGTCACGGTCCTCAAGAGGAACGGGGTCGATCCCTGGGTGGTCGACTTTGGCGCGCCCGAGCGTGAGGAGGGGGGCCTCGAGCGCACGCTGACCGACCACGTGCTGGCCGTCTCGGATGCCGTGGACCGCGTGCGAGCCCACACCGGCAGGGACGTGAACCGCGGTGGCTACTCGCAGGGCGGGATGTTCTGCTACCAGGTGGCCGCCTACCGCCGCAACGAGGGCCTGAGCTCGGTGGTCACCTTTGGCAGCCCCGTCGACACCCACGTGGCGATCCCTTCGGCATTCCCGACGAGCTGGCCTCGGGCGTCGCGGGCGTGCTGGCCGACCGGGTCCTCAGCGGCTGGGCGCTGCCGGCGTGGGCCAGCCGCACCGGCTTTCGCCTGCTGGATCCGGTCAAGTCGATGCGCAGCCGGATCGACTTCATCATGCGCCTGCACGACCGCGAGGCGCTGCTGCCGCGCGAGGGTCAGCGGCGTTTCCTGGAGGCCGAGGGGTGGGCGGCGGGGGTACGCGCCATCCGCCTGGCCGCGCCCCGCGCCCAGGTCTACGAGCTGGCCCTCCACGCCGGCCACCTCGGCCTCGTCGTCGGCTCCCGGGCCACCAGCGATAGCTGGCCCGCGGTGGCGGGCTGGGCGCGGTGGCGCGCCGGGGACGGTGAGCTGCCCGCGCAGGTCACCGAGGTCCCCGACAAGGAGGCCTCGCTGGAGCTCTCGCGGGAGCGGGGCACCGACGTCCGCCACCGGGTCGTCTACGGCGTGGAGCTGGCCGGCGCGGTGGGCACCGGGATGGTCCGCTCGGTGGCGAGCACCGCCGAGCGCACCGCGCGTGGCGTGCGGGAGCTGGCCCTGGAGACGGCCGGCCAGCTGCCCCGGCTGGAGCAGATCCAGCCGAGCACCCGCATCTCGCTCGGCTGCTGGTGGCCGAGCGGCGCCGCCGGACGCCTGAGGACGTGTTCTTCCTGTTCGAGGATCGCGCCTACACCGCTAGGCAGACCAACGAGCGGATCGACAACGTGGTGCGCGGGCTGATCTCCATCGTCCGCCAGGGGAAGCACGTGGGGGTGCTGATGGCCTCGCGCCCCACCGCGCTGGCGCTGGTGGTGGCGATCAGCCGCCTCGGCGCGATCTCGGTGCTGCTGCGCCCGGGTGAGATCGGTGTGCTGGAGATCGATATCGAGGGAGCCGAGACGTCCGGGCCGACGGTGTCCGTAAACCCCAGGAAGCCTGGGCGCAGCTGGCGGCTGGGTGCGTGGTTCGTGGCCGATCGCGTTCAGTGCCGACGGACCATCGGGCGCGTGTCAGCTTGCGGCAAGTCTTGAGGGCGCGAGCGTCTCGCAGCCTTTGAACGAGCCGCAGAGTCAGACGGCGTGGCACCAGTGCTCTGGCGGCTCGTTCTCGCAGTCCTTCAACACGGCCGCCGTCGCCTCGGCTTCCGGGGTCCCGCTCGTGATGTGGGCGCGCGACGCCGCCTACGACTACCAAGCCGGCGCTTACCTCTCGGCGGCCGTTACGAAGGACGTCAACATCGATAACACACCCGTCTCATTGACCCTGTCGGGCCCCACGGATGCGCCGAGCACCGCCGGTGTTCAGTACGTCACCGCGACCGCCACAGCGGGGCCCTCAGGCATCCAAGGGATCAGCTGCTCGGTCGACGGTGCGCCAGCTCAGTTCTACAACGGAGCCAGTGCGCAGATCCCCGTCAGCGGCATCGGCGCTCACTCGATCAGGTGCGCGGCGGACGACAACGCCGTGGACGCGTCCGGAGGCCACGGATGGTCGACGCTTGCGCTCGACGCGATACGGACCAGCCGGGGGATGCGGTGGACCAGGCGGGTGCGCCGCGTGCGGTGAGTCCGGCGCCTCGGCCCGCTTCGAGCCCGAGACCTTCTGGGAGGAGGTCCGCCGCTACGGCGTCACCGTGGCCTCCTACACTTGGACCTCGCTCCACAGCCTCGTTCAGGCCCCGCCCCAGCCCAGCGAGCGTCACCATCCGCTCCGCCTGTTCATCGGCGCGGGCATGCCGCGCGGGCTCTGGCGGCGGGTGCAGCAGCGCTTCAAGCCAGCGCGCGTGCTGGAGTTCTATGCCGCCACCGAGGCCGGCGCGATCCTGATCAACGTCAGCGGCTCCAAGCTCGGCGCGATGGGACGCCCGCTGCCCGGCAGCGCTGAGGTGCGGATCGCCGCTTACGACATCGCCTCCCGCCGTCTGATCCTGCGAGCGGACGGATTCGCGCGGGAGTGCGCCGTAGGGGAGACCGGGATGCTGCTGGCGCGCGCGCGCCGCAGCGAGCAGACCAGCACGACTCCGCTGCGCGGGGTGGCACAGGGGGCACGCCAGCAACGAGCTGATGGTCTCCGGGGCGCTGCTCGGCGACCCACCACCCGATCATGGTCGCGGGCCCCCAGATCGGCTACTTCTACCCCGGCCTGACGCTGGAGATGGATCTGCAGG
>JAABUQ010012981.1_pt1 | contig 10217 bp, 6 predicted proteins | sample 5560001 | NCBI WGS metagenome assembly JAABUQ01 (sample SAMN10711888, study PRJNA513371) | rock metagenome | isolation source: Antarctica rocks | place: Antarctica: Victoria Land, Finger Mt nord | collected 2015-12-18 | reverse complement strand
TTGGCGCCGCGCTCGCCGCCAAACGCTTCCGTTGGGAGCCCAAGCGCGGCTGAGCAGGGTGTCAGGAGCGGCTGTCGAGGACCTCGCGCATCAGCCGGGCGCGGAGGTCGGCGAAGAAGTTGGTCATCTCGGTGAACGTCTCGTCATCGACGTCGAACTCTGTGCGGGGGCGACGGTCAAAGCGCTCCAGGTTGACAGCCAGGTAGTAGCGGCTGAAGCCTTCGTCCTTCTCAGGCGCCCAGCGCAGGATCTGCTCGATCCCGTGACGGCGGGCCAGGAAGAACGCATCGACGAAATCGCGTGCTTCGGCCCGGCCGAACAGGCAGAGCAGTTTGTCGACGGCCAGCTCCTCTGACGAGAGCACCGGGCCGTACTCGCTGATCTCAGCCGGTCGCCACCGGAAGTCGTAACCCAGGTCCACTTCCACCTGGGAACCGTCGCCCTGCACCTCGAACCGCACATAGGTCGGGTAGTCGCGAACTCGCTCGACCTCGAAGCCCTCGCCCAGGAGCGCCGCTTCCAGGGCGTTCGCCGCCTGGCCGACCGCCTGTTGGTCATCGACAAAGAAGTCCACATCGTTCGTGGACCGGTCGACCTCGTGACGAACGACCAGCGCTCCACCACCGGCCAGAACGAAACCGACCGACTCGGATAGCCCGAAGAAGAGGCGGACTACGCGCGCTTGGAGCTCGGTGAACACGAGACGTGCGTTGGGTTGGTGCCGCGCACTCGGGTGAAGTAGTCGTGCCAGGCCCTGCGCACGCCCCGCGGCAGGACGAGGTCTTCCCACAGGGCCAGCACCACGTCGGGGTCGATGAACCGGCGGATGTCTTCCTCGCCGCCCTCACGCAGCACGTACTCATAGACGAGCAGCCGGTCGGCTGGGTCGTCAAGGTCGTACGGTCGCAGCGGAGGCGACCACTTGATGTGCCGTGGCAGCTCGACCAGGTTGGCCATGACGGTCAGCGTAGGGTCACCCGCCGCTGGTGAGCGGTACCTTTGGTGCCGTGGACCCCACCTATCCCGCTGACGCCGAGGCCTACCGCGAGAAGGTGCAGGCCTTCCTGGCCGAGGCATTGCCGCCGGACTGGTTGGGGATCGGGTCGTTGCCTCGCGAGGAGGTGGCGGCCTTCTCACAACAGTGGAGGGCCACGTTGCGCGACCACGGCCTGCTGGCGTCGTCGTGGCCCAGAGAGCTCGGCGGCGCCGGCCTCAGCCCGCTCGAGCAGGTGGTGCTGGCCGAGGAGCTCACCAAGGCCGGCGTGCCGCTCGGCACCGCCAACGACGTGTTCAGCATCCAGATGGTGGGCAACACGATCCTGGCGTGGGGCACGCCGGAGCAGAAGGCCCACTTCATCCCCCGCATCCTCAGTGGCCAAGACGTGTGGTGCCAGGGGTACTCCGAGCCGAACGCAGGGTCCGATCTCGGCAACCTCGGCTGTCGGGCCACCCTCGACGGCGACGAGTGGGTGATCGAGGGCCAGAAGATCTGGACGTCGGCCGGCCACTTGGCCAACTGGATCTTCGTGCTGGCCCGCACCGACGCCGATGCCCCCAAGCACAAGGGCATCACGTTCCTGCTCGTCCCCATGGACCAACCAGGGGTGGAGGTGCGGCCCATCGCCATGATGTCGGGCGAGTCAGAGTTCAACGAGGTCTTCTTCGCTGGGTCCCGTTGCCCGAAGGAGAACGTGCTGGGCGAGGTGAACGGCGGCTGGTCCGTGGCCATGACGCTGCTCGGTTACGAGCGCGGCGAGGCGGCCGCCACCGTGCCGATCCTCTTCGGCGCCGAGCTCGACCGGCTCCGCGTGCTGGCCCGCGAGCGCGGCCGCAACACCGATCCGCTGATCCCCCAGCGGCTCGCGTGGTGCTACAGCAAGGTGGAGATCATGCGGTACCTGGGGATGCGGGCTCTCACCCGGTTCCTCAACGGTCAGCCGCCCGGGGCCGACGGCGCCATCTCCAAGCTGTACTGGAGCGAGTACCACCGCATCGTCACCGAGCTGGCCGTCGACATCTTGGGTGCCGACGCCCTCAGCCCCGTCGGGCGCAAGCCGTCCACCTCGTTCCAGGCCGACGACCCAGGCGCCCCCAACGACAGCGCCTCATGGGTGGGCTCGTTCTGCAACGCCAGGGCCGGCACCATCTACGCCGGGACGTCCCAGGTGCAGCGCAACATCATCGGCGAGCTGGTGCTCGGCCTGCCCAAGGAACCCAAGGCCGGGAGCGAGTCGTGGCGCCAGGATCAGCGGGCGGCCTCGTCGTCGGCGGTGTGAGTGACTGGTGCCGAACTGGCGTAGCTCACCTGCGCATGCGAAGCTCAGCTCCGCCAGAACGGCGGATCGGTGATTGGTGGCCGGCGGTGAGGGCGGTGGCGGCGCATCCCTCGTTGTGGGGCACGGCCGTCGCCCAGCTATTCCGACTGGCCTCACCCGGATGGTGGCGCAGGCGCCCGTTCCTCCCGCTGCCCGACCCGGCGTACGTTCGCTTCCGTCTGGAGACTGTGTACGGCGGCGACGCACCCGATCGCTTCCGGGCCCTCGACCTCATCGCCTACCTCCACTGGTGCCGGTCGTGGCGCACCGGCTGATTCGCGTTCACCAATCGAGTGATCTGCTCCGTCCGCGGGACCGGGATGGGTTACCACAAGTGCATGCCTCGATCGTCTCGAAACAAGCCTGTGAGAAATGCGGGCCCCGCCTTGTCAGCCACGGCCATCATTGCGATATGCCGACGAAACTGCGCAGCGAGGAGCGCTTCGCCGTAGAGGTCGTGCGCCGCACGCTGCGCATGACCGTCACCTCCGTGGACGACAACTCACTGCCGGGCCAAGTCGACGCCACGTTCAGGCTTCCCGATGGAACTCCCGGTGCGCTCGAGGTGACGACGCTCGGAGATCGGGCGGTCATGGAAGCCGAGCGACTTGCGCACGAGGCCGATTGGCGTGGGAGCGGGTTGAAGTGGTCCTGGTGGGTGGCTGTGAGCGGAGCCATCCGGGTTGACGCGCTCAAGCGCCACCTGCCCGCCCTCTTGAGGCACTGTGAAGCGCTTCACCTGCGGTCGCCGGAGCTCCTAACGCCGCCGCACCCCCATCTGCTAGGGCCAGTGGCAGAGGCGTACCGATGGTGGGAGCAGCACGAGGAGGTTGAGGCCCACGGCTTTCCGGAGACCCACAACCTCGGCCGTGTCGATGTCGTGCCCGCTGGGGATGGCGGCGCGGTCGATGACCATCTCTCCGGGCTCAGCGGCTGGCTCAACGAACAATGGGCCACCAGCCTGTTGAGTCGCAAGGTCGCCAAGCTGGCCGCGATCGGCTTACCCGAGCAGCATCTCTTCTTGCGCATCCACGAGACAGCGCTTCCGTGGCCGCTTCTCGACGGTGTGAGCTTCTCTAACGTCATCCCACCGCCTGGCTTGGAGCCTCCCGCCACATTGACCGGGTTGTGGCTGGCGGCCCGCTGGCGCAACCCGATCCTCTGGTGGAGCAAGACACATGGGTGGCAGCGCACCGACTGCCTCGAAGCCGCGCCGACGGGGGCGTCCGGCATCAGTCCGTAGGCAGCACGGCCATCCAGCACACCACGCCGACGTCATCCTCGGTGATCTCCTCCAGCTGCGGCGGTGGGTCAACGGGCTGCAGCCCGAACTCGTTGACCACCGCGACGATCCGAGCCGCGGCTTCGTCCCGCGAGATCGCTTGCTTGGACAGCTCGTCGCGGATCATCAGCAGGGCGTGGCGGATCGTCGAATCACGTTCCACCGAGAGGGCCTCATCCGCGACGGCGGCCCCAGGAGGAAGCGCCACCGTCGGGTCTCGGAGCAGTTCGAGCGCGAATCGCTGGGCCGGACCGATCTTCTCCTGCTCGGCGCGTGGGTCGGCTCGCCTGTTGTGCTCCAAGACGATGTCTGACACCGCGATCGACCACGCGTGTTCCAGGTCGGCATCGGCGTCCTGCGTGTCCACGCCGAGTGCGGCCCCGGGATTGATCCGGCGCAAGAGGTCGGCGTCGTCGGTGTGGACGCTGTCGTTGGCGCGGTCGACGAAGCGCCAGTAGCGCTCTCCGGCGGTGGTTCGGCACGCAAAGAAGGCCCCCGCCGCACCAGCCGACGGCACGGCCGGCCCCTGACGGAAGCAGGCCCCGACCCCCCACGGCCACGAGAGCAGGCGCTGGGCTTCGCCCTCGACGGCTGCTCGCTGCACCAACGCCCGAAGCTCCTCGCCCGAGAAGGCTTGGCTTCCTGCTTCATCTCCCGTTTCGTCGAGCAGGGTCGCATCGCCGGCGGTCAGCCGGCTGGCGAAAGCCCGCAGCTCAGCGTCGACCTCGTCGTCAGCCTCCGCGTTGGCGCCTGTTTCCGCTGACGAGATCACCTCGCTCTCCATGCCATAGAACTCGGCGGCCAGCACCTTGCGCCGGATGGTGGCCTCCAAGTGCAAGAACCCGTCGAGCTCACCGGTCTCGGGCAGCATCGTGGTGAGGAACACATCGTCATGCGGGCTCTTGAGGCGGATCACCCGCCCGTTGCGCTGCACCACCCGTTGTGGGTTCCACGGCATGTCGTAGGAGATCACCGCCGCCGCCTGTTGAAGGTTCTGGCCCTCGGAGAGGACGTCGGTGGAGATGAGGAGATCGACCTCGCAATCCGGTGGCACGTAGTCCGGTCGCACGATGGTGGCCGGGCAGAAGCGAGCCAGCGCGGCGGTGCGGCTGTCGGGATCGGACTCGCCGCCGATCACCACGATGCGCTCGCGGCCACCGACCCGGTCAGGGAGGTGCTCGTCGAGGTAGCGCACGGTGTCGGCGTAGCTGGCGAAGACCGCCACCTTGGCGGCCTCGGTGCCTTCGAGCACCTCACGGAGCAGGGCCAGCTTGGGATCGTGGGATGCGTCGAGCATGGAGAGTCGACCGAGGATGCGTTGCAGCAGCTCCCGGTCCCTCTCGACGTCTTCGCCGAACTCGGACCGGAAGTCGGCCGAGCGTCGGGTCCCAGGGTCGTCCTCCAAGCCCTCGGCCACCCACGACTCGATCCCCGCATCGTCGAAGTCCTGGCTCGCAGCCAACCGCAACGCCTCTTTGGCTGGAACTCGCCCAGACCCCCAGGCTTGGAGGAACAGGTCGTGGGCGGCGACCATCCGCTCGACGGTGCACAAGCACGCCCACCAGCAGGACTCGAACCGCTTGAGCACTTGGGATTGGAGGAGCCCACCAAGGGCGCGCTCGGCGTCGTTCTCATCCGCGCCGACCTCATAGGACGTGGGCCGGTACCGGGCCATCTTGAGCTGGCTGATCCACCCGGTGATGTCGGCGAAGAGGCCAGGGTTGGCGTCGTCGAGGTCGTATCGGGCGGTGGTGAGATGCGGTTCGGGGAACCGGACCGGGGTGCCGTCGGGGAAGGTCGCCCCTGGGTAGTGGGATTCGATGAACCGGCGATCGCGTCGCACGCTTACCGCGTCGGCTACCGGAAAGACCACGTCGGGGTTGAGGTGCTCAGGGTCCCGCTCGTTGGCACCGGCCCGCAGGAACAGATCGCGGACTGAGCGGATGCCCTGGGGACCGAAGGCCCGGTCGTGTCGGGCGAAGAGCATGACCATGTGGTACAGGTCCCAGAGCCCGTTGTTGATGGGCGTGGCGGTGAGGAGCACCAGGTCCTTCTGCTCTCCGCCAAGCAAACGCTTCATCGCCTGGTACCACGTGGTGCCCGGATTGCGAAAGGCGTGGCCCTCGTCCACCACCACCAAGCGATAGCTGTCCTTGGCGTCGTGCAGGTGACGGTGCCGGTGAGCCGTGCCCGCCGGCGCGAGCTGCTCGTCGGTCGCCAGCTGGGTGAAGCTCACCACCTGCGCTGGCAAGAGGTGCTGGTCGATCCGCTCGCGCCACCGCTCGGCCAGCTGGGCGGGAGCCACCACCAGCGCGTGCTGTCCGCGGCCGAGGGCGTAGTCGGCGATGAGGGACAGGCCGATCTCGGTCTTACCGGTGCCGACGCCGTCGGCATACACCACGCCGTGGTGCTCGGCCAGGATGGCTCGGGCCCGATCGAGCCCGTCCTGCTGGAAGGGGGCCAGCGGAAGCCCGCCGCGCTGGCCCATCTCGGCCGCTGCGGCTGCGTCAGCGGCGGGGTCGTACAGCTCGAGCAGCGTGCGAAGGTACACGTCGCGCGGCTCCAGAAGATCGACGACGGGGAAGAGGAGGTCGCGCAGCTCCTCCTTGAAGTCGACCGCCTCGCTCCACCGGTCGTCGAACCAGCGGATCGAGTCTTCTGCGGGCGACCGGTCGTAGCGGACCGTGCCCAGCTCCAAGTTGCCGCCCGGGAATAGTCCGGCACGGGTGAGGTTGGCTGATGTGACCAGCGCGGCTCGCCCATCGTGGGCCGTTCCGAAAAGGTAGGCCTTACCGTGCAGGAACTGGTGGGTGTAGCGACGCACCTCCACGGCCGGGTCTTGGAGCCACAGGTCCACGTCGGACAGGCGGTCCGTAGCGCGGCTGGGCGGGAACCTTGACAGGTTTCGCTCTGCCTCGAGTGACTTGAGCGTCAGCTCGAAGCGGTTAGCCGGGAGATCGCCGCCGAGGGCGGGGTCCGGGGTGGCGCCCAGCAAGACGCGCACCTTCCGGCAGTCGGCGACGATCTCCACCAAGAGGTGCAGTCCGGCGAGGTTGACGTACCCGGTGGCGACGGCCAGAGGGTGCTCGGGGGCGATATCGGCAATGAGGTACCGCAGCGCGGTGGCGTGCGAGCGGTCCTGGCCCAGATGATCGAGGTTGTCGAGCAGCTCGGGACGGGGTGCCACGGATCAGCCGGGGTGGGTCTCAGGCCAGAGACGCCAGGTGGCTCAGCACCCGGTCGCGGTGCTCGTTCGGGACGGCGCCGCTCGTGAAGTCGGCGAAGAGGACCGTGATCTCCTCGGCGGTGAGGCGCCAGCTGTGGGCGACCTGGGCGTCGATGCTGGCTCGTAGGTCGGAGCGCTCGTCGGCGGTGAGAGGGCCGGCCACCACGCCGGTGGCCGTAGCGAAGGCAGCGAAGCGGTCATCCAGACAGGACAGGCGGGCGGCTGCCCTAGCCACTGCGTCGTAGGCGGCGTCGGAGAGGTTGGGAACGACCAACCCGTCGAGCACGAAGAAGTTGAGGTGCGTCTCGACGAAGCGGCGGGCCTGCCAGTCGAAGGGGAGGCTGTTCATGATGCCTACGCAGGCCGCTTGGGCCTGCGCGTCGCCCGTGGCGAAGGCGAGGTAGGGCCCGGTGTTGGTGAGGACCACCTCGGGCGGGACCAGGCAAGCGCGGACGGTCCGGGAGTCGGTGGCGCGTGAGACGTCGCGGAAGGCGACGCGGGCGCGACCCAGCTCGTCGACCACGGCCTGACGGCGAAGCGCCAGCGACAGCTCGGTGGCCAGGAGCTGTCCTGACCCGGGCCGCGGCTTGGCTCGCTTGGCCACTAGGCCTGGGGTGTCGGGGCAGGGCCGGGCACCGTGGCCGTGCGGTTCGAACTGGTCGAAGCTCTCGCCCTTCCACAACGGCAGGCCAGAGGTAGCGCCTTGCCACAGCAGCTTGTCGTTCGTCTCGTCCACATCGCGTACGGCGAAGGTTTGCCACCGCCCGCGCGGTCCGCGAGCGAAGGGCGACCCCATCCTCACCTTGGCGAGAAGGTCGGCCTCGGCCTGGTTGCGCACCAACGGCGTGGTCCAGTTGGGGCCAAAGGCCTGGGGAGCCAACCGCACTCCCGGGCCCGCCACCTGCTCCTCCCACGCCGGCCGCGAGTCGGCGGTGCCAGCCACCGCGGTGCGGTGATCCGGTTCCGGCTGGCGCCGTTCGGTGGCCAGAAGAGCAACGGTGTAGCGGGGCTCCGCGTCGAAGGCCCAGCGTTTGGCGTTGAGCAGGAAGTCGACGCGCGCCACGGTGGTCTCTTCGAACAGCCATTGGCGGAAGCCGGCCGATCCGTCGGCGGCAAAGGCGTTCCGGGGCAGGACCACCCCGAGCCGTCCGCCCTCCCGGAGGACCCGCTGGTACCTCTGGCAAAAGTACTTGTAGAGGTCAGGATCCCCCGGCAACGAGGAGTACTCGCCGGCACCCAGAGCCCGGCGCTCGGTGGCAGCCTCTTCTTGGGCAGTGGCCAAGCGGGCTTCCAGCTCGGGCCGTTCGGTCAACAGCGAGCTGATCTCGGCCTCACGGGCGGCGTCGGGGAGGCCGCGCAGTCCCGGCCGGTACAGCGTGTAGAAGCCGAGCCGCTCGATGGTGACCTCGTTCCACGGCGGGTTTCCCACTACGGCGTCGAAGCCCGGGTTGGCGCCGCTGAACACGCCGGGGAAAGCGAGGGGCCAATGCAGGAAGCGGTGCGCCTGGGCGACTCGCTGAGCTTCGGTGACCAACGCTCCGTCGGCACCGGCCAGCACCTTGTCGCCGTTCACGCTGGCGTGCTGGCGGGCTCCGGTCACACCGAACGGCTCGGCCGTCCAGAGGTCGAACAACCGAGTGAGGTTGCGAGTGGCGGCGACCACCTCGGCGTCGGCCGCCTCGCTCGCCTTCACCTCATCGGGCGTGCGGTCGTCGATCTCGGCCAGCTTTGCGGCCGCATCGGCCGCCACTGCAAGGTCCTCGGCCAGCTTGTCGTCGAGCCAGGAGATCTGGTTGCCGTTGCCGTTGCCGTTGTCCAGCAGCGACTGGGGGCGAGCTACGCCGATCAGGGCGTTGCCCACCACGATGTTGCGGTCGAGGTAAGCCAACGACAAGCCGGGCACAAAAGAAGCCAGCTAGAGCGAGAGCTTGGCCACCTCGGCCCCCATGGGGCTGACGTCGACACCGAAAACGCAGCGCTTCAGCATCAAGCGGTGAAGCAGCGTGGTGTTCTCGATGAGGTAGCCGGCTGCGGCTCCGGCGCGCAGATGGTCGAGCTCCTCGGTAACCGCCGGCAACGGGTGCTCGGAGAGGAAGTCGACCACGTCGTCGGCCAGCGCGTCGATCACCGCCACCAGGAAATGGGCGCTGCCACAGGCGGGGTCGAGCACCGCGAAGTCGAAGAGCTTCGCTGCCGCTGCTTTGGGATCGGTCTCGGCCAAGCCGGCGACGCCGGCGAGGTGAGCCTGGAACGCTGGACGCACCGCTTGAGCCACCAAGTGCTGCACCAGCTCAGTGGGCGTGTAGTAGACGCCCCCACCCTTGCGACCGCCCTCGTTCGTCTGCCAGAGCAGCTCGCCGGTCTCCACATCGACATCGGTGTCTGTCTCAGTTGGCCGGTAGCGATCGGCCTTGCGATCGTAGGCAAGGGGTCGGTCGGCCACGGTCAAGTGAAGTGACAACAGCCCTTCGTAGATGTGACCGAGATGGCGTACAGCAAGGCTGGCGTAGTCGACTCCAGTCCCGCTCGATTCGTCGAGGCCGAGCGCGACCAACACTGCGGCCATGTCGGGATCGGCCAGCTCCACCTGTTCCAGCGTCCTGGTGCCCTCGAAGCCCTCCGCTGAAAAGAGCGCGCCGTTGTAGTGCGCCACACCCCACGCTTGGTTGCCGGTGCGCATCGCCTTCACGAGGAGAACCAGCCGGTCCCAGAGAGCCGTGGAGCCGGCGGTGAGCCGCCCCTCGGTCTCCGCTGCTTCGGCGCACAGGCTGGTGAGGCTGTTGCCGCTGTAGATGGGGTGGTGGGTGGGAAGGAAGCCGGCGCTCTCGGCGTAGAGGAGGAACATCATCCGGAAGACCAGCGTGAGCGAAGCCTTCTCCAGCTCGTGCTGCACTGACTCGTCGGATAGGTCTTGACCGTCGGCCTGGGCCCATGCACCTATGGCCTTGGCCAGCCGTGGGAGCACGTCTTGGCGAAGGGTTCGGTCCAGCCTGAGCCGCAGGGCGGTCCCGAAGTCACGGGCGTCGCGCTGGAGCTCGGCGAGCCAGCCATTGGGGCTCAGCGACTCGGGGCTGAGCAGGGCGAGGTAGGGGAGATCGTCTGAGCGAAGCGTGGCCGAGTCGAGCTCGAGGTAGGCGTCGGTGGCACCGGCGGCTTCAGGCCGCACGTCGAAGAGGCGGAGCTGGGTTCCGGCGGCCAGGATGCCGAAGTCGACGTTCTCGTTGGCTCCGTCGAGGCGGAGCGGCCCTTCGGGCGGGTGGCCCTGGTCGTCGAAGCGGGCGAAGTCGACAACGTCAGCCTTGGGGTGGACTACGGCGATGGGCCGGCCATCGGCCCTGAGCAACCAGCCACGCAGCGGGCGTTGCTCCAACGTGTACCCGAGCCCCGTGAGCAC
>JAABUQ010012979.1_pt1 | contig 10218 bp, 10 predicted proteins | sample 5560001 | NCBI WGS metagenome assembly JAABUQ01 (sample SAMN10711888, study PRJNA513371) | rock metagenome | isolation source: Antarctica rocks | place: Antarctica: Victoria Land, Finger Mt nord | collected 2015-12-18 | reverse complement strand
TCTGGCTCGCCCAACTCTGCATATTAGTGACTTTTACCTACCGACTAGATTAGTCTACCGGATGCAGACATCCATTGCTGGAACTCCCGCTCCTTCAGCTTTTGGAGACTTGTCGGGAAAAGTCAGAGCACAAACCACTACCGGAAAAGTCGGGAACAGGACGATCACTATGGAACTAATGGCGAGTAGTGATGCCGCAAACGCCACCAGCAACCGTTTCTGGCGAATGCTGTCTATGATAGCCCCAGCGGGTGTTTGCATGAGCAATCCAACTATTCCGGCGCTCGTCATAACAATGCCAACACGCGCTGGATGCCAGTGAAGACTAGCTGTGAGAAAAATCACCAGAAAAGGTCCCACGCCTCCTTGTATATCAGCAAGAAAGAAATTCAAGGAGTCAAGCGCTCTTAAACTCTGCTGGTGTGATGATACTAGCTTGTTATCCATAGGTCTGTCTTTAAACTTGGTGATTTTGACCTGTCGTAACAGTTCAAGCTGCTACCATCGCTTTGAAGAACGTGTTTTGAGCAAGAATTATGTCGGCTCAGCAGCCTTGTCGCTTCCCTGTTTTTTCTCGGCTTTGTCTGTTTTACTTTCGGGTACGAAGAACAATAAAACTGCAAAAGCTACAGCAGCGATCGCTGCTAGCGTCAGAAAACCGACATTGTATCCAGCCTTTTGCACCAAAAACCCAGCCATTAAATTGCTGAGGAAGCCACCAAGTCCAACGGCAGTGGCGAGCATCCCTTGTGTAAGATTAAAGCGCCCCGTTCCTTTAGTTAAATCTGCAACGACAAGCACCGACAGCACGCTGAAAATACCGCTAGCAATCCCATCCAGGATTTGCACAGAGACCAAATAGTAGGGATTGTGCCAGAGCGTATAAAGCACACCACGAATCGGCAATACAGCAAAGCCAAATAGGAAGATTGGTTTTCGCCCACCTTCTGCTAAACGACCGACCAATGCGGACGTGGGAGTCATAACCAACTGAGCTACAATGATGCAGGCAGACAGATAGAGTGTGGAATCCGATGGTCTTCCCTTTGCAAGTAGTTGACCGACCAGGGGTAACATCGCGGCATTAGCAAAGTGAAAAATAACTACTGCACAAAAGAAGCCAAGTAGCCTGCGATCGCTCAACAGCTTTAATATTCCAGCGGGTTTACCCTTTTGTTTTCCTTTTTCATCTTTCTCCCCCGACTCGTCTTTTTCATCTGCATCATCATCATCCCCACCACCACGTGCTACTTCCTGGTCAATTTCCTTGTAACGAATAAAACGAGCCGAAATCCCGCTGCCGATAGCCATAGCCCCGATCACAAAAAAGACCCCCTTTTGCGCAATAAAACTAACTAAAGCAGACAGAACAGCAGCAAGTACGTTGCCTGCATGATTAAATGCCTGAATGCGACCAGTTTGCTGATCTAATTTCCTCCGCCCTACTAGTCCTAGCGTTACAGCGGCAATAGCTGGCGGGAAAATTGCTGTTGCCACACCAATTAAAATCTGACAGCCGATTACCACTGGAAAAGTTGGAAACAGGGCTAAGCCGATGCAACCAATAGCGACAAACGTAGCACCGAGTATGAGCAACATTCGTTTCTGGTTCAGCCGATCTACCAGAGCACCCGCCGGAGTTTGGGCAATGACTGTAGCGATTGCCGAAGCGGACAAGGCAATCCCAATGTTAGCTGAGTTCCAATGTTCTGAGCCTGCTAGGAAGGCGCTTAAATATGGTCCAACACCAGTTTGTACATCGGCTAGGAATAGATTCAAAAAATCCAGTCCGCGCAAACTTTTCTTGCTTGGTCCACTAATCTTGTCTGCCATGAATCCTCCTGAGATGTTTTCGTCTTATTGTGGGATGAGCAAGAGTTATTATCATTTCACTTGCAAATCAGCCTGAGCATATATACCTAAAGTTACAAATATTTGCATTTTGTAAAGATTTGCTAGTAAAGTTTATACACTTTACTATTTTTTTGATAAAGTTACGAGCTTATCCCAGTAGGATGAAAGTCAGGGCTTTGTGCGATCGCTGCCCTCTTGAGTATCCATCCTACTGAGATAGGTTCTTAGCTTGGCGGAACGTTTGTTTGCTCAGCTGCTGGAGAGCTAGAGGCTGGTGGCGTAACTGTCTGATCAGCTGCTGGAGGCTCAGAGGCTGGTGGCGTAACTGTCTGATCCTCTGCTGGAGGCTCAGAGGCTAGGCGACGACCTGAGCGAGAACTATAGGTTGGTGGAGTCGGTGGTGGAGCAACCAATGGACGACCAAAGGCTTGTGGAGGAATTGGTGGATGGCCTGGTGGAGGAGTTGGCCTGGCTGGTGCCGTATCTGTCTGATCAGCTGCTGGAGAACTATAGGCTGGTGGCGTAACTGTCTGATCAGCTGATGGAGGCTCAGAGGCTAGGCGACGACCTGAGCGAGAACTGTAGGTTGGTGGAGGAGGTGGCGGAGCAATCAATGGACGACCAAAGGCTTGTGGAGGAATTGGTGGATGGCCTGGTGGAGGAGCTGGCCTGGCAGGTGGAGCAGACAGAGCAGATGGTGGAGGACTAACGTTTGGACTGCTCTGTGCAAAGACCGGGAGACTGATTAAGAAACTGAAACCAGTAACTCCCACGAGGACAGCCAACTGTTTGAGCAATTTGATCAAACTTGTGCGATTGATTGCGTTCATTGACATCTTTTTATCCTTTTACATTGCCGAAGATAGTGCGTGCTGTAGGTATGGTCAGAACTAGCCCTACTCGCTGGGCAGAGGAATTGCATTTCATCTGCTGATGCATGAGCTGCTTCGTGCTCAAGCTCACAATTAGAAGAGTGCAAAAACCATGCCAAGAAGATTCACCCGGTTAGCGCAGGTCAAGTAATTAAGTTCGCTTCTCCTGAGTTTGGGATTGTTAGCCTTCGCCAGTGGCTGCATCGCTCTCCTTCGATTCGTCTTTTTTCCCTTGCAGAATCAAGACGAAGACGACCGCTATCAGGCTGCCCGTAATCGGCCCCACCACATAGATCCAGACGTTGTTGAGCATGCCGCTGACAATGCCTTGCCCAAGGGACACAGCCGGGTTCATCGAGGCGCCGCTAACCGGGAGGGAGAACAGGCGGCAGAGCGCAACCGTGGCGCCAACAGGGATCGCGGCGTCGGGGCCGGACAGGTCGGAACGGGTGGCAGTGCCAATGATGATTAGAAGTAAAATGCAGGTCAGAATCACCTCCATCACGAGCGCCTGTGATACTCCAGGGTTGGGAGGAATCACTCCCAGGTTCGCCACCATACCAAAGAGCGTGCGCAGGAGCCTCGCCCCTAGTACAGCACCAACTAATTGGGCCACCCAGTAGGGAAGTACGCGTCGCCAGGGAAAGACGCCACGTAAGGCGAAGGCAAGGCTCACTGCAGGGTTGAAGTGGGCGCCTGATGTATTGGCGAAGCCATAAATCATCGCCATTACGACGAGGCCAGGGGAGACGGCTTGAGCCGCGTAACTGACTTGACCATGGCTGATGGCCGCGATCATCGTGCCAGCCAAAGTGACAACCGTGAGGATGAAGGTTCCGAGTAGCTCCGCGAAGAGGAGACGCAGTGCTTTGACAAACCCTGGGTCGGCTCTTTCTGTCCCACGGCGCATGCCGGTTGTATTTGTGGAAGAACTCATTATGAGAGAATTGGGTTTTGAGAGACTTTTTGCCGCTATAGTCCAATAAATTTCTGAGGCTTGTCAACTTCTGGTGAAGTTGAGAGGAATGTATCCGTTGAGCTAAGCAGTAGCGGGTAGATGGAAAGGACTACGCCACCAAGCCAGGGGTTTTGCAAGGAACGCTCGAGCTGCGAGTTGCAGCCGGACTGAATGGCGTTCAGCATGCCGCCGAGCATGACGAAGACCCAAGGGAGGATTTTGTCCATGGGATTGAGTTGGTTTAGGTAGTGGGTTGGATCTTAGTGACAGACTGTCTGTAAGGGGCGCATCTAAAGATTGGGGGAATCCATTAAGACTCGTGGTCGCTGGCGTGTTGCTTGCCTGCTTCCTCTGCGTGCTTTGTGGCATGAAGCTGGTGTTCATGGGCAAGGTGTGCGTGATGGCTCGCCTTTTCGTGTTCAAGAGCTTCAGAATGTTTTGCCGCCTGGCGATGATGATGTGCTGCCTGTTCGTGATGGTCTGCCGCTTTCTGATGATGCTGTGCGCCTTTGGGACTCAACACCAATGACTGCCCATTAAGCTCTAAGGTTTCGACCTCTAGGCTGGTGCCAAAGTCTTTGCGGCTCCCGTAGCCTTGAGCGCTTAATTGGTCGCCAGTCTTGACCCGCTCGGTTAGAGTTTTCGCGACATGAGGCGGAACATGCAAATAGGTGCCATCAGAGAGGATGAAGCCTTTAGGTTCTCCCTTATGACCGACTAGCCAGTGAGCCATATTCCCCTCGACATGCATAGGCTCCCCTGGGGTGGGCGGTGGTGATGGGGGTTGATCGGTTACGGTCTGGCTAGTTTGGGCATTAGTGAGGCTTTTAGTGCGAAACTCCGACCCTAATGGCGACTTTTCGCCGGGTTCGACCAAGGCCTCAATGGTATCGCCGGGCTTGACGGCTTCCTGGAGGGCTGCGCTTAGATGCGGCGGCAGGTGCAGCTGTTTCCCGTCAGAGAGCAGTAGGCCGTCCACAAGACCTGCGCGGTTGAGGAGGTAAGCCTGGACCGTGCCATTAATGCTGGTTAAGTCTTTTTTCATCGTGACCTCGTAATTGTACGTTGCTTCTCTTCTCAGTGCAATTATCGTGCCAAGAACAGAACCGCCGCCGGTTTGACTGCTAACACATCGACCCATTACCTATTTCGCAAGTGTATGACCAAACTAGTTAGCAACTAGAGATACTTGGCATGGTTTTTGCACAAGAGCTTAATGACGTGTTCGACACTAAAATTGAGGTAACAAGAATGCATTTGGAAACGCAGACTGAGCAGCAAATTAAGATCCGCCAGCTCACCAAAGTCCAGACATCCTGGGCTGAGCAGGAGCGTGGAAAACCTGGCGCTTTTACATTCCAATTGATTCTCGACAACGGAGTAGACGAATATGTTATCCGCCCCACAGCGGAGGACGCCTATGTGCTGCTGCAGCTATTGCAGCGCAGTTCTAACGCGACCTTCGACTCAGAACGTAAGGTGCTCATGTTCGTAACCGTTCACGGGGGGGTACATCATGCGCATAAACGTCAAAGCCTTGCTAAGCAAAAGCTTTGGGTTTTATGCGCATCAAAATATCGTACCTAAAATGTCTAAAAGACAATTTGCAGACCAGTATAGCACTTTTGACTACTCACAATTATCCGGTATAAATCCAATCTAGACTGGTTTTCGTACTGATTACGTGTGATTTCATATTGGACGTTTTTTTGATCCCCCCCTGAACGGTTACTCATGTTCGGTAGTCTCTCGGTAGGATAATCGCAAACCACAGGTATCTATAGCAATTCTCGGTTGAGTGCAATATACCTGTCCGAGGACAGGGTGTAGGGTGCCATCTGCAGCCTGGCTTCCCCACACCCGCCCCCTCCTGAAAACCAGAGAATTTCTAGGGCAGCGCGTGGCGTTGGCAGAAATCCCAGCTCGCCTGACTGGCGCTAAGTGTTGGCACGTTATTTGCATCTACAGAAAGTATGAGATTCACCCTAACTTTCGTCATGTACAAACGCTGGACTGGTGACACGGTTAAGGAAACTACAAAAGGGTTAGATGAAAAAAATAATGGCTACTAAAATACAGTTGAAATTACCAAGCGGTTTCGCCAATGCAGCACTTGCAACAGTCCTACTGATGCTGACCAGCTGTGTGGGCGATCGCCGTGCTGGAAACGACGGTGGTTCGTATGCGGCGCTGACAAGCGCCAGTCAAATGTTATCCAGTGTTCAGGCCGCAACACCTTCTGGCTTAGCCCCCAAACCAGTCAATTCAAGTGTCAACGTGGGCCAGACGACAACCATTCAGAACCCAGGTGTGGTGAGTTGGGTGCATTTTGGCGATCTGCACATCACTACGGGTGATCAGCAAAACTACGCGGACTTTCAGACAATTATCAAGAACACTAACCAATACCTCCTGAACGGCGTCAACTTCGCTGTCCTGCCTGGTGACAATGCTAACGAGGGAAGTGAGTCCGAGTACCAGCTCATTAAGCAGGCAACAGATCAGTTGCGGGTACCACTCTACGCCATACCAGGCGACCACGACCTTAAGAGCGGTAGCCTGAGTTTGTATCAAAAGTACCTGGAGCCAGTGGCATATCAAAGCTTCAGCGCCGACAAATATCACTTCGTTTTCATCAATGCCCTTGATGCCAGTGCTGAAGGTGGCTTCGGTCTGAGTCAGGAGCAGCTTTCTTCGTTGACCAACGATCTCAACGCAGCGACACAGCATGGGTTGCAGTCGATTCTCTTCGCGCATTCCTTCCCAGATAGGATGGGCGATAGTGCCCAGGCAATGCAGGCACTGATCCAGAAAGACCGCGTGCTGATGGTTGATGTCGGTCACACACACTACAACGAGGTTGCCAATGACGGTCACACTATCTACGCAGCTACCCGCTCCACTGGACAGGTGCAGGAGGGTCCTGTCGGCTTCTCGATCGCCAACCTGGACAACGGCGTGGTAAGTTGGAAGTTTAAGCCGCTTGGCAGTTGGCCGTTCGTTATGATTACTTCACCGTCCGACAAGCAGTTGATTACAGACCCTAGTAGGCCGAATCAGGTTGTTAGGGGCACCGTCGAACTGCGTGCCAAGGTCTGGGATGACAAGGGTGTTGCCTCAGCAACTTATCAGATAGACAATGGCACACCACAACCACTGACTCGGATTGGGACAAGCCAGATGTGGAGCGCCGGCTTCGACTCGACGAAGGTCAGCAATGGCGACCACCAGCTCGCCGTCAATGCCCAAGGTGCAGGCGGGAACATTGCTGAGGACAAGATTGCAATCGTGGTCAGTCAGTCTGGCAACTACCAGCAACCTCAGCATAGTCCTGGTGAAACCAATAACTCAATTGGTGCCTATGCTGAGAAAGGCTTGCTGGGGAGTCATGCCTCTGGGGGACATGGTGGACCTGGACATGGTGGACACAAAGGAAAAGGTCATGGTGGTCCAGGAGGTGTTCCACCGCAGCCTCCTGGTGTTCCTAATGACTCTGGAGCAGGACCTGGCGCTGGAGCAGGACCTGGCTCTAATGGTGGGCTGGGTGGCGGTTAAGGCTTTGACGGGATCAGTGGGGAACTGCGATCGCTCTCCAAGCTATGCCGTTCCTTAACTGGCACAATATTTGCCTGTAGAAGCTCTGACGCTGATGTTATAACTAACACATTCACCTGTAAAAGCCCTATTTATCCTTAAGCATTTAGGTTTTATAGGCTTGGCATCAACATCAGAGTTACGAGTTAGTGGGTAGCTCAATTTGAGGATCTCTGAAGCTATGCACATCGATTCAGTCTAGACCGTGTTATGTATAACCCGAATTCTCGCATTCCCAAAGAAATCGCTCCAGATGTTTTTGCCATTGCAACTCATTTGTATAACCCTAAAAAACAGGACTATTCCTTGGCGGAGCTAACGCAGGCAGGGGCAAAGGCACAAATTCCACCAGAGTTAATTCAACAGGCTCTTGATCAAATTCAGCAGACGCAAATCCAAGCGCGTGAACGAAAACAAAAGCTGAAGGTAATCTTAATTAGTGGTGTTGTCGGGGCGGGACTTGCTCGGTTGAGTTTGTGGGGTTACAACACGGTCAGTAATCGTGTAGATGTCAGAAGGTCTACTGACTTGAACAACCCCAGTGGGATCAATGACCTCATCCCATCCCCAGTTCAACCTTCTCCTCCAGCTAGTGTTGCTCAACCCGACACCCGCAGGACTAACTTTAGTGGTAAAGTAGAGCGTTATTTGCTCAATCCAGAGGGACTTGTAGATGGTCTCATGCTGAGTAATGGTCTCCAGGTGAAGTTTCCTCCCCACATGACAAACAGTCTCATCACTACAGTTAAAGTCGGTGACAGCATTAAAGTGGTCGGAGACTCCGGTATCCCTAGTAGCCTCGCCCAGGAGATTCACGCCTTCAGCATTACTAACACCACAACCCAACGCACTGTCGTAAACCAGCCTCCCGCAGATCCACCTCCATCTCCCAGCAATAGCTACAGCAATCTATCTGTAGAAGGAACTGCTCAGCACTGGCTAGTGGGACACCGGGGTGAGATCAAAGGCATTATTTTGTCATCTGGAGCTCAAGTTAGGTTCCCCCCCCATGTGGGCGACCAATTGTTCAACACTGCCAAGTTAGGAGCTTCTATACAAGCACAGGGATTTGGTACTAGTACTAATTATGGACAAGTTTTAGAGGTTACATCTTTAAAAGTTAACGGTCAGCCTATTAACTTATATCCCGCTGGTTTTTGGCCTAAGAAGCACAAGAAACAATTTTGAATCCACAGTCGCTGTCTCCATTTATTTCTTAACTTAGCTAAATCAAAAAGGGCTACCAACGTAAAGCGGGACAGCTAGAAGAAGTCAGATAAGAGTTTTATCTCTCCCTTGGAGGTTTAGACTAAGCTCTGAACCAGCACAGTGTGGGATTGGGAATGAAGTTACGCCAACGTAGCCAGCAAGTGTTTGAGGCAATCAAGGAAGGAGGCAAACGCTCCATTAGGAAAATCGCCGAGGCGACAGGCATGGCCAAAAGTAGTGTGCATCGTCATCAGCAAGCGGTCGAACGGCGTAACCAGTATCCAGAGTCAGGATTATGGGAAACTACAGCAGGGGGGCAATGGCTACGACAACTGGTTTTAGGAACGATTTACATCTTTGGCATCAAGTGTGGAATCGGGGTGGAGACGCTGTCAGAGTTTTTCTACCTGTTGCAATTGCCGATGCAGATAGGAGTTTCGCCTAGTGCCCTGCACAAGCTAGAAGTTGAGGTCAGGGAAGCTATCCTCAAATATCAACAGCAGCAACGATCAATCCTAGGGCAAAGCCAGAAAGCGATTGAGGTGTGTGCCGCAGCCGATGAAACGAGTTTCGAGCAAGATGTGTTGGTGCTGATGGACTTGTCAAGTGGTTACATCTTGGTGGAAGAAGAGGTGGAGAATCGGCAATACCAGACCTGGCTGGACAAAGCACAACAGGCATTAACGCAGGTGGGAGTGCGAGTTGGGTCGTTAGTCAGTGATCGAGCACCCGCCTTAATCAAACTTGCCCTAGAAGGATTTGAGTGTCCTAGCATTGCGGACCTATTTCATCCGCTGTGGGACTTGAGTAAGTCTGTTGGAGCAGCTTTGAGTCGGCAATTAAATCAAGCGAATCAGAAACTGGCGCAGGCACAACAACGGTTAGCTCAACTGACAGCATTAGCTAAAGAGACAACGGCTCAACAGCAGTTGGTGGAGCAACTGCAGGCTCACTACGGATTTGTGGAATCAGGTCAAAGCACCTACCATCGACTGCGGCAGCAACTGACACTGATTGTGCATCCCTTCGCCTTGTCGGACGGTAGCTTCAAGACCACAACCGAGATTCAAGCCCAGTTAGAACAACTGCTGCTCAAGTTGGAGACTCTCCAGAATCAGCATCACCTAACCAAGGCTGACTCAGCTTTGAACAAATTCCGACAGCAAATCCCGGCTTTGGCAGTTGGGGTCAATACTTGGTGGCAATGGGTACAACGCTCCCTTGCTTGGGAAAACTTGGAAGCACCTTTAACCAACTGGTTGCTGGGTCAGGTGCTGCCTGCGGTCTACTGGCAACATCAGGTCGGTAAAACCAAATCCCGCTCTTTGAAAAGAATTTACCAGCGGGCACAGCGACGGGCTTATCGAGCTCTGCTCAATCATGCCTTGACGGCTACCCTCGCAGATGGGCAGTTGCAGCATTGGCAAGAGTGGGCTAAATGCATGGTGAGTCGATTTCACCGCGCCTCCTCTGCTGTCGAGGGTCGTAATGGCTATCTTGCTCAACGACATCATGCGCAGCGAGGATTTTGGTCCAATCACCTCCCCGTGCTTACCGTAATTCATAACTTTGACTTAAAACGTTCTGATGGCACCACTGCTGCGCAACGTCTATTTGGCAGACAATTCCCCAACCTATTTGCTTGGGTGCTGGAGCAGATGGGTGAACTACCTCGTCCCAGAGTCTCGAAAAAATCAGTAAAGGCTAAAACTCTTACACTGCAAAGTGTCC
>JAABUQ010012975.1_pt1 | contig 10222 bp, 10 predicted proteins | sample 5560001 | NCBI WGS metagenome assembly JAABUQ01 (sample SAMN10711888, study PRJNA513371) | rock metagenome | isolation source: Antarctica rocks | place: Antarctica: Victoria Land, Finger Mt nord | collected 2015-12-18 | reverse complement strand
CAGCCTGGTGGTGTTCTACCGGGGCCTGCACTGCCCGATCTGCCGCGGCTACCTCGCCGAGCTGAACCGGACCCTGGATGAGTTCGCCGCTACCGGCGTCACCTCGGTCGCCGCCTTCAGCGGCGACGATTCCGACCGGGCCCAACGCGCCGTCACGGAGTGGGGTCTTGACCGGCTCCAGGTGGGTTACGGGCAGTCCGTCGAGTCGATGCGCGCGTGGGGCCTGTTCGTGAGCAAGGGCCTCACCGACTCGGAGCCTGAGCTGTTCGGCGAGCCCGGCGTGTTCCTGATCCGCCCCGACGCGACCGTGTACATGGCAGCGATCAACTCCATGGCCGCCGCTCGCCCCCGCATCGCCGACATCCTGAGCGCAGTGAAGTTCTTCACCGAGAGGGACTACCCCGCCCGTGGCGAGGCCTGACCCCGCGCACCCGCCCATGGTCCGACTGGAACCGGACACCGGTGGAACGCGGAGGCTCTCTCGGCAACCCTTCCGCAGCTAGGCCATCTCGAGCCAACGACGACGGAAGCCCGCCCCCGAATTCCTGGTTGCCGAGACCTGTTCTCCTGGTCCCGACCAGCGCGGGCACCCCGTTGCCTCTGACGACCCAAGGCCGACTCTTCACTCTCCCGCCCCGACCATCCCGGACGACCCCGCACCACCCGGCCGCAACCGGCGCCCGCGCGGCGGCGGCGGAATTGTTGAGCCCAACGAGACGCTCAGCCGAGCGAGGCGTAACAACGGCCCCGCGGCCATCGCCGGGCGACCCCGAAAGATCCGAGCTAGAACTGACCGATGCCGCTGATCTCTCCCTCCCGTCTAGAAGTCCTCTGGATGCTCGCGGGACCGCGGTGACTGATCTGCTTCTGGTGGGCGCCGGCCACGCGCAACTGTACGTCGTGAAGCGCTCCGCTGACCTGATTGCCGCCGGCTACCGGGTCCATCTAATGGCCCCGCGGTTCTTCGAGTACAGCGGTGTGGCATCGGCGACGGCCGCCGGTGCGCTCCCCCGCGAGGCCGGGCGGATCGACGTGCGGGCGCTGGCCAGCGCCTGCGGTGTGGAGTTCCACGAGGGCCGGCTCGAATCTCTGGACCCGGAGGCGCGGATCGCCGTCAGCTCGGATGGCAGCCGGCTCTCCTACGACGTGCTCTCCGTGAACATCGGCAGCGTGACCTCGACGGCCGGCGTGCACGTCCACCCCACCGTCCTGAGGGTGAAGCCGTTGACCGGTCTCGCCGACCTGGACGTGCGGCTGCGAGGAGCTCGGCACACAGCCAGCACGGTGACGGTCGTCGGTGGCGGCGCCACCGGTGTGGAGCTGGCGGCGCATCTCGGGGCCCGCCGGGACGTCGCCGTTGTCCGGTTGGTGGAGTCCGGCCCGGTCGTCGGCGCGGACCTGCCCGCGGGCGCACGCAGACGGATCGAACGACTCCTCGCCGCGCGCGGTGTCGACGTCCACACCGCGTGCCCGGTGCGTGACATCGGCGAGCGGCAGCTGGTCTGTCAGGACGGCACCGAGATCTCCCACGACGTCGCCGTGCTCGCCGCCGGGTTGTCCGCACCCCCGTTACTCGCCGAGCTGGGACTGGGCGACGAGAACGGCGTGCCGGTTCGAGCAACCCTCCAGCACGTGGACCGGGACGAGGTCTACGCGGTGGGCGACTGCGCGGGGTTCCTCCCGGGTCCGTTGCCCCGCATCGGCGTGCACGGCGTGCGGCAGGGAGTAGTACTCGTGCAGAGCCTGCTCGCGCGGCTCCGGGGAGAGGCTCTCCCGGTGTACGAGCCCCCGCGACGTGCTCTCTCCGTCCTGGATCTCGGTGATGGTGTCGGGCTCGCCGTCCGGGGACGGTGGTGGTGGTACGGCGCCGGTGCGCTGCGCCTGAAGCGGCACATCGATCGACGGTGGCTGAGCACCTACCGGGAGGGCGGCTCCCCGGCACCGTGACATCGGCTCGCGTGGACCGGCGACAGGGCTGGGCTCCACCCGCTGGAACCCCGGGAGCGGACAGTGTCGGTTCCCGAGATGCCAGCACCGCACGACGAGGCGGGAAGTGATGGGCGTGCTCAGCGGGTTTCCCGGTCGTGACGGCCCCTCGACCTCTGAACGACGCTACCCGGAAGTCTTCCTTCCGAGAGCTGGTGGAACCCGAGATCGAGGTGCTGCTCCGCGCTGCCCGCACCACCACCTCGAACCAGGCCGACGCCGAGGACCTCGTGCAGGAGACGCTGCTGCGCGCCTACCGGGCGATCGATCGCTTCGACGGCCGGTACCCGAGGGCTTGGCTGTTGACCATCCTGCGGAACACGAACGCCAACCTGCACCGCCGTCAACGGCCGGTCACGATCGGCGACTGGGAACTCCTCCAGACCGCACGGCCGGCCTTCGGGAGAGCTGAACTGCCGGGTGCCGAGAACAGCTTCATGGACCACGAACTGCACGCCGACCTCGAGGCAGCGGTCCGGGCGCTCGACCCGCGCTTCCGTGCCGCGCTGATCCTCGTCGACGTGCACGACCTCAACTACTCCCAGGCAGCGGCGGTCATGGGCGTTCCTGTGGGCACCGTGATGTCCCGGCTCAGCCGCGCACGTGACCGCGTCCGCACGTCCCTCCGGTTCAGCCCACTCACCCGAGGAGATCTGTCATGACCGGGTCCCTGCGGCAGATGCTGACCTGTCACTGGTCCGCGCGCCGCATCCAGCGACACCTCGACGCCGACCCCGCTGCCCGGCTGACGCCCGCAGAGACCTCCCGGCTCGAGGAGCACCTCGCGACGTGCGAGAAGTGCACCCAGGTGGCGGCTGAGCACCGCGCCCTGCACCGGGCACTGTCCCTCTGGTCAGGCGGATCGGTCGTCGACCCCCGATCGGTCGACCGCGTCCGTGACTTCCTGTCCACCATCGACGATCGGCACAGCCCGTGACGGCGCACCCGTCGAGCTCCGTGGGATCGCGGGGCGAACCGTGGGACCTTCTGGTGGTGGGCGGGGGCACCGCCGGGATCGTCGGGGCCAAGACCGCGGCGCGGCTCGGCGCCCGGGTTCTCCTCGTGGAACGCGAGCGCACCGGCGGTGACTGCCTGTGGACCGGGTGCGTTCCGTCCAAAGCACTCCTGGCTGCCGGACGGGTCGCGGCCACTGCGCGCGGTGGGCACCGTCTCGGCATCACCGTCGCGGAGGTCTCCGTCGACTTCGCGACGGTGATGGGCCACGTGCGCGGCGCGATCCGGCACATCGCCCCCGTGGACTCGATCGAGGCGCTCGAGGAGGCGGGCGTGTCGGTGAGGACGGGAACCGCCCGCTTCACCGGGCCGGACTCAGCCCAGATCGACGGGGCGCCCGTGAGGTTTCGCCAGGCACTGGTGGCCACCGGTGCCGCGCCGGCGGTTCCTCCCGTCCCCGGGCTGCGCGACGTCGACCACCTGACCAGTGACACCGTGTGGGACCTCACCGAGCTGCCCGCTGAGCTGGTGGTTCTCGGCGGGGGGAGCATCGGCTGTGAGCTGGGACAGGCCTTCGCCCGCCTCGGTAGCAGAGTCTCGGTGGTCGAGGGCGCGCCGCGGATCCTGCCCCACGAGGACCCCCGAGCGGCCGCCGAGGTCCACCGAGCCTTAGTCGACGACGGGGCGGAGCTGTACACCGGCTCCGGAGTCGCCAGGGTCGAGCCCACCACGCCGGGGTCCGGGGTGCTCCACCTGGAGGGCGGAGCACAGGTGCCCTTCTCGCGACTGCTGGTCGCTGTCGGACGAGCGCCGTGCACGACAGGCATCGGCCTGGCCGCCGCGGGCGTCGAGGTCGACGACCGCGGGTTCGTCGTGGTCGATGACCTCCTCCGCACCACGAACACACGGATCTGGGCCGCGGGCGACCTCACCGGCCACCCGCAGTTCACGCACACCGCGGGGGTGCACGGCAGCCTCGCCGCCTCGAACGCGATCCTAGGAGTGCGGCGGAGGGTCGACCTGACCGCGGTGCCCCGGGTCACCTTCACCGACCCGGAGGTCGCTGCGGTCGGCCTCGGGACCGACCGGGTCCGTCCCGGGCTGCGCACCATCGACTGGCCGCACTCCCACGTCGACAGGGCGGTCGCCGAGGGCGCACTGTGCGGCTTCGCCCGGCTCGTCATCGACAGGCGCGGCCGTGTCCTCGGTGCCACCGTCGTCGGACCGCGAGCAGGGGAGACCCTGGGCGAGCTGACCCTGGCCGTCACCCGGGGACTCACCACCCGCGACCTCGCCGGCGTGATCCACGCCTACCCCACCTACAACGACGCACCGTGGAACGCCGCCATCTCCGACGTCCAGGACCAGGTCCGACGCCCCGCCACCCGGCGTGTCCTGGGCGCGCTCGCCGACGCCCGCACCTGGTGGGTCGACCGGCACGACTGACCGGGCCGGGCGGGTGCGCTGACCACGGGGACCTCTCAGGAGAGGTCCCAGAAGCCCGCCACGATGCGCTGGGTCGCGCTGACCCCCACGACGGCCGCCCACACCGAGGCGATCACCGCGGCGTGGCCCGGGACGACGAGCCACAGCGAGTGCACGGCGATGGTCTCGGCCCCCTCCGCGAGGCCCCCGAGGAAGCTCAGCGAGCGTCCGTCCTCACGTTGTCGCCCGGTCCGTTCAGCGATGGAAGAGAACGCCAGGAACGCGGTCCCGTTGACGTAGTAAGCCAGCAGGACCAACAGGAACGGCAACCATCCCGCGCCGTACTGACGCGTGGCGCCGATGGCCACCCCGACCACGGTCGCGCCGTAGACCGCGAAGTCGGCCGTGATGTCCAGGAAGCCGCCGGCTTCGGAACCGGTCCGTGTCCCGGTGGTGCCGCGAGCGGCCGCGTGGCGCCGACGAGCGAGGGGGCCGTCGAGTCCGTCCAGCGCACGCGAGACGAGCCACAGTGCCAGCGCGGACCACCACAGGTGTGTCGCGGCGGCCACGGCACTGCCCAGCCCGGTCGCCAGGCCGAGCAGGGTCAGCCGGTTCGGGCTGACGAGGGGTCGGTCGACGAGCCGCGCCATTCCGGACAGGGGCCGATCGAGGATCCGGCGGGCGGCTGCGTCAAACACGGCGTCGGCTCGCCGCTGAGCCGCCCACCTGGCGCGCGTTCAGTCGTCGCGCCCACCAGGACCCGCCGACGACGAGGACGATCAGGGCGGAGCCGGCGGCGGCAAGGCCCCACGGGTTGGTGCCGTAGGCCCCTAGAGCGGCGTACGCGAGGCTGCCGGGCACCATCCCGACGGCGCTGCCCAGGACGTAGGGGCGGAACCCGACCCCCGAGAGTCCCGAGGCGTAGTTGACGGCGGTGAAGGGCACGAGCGGGACCAGGCGAACGACGAGGACGGCGGACAGGCCGTGGTCGGCCAGCAGCGCGTCGACGCGCGCCAGACGCCCGCGGATGAGTCGGTCGACCGCGTCACGCCCCAACAGCCTCCCGAGACCGAAGGAGACGATCGCGCCGACCAGGGCTGCGGCAAGGGCCAGTCCCGCTCCGACCCACAGGCCGAACAACGCCCCGCCCGCAGCGGTCAGGAGCGCCTTGGGGCCGGGGAGCAGCGTCAGTCCCGCGTACAGGACGAAGAACAGGGCGGGCCCCCACCCGCCCGCCGCGTCGATGCGCGACCGCATCGCCGCGACGTCGGGTGTCCCGAGCACGACGGCGAGGCCGACGGCGGCGAGCACGATCAGGACCAACGCACCTGCCCGGACGACGGCAGCTCGACCCATGCGTCATCCTGACTGGCGGCTGAGGTGGACGTGACACCCCGGGAAGTCCCTGAGCAGCTCGAAGTGTTCCCGACACGACACGTCCCCGCCCCGGAGGTCCGATGCACCCGCGCTCCGCCCGACTGCTGCTCCCAGCCGCGCTGCTCGGACTGGCCGCCGTCGCCTGTGCCCCCGCGGGGGCGCCGGCGGGCTCCACGACCGAGAACCGCTCCTGGTCGCAGATCACCGACCAGGCCAGGGGGCAGACCGTCGACCTGTGGATGTACGGGGGTGACCAGCAGGGCAACGCCTACGTCGACCACGTCCTCGCCCCCGCCGCGGCCGAGCTCGGCGTGACCCTGCGACGGGTCCCGGTGGCCGACACCAAGGACGCCATGACCCGCGTCCTGGCCGAGCGGCAGGCCGGCCGGAAGGACGGCTCCGTGGACCTGGTGTGGGTCAACGGTGACAACTTCGCGACCGGTAAGGAGGCCGACGCCTGGCGCTGTGGCTGGTCCTCCCAGCTGCCGAACGCGAAGTTCCTGGCGCCCGACGACGCCCTGGTCACCCAGGACTTCGGCACCGCGGTCAACGGGTGCGAGGCGCCGTGGCACAAGGCGCAGTTCACCCTGGTCTACGACTCGGCGCGGGTCGCGGATCCGCCGACGTCGATGGCGGGTGTGCTCCGGTGGGCCCAGGACCACCCCGGACGGTTCACCTACCCGGCCCCGCCGGACTTCACCGGATCGGTCTTCGTCCGCGAGGCCTTCTACAGCACCTCCGGCGGCTACTCGAAGATCCCGGCGCAGTTCGACCAGAGCGCCTACGACAGGCTGACACCCGGCCTCTGGAGTGCTCTGCAGCACGTGGCACCATCCCTCTGGCGCCAGGGACGGACCTACCCCCGTGACTCGGTGGCCCTGGACCGGCTCTACGCCGACGGCGAGGTCGACATGACCATGACCTACGGACCGGCCACGCTCACCAAGCTCGTCGCTGACGGCACCTTCCCGGCGACCACCCGTGTCCTGCCCTTCCAGGAGGGGACCATCGGGAACGCCAGTTTCCTCGCCATCCCGTCCTCGGCCGGCGACCCCGAGGGGGCGATGGTGGTGGCCAACCTCGCCCTCTCGCCCGCCCAGCAGGCCATCAAGGCCGACCCGGCCACATGGGGACAGTTCACGGTCCTCGACACCCACCTGCTGAGCCCGTCCGACCGGGCCCGCTTCGACAGTCTTCCGGCCTCGACCGTCGTGCCCCCCTACGACGTCCTCTCGCGCAACGCCAACCCCGAACTCGCCTCCTCCTGGGTGCCGCGACTGGACGAGGGCTGGCGCAGGGCCGTGCTCACTCCCGGATCGTGACCGGACACGACTCCGTCAGCCCACGCAGCCGGCGTGGGGGCCGAGCCATGAGCCACCCCGGCGGTGCACGTCTCGTCGCACCCGCGGTGCTCCTGGTCCTGGCGGTCACCGGGACGGCACTCGGCGCCGTCATCGCCACGAGCCTCGGGCTGCTGCCCCTCGTCGGGCAGCCCCGCCTGAGCACCGACGGGTTCACCGCACCGGCGGGCGACCTGCGCGCCGCGACGCAGGACTCCCTGCTCACCGCGGCAGCCGCGACCCTGCTCGCCGCGGCCATCGGGCTCGCCACCGCCACCGTCGTCGTCCGCGCGGGACGCGGCGTTCGGTTGATCGTCGGTCTGGCCGCCGCGGTGGTCACGGTTCCGCACCTGGTCGGCGCGGCCGCGACCGGACTGCTGCTGTCCGATGTCGGTCTCGCTCAGCGCTGGTCGGGTGTCCCCGCGGCCTCGTGGCCGGAACTGGTGGGCGGACGCTGGCCCTGGGCGACCGTGCTGGAACTGGCCTGGAAGGAGTCCGCCTTCGTGGCCCTCGTCGTCACCGCATCCGTCGGGCGGCGGTACGCAGACCTGCGCGAGGTCTCCGCCGTGCTCGGCGCGGCCCCTCGCGCGCAGTGGCGGCGCGTCCTGCTGCCCCTCGCTGCACCCGCCCTCGCCTCGGCCTCGCTCCTCGTCTTCCTGTACTCCCTCGGCACCTACGAGGTCCCCCGTCTGCTCGGGCGCGCCTACCCCGACCCGCTCCCGGTCATGGCCTACCGGCTCTTCACCGACATCGACGTGGCCGCGCGCCCCCAGGCTGCGGCGACCGCCGTCGTCGCGACCGGGCTCGCCCTGGTCGCGGCGGTGATCGCACTCCCGCTCGCCCGGCGGCTCGGAGCGGACCGATGAGTACCCCGGCGCAGGCGCGCTGGCGCCCGACGGACCAGGCTCACCGCTCCGTGCTCCCGGCGCTGCTGGTGGCCTGGCTGGTCGTTCCGCTGACCCCGTTGGTGATGTGGGCTGCCGCCTCCCGCTGGTCGGGTACGGCACGGCTGCCGCAGGACTTCGGACTTCGAGGGTGGCAGGAGGCGCGGGACGCGGGGGTGATCGCGGCGCTGACCCGGTCCGCTCTGCTGGGGGCGGCGGTCGCCCTGATCGCGACGCCCCTGGGTGTCATGGCGGGACGGGCACTCGGGTGGCGACTGCTCCGCCGACCCGCACTCCCGTCGGTCGTGCTGCTCGGGCCGGTGGTGCTGGCACCGTTCGCGGTCGCGATGGGTCTCGACGTCGTCATCCTGAGACTGGGGATCCCCGGAGACGCCGCTGTAGTCCTCGTCCTGAGCGTGTTCGCGCTGCCCTACACCACCTTCACCATGCGGGCCGCCCATCTCGGCGTCGACCCCGCCCTGGAGGAGCAGGCCCGGGTCCTGGGAGCCAGCTCGAGCCAGGCCCGACGCCGCGTCACGCTCCCGGCCGTCACCAGCGGCCTCGTCGTCGCCACGGGTCTGGCCTTCCTGGTCGGGTGGAGCGACTACGCCGTCACCCTGCTCATCGGAGGCGGCCAGATCGTCACCGCGCCCCTGCTGATCGGGTCCGCCGCCGCCGGGTCCGGCAACGACGCCCTCACCTCGACCCTGGCCATCTCCGCCAGCCTGCCGCCCCTGGTGGCGCTGGCGGTCTTCGCTGCCTCGCGCCGCAGGACGGCGGCGCGCCGATGACCGCGGCCTTGCGCCTGTCCTCGATCACCCACCGGCACCCGGGTGCTGAGCACCCGACCCTGGCCGACGTCGACCTGGAGGTGGAAAACGGACAGATGGTCGCCGTGCTCGGACCCTCGGGGTCGGGCAAGACCACCCTGCTCAGGGTCGCGGCCGGCCTGGAGCGGCCCGAGTCGGGCGACGTGCTGCTCGACGGGACCAGCGTCCTGGGGGTGCCCCCGGAACGGCGCGACATGACGGTCGTGTTCCAGAAGCCGCACCTGTTCCCGCACCTGAGCGTGCTGGATAACGTGGCCTTCGCGGACCGGCTGCGGGGCCGGAGCCGCTCGCGGAGCCGGGCTACGGCACAGCGGTACCTCGATCTGGTCCACCTGGCCGACCTCGGGGGCCGTCGGCCACGGCAGCTCTCCGGCGGCCAGGAGCAACGCGTGGCCCTGGCCCGGGGGCTGGCCGCCGGCCGCCGGGTCATGCTCCTCGACGAGCCGTTCAGCGCACTCGACACCGGCCTGCGGACGTCGATGCACCAGCTGCTCGGTGAGGTGCGCGCCGCGCTCGATCCCACGATCGTGATCGTGACCCACGACCTCGACGAGGCCGGCCTGACTGACCGGGTCGCTGTCCTGGTCGGGGGACGGGTCGAGCAGTTCGACCCCGTCGGGACGCTCTACGCGGCACCGAGGACGCTGGCGGTCGCCCGGCTCGTGGGCGGGTTCAACGAGCTGCCCGGCAGGGTCGAGGCTGGTCAGCACCACTCGGGCCTGGGATCGTTCACCGTTCCCGGCGCGGTCGAGGCGGAGGGGCCGGCGGTCCTGCTGGTCCGCAAGGAACGACTGTGCCTCGCACCTGTGGGCGCGGGGCCGACCGTCACCGGGCGGGTCGTGCAGGTGCGGCAGTCCGGCCCGCACCAGGACGTGGTCGTGGAGCTGGAGCACCCGCCGCGGGGAGCGATGCTCCGCGTGGCCGTCGAGGCGCGGCTGGGGACCGACCTCCGCCCGGGGGACCGGACCGGCGTGGTGGTTCCACCACCGGATGGGGTGTGGGCCGTGCGTGATCCCGGCGCGGACGGATCGTGCGCGCCGGCTGACGCGCTCCGGCCGCCGCGTGTCTTCCACAGCGCGACCAAGGATCGTGCCGGGACCCGGAGCACCCGGTGAGATTGCCCTCCTTATGACCAGATTAGGCCCGGGTCAGCGCTCCCCGTCGTGGTGAAGCGCTGCCGGGTACGGTCGCGGAGGTACAGGCTTACGGCGACCTGGGAGCCCTGTTCCTCGCCAGGCGCCCCGAGTCACGGTTGACCGAGCACATCGCGTTCGACTACGCGCTGACCGCTGGCTTGCTTATCGGGCCGAGAACCGTCGACCGGTCGGCGCACCGAGCGGACCGTATGGGGTCGCCGCCCACTTCGGACGCTGGTATGCCACCGGGCCGGACTCCGCTAGCAGGAGGCTGCCCACATCCCTGGCTG
>JAABUQ010012974.1_pt1 | contig 10222 bp, 9 predicted proteins | sample 5560001 | NCBI WGS metagenome assembly JAABUQ01 (sample SAMN10711888, study PRJNA513371) | rock metagenome | isolation source: Antarctica rocks | place: Antarctica: Victoria Land, Finger Mt nord | collected 2015-12-18 | reverse complement strand
TGACGCCGCGCGAAAGGGCCAGGCTTAGCAGCATCCTGGCACGGCTGGCTTCGCCTTATGACGGCGAACGCGCCGCCGCGGGACTGCTCGCAAGCACCTTTGTTGCCAAGCATGGCCTGGCATGGGCCGACCTGACCGCAACGTTGCAACCGGCCACCAAGGCCTCAGCGGCGCTCAAAGAGCCGTCGCCCAGGCAGGAGCAGCGGCGCAACGGCAACAAGACCTGGCGAGGGTTTTGCCGAAGGCACCTCGCGCCGCCGGGCCAGGTGCTGAACCATCTTGTTTAGAGTTCAAGGACAAGGTTTTGTGAGTAGCCACGGGGCGGCTCGGCCAAGGTGAGCGGGGTGGCTTAGACCCCTAGCAGTCGGTGTCATGTCGCCGTGTCGGCCCCCAAGCGCGAGGCTGGCTGGCAGTTCCGGCCTTGCCCTAACTATCTTTGGGGAGGCTGGGTTTGCCCATGTCGCAGGCGTATGAACCCGTGGGCGCCTGCGACCAAGCAGACTCCCCTATTCTTTCACACGGATAGTGGTTGCAGGTAATCATTAGTCCTCAAGATTGACCCACCAAGGTGGGACAGTTCCAAACGAAAATATCTCTGCTGATCAGCATGCCTGGACGCTCACTTGCGTCGCCAGAACCATGGCCGGCCGGCAGGTTTCCCCCCGACCTCGCGGCTGTTGAAGCCAACCTCGCGGGCGAGGATTTGCATCGCGTTGCGGAAGGGTCCATCCTCCTGCGCGATTGGCTTGCCTAAGTTCTCCGCGCGCTCGGCCGCGCCCTTTAGGTCAGGGATCACGATATCCGGCTTCATTTGCAGTCCCTTCACTATCTGCCGCATCTCTAGCCCCCCGGCCATTCCGGCCCTGTTGAGAACCACAACGGCACGCCGAGGCTGCGCCGGGCCATTTGGTATGGCGAGGAGGCGCAGCATGTCGCGGATGCCGGCCAAGGTCGGTGGCATGACGAGCACCCGCTGATGCGCCAATTGCATCAGGTCACGGTGCAATGGCTGGCCGGTGAAGGGCAGGTCGGCCACGACAAAGTTGTAGCGGCGGCGGAGGGCGCCTGAGAGCTGAACCACGCCGCCCAGCGGAAAACTCAACTGATCGGCCAGGTCTTCCTGCCCGGCCAGTACGTGCAGCCGCTCGGCAGATGGCTGCACCGCGCGTTCCACGACCAGCTCGTCGATCCGCTCCGGTGACTCAAGCATCAAGCGTAGGCCAGGGCCAAACTTCGCACCCAGCAGCATGGCGCACACGCCACGTTGGAGGTCGGTATCGAGCAGCACAGTGTGTCGCTTGGACTCCACCCCTAGATACCAACTCAGGTTTGCCGCAATGGTGCTTGCGCCCACTCCGCCGCGTGCGCCGGTGACCGTCACAAGGCGGCCAGTTTGCACCGCACCCTGCAGCACGGCCGTCTCGCTCAGCAGTGGGCCGAAATGACGGGCGACGATGTCGCGGGTCAGCGGCTTGTGCAGGTACTCCAGAGCGCCCAGGTCACGGATCACCTGCCGGTAGAAGTCGACACCCTCCCGGTCGCCGACGATCAGCAGCCGCACGTTTGGCTCTAACACTTGCGATAACTCACTCAGCGCAACGAGTGGGTTCTCCTCCCCGCTAAGATCCACAATCAAGGTAGCCGGTGTTGCCATGCTGGCCAGCGTCGCAATTGCGGCACGAATGCCGGCATGACGGAATTCGATCTTTTTGGGCACGATGTCCGAGAGTCCGTCCCGAAGCGCACGCTCGGTCTCGGCGTCGCTCGTGAATGCGAGTAAGGGCACCCGGCCCGGACGTGCGGCATTAGCGTCGGGAGCTGGAGGCGAGGGGTTGCTCAATGACGTCACTGTTGCAGGTTCCTGCTAAGTAGCCAGTTGTGAACAGCACACCAACAACTAACGTGACCCCCTGGAAGTGTCCCGCCGCAGGTGAGACTTCGGTGGCAACACGGAAGGAGCTGGGATGGCGCGCAAGCATCACAAGCCGGAGGAGATCGTCGCCAAGCTGCGGCAGGTCGGGATGCTACGCAGCCTTATTTAGCTTGTCACACGGATGCGCCCTCATGCGCTCCGTATTGAGCCGCCTGACGACGGCGTGGATGGCGCTGTTGAGGGTCAGAAGGCCCATCGCTGCGAAAACGTACGGTAAGAAACGAGAACACGGGCGAGATCCTGCCGATTTCGAGCGAAAAGAGCTGATTCCATTCTGCTATCGGTCTGAACTGCTTGTTTGCTGCGTGCAGTCATGCCGTGCAAGGCGGAATGGCCGCGATATCGCCGTCGGGGCCGGTGTATTGCACGCAGCAAAAGAGGGGTCTAACGCGGGGAATGACACTGCGTGCAATACCAGCGTCTCGGCCTATCTCATCTCGGCCGGGCCTTGCTGGATCATGGGTTTGCTGCAACGCCTACCTCGACCCATAACATTGCGTGCAAGCCGCTACCGTACGTTTTCGCGTCGTTGGGCCTTCTGCCCCGTTGAGGTCGGCGGTGTCCTTGAAGGGTATGGTGGACCAGGTTTAGCAGCATCCTGGCGCGGCTAGCCTCGCCTTGTGACGGCGAACACGCCGCCGCCGAACTGCTCGCAAGCGCCTTTGTTGCCAAGCATGACCTGGCATGGGCAGACCTAGCCGCGACGTTGCAACCGGCTGCTGAACCCTCAATAGCGTCCAAGAAGCCGTCGCCAGGCCAGGAGCGGCGGCGCAACGGCGGCAAGACCTGGCATGGGTTTTGCCGAAGGCGCCTCGTAACGCTGGGCCAGGTGCTAAACCATCTTATCTAGGGGTGGGTTGGGGCTCACATAGTACATTCATGGGGCTGCTCACCGAAGGCAAGGCTTCGGCAGCACATGGCAGTAGAGGAAGCCGCCTTCTATCCAAGAAACCACATTGCCGTGCGGATTAAACCAAACCAAAGTGTGGCACTACAGGATACGATTATAATCAGCGCCAGGGCTGGGCTCAGCCTTTCCGCTGTTTCTGAATGGACTGCAAGCTTGTCTGCTTCGCGCAGCAAGGAAATGAGCTGCGGGCTGACCTGTCCCTGGCGCCCAGGCCGACGACGTTCTAAATGGCCTGCTCGCGTGCGCTGCACGGTCCCCGACAGGAGCTCAACGCCCTTAAGCTGAACAGAAACCTGCACCATCGCTGTCACCGTTGCACCGTTTGTTGGTTCATGAATACGGCTTGTAGCGGACAGTGTAACGTTCGCGCAGAAGCGTGTGCGTCAGAAATTGTCGGTTAACAAAGCGTAAAAGGACCGTTCACTCCATAATAGCCGTTCGGCGTTGCCGCAACGCAGCAATGGTCGCCCTCGTGCGCCGGCAGGGCTGGGCGGTCGCGCGCATAAGTCGTGCCCGAACCCGCGCAGCAGCTCCAGAGAACTGAAACTTCTTTCCCTCTAATGGGAAGTTTTTTAGTGTGCATCATGCACATCCACGGTATGTGGTCAGCCGAGGTCAGGAGCAATCCAGGCCTCGGCTGATAAACTAGCCGCCTAGAAAGTGGGCAATGAGCTTAAGCAAGTCGCCCAGGGTGGTTAATGCGTCCGGAAGCCAGCCCGGCACGGATGCTGGAAGCCAGCCCGGTAAGAGTAAGAGAGCCATATTGTTGTTCTCCGGTCTTTGACAGTGCGCGGTCATCGGGGTTGATGGGGATCGAACCGATGACCGCCGCGCCCACATACAGAAGGCGGTAAGGCCGAAGTTCACATGTCTGGCCGAATTCGAGAACAGCGGACATGCGTTTATCTGTATGAGGTGAAGGCTTTGGTTTCTTACCTCGCGTCTCCGCTACCCTCCGCCGCGAGATAATATCTTTGTTATCTGTTTGTCAATATCCAGCGGTTTTGTCTCTGTCTGAGTTGTAGATATGACACGGATTTACTCTGCTTCTCCGATTCGATTGGCGTTTTTGGCATTGTCAAGAAAATCCGCGCTCTCTCAGTCGCCATATGAATTGCAGGAAGGGTAGGCGGACAACCCCGCCCGTCCCGGCAGTTCCTAGTACCCCAGCAGCACCCGGTAGTCGCTCGCGGTCCCAAACGCGCCCGCTCCTTCATCGACCCGAACGCACGGCCGCGCCTTCGGCCCGCACCGTTCTAGCTTCGCTTGTGCCCCGGTCTTGGCCCATTCGTCCCGGCTCGCCCGCAGCTCAGCCACCTCCAGCTGTAGCTGCCGCTTCTCCACTCGCGCCGCGCCAATCGCCCCCGTGTCCCACCACAGCACCAGCGTGCTCGCCAGCCACCCGCCCAGCACCAGCGCCGCCACCACCACCGCCGCCATCCAGCCCAGCAGCCGCCAGCTCGCCCACGCCACCACGCCCCGCAACGCGGCGTCCGCCTGCCCGGCCTGCTCCGCCACCCCGACCAGCCGAGACAACAGCGGCCCCGTCGCCGCCTGCACCGCAGCCACTCCCTCCGTCGCCGCCCCGGCTAGACTGTCCGCCACTGCCGCCCGCACCGCCCCCTGCGTGCCGGACTGCAAGCCCGCCACCCCGCGCGCCAGCGCCTCCCGCTCCCGCGCTAAGGCCGCCCGCTCGGCCGCCAGCCCTTCCAAGGCCGCCTGCACCGCCGCCTGCTGCCGCTCGGCGATCTCCATCAGCCCATACAGCCGGTCCTCGTCCGCCTGCCCCGTCATACTGTCCACCGCCGCCTCCCCCTGCCCTTCCCCGGGTCACATCCTCATGCTTGGGCCTGACCGCTGGCTTGCCACCGACTGCCTGCGGGACGCCTCCCGTGCGGCTTCCTGGGCGGCTTGCTGCTGCGCTGCGCGCTCCTGCAACTGTACCCGCATCCCAGCCTCGGCCGCCTCCACGATGCCGGCCACCACCCGCTCCGGCTGCGGGTCAGCCAGCACCCGCGCCAGGTTGGGCCGCTCCGCCATCCCGAACGCCTCGCCCTGCTCGCGCAGCACCCGCACCGCTCCGGGCTGCTCCCCCAGGCCGCGGGCGAACCGCACCAGCTCGGCCCGCGTGCCCCCCAGCGCCGGGTCCCGCTCCAGCCCCGGCAAGGCCGTGTTGTAGGCCCCCAGCAGCCGCTCCCACGATCCCACCAGGTCGCGCGCCGCAACCTGATCCTGTGCCGCCTGCGCCTGCTGGCGCCGGTGCGCCTCAAACCGCTCCCGGAATCCCGCCCGACCTGCCGCCACCGCCTGCGCTAGTCCAGGGTCGGGTGTCGGCCGGGGCGGCGGCTCTGCCGATGCCGGCTGCCGCTCCGCGGGACGCTCCGGCGCCGGTGCCTGCACCACGATCTCGCTCTCCGGCCGCAGTGGGTCCAGCCCGCGCCGCTCGGCATACCGCCGCACGGGGTTGTCCTCCCCGCCATAGTCCAGGGTGGTGTCCTTCGCCCGCTCCCGGCCCAGCGCCCGCGCCAGCCGCGCCGGGTCGACGAAGTCCTCGGCCGCGTAGTGCAGCGCCACCCCGTCCCGATGCCGCGTCAGGCCCACATAGGCCGCGTGCCGGTCCATGTGCGGCGTCGCCAGCACATGCGCCCGGTCCACCGTCACCCCCTGCGCCTTGTGAACCGTCGCCGCATAGCCGTGGTCCAGGTGCCCGTAATCCCGCACGTAGAACGTCACCACAGGGGCAGCGTCCGACCCCTTCCTTCCCTCCTGTCCAGCCCCGGACCCGGCGCCAGGCCCGCCAGCACCGTCCAGCCGCACCGTCAGCCGCTCGCCCCCGGCCTCTACCGCCAGCACCGTCCCCAAGCTGCCGTTCTTCACCGCCACACCCTGCGCCCGGTCGTGGTGCCCCCCAAGCCCGCGCTCGTTGCGCCCGAACATGATCCGGTCGCCCGCGGCAAAGGACCGCGCGCCCCGCTCCGTCTGCACCATCTGGTCCGTCCCACGCAGCACGCCTGCCAGCCGCATCCGCTCCCGCGCCAGCTCGTTCAGGTCCCGCACGTCGTCCCGCGTGTAGGCCAAGATCACCTGGCTCGCCTCTGGACTCCTCTGGCGCACCGCGTCCCACTCCGCCACCAGTGCCGCCTTCGCAGCAGTGCGCGTGCCGGCCGCCTGCACCATCCCCGCCCCGGCATACCGCTCCAACGCCTCCGCCGTCCGCCCCGTCGCCAGCTCCCGCGTGGCGTCCCGCTGCCACGCCTCGCGCTGCCGGCGCACCGCCGTGATCGCCACCGCCCCATGCCGCTCCGCAAGCGCCCGGAACGCCGCCCCGGCCTCGATGGCCTGCAACTGCTCGGGGTCGCCCACCAGCACAACCTTCGCCCCGGCCGCCGACGCCGCAGACAGCACACGCTCCATCTGACGCGAGCCGATCATCCCCGCCTCGTCCACCACCAGCACGTCCCGGCTGGTCAGCGCGTCCCGCCCGTCCTTCCAGCCGAACTCCAGGCTCGCCAGCGTCCGCGACGCGATGCCGCTGCCGCCCTCCAGCCCCTCGGCCGCGATGCCGGACAACGTCGCCCCGCGCACGCGGAAACCCTCCGTCTCCCACGCCTGCCGTGCCACCCCCAGCATCGCGCTCTTGCCCGTGCCGGCGAACCCAACCACCAGCGCCAAGTCCGCCCCGCCCGTCACATGCAGCAGCGCCGCCGCCTGCTCGTTCCCAAGCGTCAGCCCACCTCGCTCCGCCGCACGCACCGCCAGCAGGGTCGCGGCCCGCAATACCCCGTGCTCGCCGCGCCCGGCCAGCGCCATGCCGGCCCCCTCCATGCGCTGCTCGGCCTCCAGCATCCCGCGCGTGCTGAACCGCTCGCGCGCCCGCCCGTCCCAGCCCAGCCGCACCAGCTCTGGCGCCGCCTCAACCCGCGCCATAACCTGCGCGAACTGCTCCGCCCCGTCGGTGTGCCGGTTCACAAACCGCGCCAAGTCCTGCTTGCTGAACGTCGAGTGCTGCCGCGTCAGCGCGTCCAGCGCCACGTTCGGGTCAGCGGCGATCCGCTCCCCGTTGCGCCGCGCAATCTCCCGGTGCTCAACCCGCCGCTCCGCGTTCTGCGTCGGTGGCTCTTGCGACGTCTGCGGCTCCGGGTTCTGCCGTTCTTCCCGCCGCGCCCCCGCCGGCCCGATCTTGTGCTGCGGCTCCAAGTCGATGCCCTGGGCGGCGTAGGAGCGGTGGTCAATCCGTGCGTCATGCCCCAGCTCGTGCAGCCGCACGTTCGCCACCTCCGCCCAGCGCTCCCGCCACGTCCGCAGCAGCGCCTTATCGTTCCACGCGCGCTGCTTCAGTCCGAACCCGTCGCCCTCGACCTCGCGCATGGTCAGCATGACGTGCGCGTGCGGCTGCTCCCCACCATCCCGCGCCTTGGTCCAATGCACGTTCAGGTCCGCCACCATCCCGCGCGACACGAACTGCTCGCGTACGAAACCCTGTACTAGCGCGACCGCCTCCGCCTGCCCCAGCTCGCGCGGCAGGCTGATCTCGATGTCCCGTGCCAGCACCGCATCCTTGCGCCGCTCTGCCGCTTCCACCTCGTTCCATAGTGTCGCGCGGTCCAGCCACCGCTCTGGCGCACCGTCGGGTAGCATGATCTCCCGATGCACCACATGCTGCTTGGCAGTGTAGTCGTGGTCCTGGTCAAGCAGCTTGTCGTGCAGCTCCTCCGCCGCGCGGTAGGCCGCAGCCGCCACCGCGCTGCGCCCCTGTGAGCGCTGGATGACCTTGGCTGAGAAGTGGTAGAGGGCCATACGATGGGGCGGCTCGTGTTGTCTTCCGGGTAGGCTGCCGTAGGTCAGCGCACATTGCAACGCAATGTTTAAGCGGGTATTTCCTGATTACCTTCGCTGACGCTTCGGACGGAAATGACGGTCTGCTCAAGTTTGGCAAACGGCTGGACTAGGTGGCTGAGCAGCTTGGGCCTAAGTGTTAAGCTGCTCAGCCACCTAGTGCCTGTTTCTCACTTTTCCAGCAGCCTACACGGTCAGGCCCAACTCCTGCATCATCAGCTCAGCCGCAGCCTCAGCTTTACGTTTGGCCTCCGTCAGCGTTTCTGCAAGCCCATACTGCTGTCTGACTTGGCGCGACATGTCCCATACATGCCAGTCCCACCCACTCTCGCCCAAGCTCTCCACTGCCAGGTGCAACACGCCCGCTACCCCCAGCGCACGCTGGCCCATATGCAAGTTGCCATCTTCCAATACCCACGTCACCATCGCACCTTCCTTCACCTGTTCGCGGCAAGGACCGTTATTCCAATCTTTACGGTGAGGTTGCATTAGGACTAGTGAAGCATTGTGAGGCAGCGTTATCTCTTGTTAGCTTCCTAGCGCCGCCACAGCCCAGCAAGGAACACCAACATGGCCCGTAAGCCACGGGACTTCGACGTCGAACTCCAGACCCTCATGGACAAGGCAAAGAAGGTCAAATCCCAAAAAACCGTCCAGCTCGGTGAACTCGTCCAGGTGACCGGTGCCGACGCCCTGCCTATGGAGGCCCTGGCCGGCGCGCTCCTCGCCGCCGTCGAGCAATCCAAGAAGTCGCCCGAAGCCGTGCAGAGGTGGGCCGAACGTGGCCAGGCCGTGTTTCAACAAGGGGGCAAGCGGGGGAAGAAGGCAGCACCCGACGACGCTGCTCCACAACCTGCAAGCAGCAACGGCGCAGCTTAGCCGCATCCGCATCATGCAGAACCGCGTCGAGCGCGCCCAAGCCCTGCACGACACCCGCGATTGGGTCCAGGAACGGCGCGCACGCACACGCCAGCTCATCGAGCTGGGCGGCCTCGTCCAGAAGGCCGGCCTCGTCGAGTTGCTGCACGACGACCGTGCCGCACTCCTCGGCGCCATGACGGAGTTGGCCGACCAGCTCAGGGGCGGACGGGAGGAAGGCACCGGCGCCGACGCCCGCACGCCAGCACAACTCACCGCCGCCTGGCGACACCGCGGCCTCCGCGCCTTCGAAGCAGACAAGAAAGCCAGCACTGCCTAACCAAAATAGACATGAGGAAGGAACACAAAGCAGTACAACCGTGGCCCGCTCACGCCGCCATATCGCATCACCAGACTACCACGGCGGTTGGCGATAAGCAGGACAAGCAGTGGGCCAAGCGACCAGGGGGCATGCAGATGCAACATACACTGTTTCTGGCAGTACGACCTGGGAGGCTGCTTCCATGATCTCCACCCTTCGGAAGGCTGAAGGCATGGGCGCGAGTTCCGACCTGTTGGCCTCCTTGGGAACCGAGCGGCTGCGGCTGCGCTGCGTGCAGCCGAAAGACGCCGCACAGGTTTCCAGGTTGATGACCCCGGCTATCAGCCGGTGGGTGGCGTCCTGGCCGGTGCCATTTACCCCTGAGATGGCAGCCGAACGGATCGCAGCTGCACGTGAGGCGGCCGAGATGGGCAGACTGCTGCCTTTCGCAATCGAGCGGCGCTTCGATGGTGTTCTGCTTGGCTGGATCAGCGTGACCCGTGATGCCAAGGACGACCGCCGCGGCGAGCTTGGCTACTGGCTGGGTGAGGAGCACCATGGCTGCGGCTATATGCGCGAAGCGGCGGCGGTCGTCGTGGCAGCGGCTTTCGACAGGCTGGAGCTGGAGGTGATCGAGGCTGGGGCACAGCCGGGGAACGTGGACGCCTTTGCGGTCCTGCGCGGGTGCGGGATGGCCTCGACCGGAGGGCGGACGGTGTTTGCCCCGGCACGCGGCCATGACGAGCTGTACCTGTTCTACGAGACAGCGCGGCCGAATGGCTGAGTGCGTCAGTTCGGCACAGGGTAGGATTTCGCCTGCACGATCAGCGTCGGCCGCGGCTTGCCGTAGCCGGGTCACGACACAGGACGAGTGCTGGATTCACGCCTAGAACATAAGCTACTGAAAACGGGAGAGAACGCAGGCTCCAACTCATGCGCCGGTCCTGCATCCCAGTTAAACTACAGGCTATCTGCGACAGAGCGGGTGCGAGTTGGGGTCTGGGGAGCAAGCGATACCGTTGGCGAACTCGCCCGGCCCGCCGCAGTGCCCGTTCAGGAGCCGCGGGGGACCATCCTCGACCTCGGTAGAGCGGGGCCGTCAGGATGGCAGGTGGCGTGAACAGATGGCCAACTCTGAATTCGCCAACCGTATCGCTTGCTCCCCAGACCCCGATATTAGCGGGCTTGCCGGGCGACGGCAGGAACCAAACAAGCATGGCTCTTGTTGGGTTCCGGGGTGGTGAGTTCGTCACGCAACCAGGCCGGCGATGAGGGCGCCCAGCAGGGCTTTGCCACGTCGGCGAGCGTTGTGTACGAATTGGAAGAAGCCGAGGTAGAGCGGCAGCTTGTCCTGCGAGATGCC
>JAABUQ010012973.1_pt1 | contig 10222 bp, 8 predicted proteins | sample 5560001 | NCBI WGS metagenome assembly JAABUQ01 (sample SAMN10711888, study PRJNA513371) | rock metagenome | isolation source: Antarctica rocks | place: Antarctica: Victoria Land, Finger Mt nord | collected 2015-12-18 | reverse complement strand
TTTCGCCAGATGGCTCTTACTGAAGCGGTCGGCAATTTTGATCGCTTCATCCAGCTTGCCTTCGCGGAGTGCGCCGGCCACTGCGGGAGCAAAGGCCCGTGACTGCTTGCGGGCTGCGCTGTAGGCAATGAAGCGATCGATCATAACGCCGATCGACCAGGCCGACATGATGAAGAGCACGGCGACGACGCACTTCGCCAGGATGCCCATGTTGCCCCAGACGGATCGAGGGTCAAAGCTAATTCCTTCGGCCTCCTGGAACAACCAGAATGCCCATATTTGAACTTGCAATAGCATATTTATCTCCTAAGTTGAATCGATGACTAAGTGTGTAACAAACTGAATTCAAATTACTGGCTCAACGTGAAGTTGACGATGATATCAGTAACCACTTCCACCGCCTGACCATTCAGTTGGGTCGGCTTATACTTCCACTGCAAGACTGCCTCTTTGGCCGCGTTCACCAAAAGCGGATGACCGCGAACAAGCTGCAGGTTTTCGATATTGCCGTCCTTGCTGATGACGGCAGTAAACTCGACCGTACCCTGCACGCGGGCTGATTTCGCGAGCGGAGGATAGACGGGCTGGACGCGACGGATCAGGTTGGCTTCGGCGACCTGGCCGCCGATGCGCACCGGCCCGGTTGGCTTCGCTTTGGGAGGAGGCGGCGGCGGGGGTGCGCCAGGAACGCCACCCATTACGCCTCCGAGCACTCCACCGGTTGCACCACCGGCCTCGCCCGTGCCACCGACCACTCCAACACTCGTATCGGGCGGCGGCGCGGCTTCTTCAATTTTGTTGATCGTCTTGGGAATGACTTTCGGCGCCATCAACTGGTTAGCGATGAACTGCCGGACGACAGGCTTGGGGGCTACTTTGGGTGCTGCCGGGGGTGGTGGCGGTGGAGGAGGAGGCGGTGGCGGTGGGGCCACCAGCATACTCTTCAACTGTGCACTGGGCAGCGTCTGGGTGTAGATCAGGGGAATCAGGATGAGGATCCCGATCGCTCCGATCTGCAGCAACAGCGAAAGCAGGATCGTCGCAGGCTTCCTTGTTTTACCTGTATCTGTAAATGTTTGTTCAAACATCGCACTTTCTCACTTCCTGGGCAGCAACAGAGGCCCGGTTCTCTTTACTTAGCGGTTCGCACCGCCTTCACGTTTTTGACAAGCTTTGCAGCCGGCTGCGGGCGGCTGCCCACAGAAGAGCCAGTAGACCTAAACTTCCGGCGATCTTCAACCTGGTTATGCCAGAACACCAGAATCGGACTCGCGATAAAGATGGACGAATACGTTCCGACAATGATACCGACGACTAAGGCAAATGAGAAACCGTTCAACACCTGGCCGCCAAACAAATACAGAGACAGCGCAGTAAGAAACGTGAGACCCGAGGTCAAGATGGTCCGGCTCAACGTCTGGTTGATGCTGGTGTTCACGACCTGGGTAAAAGTTCCTCGCATTTGCAATCGCAGATTCTCGCGTATCCGATCGAAGGTAACGATCGTATCATTCATCGAATAACCGACCAGCGTAAGGAGGGCGGCGATCACTGTCAGATCGATCTGCTTGTTGAATAACGAGAACAGGCCGATCGTGATGATCGTGTCGTGGAAGACCGCAATCACGGCAGCGACGCCGTAGATCCACTCGAACCGGAATGCAATATAAACGAGCATGGCGGCGAGGGCAATTAATACGACGTTGATGGCCTGCTGCCGGAGGTCCGATCCAATCTTCGGGCCAACGAATTCAAAACTTCGGATGTTAAAGTTGCCGGCGAAGGTCTGCGCTTTGATCACGTTCAGCACGGGCGCGGTGACGCCCCCGACGGACGATAATTCATCCAGATTGCGAATCAGTCCAGAGTGGGCATCGCGATAACCGGCAATCGATTTGACTACCGTTTGCAACTGCTCGTCCGACAGCGTGACGCCCGCAGCCGTCAGAGGATAGCGCAGCCGCTCGGCCAGCGCGGCCTGACCGGCCGTATTGATGTCGAGCTTACCACCGGCGTTCGGATTGAAGACCGAATTGAGAGTAGCGAGCATGTTGTTGCGAACAATCTCGAGAGTGCGCTCGTCGCGGGCGCCGGTCGAGATCAGTACTTCCTGCGATTGGGCGCTGTTGTTCACTTCCTGCACTTCAATCTCGCCGGCGATTTTCTGGCGCAGTGCCGAGCGGATTTGTTCCGCCGGGGGCCGCTTGATGAAGTTGACATCCATGAGCGCTCCGCCAGTAAAATCAATCCCGTACTTCGGGCCACCTTTCACAAACAGGCTGATGAGACCAACCACTGTAAGGACAAGAGACAGGATGATGAAAGGCCATTTCCTGCCGAGAAAATCAAAGTTCGTTTGCTTGAAAATTTCCATCGAGCTCTAAAGGCAGGCATCTATAGCAGATAGACACCGGTTTGATTTAAATGTTCCCAGTCCGCTGCGAAAGTTAGTCGAATAACGCATTTTGGCCGCGGCAAAACTTCAGATACTAAGCGCCGTAACGGGCTTCGGCCTCGACAATTCCCAGTCGAAGATGAAACGCGAGACAAACACGGCGGTAAAGAGGTTGGCGATGAGGCCGATCACGAGCGTCACGGCGAAGCCTTTCACCGGACCTGAGCCGAAGAGAAACAGGATGGCGCAGGAGACGACGGTGGTGACGTGCGTATCAATGATAGTGACGAGAGCTTTGCTGAAGCCGCTGTCAACCGCATGAACCACGGCCTTGCCGGCGCGCAACTCTTCGCGAATCCGCTCAAAGATCAGGACGTTGCTATCAACCGCCATACCGATCGTGAGAACGATCCCGGCGATGCCAGGCAAGGTGAGTACGGCGTCAAAGTAGCTGAGGCAAGCGATCAGAATAATGGCGTTAAGAACGAGCGCGAGCGTGGCGTTCCAGCCGCTCTTCCTGTAATAGATCAGCATCGCGACGATCACAGCGAGCACGCCGGCGATACCGGCCGCGAAGCCGTCGCGAATCGAGTCGACGCCGAGTGAGGGGCCGACAGTATTTTCCTGTTCGTAGATGACGCGCGCCGGGAGTGACCCTGCCTTAAGGTTCAAAGCCAAATCGGAGGCTTCCTGCTGGTTCCCCATGCCCTGGATGACGCCGTTATCGTTGATTTGGCCGTCGATGCGGGGTGCGCTCAGGATCTTACCGTCCAGTACGATGGCAGCGCGGTTACCGATGTTCGCTCCGGTATAGGCAGCGAAGCGCTTGGCGGCATCCTGGCTGAGAACAAAGCCGGTTTCCCAACCACCCGCCATCTGTCCCTGCTCCACTTTGGCATCGCGGATATCGGGGCCGCGCACCACAGCATTCTTATTCACGAGATAGACGCCGCCGGCTCGCGTGTTGGGATCGCTGCCGGCTCGCGTGTTGGGATCGCTGCCGGCGCTGCCGATCAACTTTGTTCCAAGCGGGAGGACACCGTTGTTTTGTGCGAGAGCCTCTTCGCGGCTCGCGTAGGGACCGCCTTTCACTTCGTACCATTCGAGCTGCGCCGCGGTCTGGAGCACCTGCTTGACGCGCGCCGGATCATCCACGCCTGGCAACTGCACGAGCAGTTCGGCATCGGCATCTTCGCGGCGCTGCTGCACGGTCGCCTCGCTCACGCCGAGCGCGTTGATTTTCTTATCGAGTGTGTTCTTGGTTTGAGCGAGGACGCGCTGCCACAAGGCGAGAGATTCGGAGGTGCGCAGGGCAAGACGGTAGTCGGTTGGGTTAACCGGAGTGAGCAGCCACTGCGCGAACTTCTCGTTGACGACGCCGCGCAGCGTACCGGCCTGAGTAGCGGGAACGCCTTTGACGATGATGGCGGCTTTGGTGGCCGTCCTGAGATCTTTCGCTTCATCCACATCGACGCCGGCGTATTGAATATTGGCCTGGTTCAAAGCTGTTTTGAGACGCTCGGCATCGCTGGCGGCCTGGCTGTTGAAGGCATCCTGCTGCTGCACCTGGACGACCAGGTAGGTGCCGCCGCGGAGATCGAGCCCGAGATGGATGTTCTTGTGCCAGTTGGCGACGAGCTCGGCCTTGTTCCTGGGCAGACCGATGATGCCGTAGAGACAGACAAGCACCACGGCTACGATAAACAAAAACTTGATGCGAAGATTACGTTTCATTTCAAAGCAAAGTGCGAACAGGAGCCGGTTACTTCTTAGCGGCGTCGTCCGCAGCAATGACGCTGGTGACAGCAGTTCGGGCGACCTGAATTTTCAGATTGTCAGGCTTAATTCGAAGTATTAGAGTATCATCGTTGACCGCCACAATGGTGCCGATGATGCCGCCAGAGGTCTGGACGGATTGGCCGGACTGCAAGGTCTTGATCATCTCTTTCGTGTTTTTCTGCTGCCGGCGCATGGGCATGAACACGAGGAAGTAGAAGATGGCGATCATCAAAACGATCGGCAGCACTCCTGTGAGGAAGGAGGCCGGGCCGGTGGGGGCGGCAGCTTGTAAGAACGCGAGAGGGAAGGACGTCATGGATTCCTGTCTTAGATGATATCGGCTGGGTTTAATGCCGGACGCGAGAGCGCGAGGCTACTCAGCGGCTGCGTTTTCGAAGGGTGGATTGGAGTGCGCCTTTAAGTATGTCGAGAAATTCCCAAGTAGGATAGCCTCGCGCATTCCGCGCATGATGTCAAGGTAATGGTGAATGTTGTGAAGGGTGGCGAGGGTGGAAAAGAGGATCTCGCCGGCTTGATAGAGGTGGCGGAGGTAGACGCGGCTGAAGGTGCGGCAGGTGTAGCAAGAGCAGGCCGGGTCGAGCGGGCCGTCGTCATCAGCATAGCGGGTTTGTTTGATGACGACCTTGCCTTCGGAAGTGAACAGATAGCCGTTGCGGGCATTGCGGCTGGGCAGAACGCAGTCCATCATATCGACTCCGCGGGCGACATACTGCGGTAGTTCTTCGGGCATGCCGACGCCCATGACGTAGCGGGGGCGATCGGGCGGGAGCAGCGGGGTGGTGAGAGCGGCCATCTCCAGGCTAAGTTCGCGGGGCTCGCCGACCGAGAGGCCGCCGATGGCGTAACCGGGCGCATTCAGTTCGAGGAGAGATTCGGCGCAGGCGACGCGCAGGTCGCGGAACATGCCTCCTTGGACGATGGGAAATAGGGCACAATCGAGACCGGTTTCGCGCTCGAGGTAGTGCCGGTACCCTGCCCTGGCCCACCGAACCGTACGGTGCATGGAGGCAAGAGCAGCGTCGTGCGTGGCCGGGTAGGCGAGACACTCATCGAGCATCATGAGAATGTCGCTGCCGAAGGCGAGCTGGATATCGACTGTGTTCTCGGGCGAAAAGAAATGGGCATCGCCATTGAGGTGAGAACGGAAGAGAACGCCGTCTTCGGTTACTTTGCGCAACGTTTCGAGACTGAAGACCTGGAAGCCGCCGGAATCGGTCAGGATCGCGCGCGGCCAAGCCATGAAACGGTGCAAGCCGCCGAAGCGACGGATGCGTTCGTAGCCGGGGCGCAGAAACAGATGGTAGGTATTGGCGAGGATAATTTTGGCGTCGAGATCGTCGATCAGCTCGCGGGGCGTGAGGCCTTTGACGGTTCCCTGGGTTCCGACGGGCATGAAGACGGGCGTTTCGATCGTGCCGTGCGCGGTGTGAAGGAGTCCGGCGCGGGCGCCTGTATCGGGGCACGTCGCTTGTATTTCGAAGCGTAGAGCAGATGTCAACTTTCTATTGTTACGAATGAAAGTTCGCCGGGCGGAACGCCTTGTTACGATTGAGGCTGATCCCCCCGGAATGGCGCTGCGCTTTTACAACACTCTTACGCAAGAGGTGGAGATTTTTCATCCTCTCGAAGACAACATCGTCCGCATGTACACGTGCGGGCCGACCGTTTACAACTATGTTCATATCGGCAACTTTCGTACGTTCACTTTTCAGGACGTGTTGCGGCGCTGGTTGAAGTATCGCGGATACGAGTTGAACCACGTGATGAACGTGACGGACGTAGACGACAAGATCATCGCGAGTGCGGCGCGTGAAGGTAAGTCGATTGAAGAGTATACGGCGGTGTATACCAAAGCGTTTTTTGAAGACGCGGCGGCCTTGCGGTTGCAGCAACCGGAGCACGTAGCCCCGGCGACTAAGCACATCGGCGTGATGGTAGAGGCAATCGAGGAGCTTGCGACAAAGGGCAGCACGTATACGAACGACGGCTCGACGTATTTCCGGATTTCGACTTTTCCCGATTACGGCAAGCTATCGCACAACGATTTCAGCGGCATGCGGACCGGCGCGCGGGTGGACGTGGACGAGTACGATAAGGCGGATGCGCGCGATTTCGTGCTTTGGAAGGCGCGCAAGGGCAACGAGCCGTACTGGGAGACTCCGTTTGGGGACGGGCGGCCGGGCTGGCATATCGAGTGTTCGGCGATGGCGATGAGCTATCTGGGAAGGACGCTCGACATTCACGCGGGGGGCATCGATCTGGTGTTTCCGCATCATGAAAACGAGATCGCGCAATCGGAATCGATCACGGGGCAGACGTTCGCGCGGTTTTGGCTGCACTCGGAGCATTTGCATATCGAGTCGCAGAAGATGTCGAAGTCGCTCGGAAACTTTTTCACCTTGCGCGATTTGCTGGATAAGGGTCATCAACCCGAGGCGATTCGATATTTGTTGGCGTCGGTGCCGTATCGCAAGAAGCTGAACTTTACGTTCGAAGGGCTGAAGGCAGCGGCGAAGACAATTGAGCGGCTGCGTGATTTTGAGTTGCGGCTGACGTCAACAAAGCTGCCAGCGGGCCGCAATGACGCGATGAGCGAGCGTTCGGAGCAAGCCGTACGAGAGTTCGAAGAGGCGCTCGATGACGATTTAAATACGGCCGAGGCGCTGGCGGCAATTTTTGAATATGTGCGGGAAGTGAACACGGCGCTCGATGCGGGAGAGTTCCGCGAGGAAAATCGCTGGGATGCGGCCCGGGTGCTGGAAGTTTTCGATACGGTATTTGACGTTCTGAAGCCGGGTGACGGGCTGCAGACGAGCACCGGCAGGGAGGGCGAGCCTCCACTTGCCGACTCAGATATTGAGGGGTTGATCGCGCAACGGACCGAGGCCAAGAAGGCGCGCAATTTCAAGCTCGCCGACGATCTGCGAGAGAAGCTACTTGAAAGAGGCGTGATCCTCGAAGACACTAAAGAGGGCGTGCGCTGGAAACGGAAATGAAGTTTGAGTCGGAAGTAGTGCACGCGGGAGATCGCAAGCGAAAGCCCGGAGCGCCGGTCCCTTCGACAACGCCGATCCATTTGAGCTCGACGTTTTTCTATGAGTCGGCCGCGACGCTCGACCGCGTGCTCGGGCATGAGGAAGAAGGTTTCTGCTATGCACGGTATGCGAGTCCGACGAATATTGCGCTCGAGGAATTGACTACGAGTTTGGAGCGTGGAGCAGGATCGCTCGCCACGGCCTCGGGGATGGCGGCGGTGCAGATTGCGTTTCAAGCGGCGCTGCTCGACAGGCCACATAGTGTGGTGGCGTCGCATGCCATCTATGGCGCGACAGTCGGGTTTCTGGACCAGGTTCTGGGCCCGTCAGGCGTGGATGTCACCTACGCCGACATCTGCGATCTCACAAAGCTGGAGCAGGTGATCGAGAGAAAAAAGCCCGGGTGTGTGTTCATCGAAAGCATCTCGAATCCTTTACTGCGGGTGGGGAATATAGAGCGGATCGCCGAACTGACGCAAAAGGCGGGTGCGGCGCTGATTGTCGATAACACCTTTGCGACGCCGATGATGATCCGGCCGCTCGAGCTAGGCGCGCATATGGTGGTGCACAGCGCCACGAAGTATTTGGCTGGACATGGAGACGTGCTGGGAGGCCTGGTAATTAGCGACCGGCAGCATCATGAGCAGATCCGGATGATCTCGCGGCTGGTGGGTCCGGTGCTTGGGCCTTTCGAGAGCTACTTGACGATGCGCGGCATCAAGACACTCGCCTTGCGTTTCGAACGGCAGTGCCAGAATGCAAAAGCCGTGGCGGAATGGCTGGCGGGTCATCCGCAAGTCGAGCGTGTGTTTTACTGCGCGGATCCGGCTCACCCAGACTCTGCGGAGATCAACAAGTTTTTCGCGCTTGGTTTGTACGGCGCCATTCTGAGCTTTGAGATCAAAGATGCTTCGAAGGAACAGGTGCTGGCGTTTATGGACCGGCTCGGGATGATCGTACCCGGCACATCGCTCGGCGACGTACATTCACTATTGCTGTACCCGTGGATGGCTTCGCACCGGAATGTTGCGCCGAAGATGCGGGAGCGGATGGGGATTAAGGAGAACCTGGTCAGGATCGCGGCGGGCATCGAAGCTTTGGACGACATCATCGCCGATCTAGACCAGGCACTCGGCCGGTGAGATTACTTGGCCTGATAAAGTAAGGGCGGCTCGTGTTTGCGCATCAGAGAAAGAAGATCCAACTACTATTTGCCGCCGCAGACGCGATCCTCATTCTGGTAGCCTTTCAAGCTGCGTACTTCACGCGCACCCAGCTGACACTCGAGCGGGTCTTCTTCCTTCAGCCGCGCACGCATTTCCTGATGATCTGTTTTTGCGTGATCTCGTGGGTATCGCTGGGATCGCTTTACCGGGTCTATGACTACCTGGACTCGGCGGGACCGCGCAGGCTGATCAGCCGCACGTTTCGACAGAGCCTGCTCGGAATCGTGCTGCTCATTCTGTTCCAATATCTACTGCGGCTCGACCCGCCACTGAGCAGAAGCTTTCTACTGCTTTTCTTCACTTACAGCCTCTTTTTGCTAGCCGCTTTCCGGTGGTATTCGCCTGGATTTGTGAGTGCGTTCCAGCGCGGATTCGGAAGCCCGTATCACGTAATTATCGTGGGCGACAGCGAGAAAACAGCGTCGCTCGCCAGCATGCTGGCACAGGGCTCGCCCTTCCGCCTTAAAATCGTGGGCGAATTGACGGACGAAGAGTGCATCCGGACATTACCTGGACTGCTGGCTAATCGGATTGTGGATGAAGTGATTTTCAATGTGGATAGCAGCAAGCTGGCGAGCCTGGAGGAGATTTTTCTGCACTGCGATGAACAGGGCGTGCGGACGCGGGTAGCGATCGATTTCTTTCCGCATGTGAATAGCGAAATCACGCTCGACAGGGTGGGAGGTGCTCCGCTGCTGACCTTCTCGGCGGCACCCTTAGAAGATGTCCGGCTGGTCGTGAAACGCTTTTTCGACATCGCCGTTTCGGTCGCAGCGATGATTGTTCTTGCGCCATTTATAGCGACGGTGGCGATCCTGATCCGGTTGAGTTCCTCGGGCCCGATCCTCTATAGCCAGGAGCGTTGCGGGCTCAACGGCCGGAAGTTCACGATGTACAAATTCCGGTCGATGGTGGTGAATGCCGACGAGCTCAAAATGCGTTATGAACACATGAGCAACCGGACGGTGGCGTTTAAGATTCCGCGAGATCCGCGGGTGACGCGGCTGGGGCGATGGCTGCGCAAGTTCTCGATCGATGAGATTCCGCAGTTGTACAACGTACTACGGGGAGAGATGTCGATTGTCGGGCCGCGCCCGCCTCTTCCCGAAGAAGTAGAGCGCTACGAACTTTGGCAGAAGCGGCGGCTGCGAATGCGCCCGGGGCTGACGTGTATTTGGGCCGTGTGCGGACGCGACCAGATCGACTTTAATTCCTGGATGCGGATGGATATCTCGTATATCGAGAACTGGTCGTTGAAGCTCGATTGGTCTATCATCCTGAAAACCATTCCACACGTTCTGGCGGGCAAAGGTGCACATTGACGGCCACATGGAGCGCACTCCGAGTGCTAGGCGAACAACACAATTGATATGCATCTGATTCCGACCAATGAAGAAGTGATCTCGATGCTGCGCGAGACGGGCGCTTTGCGCGACGGGCATTTCGAGTACCTGAATGGCATGCACACGGACGAGTATCTGCAAGTGGCGCTGGCCTTCCGGTATTTCCAATTCGCGAAAGTATTGAGCGTGGGACTGAGCCGCCGGTTGCGGGCGGATCCTGAGATTCGCGCCATGATCCGCGAGTTATCGATTGTGTGCCCAACCACAGGCGGGCTGCCCCTGGCGTTCGGGGTCTGCGAAGCGCTGCGGGCAAAACAGGTGTACTGGGCGGAGCAGGACAACGAAGCTTCGCCGATGAAATTCCGGCAGTTTATCGAGCCGGAAAAAGGCGAGAAAATCCTGATCGTGGACGACATTCTACGC